>Ga0105350_10000002_pt1 | contig 348212 bp, 334 predicted proteins | sample EN1Hudsemesocosm_FD_83506 | JGI IMG/M metagenome (GOLD analysis project Ga0105350, IMG submission 83506) | Methane-oxidizing microbial communities from mesocosms in the Hudson Canyon - EN1E Hudson Canyon | ecosystem: Environmental > Aquatic > Marine > Cold seeps | place: Hudson Canyon... | reverse complement strand
CAGAAGAAAAGCTAAAATCTGAGATTGCCCGTGAGGCCATTGAAAAAAAGTGGTAAAGCCATCTCGGCGAAAAGAGATGGCACAACGTGCCGTTGGGCAATATAACGTCAGCATACGGCTTGTGTGCGCTGTCTTTACGATTAGTCCGACTTGCTACCGCTATCAGCCTAAATTGAGTAGTGAGAACGCTGAAATAGCTGATTGGTTGTTTCGTTTAACAACCGCTCATAAGCGCTGGGGATTTGGATTGTGTTTTCTATATCTTCGTAATATTAAAGGCTTTGGCTGGAACCATAAGCGGGTATACCGTATTTATCGAGAATGTGAACTCAATTTAAGGATCAAACCGAAACGTCGTATTAAGCGAGATAAACCTGAAGCGTTAAGTGTGCCGACTAACATGAACCAAGTGTGGTCAATGGATTTTATGAGTGATTCACTTAGTGATGGTCGTGCACTCCGCACATTTAATGTGATTGATGATTTTAATCGTGAAGCACTGGGAATTGAAGTTGATTTATCACTACCCAGTACACGGGTTATTAGAGCGTTAGAGCAAATCATTGAATGGCGTGGTAAGCCTAAAGCAATACGGTGTGACAATGGCCCCGAGTATATCAGCCAGACACTCGTTGACTGGACAAATAAGCATCACATTACCTTGCACTATATCCAGCCTGGAAAGCCAACACAAAATGCCTATATTGAACGATTTAATCGTACTGCAAGACATGAATGGTTAGATCTTCATTTGTTTGAATCAGTTGAGCATGCTCAATTATTGGCAACACAATGGATTTGGACTTACAATAACGAGCGACCGCATTCAGCAATTGGAGGTGTTCCACCTCGGTATTTACTGGATGCAGCATAAACCTCTATTTTTGACTTAGGTTAATAATGGGGGGATTACAATCAGTAGTGTTAGATAAAGTAATGGCTTATTTCTCAGATGACAAACCACTGCTTGATACAACAGATGGGATCAGCTTGAACTTTGGTCAATGGCGAATGAATATTCGCTCATCTAATACTGAGCCACTATTGAGACTTAATGTAGAAAGCCGATCCAATCAGGATTTAGTTTGGAAAAAAGTTAAAGAAATAGAAAAGTTGATTCACGATAACTGAGTGTGTTTTTAGTATGCATTTTTATGAATAAAGCCTTTAATAGCTGTAAGTATAATGATTTTTATATCTAACCATAAAGTCCAGTTGTTTAGATAATGAAGATCAAAATCAATTCGTTTTTCCATCTTCTCAAGGGTATCCGTTTCACCACGCCAACCATTGATTTGTGCCCAGCCTGTGATCCCCGGTTTTACTAGGTGGCGCTGCATGTATTTAGGAATTAGCTTGCGGTACTCTTCATTGTGGGCAATGGCGTGTGGACGCGGCCCAACGATAGACATTTTCCCTTGTAAGACGTTGAAAAATTGAGGCAGTTCATCTAGGCTTGTTTTTCTAATAAATGCTCCAAACTTAGTTATACGGATATCATTTTTCATAGCCTGCTTTATCACCTCTCCATTATCTTGTGTTGTCATGGACCTAAACTTATACACATTGATTTGTTTTCCGTTCATGCCATAACGCTTTTGTTTAAAGAGGATAGGGCCGGGCGAAGATAGCTTTACTCCAAGCGCTAGCAAGGCAAGTATAGGGCTGATAATTATCATAATGAGCGTGGAGAAGATGACATCTTCACACCGTTTGATAAATTGAGCTGTTCTACTACCTAAGGGGGTATCAAAAACACTAATAATCGGTATCCCATTAATTTCTGACCACTTTGCATGCATCAGGTCAAAGGTGAAAAAATCAGGAATATATTTTACGATGGTGGTTGTGTCTGTGAGTTGATTAAGTAGTTTCTTGATCTTTAATTCAGAGCGGAGAGGCAGGCAGATATATATTTCATCAAAAAGCTGCGTGCCCGAGTACTTTAAAATTTGGTCCAGTGAGCCGAGGACAGGGATCTCATTTATTTTTGTACTATGTAACTTTGTATTATCATCAAAATAGGCGACTAATTCATAGCCTGTCCAGTGGTTTGATTGGATAAAACTGGCAATATGTTGCCCCACCTTGCCTGCCCCAACGATAGCTATTTTTATAGCTTTACCGGTGTGTTGACGATATTTGCTGAGAATTAAGCGAATAGTTAGACGGTACATAATTAAGATAATAGGGGTGAAAATTGCCCATAGCCCAAGAACATAGCGAGAGAAGTTGTTCGTATCTTTATATAAGAAGGCAAGAACGATTAATAGCATCCACGCTAAGAACCATGACCGTAAAATTAATTTTATACTCGAAAAATAGGAGCGACCGCGCCAGTTATTATAGATACCTGATGTTTGAGCCAATAGTATAAATATTAACCCTCCGAGAATACCGATAATAATATAACGGTCATGCCAAGTCACAGAATGAAGGTAAGTCGCAAAAAACAGAACAATCAGAGGCGTGATAGAGTCGATTATTCGGTGAAACCAGACAAAGCTTGACTCCCCTGTTTTTATCACTCTGTGCATTCGGTTAGCTCCATATTATTGAGACTACTATTTTGCGTGAAATTGTTACTGATTGAAAGGAAATTTATTTACCTAGGGATAGTCTCGTGAACAGTCTGAGTTTCTATCGAGTCTATGGGCAGGTATTTTAAGTGAAGCTTTAGGGGCGATGGCGAACATGCTTTCACGTATAATTATGTGAACTAAATTTAAATGTGCTAAGAACGTAGTAAAAGGGGAACTTCAGTCTGTGAGTCAACTCATTCTTTTTTGTCGCCAGAATTCACCGGTTTTTATTTTCCTCGCATTATTACTTGGCAGTGGGATTTTTTCACAACTAGTAACGACTGAATATGCTGTTGAAGGGGGGCGTCAGCAGATATCAATAATTGCTAAAGCATTATTGGGGCTATCTTACTTGTTGTCTTTTAGTCTGCTTGTTATGCACTGGAAGGTTGTGAAGGAAAGATGGGTAGGCGTCGGTTCTTTATGGATTCTATTATTGTTATGGACGGTCGTGACCGTTATGTTAGGACAGTCTAATGTGCATACGGTCGTGCGTTTAATAGGATTCATGGGCTGCACATTAATGGGGCTGATGCTCTTTGTGTGCACTGATAGTTTTACTCAGGCTATGAAGGTTATGTTTTGGGTCTGCGTGGCAATTATTGGCTTAAATATAAGTTCTATTGATGTGAGTATTTTACTCGACATCTCATCTAAAAACATTAAAGGTGTGTTTTATCAAAAGAATCTATTAGGACATTTTTCATTATTAATGTTGTTTGTTGCCAGTTTTGTTTTTGTTCAGAAACATCGTGTTTATCGCCTTGCGAGTGTACTCAGTTTTATAGCGGCTGCTTGGTTACTTTTTTTATCAACCTCTATGACCAGTAATTTATTATTCTTAATTGCAGTGTCTGCGGTGTCGGCCTCCTTAATAATTGGCTATTATAAAAATGGTGCAAAAGTAGTCATGATTTTGGTGCTGTTATTAACGGTTTTATTGATATTTAATTGGACTGACCTGTTAGCGTTGATGGGGAAAAATACAACATTTACAGGGCGCACTTTTATCTGGTCAGAATATTGGGCTTTAATTCAACAGAGACCTTTATTGGGGCATGGCTATGGCGCATATCCGGAACAAATTACAGCTTGGCTAAAACTTGGCCCACACAGTGGTTATATTGAGCTTGTTTATTATATTGGTTTTATAGGAGCCGCCATTATGGTTGCAATCACTGTCCAAATGCTCAGTAATTGGTGGTATGTAGTGAAAAATAAGAGTTTATTATTCGAAGTTAGCTTTTTATTCGGCTTTATTGTTATCTTTCTAGCGCTTAATATTACTGAAACCTATATGCTAAATCGCAGTGGTTTATTTTGGCCTTTATTTGTATATATTTCTTTGCAACTGGCATGGTTAACAAAAAATCAGCAAGTAGAGAATAAGACTCCGTGACCTTGATTTCAAAACTGCTTTCATTTGCTCGAACGGATATTCTGTGGGTTGGCATTGGCCAATTAGTGGCTTTAGTGGTGGGGCTACTTAGTTTAAAAATATATACCAATTTATTTACTGCCGAGCAATATGCCTTTATTGCATTAATGATGTCCCTGTCTGCTTGGATCTGGCTGGGACTGTATCAACCCTTAAATCAAACGATCTTTAGATTTTACTCCTCATCTCAAAAGCAGGGGGAGCGTGATAACTATTTCCGTTATATTGTTTTAGCTGAAAAACGGTTGGTGATGGTGATTATGCTGTTCGCCTTGATAGCCGTTTTCTATGGCGTCATCGTTGACAAAGCGCCTAGCTTCTTTTTATTAGTCTCTTTATCAGTCTTGATAGGAGTGGCTTATGGAGGCATTCATGGAATCGTCTCTTTTTTTATGGCGCAGAGAAAAAGAAAGCCAGTTATGTTGATTCAGAGTACTGATGGCATAGTAAGGTTAGCGGGTGGATTGATACTTTATTATTTTTTTAGTCAAACAGAATATGCGACTGCTTCCGGGATCGCTATTGCAGGCGTACTCTTTCTGCTGATGACTGTGGCAGTTTTTAGGAAAGAGTTAAGGTTTGAAGGTTCCAACTCAGAAGACATTGATGCCCACCATAAAGATGATTTTTTTAGTTATGTGAAGAAAATGTCTGTGGTGACGTTACTTAATGCCTCAATTATTCATTTGGATAAGTGGCTTTTGCTCGTTTTGTTAGGAGCAGAAGGTATTGGGATCTATGCTGCACTTTATATGTTGGCGGTCACGGCGATGACGGTCATGTATGCTTTTTTTGAGATGCTGGGATTTCCATTAATTCTAAATCAAAAAGATCCCACTCGTCGTATGCTGTATCAAGTTGCACTCGTTGTCAGCTATAGTCTTTTCTTGATTGTTATTTTGGCCATTATCAATCTGTGGGCTGAGGGGATTTTACTTTTTCTGACAACGGATTATATTGCTGCTGAGAAAGATACCTTTATCAGGCTTGTTGCTGCATGTGGTTTATTAAATTTAGGAAGAATCGCGATGGTACAAGGACAAGTTGACAAGCAACCTCATAAATACTGGCCTGCTTATGCCTTTTTATTATGCTTCTTTTCTCTATGGTGCTTTTTAATGGTGGGGGAAGGCGATGGGTTGCTTGCTGCGGAAGGGTTTATGTATGGAAGCAGTCTGTTTGTGGTGTTAACGCTATTATTGAATCTAAAAAGGAAGACTGATGTTCAATATTCTACGTAGCTACGGGGTTTGGGGAATGCTAGTTCTCATTAAAAACACCTTACTTACACGCATTTCTTATCCTTCATCACGTCTTATTAGGAGGCCATTTCGAATTCGAGGGCAACAGTATATTGATTTAGGAAAACGTTTAACAACGGGTGTTGATTGTCGCTTTGATGCCTTTCCAGTAGAGGAAAAAATGTGTTTGATATTGGGCGATGATATCCAAATAAATGACTCGGTACATATTGCGGCAATAGAATCGGTGACGATAGGCAATAGGGTGTTAATAGCAAGTAAAGTCTTTATTTCTGATCATAACCATGGAAGCTATGGCGGGAATGAATCACATACATCTCCTCTTATTCCGCCTGAAAAGAGAGTACTGTCATCGGCACCTATTGTTATTAAAGATGATGTGTGGATTGGAGAATTTGTCGCTGTGTTACCAGGTGTGACAATTGGCAAAGGCTCAATTATTGGAGCTATGTCAGTAGTAACGAAAAATATTCCAGACTATTCTATTGCTGTTGGTTCTCCTGCTAAGGTGATTAAACAGTATGATTTTGAACAAAATAAATGGGCCAAAGTGTGAAGCCAGTTGTTATTATTTCTGCGATTAATATCAGAAATGGTGGACCACTCTCTATTTTGCAAGATTGTTTGTCTTATTTACAGTCAGAGTTGTTAAAGGACTATAAGATTGTCGCACTGGTACATGATCAAACACTATTGAAAGGAGTGGATGGGATTGAGTTTATTGAATATCCATCTTCCGCTAGTTCTTATTGCTATCGACTCTATTATGAATATTATAGTTTTAAAAAGTTATCATTACAGTTGAAGCCGACTTTATGGCTCTCTTTACATGATATGACACCTAATGTGACTGCGGATGTTCGGGCTGTATATTGTCATAACCCATCACCTTTTTATCAGATGACGTTGAAGGAGAGACTTCTTGACCCTAGATTTTCTCTGTTTAATTCGTTCTATAAGTTACTTTATAGAATAAATATTGCTAAAAATGATTATGTGATTGTGCAACAAGAATGGTTAAGGACACAGTTTCAGACCTTATTTAAGCTAGGTCCTGTAGTCGTGGCATATCCTGATATTCACTCTGTTGAAAATACTATTGAAGTGGTGGAGTCTTCAGCGGTAGGGACTCAATTCTTTTTCCCAACCTTCCCTCGGTTTTTTAAAAATATTGAAGTCATTATTGATGCAGTCAGGCTGCTTAATCAAAGTAAGCGTGAGCCATTTAGAGTGACGATCACTATTGATGGGACAGAGAATAGTTACGCTCGCCACGTGATGAAATATGCTCGTGGCGTGGAAAATATTCGGTTTATTGGGCAAGTCAGTCGTGATGATGTCTATAAGCTGTATAAGCACAGTGATTGTTTGATTTTTCCATCAAAATTAGAAACATGGGGACTTCCTATAACGGAGTGTAAGTCATTTAATAAACCGATGTTAGTGGCTGATTTAGATTATGCTCATGAAACTGTCGGTGAATATGATAAAGTTGATTTTTTTAGTCCTGAAGATGATGAACAGTTAGCAAGGTTGATGGAAAAAGTTATTTCAGGAAGGCAAGAGTTTGAAGGTAATCTGAGGACTGAAGTTGCTGAGCCATTTACCCACACGTGGGCTGAGTTATTTAAACTATTATTAGGGAAATAATGACAGGAGCTCAGAGTATTCTCACTGTGGTAGTGACTTGTTTTATTAGCACAAGGATACGTACGACTAAACTTATAGTGCGGAACTTTTGATATCAAGTGTAATGAATTGGAATTAGGAATATGAAAGCTAGTGTTTTAATGGCTGGTTCGGAAAGAGGAGAGGATGTTAGAGTGAAAAAATCATCACTGATTTCTGATCATGCTGGGCATAGTGGTTGTTATGCAATTGATACGGCTAAGATGGCTAAAGAGTGGTATCAGCTTCAGGGTGGAAGCTATCAATAAGAGTAGTAATGTAAACACGAATACTCAACGACCATTTGTTGCTGTTTTATTGGCGGCATATAATGGCGTACAGTGGATTTCTGAACAAGTTGACTCTATTTTGAATCAGCTTGAGGTTGATGTTCAATTATTTATCAGTGTTGATTTATCGTCTGATGAAACTTATGACTGGTGTATGAGTGCAGCCAATAAATACTCAAATATTAGCGTACTTGATTATGGTGAACACTTTGGCGGGGCTGCAAAAAATTTCTATCGCTTAATTCGAGATGTTGATTTTTCAAAGTTTGATTATATCGCTTTGTCTGATCAAGATGATATTTGGTTAGAGCATAAACTCGCTCATGCCACTCAGATGGTCACTGCTAATAAGTTAGATGCCTTTTCTAGTGATATTATCGCTTTTTGGCCTGATGGCCGCGAGACTTTGGAGAAAAAATCTTACCTTCCAAAGAAGTTTGATCATTATTTTGAGGCTGCGAGTGCTGGCTGCACCTATGTCATGACGCGACAAGCAATGCAGGCATTTAAAGATTTTTTGATCACGCATTGGGAGGAAGTGAACCAGGTTTTCTCACATGACTGGATAATCTATAGCTTTTGTCGCGCACAGGGAATGAAGTGGTTGATTGATGACCAAGCGTTAATACGCTATCGGCAACATGACAGTAACCAAGTTGGACTTAACTCGGGCTTGAATGCCCATCTAAAGCGATTCTTTATGGTCAAAGAAAAGTGGTACCGTACCGAAGTTAGCAATATTGTGAGCTTAATTTTGCCAACTGATAGTGTTTCTTTTTCACTGAATAGATGGTTTCTAGTTAAGAATTTCTGGCAGTTAAGGCGGCGAACACGAGATGCGGTTGCTTTGTTAGTTATGTTGGTTTTAGGTGTGTTTTAATCAATGCTGTATTAGATACTATCTTGATATTTATCACGACAACTGTTTTTTAAAGCCGGCAAGGTGAATGAATGCTGTGCTAGTGAATTGTCTTGATTTAATGCTGCTTGCAACGGGCACATTAATATAGAAATCATTTTGACAGCAAGCAGAAGTAAGGCAGGTAGGAACAATTATTCCTTTTAATGTTGGTAGTGTTTCATAAGGGCTGTTATGGAAATAACAGTGTTTATAGAGGAGGAATGAAAGAGAGAGTCAAAAAGTGATAAGATTACAAGCTCGTGAAAAGGCGAGATTGTTTTTTATTTATAGTTATCTTCTGTGTTTCTAATGAGTTTGAGCATATAGACTGATGATTGTCATGATGAACTATGGTCAATTTGAATTCAGGAAATTATAATTAAATGTTAGACCAAAAAATAACGGGACTTTCACATTGGTTTTTATCTCGTCCTCGAGCGGTTAAACGGCTAATTACGCTTGCAGTTGATTTTGTGGCCATTATTATTTCTCTATGGTTGGCATTTTCACTGAGATATGGCGTGATTTATAGTCCAGAATTGTCACAACTATGGATTTTCTTTTTAGCCCCTGCAATTGCAATTCCTGTCTTTATAAAGGCTGGGCTTTATCGTGCCATTGTGCGATACCTCGGTATGCACGCTCTATGGACGGTTGTTAAAGCAAGCTCACTTTATGCACTCTTATTTGCAGTGATTGTTTTATTGGCGGGCGTAGAACATGTTCCTCGAACAGTGTATGGAATTAATGCCTTAATTTTGGTGTTGTTTGCGGGCGGGAGTCGTTTCATTGCACGCTGGTGGTTTGCAAGTAGTCAGGCAGATGACTCACAACAGAATAAGATAAAACGCCATATTCCCCCAGTTATTATTTATGGTGCGGGTGATTCAGGCGTGCAAATGGTTGAGGCACTTAAAATGTCACGCCAATTAAATCCTATTGCTTTTATTGATGATGAACCAAGCTTATATCGACAGCATATTAATGGCATTACTGTTCATTCATTTGAAGAACTGACTTATCTAATAGAGAAGTTTGGAGTGAATGATATTTTGATCGCCATGCCTTCAAGCTCAAGAAGTCAGCGTCAGCAGGTTCTACGACGATTAGAAGCCTATCCTGTTCACGTTCGTACTTTGCCCAGTTTGACCGATCTTGCTGAAGGTAAGGTCACAGTCTCAGATATTCAGGAAGTGGATATTGCAGATTTATTAGGGCGAGAACAGGTCGAGCCGATACAAGAGTTATTGCATGCCAATATTACTGGTAAAGCTGTAATGGTGACAGGTGCTGGTGGCTCAATCGGTTCAGAGTTATGTCGTCAAATTATCAAATTAGAACCTAGCATAATAGTTTTATATGAACTGAATGAGTTTGGTTTGTATGACATTGAGAAAGAACTTGAGACCTTGAGTTTAAATGTGGAGCTTATCTCTATATTGGGAACAGTTTTAAATCAATCGCGGCTTGAAGCGGTATGCCAAAAATATAAGGTGAATACTATTTATCATGCAGCAGCGTATAAGCATGTGCCGATGGTTGAAAAAAACAGTTCAGAAGGTGTTCGTAATAATATTTTTGGAACTTTAAGCTGTGCTAAAGCGGCAGTCAAAAGCAATGTAGAGACTTTTGTTTTGATCTCGACAGATAAAGCCGTCAGACCAACGAATACAATGGGAGCGACAAAACGTTTTTCTGAACTAGTCTTGCAAGGGCTTGCTGATGAACACGAACAATGTAAGAAAACACGTTTTACCATGGTACGTTTTGGTAATGTATTAGGCAGTTCAGGTTCTGTTGTACCTTTGTTTCGAGAGCAAATTAAAAAAGGCGGCCCTGTCACCGTTACGGATGAAAACATTATCCGTTATTTCATGACTATTCCAGAAGCGGCTGAACTCGTTATTCAAGCAGGCGCATTAGGTCAAGGTGGTGATGTGTTTGTACTTGATATGGGCGATCCCATTCGGATAGTGGATTTAGCAAAGCGCATGATTCATTTGAGTGGTTTTACTGAGAAAGATGCAGAGCATCCAGAGGGCGATCTGGAAATCACCTATACAGGTCTAAGGCCGGGTGAGAAGCTCTACGAAGAACTATTGATTGGAGATAATGTCTCTAAAACCCTGCATTCGAAAATTATGCGCGCAGAGGAAAATATCATTTCTTGGTCTCAGCTAAGTGAAATCTTAATTCAGTTAGAACAAGAAAATAATGCAAATGCATGTCAGAATGTGCGCGAACTACTAATCAAGCATGTAGATGGTTTTCAGCCCCAATGTGGTATTGAAGATTATTTAGATTAAATTAACTCAAGAAGTAGAGAAATTGATGAAAGGTATTATTTTAGCGGGTGGATCGGGTACACGTTTATACCCTATAACACGTGGCGTATCGAAGCAACTGGTCCCCATCTATGATAAACCCATGGTGTATTATCCCTTATCGATATTAATGTTGGCTGGAATCAAAGAAATTTTGATTATCACTACGCCTGAAGATCAATCGAGCTTTCAGCGTTTGTTAGGAGATGGTTCTGAATTAGGCGTCTCGTTTCAATATATTGTTCAGCCCTCACCTGATGGTTTAGCTCAAGCTTTTATATTAGGCGAAGAATTTATTGGTGATGATGATGTGTGTTTAGTGCTGGGGGATAATATTTTCCATGGTAATGAATTGACGGAATTATTAGTGAATGCTGTTGATAATGCTCAAGCTAAAAAGAAGGCTACAGTATTTGCCTATCGTGTTGCAGATCCTGAACGATATGGCGTTGCTGAATTCGATGAGCAAGGTAATGTGATTAGCATTGAAGAGAAACCGACACTTCCCAAAAGTAGTTATGCGGTGACAGGCTTATATTTTTATCCTAATGATGTTATTCAACAGGCTAAAAAAATTGTGCCCTCACAGCGGGGTGAACTGGAAATTACATCAGTTAATCAGGCCTATTTAGATGAGAAAAGATTAAAAGTAGAAGTGATGGGCCGAGGTTATGCCTGGCTTGACACCGGAACACATGAAAGCTTGTTAGAAGCTGCTCAGTTTATCGAGACCATTGAAAAGCGCCAAGGCTTAAAAGTCGCTTGTTTAGAAGAAATTGCTTTTGAACAAGGTTATATCTCGAAAGAAGAATTGATTACTTTAGCCCAGCCCTTAGCCAAAAATCAGTATGGGCAATATTTATTAGATCGTGCTGAAGAAGGATTCCAGCAGTGAATTTCATCGCCCAAAAAATAGCGGATGTATTTGTTATTGAACCTCAGCTACATGGTGATCAGCGAGGCTATTTTGTTGAAACATTTCGCCAAGATAAATTCGAAGCAGCAATCGGTTACAGAGTGACTTTTGTCCAAGACAATGAGTCAAAATCATCGAAAGGGGTACTACGAGGATTGCATTTTCAATTAGCCCCCCATGCCCAAAGTAAATTGGTTCGTGTAATTGAAGGAAGCGTGTTAGATATTGCTGTCGATATACGCCAAGGTAGCCCGACTTTTGGCCAGCATGTCGCTGTTGAACTCAGCGGGGACAATAAAAAACAAATGTTTATCCCTCGAGGCTTTGCTCATGGCTTTGTTGTCTTAAGTGATACTGCTACCTTTGCTTATAAGGTTGATAATTATTACTCACCAGAATGTGACCGTGGTTTAGCGTTTGATGATATTGAACTTAATATTGACTGGGGCTTAGCTAAAGAACAATTAGTATTATCAGCAAAAGATATTCAGCAACCGAGATTGAATGAGTTAGAAAGCTGTTTTGATTTCAAAATTAACTATTATGAACAAAATTAATACAATTTTAGTGACCGGAAGTAGCGGGCAACTGGGGCAATCGTTAAAAAGGCTGTCGAGTGACTACCCTCAGTATGAAATGATGTTTGTCTCACGTGACGAGTTGGACTTGAGTCGGACTGAGAGTATTGAACAGTTTTTTCATCAGCACCAGTTTGACCTTATTATTAACTGCGCTGCGTATACCGCCGTTGACAAGGCAGAGTCTGAGCCAGAACTAGCAGATAAGGCAAACCATCTCGCGGTCAAGAAACTTGCTGAAATAGCCTGTTTACAGAAAAGTAAGCTTATTCATGTATCCACTGATTACGTGTTTAATGGCCAACATTCTATGCCTTATATCGAAGCGGATGCTGTTGAACCGCAAGGTGTTTATGGTTTAACTAAATTGCTTGGTGAGCAAGCGCTAGCGGCAGAAATGTCTGAGAATGCACTTATCATTCGCACCAGTTGGGTGTATTCAGAGTTTGGCAGTAATTTTGTTAAAACGATGCTTAAATTAGGGCAAGCGCGAGATTCATTGACGGTGGTTTTTGATCAAATTGGAACACCAACCTATGCACATGATTTAGCAACAGACATTATGGCGATAGCGGGACATTCAAGTTTCAATAGTGGTAATTTCACCAGTGATATTGTTCACTATAGTAATGAGGGCGTGTGTAGCTGGTATGACTTTGCAAAGAGTATTTTTGAGCTATCGACAGTTGACTGTAGAGTTGAGCCTATTGAAGCAAAAGAATATCCGACTCCAGCAGTACGACCACATTATAGTGTATTGAATAAAACTAAAATTAAAGACTGCTATGGGGTAGAGATTCCATATTGGAAAGACTCTTTGCAGGTCTGTTTAGAAAATTTACAGGAACAAAGCGAATGAAAACCATTTTAGTGACCGGTGGAGCAGGATTTATTGGCTCTGCAGTGATTAGGCACTTAATTAATGACACTGGCTATACGGTCATTAATGTTGATAAATTAACCTATGCAGGTAATTTAGAATCACTTATTTCTGTTAGTCAGCATGAGCGATATCATTTTGAACAGGTTGATATTTGTGATGCGGTAGAAATTCAGCGAGTATTATCTCGCTATCAACCCGATATTATTATGCATCTTGCAGCTGAATCCCATGTTGACCGTTCTATTGACGGCCCTAGTGAGTTTATACAAACTAATATCGTGGGCACCTATACTTTATTAGAGCAGACCCGTGCCTACTGGACATTGTTAGAAGCCACTAAGAAAGACGGTTTTCGTTTTCATCATATCTCTACAGATGAGGTGTATGGAGACTTGGAAGGCACAGATGATTTATTTACTGAAACTACAGCCTATGCACCTAGCTCTCCCTATTCGGCAAGTAAGGCCAGTTCTGACCATTTAGTACGAGCATGGCAACGAACCTATGGTTTGCCGACATTAATAACCAATTGTTCAAATAATTATGGACCCTTTCACTTTCCAGAGAAGTTGATTCCATTGGTTATTCTTAATGCACTACAAGGTAAACCTTTACCTATTTATGGCAAAGGAAACCAAGTGAGAGATTGGCTTTATGTTGAGGATCATGCCCGGGCATTAGTCCATGTAGCGACAACGGGTAAAGTAGCAGAGACGTATAATATCGGCGGTCATAATGAACAACAAAATATTGATGTTGTGAAAATGATTTGTGAGTTATTGGAAGAGCTAGCTCCAGATAGCTTATATTCTCGTACAGCAGGCTCCTCAGAAGGTTTTTCTGGGCTTATTAGCTTTGTTACAGACCGCGCGGGCCATGATATACGCTATGCCATTGATGCAAGTAAAATAGAACAAGAATTAGGCTGGACGCCACAAGAAACGTTTGAAACGGGGTTAAGGAAGACAGTTGAATGGTATTTAGCTAATCAAGAGTGGTGCCAACATGTGCAAGATGGAAGTTACCTAGATTAATTTAGAGTAAAAAATAGTCATCTGTAAACGTGAACGAGTAGACTAATTTAGACCTTAGTTACACGTCCAACCTAGTGTATAATTTCATCCTTGATAATAAGTGTTTAATAGGATGAGCTGAGTATGTGTGGAATAGTCGGAGGTATTGCTGAAAGAAGTGTGACGCCTATCTTGCTAGAAGGACTTCGACGACTAGAGTATCGAGGTTATGACTCTTCAGGTATTGCTCTTCTAAATTCACACAATGCACTGCAACGTGTTCGAGCCTTAGGCAAAATTAAGCAGCTTGAAAATAAAATTGAGCAGGAAGTTGAATCATCACCTTTTTCAGGAACAGTCGGTATTGCTCATACTCGCTGGGCAACACACGGTATTCCATCTGAAAATAATGCTCACCCCCATATTTGTAATAATAAAGTCGCGGTTGTACATAATGGGATTATTGAGAATTATCAGTCACTAAAACAAGCACAAATTAGCTCAGGCTATCGGTTTACCTCTGAAACAGACACTGAAGTGGTTGCTCATGCGATTCACCAGCAATTAGAATCAACTAATGATTTATTGCAGGCAGTGACGCAAGCATTAAACGGTTTTGAGGGTGCATATGCTTTGGGGGTGATAGCCATTAATGATCCCGACACACTGATTGCTGCACGAAAAGGGAGTCCTCTGGTTATTGGTATCGGTATTGGCGAACACTTTATTGCCTCAGATGTATCCGCATTATTACCTGTAACACAAAATTTCATCTTCTTAGAAGAAGGTGATGTTGCGAAACTAAGACGTGACTCTGTTGAGATTTTTGATGCTGATGGTGAACGTGTAGAACGACCGGTAAAACAGTCATCTTTAAGTGTAACGGCCGTTGAGTTAGGTGAACACCGCCACTATATGCATAAAGAGATCTTTGAACAGCCTCAGGCCGTCAGTGATTGTTTAGAGGGGCGAATCACACAAGATAAAGTACTGATATCAAGTTTTGGCCCACAAGCAGAAGAATTATTTGATAGCATTAAACAAGTACATATTATTGCCTGTGGCACTAGCTATCATGCAGGTTTAGTGGCTAAATATTGGGCTGAGGATATTATAGGTCTGCCATGTCAAGTTGAAGTGGCGAGTGAGTTTCGTTACCGAAACCCAGTGATTCAAGATGACACTTTATTTGTCACAATTAGTCAGTCAGGGGAAACTGCTGATACATTGGCTGCATTACAACAAATTAAGGCTGCGGCTCAATCTGGAAAAAATGGGCGTTTACAATTAAATAATATTCCCACTTTGACAATCTGCAATGTGCCAGAAAGTAGCCTAACAAGGGAGTCGGACCTCAGTTACCTCACCCATGCAGGACCGGAAATCGGAGTTGCTTCAACTAAAGCGTTTACTACACAGCTCGTTGCGCTGGCATTATTAATTACCAGTATCGGTAAAGTTAAAAAAAGCATTGATTCAGAACGAGAAGGTTTGATTGTCAATGGCTTGCAAAAACTCCCCAATCTGATCTTCAATGCACTGATACATGAAAAAGAAATAGAAAATATAGCTCAACTATTTGCAGATAAACAGAATGCTCTCTTCTTAGGTCGAGGCACAATGTACCCCATTGCATTAGAAGGTGCGCTCAAATTAAAAGAGATTAGTTATATTCATGCGGAAGCCTATCCTGCTGGTGAGTTAAAGCATGGGCCACTGGCATTAATTGATGAAAGTATGCCCGTTATTGCTATAGCACCATTAGATGATTTATTAGAAAAACTAAAATCGAATCTACAAGAAGTCAAAGCCCGTGGTGGTCAGATGATTGTGTTTGAAGATGAACAGTCTGATATCAGTTCAGAAGAAGGGTTTAATGTTATAAAAGCAACAACAAATGTGGGGCGAATTACAGCGCCAATAACATACAATATTTTGTTGCAACTACTGAGCTATCATGTGGCATTGATTAAAGGTACAGATGTTGATCAGCCGAGAAACTTAGCTAAATCGGTAACCGTAGAATGAGGAATATGAAAGTAGCGATTATGGTGATTGTCAGCCATACATATTTTGATATGCTTACATCACAACCTCATTTGAAAAGGTGTTTTCAATTCGGTGAATTGTCGATGTTAAATTCATTGGGAAATGATAGCGCCATTGCCATAAATTAATAATACGATTAAATTTAGGAGTATGTATGATCCCCGTTATCATGTCTGGAGGCAGTGGAACACGGTTATGGCCATTATCAAGGAAGCATAAACCAAAACAGTTTTTAGCTTTGTTTGGTAATAATACAATGTTTCAAGAAACGCTTCACCGTTTAGAGGGCTTGACCGATCTAGAAGATCCTATTGTTGTATGTAATAGTGAACATCGGTTTATGGTCGCGGAACAGTTACATGAGCTTGATATAGATAAAGCAAAGATCATATTAGAGCCCATTGGTCGAGACACGGCCCCAGCAATTACTGTTGCAGCATTGCAAGCAGTAAGCGAGGAAAATGATCCTATTTTATTAGTACTGGCTGCGGATCACGTTATTGCTGATTTAACTGTATTTCACGATGCAATAGGGCAAGCTAAACAAGCAGCGGAATCCGGACTTCTAGTGACTTTTGGTATTGTGCCAACATCTGCGAATACTGGGTACGGTTATATTCAAGTTAATGAAAAAAATACCATCAGCAAGGTTAAAGCCTTTGTTGAAAAACCAGATTTAGCTACTGCAGAGAGCTATGTCAACTCGGGTGATTATTATTGGAACAGTGGTATGTTTATGTTCAAGGCTTCAACTCTTATCAATGAGTTAGAGCGATTTTATCCCGAAATTCTTGAAACCTGCCGCCAAGCATTAATAAAATCTCAGCAAGATCTAGATTTTATTCGCTTGGACGAGCAGAAATTTAAAAGCTGCGAAGCTATTTCCATTGATTATGCAGTGATGGAGCAGACTGATAAAGCGGTTGTTGTGCCACTTGACGCGGGATGGAATGATGTAGGTTCGTGGTCATCATTATGGGAGTGTGCAAAACAAGATGATAATCAGAACGTGCTTCATGGGGATGTTATGTTAGACGATGTACACAATTCGTACATTCATAGTGAACACCGCCTTGTATCTGTTTTGGGCCTAGACGATATTACGGTTGTTGAAACTGCAGATGCAGTGATGGTGGCGCATAAAAACAGTGCCCAAAATGTAAAATTAATAGTCAATCAATTAAACAAAGATAAACGACAAGAAGCTGACAATCACCGAATTTGTTATCGACCTTGGGGCTATTACGACAGTATTGACCAAGGGGAGCGATTTCAAGTGAAACGTATTACTGTTAACCCTGGCGCATCATTATCACTGCAAATGCATCATCATCGTGCTGAACATTGGGTCGTTGTTAAAGGGACTGCAAAAGTCATCTGTGAGGATCAAACTATTTTACTTTCTGAAAATGAGTCAACATATATCCCCATTGGCCGTAAACATCGACTGCAAAATCCTGGCTGTGTGCCACTGCAAATTATCGAAGTGCAATCAGGCAGTTATTTAGGTGAAGATGATATTGTCCGTTTCGATGATGACTATTACCGCAATTAAATATTGGTATCAATAATGAGCACAGTTAATCTCAATGAGATGATGGTCTACAGTGGGGTACAGTTTGGTACCAGTGGTGTTCGTGGCCTTGTTAAGGACATGACTGATAAAATCTGTTTTACTTATGTCAGTGCGTTTTTACAGTATTTAATAGAGCAACAATTAATACAACAAGGTGATAAAGTTGGCTTGGCAGGTGATTTGCGAACCAGTAGCCCACGCATTATGAATGCCACCTCCGCTGCATGTATTAATATGGGGTTTGAGCCTATTAATTATGGTCATATTCCTTCACCAGCCATTGCTTTGTATGGCATAGCATATAGCATGTCTACTATTATGATAACGGGTAGTCATATTCCTGATGATCGTAATGGTATTAAGTTTAATACCATACATGGTGAAATTCTTAAACAGGACGAACAAGGTATTCGATCTCAAAGTGTTGTGATTAATGATTCTCTGTTTACTAATGACGGTTGTTTATTGAGCCAGGGTCACCTTCGTCAAGCGATCAACAATGCCGAACAGTATTACATAAGCCGTTTTATCGACTTTCTACCACCCAAGTGTTTAGTGGGAAAGCGTATTGGTTTGTATGAGCATTCGTCAGTATCACGAGATTGTTTAATGACCATTTTTCAGCAACTGGGGGCAACAGTTACACCCTTAGGACGTAGTGAGGAGTTTATCTCTGTTGATACTGAAGCTATTCGCCCAGAAGATGTTATTCACGCTAAACAATGGATGCGGAAATATGATTTTGACTGCATCGTCTCTACTGATGGCGATGGTGATAGGCCACTTATTAGTGATGAAAAGGGCAATTGGTTACGCGGTGATATCGCTGGGGTTTTATGCGCTCAGTACCTAAATTCAGAATGTGTAGTTACACCGATAAGTAGTAATTCGGTGGTTGAAAAAAGTAAGCTATTCGATAAGGTAATTAGGACTCGGATTGGTTCACCTTATGTAATTGAAGCTATGCAAGAAATGGCTATTGGTTTAGATAAAACAGTGGTTGCTTATGAAGCTAATGGTGGTTTTTTACAGCAAACGCCGATCAGAAAAAATAATAAAACACTAGCCCCATTGCCTACTCGTGATGCCACTATTGTTCCTCTCGCGGTTATCTTGCTTGCACAACAACAAAACGCTACGATTTCTCAATTATTAAACAGCTTGCCTCAGCGTTATACCTTTAGTGACCGAATTAAAGGGTTTCCATCTGAGCTTAGCACTAATATCATCAATTCGATGCTAGCGGCTGATCGAAAGTCAAACTTAAAGGTGATTAAATCGCATTTCGATAGCTTTGGTGAACCAGTAGCCATTGATAATACCGATGGTATACGCATTACATTTGATTCGGAATCTATTGTGCATATTAGACCATCAGGCAATGCACCAGAACTTCGTTGTTATACTGAAGCAAGCAGTGAATATGAGGCTGAGAGTATAAATAAAAAATGTATGAAAATTATGGCAGCATGGCTATAAAATTATAGTCATCATCGACGCGAAAACATGATGGTATTGCTAGCAAGAAACCCTCAAGTGCTGATTATTGCTAAAAGTAGTTTTAGTTTGTGGTAACAAAACCTTAGATTAAACTGTAGAATATTTTGCTGAGAGTGCTGAAAAATTATGAGTATAAGGATTAGATTAACAAAATGAGTGTAAAAAAAGTCGCATTAATCACAGGTGTAACTGGGCAAGATGGTTCTTATTTAGCTGAGCTTTTATTAGAAAAAAATTATGAAGTGCATGGCATAAAACGTCGAGCCTCTTCACTTAACACACAAAGAGTCGATCATATATATCAAGATCCGCATGTTGATAATGCCGATTTTATTCTCCATTATGGGGATCTAACGGACTCATCAAATTTAACCCGGATTTTGCAAGAAGTACAACCTGATGAAGTCTATAACTTAGGCGCACAATCTCATGTTGCCGTTTCATTTGAGTCTCCTGAATATACGGCTGATGTTGATGCAATGGGCACACTTCGTTTACTGGAAGCGATTCGATTATTAGGTTTAGAAAAGAAAACCCGATTTTATCAAGCATCCACATCAGAATTATATGGTTTGGTACAAGAAACACCGCAAAAAGAAACAACCCCTTTTTATCCTCGCTCACCCTATGCGGTTGCAAAAATGTATGCCTACTGGATTACGGTGAATTATCGTGAAGCTTACGGTATGTATGCATGTAATGGCATATTATTTAATCATGAATCACCAAGACGAGGTGAAACTTTTGTAACACGTAAAATTACTCGGGGCCTAGCTAATATCGCTCAAGGATTGGAATCATGTCTATTTATGGGGAATTTAGATGCACTACGTGACTGGGGCCATGCCAAAGACTATGTCCGGATGCAATGGATGATGTTGCAACAAGACAAGGCAGATGATTTTGTTATTGCTACTGGTGTTCAATATTCAGTACGTCAATTTATTGAATGGTCTGCCAAAGAGCTTGGCATAACACTACGTTTTGAAGGTAAAGGCATTGAAGAAAAGGGTATAGTAGATAGTATAGAGGGAGATAAAAGCCCTGCGATCAATATCGGAGATGTACTTATACAAATAGATACACGTTATTTTCGTCCTGCAGAAGTTGAAACTTTATTAGGTGATCCGAGCAAAGCCAAACAAAAACTAGGCTGGGTTCCTGAGATTTCAGTGCAAGAGATGTGTACTGAAATGGTTGCTGAAGATTTAAAAATTGCTCAGCGTCATGCCTTGTTACAGCAGCATGGACATGAAATTCCTATGGGCATTGAATAAGATATGAGTCAAACTATATATATTGCCGGTCATAATGGGATGGTCGGCTCGGCAATCATGAGACAACTTAAAAAAGATGATAATAATATTATCATTACGGCCGACAGAGATGAATTAGATTTAATTAATCAGCAGGAAGTTAATCAGTTTTTTGTCGATAATAATATCGACCAAGTTTATTTGGCCGCAGCAAAAGTAGGTGGTATTCACGCAAATAATGAATATCCTGCTGAGTTTATTTATCAAAACCTGATGATCGAAGCCAATATCATTCATGCCGCTCATAGTAATAACGTGCAGAAATTATTATTTCTAGGATCATCATGCATTTACCCTAAAGCAGTCGAACAGCCAATGAAAGAAAATGCTTTACTGACAGGAGTCTTAGAAAGTACTAATGAACCTTATGCTGTTGCTAAGATTGCAGGAATTAAACTGTGTGAAAGTTATAACCGGCAGTATGGGCGTGATTACAGAAGTGTGATGCCGACTAATCTTTATGGAGAAAACGATAATTTTCATCCCGAAAACTCGCATGTCATTCCAGCTTTGGTAAGACGTTTTCATGAAGCGAAATTGAACAATGAGCCAGTAGTCACGGCATGGGGTAGTGGTAAACCGATGCGAGAATTTTTATACGTTGATGATATGGCTGAAGCATCAATTTTTGTTATGAGTCTAGATTCTAAACTATATCAACAAGAAACCAACCCGATGTTATCTCATATTAATGTTGGGAGTGGTATTGATTGTACCATCAGTGAATTAGTCAAAACGGTAGCAAAGGTAGTTGCTTATAAAGGTGATATCATTTTTGATACATCAAAACCTGATGGAACAGCACGAAAATTAATGGATGTATCACGTCTAGATAGCCTAGGTTGGCATGCAAAAATGAGTTTAGAAGAGGGCCTTACTATGACGTATCAGTGGTTTTTAGCTCAGAATAATAACTATCGATCTTAGTGAAAATTATTTCGATTTTTGAATTACATGAAGAGCATAGTGGCACAGCTTCCAATAATAAAGCTTCTCTAGCTGTTAAAAATTATCAGAATACAAGGTTGATTAGACTCGAATGGTCTATGAGCATTATATGAAAACTAATGATTTCTAAACTTAAAAAACTACGGCAACACCATGGTTTTATGCGTTATTTCGAGAATATCTCATGGTTGATGAGTGAAAAGTTCCTGCGCATGTTTATTGGTTTATTTGTCGGTATCTGGGTGGCACGTTATTTAGGACCCGAACAATTTGGTTTGTTAAGTTATGCACAAAGTTTTGTTTTTCTCTTTATAGCGATTTCTACTCTAGGGCTAGACAGTATTGTCGTACGTGAACTGGTCAAAGATGAAAGTAAAAGAGATGTTTTATTAGGCACGGCCTTTGGTTTAAAGCTAGTTGGGGCAATACTTATTTTGCCCATTTTAGCGATGGCTGTGCAATTGACTAGCAATGATGACTATACCAATTCATTGATTTTTATTACTGCCTCACTAACAATATTTCAAAGCTTCAATGTCATCGATTTCTATTATCAATCTAAGGTACTTTCTAAATATGTAGCCTTAGCCAATGCTATTAGCTTGGCGATATCAAGCATAATCAAAATTGCACTTATTTTAGGCAATGCTCCGTTGGTAGCCTTTGCATTGATAACTGTATTTGATGTGGCGGTAGTTTCCGTAGGGTTAATTTATTTTTACAAAAAAAACAGTCAACTAAAACTATTTAACTGGCGATTTGAATGGAAAATGGCGAAAAAATTGCTGCAATATTCGTGGCCATTGATTCTTTCAGGCCTTGTGATCTCGCTGTATATGAGAATAGATCAAGTGATGATTAAAGAAATTCTCGATGCTGATGCTGTAGGGCAATATGCAGCAGCAGTACGATTAAGCACAGCTTGGTATTTTATTCCTTTGGCAATAGCCACCTCATTTTTCCCTGCGATTATTAACGCCAAAAAAATCAGTGAAGAGCTTTATTTCTCTCGATTACAGCGCCTTTATAGTCTAATGATTTTTCTAGCGATAGCTATAGCATTACCGGTGACATTTCTAAGTGATTGGGTAATTTTACTTTTATACGGAAGTGAGTATTCACAAGCAGGTGAGGTGTTGATGATCCATATTTGGGCAGGAATATTTGTATTTCTAGGTGTTGCATGGTCCAAGTGGATATTAAATGAAAACAAACAAAATTTGGTGTTGATATCGCATATACTGGGCGCAGTAATAAATGTAGGGTTAAACCTATATTTTATTGATAAATATGGGGTGGTGGGGGCCGCATACTCTACAATAATATCTTATTTTTTATCTCAAATAATAGGCTTTAGTTTATATAAAGCGAAGTTAACATATGCACTAATATTTTGGACAAAAGATATTTTTGGAAACAAAAAAATGGATGAATAGAAAAGAAGGCGCAATGGAAGAACGATAACTTAAACAGCCGTTTTTTACAATTACTATCGTATATTGTGTGCAAAGAGATCTCGTGGTTCTTTGAAAAAGAAGAGCAAGGCATTATTTTGAGGATAACGGCTTACTCAGTCAGGATTTTTCGACTACTACAAAGAATTACTGTAAACGTATTAGAGATGATACGACGACTTCTCTTGTTAGTAGGTATAATAAGCAGTGACAGATGGAAACCCGATGAAAGAAAATATAGATTGTAGATATGATGAAAAATTTGTTGGAAATCGGAATGAGTTCTAAAGAAAAAAGGTTAGGCTGTTAATGCAACTAACGAATAAGATTTTAAATCGTTTGGTAGAACCCTTTATCGTAAGTCAAATTGAACAACCTGACTGTACGTTTTTAAGAGTAAATGCAGTTAAGCTTTTGACATGGAACCGCCTTGATTTAGCGTTTAAACTGGCTTTTCTTGATCTTAAAGATAAAAATTCTTCTTTTTCAGAAGAAATTTATTGGCACGATATAAAATCTCAGACCTTGGGCTCCTTTGAGGAGTTTGGTGCAGAGGAAAAGAATAACTTTAGTAAATATAAAGCATCTTTTTTATCGACCTATAACAATATAAAAGAAAATGGATTTGATGAGGGTAAGTCATTGATACCTCTTTCTGAATCAGGAAGTGTTATTAATGGGGCTCATAGACTTGCTTCAGCTATACATACAAATCAAGAGGTTGGTTGTGTAAAAACAAACCTTCCTGTAATGCGCTGTGACTATCAATATTTTCTTGATCGTGCCGTTCCTCAATATATTTTAGATTATGTCGTGACGAAATATATCGAATATGCGGATGATGTTTTTTTGGGCTTTTTGTGGCCGTCAGGTAAAAGTAATATTCACGAATCGCTGAATGAGTTTGGCAATATTGTTTATATGAAAAAAATTAAGCTGAGTGCAACAGGTGCATTTAATTTACTTTTTGAGCTATATAAGCATATGGACTGGCTAGGAAATAGAGCTAATGGCTTCCAAGGCGTAAAAAAGAAACTTTTAGAATGTTTCCCAACATTTGATGATGTTTATGTAATTGCTTTCCAAGAAGGTAATTTTGACGATGTTCTTAAAATAAAACGTCGAGTAAGAGATATAAACGAAATAGGGTATAGTTCAATTCATATAACGGATACAAAAGACGAAGCAGAAAGAATTTCAAAATTAGTATTTAATGATAATGGCCTTCACTTCTTGAACTTTTCAAATCCACATAAATTTTTGTACTCAGAGGAGTTAACTGAACTGACAGATTTTTTGAGTAAAAATGAAATTAAAGCTCAAAATTTTTTGGTTGATGGTAGTTTTGTCGCTACACTATATGGGCTGAGAAAAAGTATGGATATTGATTATTTATCAGATGAAAAAATTAGGCATCAAAGTGATTCGTATGATGCGCATGACTCAGAATTGCAGTTTCATGGGATAGCTAAAGAGCAATTAATATATAACCCATCTTTTTATTTTGAGTATTTAGGGATCAAGTTTATTTCGTTCTCTCAATTGTTTGATATGAAACAAGTCAGGGGCGAAGAAAAAGATCTAAATGATTGCAGATTGATGCAGTCTTATATTTCAAATGATAAGGTCGCTGTATTATTATTCTCATTTAAACAGAAATTATTTTACTCCAAGTTGAAAACTCATAAGTTTATGCTGAAGTATAGTTTAGCTACTCTAAATAAAATTGGGCTTTACAGGGCCGTACGCTTTATTTACCGGTATATCAAAGGTGTTTGAGTGAAAGTTATAATACTAAATAGCTCGGATACTCAGGGCGGTGCCGCACGAGCAGCTTATCGTCTCCATAAGGCCCTATTGAGTCAGGATGTTGATAGCCAGATGTTGGTGCAAAATAAAAGCAGTGATGACCTTACCGTTTTAGGACCGATCTCGAAACTTGATAGCTTTATGAGTAAATTAAGGCCTAGATTAGACTCCATTCCTTTTCGATTTTTTAAAAAAGAATCATCTACTTTATTTAGTTATTCTTGGTTGCCTTCAGGTAGGCTAATAAAGAGAATTAATGAACTGAACCCTGATATTGTCCACCTTCATTGGGTCAATGCAGGAATGCTAAGAATTGAAGACATAGCTAAAATTAATGCACCTATAGTCTGGAGTTTACACGATATGTGGCCGTTCAATGGAGGGTGGCATTATGATGAAGCCTTAGTTACCTCGCTTCAGAAAATACTAAGTGATAGAGTTTTAAATAGAAAGAAAAATACATATCCTAAAATAAGGAATATGACAGTAATTGGTTTGAGTAAGTGGCTTCAAACATGTGCATATGAGAGTAATATTTTTGAAGGTAAGAAAATAATTAATTTACCTAATCCTATAGATTCAGAAAGATATAAGCCATTTAATAAAAAAGATGCTAAAGAGTTATGGGGCTTGCCCAAGAATAAAAAGCTCATTCTTTTTGGCGCTATAGGAGCGACGAGTGATCCGCGGAAAGGGTTTAAAGAACTTATAGATGCATTATCCAAATTGCGACTAAATGACGCGGCGCTAGTTGTCTTTGGCTCCACCCGTCCAGAGCAGTCGTTCGATATTGATTGTGAAGTACATTATATGGGTGAATTGTTGGATGATATTAGCCTTGTTACGTTATACAGTGCTGTGGATGTGATGGTGGTTCCAAGTTTACAAGAAAACTTATCTAATGCAATTATGGAGTCTTTGTCTTGTGGTACACCTGTTGTTGGGTTTGCAGTAGGAGGTAATAGTGATTTGATTGAACATAAACAAACCGGCTATTTAGCAAAACCTTTTGATACAGAGGACTTAGCTCGAGGGATTAACTTCATCTTGAATGCTGATAACTATTCAGCGTTGTCAAAAAAAGCACGAAATAAAGTCTTATGTGAGTTTGATAGCCGTTTGGTAGCACAGAAATATATTGGACTATATGAACGCATCATTGCTGAATATTCAATTACACATGAGCAATCGCCCAACGAAAGTTAAAAGAAAATTCGTCGTTAGTAATAAGCTGCAAACAAAGCAGCTTTAATTTGAATAGAATAAAATTAAAGTGAGGACGGGTTGTAAAATGCAAAATCATTTTAACAAAAATGATGGTGATAATCCTAGAATAACAATTATTACAGCAGTATATAATGGTGAAAACTTTTTAGAGGAAACCATAAAAAGTATTATTAATCAAGATTATGATGATGTGGAATATATCATTATTGATGGCGGTTCAACCGACGGTACCTTAGACATCATACGTAAATATGAACATGCTATTGATTATTGGGTTAGTGAGAAAGATGAAGGGATTAGTGATGCCTTTAATAAAGGAGTCCAATTAGCATCGGGAGATTTAATTAACTTCCAAGGTGATGGTGATGGTTTCGTTGATAGTAGTGCACTCTCAAAGGTCGCAATGACAAGCTTAAGTTCACCTAATTGTTTTGTCAGTGGGAAAATACGAAGAATTGATATTTCAGGAATAGAGCTATACGTTTCAGAACAAACCATCCCATTTAATAAAAAATCATTACTTTATAAAATGTCTCTGCCACACCAAGGTCTATTCACTAGGCGAGGATTTTTTGAGCAATATGGTTTGTTTGATGTAAAAAATACCTATTGTATGGATTATGAACATTTGCTCCGAGCATATAAAGATTTTCCTGAGGTGGAATTTGTTGAGGATGTGCTCGCTAACTGGAGAGCAGATGGGCTGGGAAATGGCAACACACTAAAAGTCCTAAAGGAATATCATAAGATAAAGATAGATAATCATGTCGCAAGTGTTCTTCATTTAAATATAATAAAGTATTGGATATATTGTAAGTACTTTCTTAAAACTACAATGTCAGTTATGGCTAGGTAATTAAATGAAAGAGATAAAACTTGAATGGATTGAGGCTTTAAAGTTTGTTGGAATTATTGCTGTTATTCTGGGGCATATTGCTTCACCACTAGGGACATTTATTTTTTCTTGGCATATGCCCTTATTTTTTATAATGGCAGGGTTTTTTATCAAAGTTGATTTGAGTGTAGAACAATTTATTGCTAAAGAGTTTAAACGATTGATTATTCCGTATTTTATTTTTTCTGGCATGGCTTTAGTGTTAGAAACACTAAAGCGAATCCTACTTCATCGGGAGGCATTAGATCTAGTCGATTCACTAGTGGGTGTATTTATTTGGATGGATATGGATGCACTTATTGATAGTTATGCTTTTGTACTTTGGTTTTTGCCTGCTTTATTTTTTGCTCGGTTACTTACGTATTTAATACTCAAGGTGGTTGATAGAACAGCATTCCAATTATTATTGGTTATGAGTGCATTTATCGTTAGCTTTTATCTTCAATTACCTTTTGCCATTGATAATGCATTAAATGCATTTGTTTTTGTCTATGTAGGCTATTTCCTTTTTAAAATTGATAATAATAGCTATTGGCCATTAGTTCTGCTGGCACTAATTTTTGTTTATTATATGAATGATTTCCCCGTTTTAAATATGTCTCAGAAACATTATGGCAGTGTTGTTGTGAATATAGCGTGGGCAGTAGCGTGCAGCTATATTTTAATTAGTGTCATTAGAAAGTTTAATAAAATTCCCAATGTAATTACTTTATGGGGGTCCAATACAATGCTACTGTTTATATTGCATCCATATACAAACAATATTGCGATAGTGGTAATAGATATAATTGGCTCTGGAAGCTGGTATTTTAAGCTTTTGTTATCCATAGCATTTCTTCAATGTGTATTACTGATTAAAAATAAATATCATAATAGGCTGTTATTCAAATATGTATGACTATCTCATCGTTACACACATCCCCGTTTTTTATAAAATAAATTTGTATAATGCCCTTAGTGAACAATTGAAAATACATGTTATCTTTATTGCCAGTGAAACAGACGAAAAGCGATCTAGTGACTTTATTAATACGGAGTCTATCCGCTTTAGCTATGATATTTTGGGACAAAATAGTCTGCAAAAAAGACCTAAGCTGACTAATATAAGAAAGCTAAGGGATATTTTAGCTGTAACGCCAGCAAAGAAGCTATTAGTAAGTGGTTGGGATTTATTGGAGTTTTGGTATCTAGTCTTAACAAGCCCAAAAGAAAAAAATTACATGGCTTTAGAATCCACCATTAATGAAAGCAAAGTCACCGGGATAAGAGCGTGGATGAAATCATTTTTTTTATCTCGTATAGCAGGAGTTTTTGCTTCAGGCTCCTTGCATCAACAATTATTAGAGGCATTAAACTATAAAGGGAAAATACAAATTACCGGAGGTGTTGGTTTAATAAATAAGCCAATATTTAGTTCTGTTGAGAGACAGTATAAAAGTAATTATTTGTATGTTGGGCGACTGACGGAAGTAAAAAATTTAGTATATTTGATTGATATATTTAATCAGTTACCTGATTTACAATTAACGATTATCGGTGAGGGACCTCTAGCGGGGTTGTTAAAAGAGAAAGCTCAGAACAATATTAGTTTTCTAGGACAAGTGGATAATAAAGCGTTGCATCAATTCTATTTAGAAAACGATTTTTTACTGTTACCAAGTATTAATGAACCATGGGGGCTAGTTGTTGAAGAGGCACTTTATTTTGGTTTGCCAGTAATGTTATCTAGTCGTTGTGGTGCCAGTGAGATTATAAAACAAGGTGTTAATGGCTTTATATTTAATTTGAATGACAGATCGAGTTTAAAGGGAATAATTATGAAGCAGAATAATGTTTCATATGCAGGTTTAATGGCTAGAGCTGAAGGATTTAGCATAACAGAAAAAGATAAAAGACAAGTTGAAGTCTATGTTCGATCTTAAGTCATTGATGTTTATGATTAGTGAATATTATTTGTAATGAATATCTCTTTAATTGCATATTCTTTTGTTGAGGGCGGCGCCGCAATTGCGGCCTCAAAGTATAGAACCCTGCTAGAGAAAGGGGGGAATAATGTCAGTACGTTTAGTCAGGTAGAGGCAGGAAGATTTCAGTTTTCAAAAAGACTGTTGTCATTTATATTGACTAAATTACAAGTTGATGGAAATCCAATTAAACACTCACTGAACTTGTTTAGTTACGCTCCTATTTATCAGTATTTAAAAAAAACAAAGGAGGATATTCACCACTTTCATTGGATAAATAATGATACCTTTAGTATTTTTGACTTTGATAAAATCCCTTCAGGATCTATTATTACACTTCATGATGAATGGCTGTATTGCGGCAGTGAACACTGCTATATTGTGGCAGATGCAAACCTAGATTTTATAAATGGTTATCATTTTTTTAAAAAAGGTGTGTGGGGGATTCATTGGAATTATATAATCTGGAAAATTAAGTATCAGAAGCTTCGTCAGCGTTCAGATTTGATTTATACTGTCCCCTCTCAGTGGATGCTATCTCGAGCAAAAAAAAGCTTAATATTAAAAGTGGCGGATATACGATTATTACCAAATCCAATTGATACAAGCCTTTTTAAGCCGATATTATCTAGTGAAACAATTCGCTTTCGTCAAAAACATGGGATAGAGAGCGAAGATATTGTTTTTTGCTTTGGTGCTGCTGGTGGTAATGTTACCCCTTTAAAAGGTGCACAGGTTTTAGAAGAAGCAATTGCAATTTTAAGTTTAAAATTAAATAAAAACATATTGAAAAGAATAAAGTTTATCAATTTTGGCGGTGCTAAAATCGATATGTCGGAATTATTTGGTTTTCCTCTTATTTCTCTGGGGTATATTGAAAAAAAAGAACAGTTGGCTGAGTTATATTCAAGCATCGACTGTACTATTGTACCCTCATTAGTTGAGTCTTTTGGTCAAGTTGCTGCTGAAGCATTATCATGTGAGAGCCCAGTAATTTGTTTTCAATGTTCTGGTTTGGTGGATATTGTTAAAGATGGTGAAACGGGACTTACGGTTAAACCATATAGCAGTCATGATTTAGCGGAGAAAATGCAGCAATTTATTTTTATGAGTGAAGAAAGTAGAAATCAGCTAGGAGTTAATGGAAGAGAGCATGTGGTTAATCAGTTTTCTTATTCCGTGATTCGTGAACAATACCTCAAAATTATTTCTGATGCAGCAGATATAAAAAAGAATAATAAAAAGTGAAAGTTTCTATTATTACCGTTTGTTATAACTCCTCTGAATTTATCCGCTCTGCGATAGAGTCTGTACTTACTCAAACTTATCCTGATGTTGAATATATTATAATAGATGGGGGCTCCAATGATGGAACATTACCGATTATTAATGAGTATTCTAGCCAGCTCTCACATATTGTTAGTGAGCCTGATAAAGGGATCTATGATGCAATGAATAAAGGGATAGCATTAGCAACAGGTGATGTAATTGGTATTTTAAATTCCGATGATTTTTATTTAGATTCTCATAGTGTTTCTGATGTAATGGAGATGTTTCACTCTCAACCTAAAGTGGATATGGTATTAGGAAATATAGACTTTGTTAAACCGTTTAAATTATCAGAACCAGTACGACTTTATTCAGCTTATAGATTTTCGCCCTGGAAATTACGGTTTGGTGTAATGCCTGCTCACCCAGGGACTTTTATTAAGAAAATAGTTTATGAAAAATATGGTCTCTATAAAGTGGACTATCAGAGTGGTGCTGATTTTGATATTTTTGTGCGGATGTTATTAATTCATAAATTGAGCTATGTGAAGCTAAATAAAGTGTTAGTTCGAATGCGCCTGGGCGGGGTGAGCACATTAGGGTTCAAGAGTTATATTATTTCAACTAACGAGATGTTGAGATCACTAAATGAGAACCAAGTTTATTCTAATCTACTAATGGTTTTACTACGTCTTCCAGTAAAATTCACCCAGAGAATGTTATTTAAAGTATTAGGAAAATGAAGGTATTTGTTACAGGTGCTACAGGGTTCATTGGCTCGGCAGTTATTAACTCGCTTTTGCGACTGGGTGTGTCAGTGACGGTGATGGTACGAAAACTTTCTAGTTCTTTTCCTGAGGAAGTGGCGCAAATTGAGGGAGCTCTAAGTGATGCTCTTGCAAGAGAGATTAAAATTGGCTTGCATGGAGTAGATGTCGTGATCCATACCGCTGCTCGAGTTCATATTATGGATGAGGATACGAATGATCCATTAGCTGAATTCCGTAAGGTTAATACCGCAGGAACCATGACGTTAGCAAAGCAAGCGGCTGACGCAGGAGTCAAACGGTTTATTTTCTTAAGTTCAATTAAAGTGAATGGGGAATATAATAGATTAGGTCAGCCTTTTAGAGAAGATGATGACTTTAAACCTACAGATCCTTATGGCTTGTCAAAATATGAAGCAGAGCAAGGTTTGCTTGCCCTCGCTCAAGAAACAGGTATGGAAGTAGTGATTATTCGTCCGCCACTTGTCTATGGCGTGGGAGTCAAGGCCAATTTTTTATCTATGATGAAATGGATAAAAAGAGGTGTGCCTTTACCATTAGGTGCTATTTATAATGCTCGTTCACTGATTGCATTGGATAATCTTACTCACTTTATTGTTCATTGTCTTAAACACCCTAAGGCGAAAAATGAAATATTTTTAGTCTCTGATGGAGATGATGTTTCGACAACAGAATTGTTGTATAAAGTAGCAAAAGCATTTAATAAAAAGGTTTGCTTAATTCCTATACCGGTTTGGTTGATGACATTTTTTGCTAAATTCATTAATAAAGGTGATGTGGCAAGCCGTTTGTTTAGCTCATTACAAGTTGATAATTCTAAATCTCGAGATTTATTACGCTGGAAGCCGGTTACTAGTATGGATAAACAGTTAAAAAAAATTGTAGAGTCAAATGTATAAAATGAAAAGAATATGTGACCTTGTCTTGGTACTGATATGTGTCAGTATTTTAATTATTCCAATTCTCATTACGACTCTATTGGTCTGGCTGACTTCTAGTGGGCCAGCTTTATACTGGTCTGATCGAGTGGGAAGAGATAATCAAATCTTTAAAATGCCGAAATTTAGAAGTATGAAAGTTGATACGCCCGTCGTAGCTACTCATTTGCTAACAGATCCTAAAAGTGTGTTGACGCCTATTGGAGACTTTCTACGAAAATCGAGTTTAGATGAGTTACCTCAGTTATGGTCAATTTTAAAAGGTGATATGAGTTTTGTTGGACCGCGACCTGCTTTATTTAATCAAGATGATTTGATTACACTTCGAACAGAGAAAAGAGTACATATACTTATGCCAGGTTTAACTGGCTGGGCTCAAATTAATGGACGAGATGAGCTGCCTATTAACGAGAAAGTTAATTTAGATGTTGAATATCTGCACAATCATTCGTTTATGTTTGATTTGAAGATATTATGGGCAACTGTTATGAAAGTCTTGCAGCGTGACGGTGTGTCACACTAATTACCTAAGAAAGAAATATGAATAAAAATAATAAAATTAGAAAATGTATTTTCCCGGCCGCAGGTTATGGCACTCGATTTTTACCTGCAACAAAAGCGATGCCCAAAGAAATGCTGCCTATTGTGAATAAGCCTTTAATTCAATATGGTGTGGAAGAAGCTTTAGAAGCGGGTATTGCTCAAATTGGTTTTATTTTAGGGCGAGGTAAACGTGCAATAGCCGATCACTTTGATGTCAGTTATGAGTTAGAGCATCAAATATTGGGAACAGCTAAAGAAAAATATTTAACGGAGATTCGTAAAGTCATTGATAACAGTCAATTTGTCTTTATGCGTCAACGTGAGATGCTAGGTTTAGGCCACGCAATTCTCACGGGAGAACCGATGATTGGCGATGAACCTTTTGCCGTTATTCTTGCTGATGATTTATGCTCACAACCTGAAGATAAAAGTATTAGAGCCTTAGGGCAATTGGTGGAACTGTATGAAAAATACCAATGCAGTATCGTTGCAATTGAAGAGATTCCATCAGCAGACACAGCCAGTTACGGCATTATATCGGGTACTGAGATTGAAGATGGTATTTATGAAATAAGTGATATGGTTGAAAAGCCTCAGCCTGAAGATGCACCGACTAATATGGCCATTATAGGCCGATATATTCTCACTCCAGATATCTTTGACTATTTGACTAAAACCAAGCCCGGTGCTGGTGGAGAGATTCAGATTACTGATGCGCTACGCCAAATGGCTAAAGAGAAACGAGTGATTGCGGTGAAGTTTAAAGGCCATCGGTTTGATTGTGGAAGTGTTGAAGGCTTTGTAGAAGCAACTAACTATTATTTTGAGCATGGTGAGTGGAATATCTAGACTTGATCATTCTGGGTGTTTTGACATAGTAAGCGCTATAAGGTGTCGGCACCTACAATAATAACGAGTGAGTGGGCAAGACATATTGTGAGGATGAATGCTGAATAACAGCTTGTATAGACGATAATAAATAATTGTTAGAATTAGCTGTTTGGCGTAATATCACACTTGGTCAATGAATGACCACAATACGTATTTAAAATTACATGGAGAGTAGCGATATGTTTAAGAAATGGTTTTCATCAATAATTCTTACCTTGGTTTTATCAACTGGATTGGCTTTTTCAGCAGATAAAATAGATGTGAATACAGCCAGCGCAGAACAACTTCAGAGTATCAAAGGAGTAGGCGCGTCAACAGCAGCTGCAATAATTGAGTTTAGAGAAAGTTATGGTAGCTTTACTGATATTAATGAGTTGGTTAATGTAAAGGGTATTGGCGAGAAGAAGTTAGAAAAAATAAGTGATTTTATTAGCGTGTCAGTGCCGGAATAATCCTTAGTTTTAATGAAGAATAGCGCAGTAGAGCATTCTTTACTGCGCTATTTTTTTGCACATAAAGTGTTGTGTCACCACTCTAGGAGGTTCAGACTAGTGCGGGGCGACAAGCGAGTGATTTACAAGCTTTCGGTTAATGTATGCTCTAGTTGCTGTTGTTCATCGTTATTTAAAACTCGCCCATTATGGGTTGAGATAAAAAAGATATCTTCAACCTGATCACCTAAAGTGACTAATTTTGCATTGATGAGTTGAATGTCTCTTAGGACAAAAACTTGTGAAATAACAGAGAGTAAGCCCGGCCTATCATGAGTTTTAAGTTCCATAATCGTATAGTTTTGAGTGTCATGTGTTTCAAAATTAATCGTAGGAATTGTTTCAAACAGCTTCATTGTTCTTGGGGTGATGGCGGGTTGATATCCGCTGATATGCTCTAAGCTATTAAGCTGGTTTTCTAATTTCGAAATAATCTCATTTGGGTTAAGGTTGGAACCATTAACGATGTAAGTATTAAGAGTTTTATCTTGAGATGTGATACTGATCTTGGCATCAAGAATATTGAGTTGAAGTCGTTCAAAACAAGCTGTTGTGGCAGCAAATATACCCGGTTTATCTGGGGTGAATATAAAGACTTCTAAGGTTTCTTTTTCATTGTGTAAGCGTGTTTTTATTAGCGTTTCTAATGTTGGGTTTTGTAAGCGAACAGTTGTTTGCCAGACAATATCTTCAGTGGTATGGCGTAGGAAATAATCGGATTCATATCCTTGCCAAACAGCAATAATTTTTTGTTGTGGCCATGCTTGTAGGCTGAGTTGCTGTAACGCTTGTTGCTGGCGCTGGGCACTTTTTTCTTCTATATTTTTTGCCATATCATGGCGATCTTCTAGCCAATTCCTTGTACCTCGATATAGCTGCTTTAACAGCGAATCTCGCCAACTATTCCACAGATTGTCATTCGTTGCTCGAATATCTGCAACGGTGAGTAAATAAAGGTAATTTAATCGATCTACCGTTTTAACTTTAGCTGCGAACGCTTTAATAACATCAGGATCATTAATATCAAATTTTTGTGCTGTTGCTGACATAGTGAGATGTTGACGAACGAGAAAGGTGATAATTTCGGTATCAAATTCACTTAAATTATGCAATCTACAAAAGGCAGCGGCATCGACCACACCTAGCAAACTATGATCGCCGCCTCGGCCTTTAGCAATATCATGAAATAAGCCTGCAACAAATAGAAGCTCATGTTTAGGGATTTGTAAATACACCTCAGTACATAGAGGGAATTCATCAGCATATTCAGGACATGAAAATCGTCGAAGGTTACGTACTAAAAATAAGGTGTGCTCGTCCACTGTGTAGGCATGAAAAAGATCATGTTGCATTTGACCAACAATTTGACCGAACTCAGGTAAATACGCACCTAAAACACCATATTTATTCATTCGTCTAAATTCATGGGTAATGCCTTTAGGTTGACGAATAATTTCCATAAAGAGTGAGCGACTTTTAATATCTGAACGAAAACGGTTATTCATCAAATAGAGGTGTGCATACACTTGACGAATGGTATCAGCCCTAACGCCTTTAATTTCTGGCTGTTGCTGTAATATCAAAAAGAGTTCAAGAATTGCATAGGGATAGAAGGCAAAGATCCCCGAATTGATGGTTTCTAGATAACCATTGTGAATTTGAAACCGTCTATTGATTGGAGCAATATCAGGAACTTTATCGGCCAGAATGATATTCTCTTCAAACAACTGTAATAGCAGTTCGTTCATCTGCCCGACTGAACGCGCACAGAGATAATAGTCTTTCATGAAAATTTCAACAGCAAGTCGGTTTTCTGTTTCTTGATAACCGAGCTGTGTGGCGAGTTCCCGTTGATGATTAATCATCAACTTTTCTTCTTTGCGTTTTGCTTGCATATGAAGTGCGAAGCGGACACGCCATAAGAACCGTTGTGCTGACTCTAGGGTGTCATATTCAGCACTTGATAAAAATCCTTTTTCTTTGAGCCCTTGCAGGTTTTGAACATTGAAATGTTGCTGGGCAACCCAACTAATGACCTGTAGATCACGTAAGCCACCGGGGGACTCTTTAATATTAGGCTCTAAATTATTTGCAGTATCATTAAATTTTAGATGGCGTTGTTGCTGTTCCTGTCTTTTTTGTTGATAAAAATGACGGGTATCCCAAGTCTTATGATTGATAGTAAGCTGCTGAAGTAGTTCAAATAAAGAACTATCTCCACATAAAAGTCGAGTTTCAAGCAGGTTAGTGGCAACGGTAATATCTTCGGCTGCTTGTAGGCGACAGTCTTCAACAGTACGAACACTATGGCCAATTTCTAAACCAATATCCCATAATTGGGTAAGGAAGTCAGATAGGCTGCTAGGAGGGGAGTCTGAAATAGATTCATCCAGAATGACGAGTAAATCGATATCTGAATAAGGGTGAAGTTCACCTCGGCCATATCCTCCCACTGCAAGTAAGCTAATAGGAAGAGTAGTGTCCATACTCTGTTCCCATAACTTTTGTAAGACTTGATCAACAAAGTATGAGCGTTGATGAACAAGCTGAACAATATCAGCTCCTTGTTCAAACTGCTCAGTTAGATAAACTTGCCCTTGTTTGAGTGCATTACGATATAAGACCGTAGTGTTAACATCAGTATCATGAGGGGGGACGATACTCCATAAAGAAATGAGAGGATTAACCATTATTAGACGATTTCATCTTCACGAAGAGTTAAAATGTCATAGCCCTCTTTAGTCACCAATATAGTGTGCTCCCACTGGGCTGATAAAGAACGATCTTTTGTCACAACAGTCCAGTTGTCAGGAAGCTGTTTGATATGGCGTTTACCGGCGTTGACCATAGGTTCGATTGTAAATGTCATGCCTTCTTCAAGCGTTAAACCTGTACCTTGCTCGCCATAATGTAAAACTTGAGGATCTTCATGGAATACCTTGCCAATGCCATGACCACAATATTCACGCACAATGGAAAAGCCCTGTCCCTCTGAATGCTTTTGGATCGCATGTCCAATATCACCTAGCTGAATTCCTGGTTTAACAAGATCAATACCAATAAGCATGGCTTCACGAGCATTAGTGCATAGGCGCTGTGCCATAATTGAGGTGTTGCCAACATGAAACATCATGCTGGTATCGCCATGGTAACCATCTTTGATAACAGTGATGTCAATATTAATGATATCGCCGTCTTTTAATTTTTTCTTACCAGGGATGCCATGACAAATCGTATGATTTACCGATGTACAGATAGATTTTGGGAAGCCATGATAATTGAGTGGAGCGGGAATAGCTTGCTGTTCATTGACAATATAATCATGGCAGATCTGATTGAGTTCATCGGTAGTAATGCCTGTTTTAACATAAGGTGTGATCATAGTTAATACTTCGGCTGCAAGGCGCCCAGCAACACGCATTTTTGCAATTTCATCATCTGTTTTTATACTAACTGCCATAGTTAAAGTATTCCCTGTATTGAAGTAATATTAAAATTTAGAACTAGGTATAGTTTGCCGTAAAATAAGATAAACAGCTAGCGTAGCTTAAATATTATATGTAGTAGAAGATGGAGGTCTATTGATAATTAAAAGTACTACATTACGGGGGCGGTGCTATTCCTAGCATAGGCTAAACAATGGAGTGGCGACAATCTCTGGAGTCAGATTGACTTAGCATTGTTTTTTAGCGGTAACTATGGAATAATATGCGCGCCTAATTTTAAGGCAGAAATCACACATGCACCGGCACAATTATCGGGGTGCTAAGCTTTGTTAGTTTAGTCGATACTTGGGGTGTGTGGAGGTTTAACCCCAACTTATATTTAAAGGTAGAATTTAAAATGGCAAAAACAACAATGCGCCAAATGTTAGAAGCAGGCGTTCACTTTGGTCACCAAACACGTTACTGGAACCCAAAAATGGGTCCATATATCTTTGGTAAACGTAACAACATTCATATCATGAATCTTGAGCACAGCTTACCTATGTTCAATGATGCATTGAATTTTGTGGGTAAATTAGCATCTAAAAAAGGTCGTATCCTTTTTGTAGGTACTAAACGTGCTGCACAAGAACTTATCCGTGAAGATGCTGAACGTGCGGGCATGCCTTACGTTAACCGTCGTTGGTTAGGTGGTATGTTGACTAACTATCAAACTGTTCGTCAATCAATCAAACGTTTAGATAGTATTCAAGACATGGTTGAGTCTGGCAAGTTAGAAGGTTTGAAAAAGAAAGAAGTTTTAAACTTAACTCGCGAGCAAGAAAAATTAGAGAAAAGTATTGGTGGTATCCGTAAAATGGGTGGCTTACCTGATGCTTTATTCATTATTGATGTTGATCACGAACGTATTGCTATTCAAGAAGCAAATAAATTAGGTATTCCAGTTATTGCGATTGTTGACTCTAACAGTAACCCTGACGGCGTTGATTACATTATTCCAGGTAATGATGACTCTATGCGTGCTATCAAGCTTTATACTACAAGTATGGCTGATGCGATTTTAGAGGGTCGTGCGTCAGTTGCGACTGGCGATATTGAAGAAGTTGTTGAAGCGGCAGAAAGCGCAGAAGCAGCTGCTGAGTAATATCAAAAGCATACTGTAAACACACAGGCTCGCTATTTATAGTGAGCCTGTGTTGTATCTGGTCTGTGAAGTTTCCGGACCTATTTAAAAAGAATTAATGAAAGAAGGGTGAAAAACATGGCAATTACTGCTGCACTAGTAAAAGAACTTCGTGAGCGTACAGGCTCTGGCATGATGGAATGTAAAAAAGCATTAGTCGCTTCAAATGGCGATATTGAAGCTGCTGTTGAAGCAATGCGTAAATCAGGCTTAGCAAAAGCAGATAAAAAATCAGATCGTGTTGCTGCTGAGGGTGTTATTGCAATTGAAACAAGTGCTGATGGTAAATCTGCAGTCATGATTGAAATTAACTCTGAAACAGATTTTGTTGCAAAGGCTGAAGATTTCACTGCATTTGTTAGCACATTATCAAATTTAGTACTTACGGCACAACCTACAGATTTAGAAGCATTAATGGCCTTATCTTTCAATGATGCTGGTGAAAGCGTTGAAACGGTTCGTCAAGCACTTGTTGCTAAGATTGGTGAAAATATTCAAGTGCGTCGTTTTGAATTAGTATCAAGTGAAAATGGTGTGGTTGGTTCATATCGTCACGGTGATCGTATTGGTACGATGGTTGCTTTGACTGGTGGTGATGAAGCATTAGCAAAAGATATTTCTATGCATGTTGCTGCAAGCCGTCCGCAAGCAGTTTCAGCAGCAGATTTACCTGTTGAATTATTAGATAAAGAACGTGATATCGTAGCAACTCAAGCTAAAGACAGTGGTAAGCCTGAAGCAATCATCGAGAAAATGGTTGAAGGCCGCATGAAAAAATTCGTTAATGAAATTAGCCTACTTGGCCAAGCATTCGTTAAAGACCCTGATGTAACCATTGAAAAATTACTTAAACAAGCTGACGCAACAGTTAACTCATTTGCATTTTTCGAAGTAGGTGAAGGTATCGAGAAAGCAGAAGATAACTTTGCTGAGGAAGTAATGGCGCAAGCACGCGGTAACTAAATATCATTACTTATGAGGCTCTAAGATTCACCATTTCTACTTTGAACGGGTGAGTTTTAGAGCCACCTAAGTTTGATTATTGAAAAATAGTGTTATTTCTACGGAATAGCAATTGATAGCATAATAAAAGTTTACACGAGGAAGTACCAGGATGGCTGAAACGACGAATCAACCAGTTTACAAACGTATATTACTTAAATTAAGTGGTGAGGCGTTAATGGGCAATGCTGATTTTGGTATTGAACCTGAGGTGATTGTTCGTTTTGCTAAAGAAATTTCCGAACTGAGTGCTCAAGGTGTTGAATTGGGCGTAGTTATCGGTGGTGGTAATATTTTTCGCGGTGCAGGTTTAGCTGCCAGTGGTATGGATCGTGTCAGTGGTGATCATATGGGCATGTTAGCGACAGTTATGAATGCCTTAGCATTACAAGATGCCTTAGAACAGCAAGGTGCTTTTTGCCGTGTTATGTCTGCAATTAAAATCAACGAAGTCTGTGAAGATTATCTTCGTCGTCGCGCTATACGCCATTTAGAAAAAGGCCGAGTTGTAATCTTTGCAGCTGGTACCGGCAACCCCTTCTTTACTACTGATTCTGCAGCCAGTTTGCGAGCTGTTGAAATGGGGGCGGAACTGATGTTGAAGGCGACACAAGTTGATGGTGTTTACGATGCAGATCCTAAAACCAATCCAGATGCAGTTCGTTACTCCAAATTAAGTTATGATGAAGTCATTGATAAGCGTTTAGCGGTAATGGATACAACCGCTGTTGTTATGTGCCAAGAGCAAAAAATGCCGCTGCGTATTTTTGATGTTCATAAACAAGGTAATTTAACCAAGATAGTTTATGGTGAAGATATTGGTACATTAGTTAGCTAAATTCAGCACAACCTTAAAAGAATAATTTCAGGAAAAACCATGATTGAAGATATAAAAAAAGACGCCTCAGATAGAATGCAAAAAAGTGTTGTTGCTTTGACTAATTCAATGGCAAAAATTCGTGCAGGTCGAGCCCATACAAGTCTTTTAGATCATGTGATGGTACCGTATTACGGTGCTGATGTTCCTTTAAGTCAAGTTGCAAATGTGGGGATAGATGACGCAAGAACATTAACTGTCACGCCATGGGAAAAACCGATGTTGTCTGTTGTTGAAAAAGCAATTATGACATCTGATTTAGGTGTTAATCCTAATAGTGCTGGAATGACTATTCGTATTCCTATTCCACCACTAACAGAAGAGCGACGTCGTGACTTAGTAAAAGTGGCAAAATCTGAAGCAGAAGGTGCTCGAGTTGCTGTTCGTAATATCCGTCGTGATGCGAATGGAACTCTGAAAGATTTATTGAAAGAGAAAGAAATTTCAGAAGATGAAGAACGCGGTGCAGAAGATGTGGTGCAAAAATTGACAGATTCTGTGATCAAACAAATTGAAGCAGTATTAGCTGAAAAAGAAGCTGATTTAATGGAAGTGTAAGACTGCCATATTATGTCTGAGGGAAATAGCCCAGCTCCACAACATATTGCGATTATCATGGATGGTAATGGTCGCTGGGCGAAGGAACGTCATCAACCTCGCTTTATGGGGCACCGAGCAGGTGTTAAAGCAGTTGAAGATATAGTTAAACACTGTGTCAAACTTGATGTTAATGTATTGAGCCTATTTGCTTTCAGCAGTGAAAACTGGCGACGACCAACAAAAGAAGTCACGCTGTTGATGGAGCTGTTTGCCTTAGCATTAAAGCAGCAAGTTAAAAAACTCCAAAAAAACAATATTCGCTTACAAATTATTGGTGATTTAGAGCGATTCTCTACTAGTTTACAAAAACAAATTAAACACGCCGAAGAGTTAACCAAAGACAACACCGGCCTGACAATTAATGTTGCAGCTAACTATGGTGGGCGCTGGGACATTGTTCAGTCGGTTAAACAGTTAGCCGAAAAAGTCAAAGCAGGCCTGTTAGAACCAGATGATATTAATGAAGAAAGTCTTTCCGCAGGATTGGTCACAGCAAATTTAACGGAACCAGATTTATTTATTCGCACGGGCGGTGAGCAGAGAGTCAGTAATTTCCTTCTGTGGCAGTTGGCTTATACTGAGTTTTATTTTACCAAAACGCTATGGCCTGATTTTAACCATGAAAATTTAGATGCAGCGATTGATTCTTTTTGTCGTAGAGAACGTCGATTTGGTAAAACATCAGAACAGATTCAGGGAATTGAAAATGCTTAAACAACGATTATTAACAGCAGCTGTACTGATCCCCCTTGTTGTATTAAGCATTTTATTCTTGTCGACAAATGTCTTTGCTTGGTGTTTAGCGGGCGTGACTATATTGGCTGCGTGGGAATGGTTTTCCATTATTGGCTTTAATACGACTAGCCAAAAACTATTTACCTTCTCTGCGTTAATTTTCGTTTCTGTCTTAATGTCATTATTAGCTGTTTCTACCTTATTGCTAGTAGGTAGCTTTATTTGGGTGGCGATTTCAGCCTTAGTGATTAGTTTTGCACATAGACCTTTATCGGTGACGCTAAGTAAATTGTTTAACAATAAAAATATTGCTTTAGTCATGGCTGTGGTTGTTTTAGCTTTCTTCTGGCATGGCGCAATACAGTTGCATGCCTCAAGTGACCTAGGTCCAAAGCAATTATTATTTGCCATGATCGTTGTATGGCTTGCTGATACGGGAGGTTATTTTGCTGGAAAACGCTGGGGGAAAATAGCTTTAGCAAAAGCAATCAGCCCGAATAAAACATGGGAAGGAGTAGCTGGAGCACTGGTACTGGGCCTGGTCTGGGCTTTACTTGCGTATTCACTAGAGTTAGCGGTGTCGATATCCTTATTCAATTGGTTGGTACTTTCTATCCTTGCATTACTAATATCAATTGTCGGAGACTTGTTCGAGAGTTTGTTTAAACGCTGTTATAACGTTAAAGACAGTGGAAACTTATTGCCTGGACACGGTGGGATATTAGATCGTATTGATAGTTTAATTGCTGCAGTTCCTGTTTTTGCTGCTGGCGTATATTTTTTAGGAGCGTAATCAGTGCAAACAGTTACATTATTGGGTTCAACGGGGTCTATTGGTGTTAGTACCCTTAATGTACTTGCTCAACATCCTGAAGATTATCGAGTCTATGCCTTAACCGCCAATCGTTCTGTTGAGCGCTTATTTGAGCAGTGCCAGCAATTCAAACCTGAAATTGCAGTCATGTTAAATGAAGAAGCTGCACAGCAGTTAGCCGATAAATTAACAGCGGTAAATTCTACAACACAAGTCTTAGCGGGTGAGCAAGCACTGGTTCAGGTATCGGAAAGTGAACATACCGATTATGTGATGGCTGCTATTGTTGGTGCTGCCGGTTTATTGCCGACATTAGCCGCTGCTAAAGCAGGAAAACATATACTACTTGCGAATAAAGAAGCCTTAGTCATGTCAGGCAGTTTATTTATGCGTGAAGTTGAGAAAAATGGAGCAACTTTATTACCTGTTGATAGTGAACACAATGCAATCTGGCAATGTTTACCTGTTGGCAAGCAACAGCAACATCATTTTGACGGCAAAGGCGTTCGCCGAATTATCCTTACGGCATCAGGTGGCCCATTTCGAGATTATGATATTGCAGATCTTGAATCAGTTACACCTGAACAAGCTGTTGCTCATCCTAATTGGTCGATGGGGCAAAAAATTTCAGTTGATTCTGCCACTATGATGAATAAGGGTTTAGAAGTGATCGAAGCGCATTGGTTATTTGGTTTGCCAAGTAATCAAATTGATGTGTTATTACACCGACAAAGTATTATTCATTCGATGGTAGATTATGTCGATGGTTCAGTATTAGCGCAAATGGGTAACCCAGATATGAGAACCCCTATTGCGAACGCACTGGCATGGCCTAAACGGATTGATTCAGGAGTGGAACCATTAGATTTAGTTGCTGCTGGTCGCTTAGATTTTTCTGCTGCTGATTTCGAACACTTTCCTTGTTTAGCACTGGCTTATCAAGCTTTAAATACGGGTGGAACAAGCACTGCAATATTGAATGCTGCTAACGAGATTGCTGTTGAAGCCTTTTTAAACAAACACATTAAATTTACACAGATCCCCACTATTATTGAAGATGTACTTGCGAAGGTTCCAACACGGGAAGCCGTTTCACTGGAAGTGATATTGGAAGATGATCTGCTAGCCCGACACTGTGCCAGAGAATTAATTAGCTAATGAGCTCGTTGCTTTATTTACTGTTAACACTGGCTATTTTAGTGGTTGTCCATGAATATGGACATTTCTGGGTTGCACGTCGCTGTGGTGTAAAAGTCCTCAAGTTTTCAGTTGGTTTTGGTAAACCAATATGGAATAGAGTTGCTCAAGATGGCACCGAGTATATTATTGCTGCGATCCCTTTAGGCGGCTATGTCAAAATGCTCGATGAACGTGAGGGTGATGTTGCTAAAGAAGAGCTAGAGCATGCATTCAATAGAAAACCGTTATCTGCACGAGTAGCAATTGTTGCCGCAGGCCCCATTGCTAATTTACTGTTTGCAGTTGTCGCTTATAGTTTTATTTTTATGGTGGGTATTCCAGGTGTGCGTCCAATTGTTGATGAGGTCACCATTACCTCGCCAGCAAGCATAGCTGGCGTTACTGTAGGTGATGAAATTACTGCTGTTAATGGCCGAGATACACCTACATGGCGTAGTGTTAATCGCGAATTATTAGACATTGCTATAGAAGGTGGCGCAGCTCGCGTAACGGTTAAAATGGATGGCAATGAAGCGGTTAAACACTTGTCTATTCCGAAACAAGAAATAACAACACTATCAGCTACGGCATTAATGAAATCATTAGGACTAAAACCCTATATGGTTGAATTGAAACCGGTGATTGCAAACGTCGTAGACAATGGTCCCGCACAACTAGGTGGTTTACAGGCAGGGGACAGCATCGTTTCCGTTAATGGAGACTTAACTAAGAGTTGGAATAAACTAGTTAGTATTGTGCAAAGCAATGCGAATGAGGCTCTGACTTTTGTTGTCATGCGAGAGTCTGATCAAATTGAATTAGTGATTACACCCTATGTAGCACCAGGTAATGTTGGTAAAATCGGTGCCAGTGTTGATAGTCAGAAAACGGTATTACCAAAAGAATTACAGGCTGTAGAGCGCTATGGTCTAATTGATGCGTTGATTAAAGGAACACATCAGACATGGTCATTTTCAGCTTTAACATTGAAGAGTATTGGCGGAATGCTAATAGGGGATGTTTCAAGTGATAATATTGGTGGCCCGATAACCATTGCACAGTATGCTAGCTCATCAGCAAATGGCGGATTTATATCTTTTGTTAGTTTCTTAGCCATGATCAGTATAAGTCTGGGCTTGTTAAATTTATTACCCATACCTGTGTTAGATGGGGGGCATTTAGCAATGTATTTTATAGAATGGATTCGAGGTGAAGCTTTATCTGAACAGAGTCAATTACAGTTACAGAAATTAGGGATAATATTACTGTTAATGTTGATGTTTCTTGCATTTTTCAATGACTTAACAAGACTGTTTGGATAATACGAATATAACAGGTAAACTACCTGTCTTTCGCTCTGCAAATAGATAACTAATTACTAATGAAAAAATTACTTAAACTTATTGCTTTACTATTACTCTCGGCCTCTGTTTACGCTGATAGCTTTATTATTAAAGATATCCGTGTAGAAGGTTTACAACGTATTTCTGCTGGAACAGTATTTAACTTCTTAGCTGTTAAAGTAGGCGATGAAATGTCAGAGAAAGATGCAAAAAGTGTGATTCGTGCGCTTTATAAGTCTAAGTATTTCAATGATGTAGAGGTGGAGGAGCAAGAGGGCGTACTCGTTATTAAAGTGAGTGAGCGACCTGCTATTTCAAGTATAGAGTTCGTGGGGAATAAAGATCTTGATAGCCAAGAGTTGCTAAGATCCTTGGGTCAGATTGGTTTTGCTGAAGGACAAGTATACGAACAAGCGATGCTGGAGCGAGTAGAGCTTGAATTGCAACGTCAGTATTTTAGCCGCGGAAAATATGGAGTGTCGATTGACTCAAATGTCACACCATTGTCGCGTAATCGTGTTTCGATTCAAATTACCATGGCTGAAGGTATAGTTGCCACAATAGGTAGTATTAACATTGTAGGAAATCATTCTTATGATGAAGATGAGTTACGCGATGAATTTCAATCTACCACAGGAACGCTTTTCTCATTTTTTACTCATGACAACCAATATTCAAGACAAAAATTATCAGCTGACTTAGAAAGTTTACGATCATTTTATTTAGATCGAGGCTATGTTGATTTTACGGTTGAATCAACCCAAGTATCAATAACGGATGATAAAAAACAGATGTTTATCACTGTTAATATTGCCGAAGGTGAACGTTATAAGATTAAGGAAGTGCGTTTAGCAGGTGATTTGATTGTTGAAGAGCAGGAGTTATTTGAGCAAGTTCTTATCAAAAAAAATGCCTTGTTTTCTCGCAGAGCTATTACACAAAGTACAGAACAATTAACAGATCGTTTGGGTGATGATGGTTATGCCTTTGCCAATGTGAATGCTGTACCAGATCTTGATCGTGAAAATAATGAAGTGACACTAACATTTTTCGTTGATCCTGGTCGTCGTGTGTATGTTCGCAGAATTAATATTTCTGGTAATAGTAAAACGCGTGATGAAGTATTGCGTCGTGAAATGCGTCAACAAGAAGCATCTTGGATTTCAACAAGTGACGTTGATCAATCACGAGCGAGAATTAGAAGACTAGGTTATTTTGAGGATGTTAATGTTGAAACAACACCTGTTGCCGGTACAGCAGATCAAGTTGATCTTGATTTTGCAGTAACCGAGGTAGCATCAGGTAGCTTATCAGCTGGTTTAGGTTTTTCTCAGTCTGATGGTTTGATTTTTAATGCCAATATTACCCAGAAGAATTTTTTGGGAAGTGGTAAACATATTAAGTTTGGTTTCAATAATAGTAGTGCTAACACTGTCTACAGCCTAGGCTATACCAACCCGTTTGCTACGGTAGATGGAATAAGTCAGGGGTTTAATGCATATTACCGCGAAACTGAGCCAACAGAATCGAACTACAGTACTGATAATTTAGGGGGTGACATTAGTTTTGGGATTCCTATTTCAGAAAATAATCGTATTCGTCTAGCTTTTGGTTACGAAAACACAGAATTACATCTTCCATCATCAAATGTTGTTAGCCGTTATAATGAGTTTATTGCAGCAGAAGGAAATGAGTTTGATGCCTTTACAGTATCGTTAGGCTGGTCAAGTGATACGCGAGATAATGCCATCTTACCTACGAGAGGAATGTCACAAAGCTTATCTGCTCAATTAGCTATTCCAGGCGGAGATCTTGAATACTACAAGCTTCGCTATAAAAATAGTCTCTTCATTCCTCATAATGAATCGATTACTTTCTCACTTAGTGGTGATTTAGGTTATGCCGATGCCTATGGTGGCACGTCTGAACTACCATTCTTTGAGAACTATTATGCTGGTGGTATTCGTAGCGTACGCGGTTATAAATCAAATACATTAGGCGTCCATGATGGTGACAGTGCTTTAGGTGGTAACCTATTAGTAACCGCCGGTGCAGAAATGATTTTCAAAGTCCCATTTATGAAAAAACTGCTTAAATCAGTACGTCTGAGTTTATTTGCTGATGTCGGTAATGTTTATGATGTTAAAGAAGACTTTGACACTGAATTATTGCGTTATTCAACAGGGTTGTCAGCAATATGGATCTCACCATTTGGTGCGGTATCGGTCAGTCTTGCTAAGCCATTTAATGAGCAAGATCACGATGAAACAGAAAGCTTCCAATTTTCATTAGGTTCTACATTTTAATTAACACATCTGGAGATAAGTGTGAAAAAAGTTAATATTCTTGGATTATTTTTTGCTATTGCATTAACTGCGGGTATCACCGTACAAGCAGCAGAGCTAAAAATAGGTGTTGTTAATGCAGGGGCAGTATTAGAAAAGTCACCACAAAAAGCGCAGGCATTAGCTAGATTAGAAAAAGAATTTTCAAGCCGTAGTACTTCATTGCAAAAAAAGATAAAGGCCTTACGTGCTAAACAAGAGCAATTATCTAAAGATAGTGCCATTTTAAGTCAGGACAAATTAAAGGCAAAAGAGCGTAAGATTTTAAGTGAACAGCGCGAGTTAAAGCGCCTTCAAGATGAGTATGCTGAAGATTTATCAATTCGTCGTAATGAAGAATTACGTAAATTGGAAAAAGAAATTGCTAAAACAATTGTCGATTTAGCTAAACAAGAAGCTTATGACTTAGTTGTCTATCAAGGTGTCATTTATGCCAGTGAGCGTACAGATATGACCAAAGCAGTATTAGAGATTTTGACATCTAAAGCGAAGTAACTCATTGAAAATGTGGACATTAACTGAGATTGCTAAACATATAGATGGTGTTGTTCATGGCGATGAGTCTCACCGTGTAAAAGCTGTAGCGACATTACAATCTGCTCAAAGTGATCAACTAAGTTTTTTATCTAATGCAAAATACACTAAATATCTGACAGCAACTAAAGCTGGTGTGGTTATTGTGAGTCAGGAGAAACTGATTGATGTTCCTTTGCACGCAATAGTCGTGGACGATCCCTATATTGCTTATGCCAAAGCAGCGACATTATTAAATCAACAAGACAGAAAGCAAAGTGGCATCCATCCATCAGCGGTTATTGATGCTAATTGTAAAATAGACCCAACAGCATATATTTCAGCACAAGTTGTAATTGGGGCAGATGTTGAAATAGGTGCCAACGTGGTCATTGGCCCCGCTTGTGTTCTATTAGATGGGGTTAAAATTGGTGATAATACTGAATTGGTTGCAAATGTAACTATCTGCAAGGGAGTCAGTATCGGCAGTGATGCTTTGCTCCATCCTGGTGCTGTTATTGGTGCTGATGGCTTTGGTATTGCAAATGACCATGGCCGATGGATTAAAGTGCCGCAAGTAGGGACTGTTCAAATTGGTAATAATGTTGAAATAGGCGCGAATACAACTATTGATCGAGGTGCGATTGAAGATACTATTATTGCTAATGGCGTCAAAATAGATAATCTCGTTCAAATTGCTCATAATGTGAATATTGGTGAACATACTGTTATTGCAGGTTGTGCAGGTGTCGCCGGCAGTTCTACAATAGGTGCTCACTGTGCACTGGCTGGCGGTGCTGGTGTTGCTGGCCATTTAAATATTTGTGATGGCGTTCAGATTACTGGAATGGCATTAGTGACAAAATCAATTTCTGTTCCAGGCGTGTATTCTGCTGGATTCCCAGCTGAACCAAATCATAAATGGCATCGGAATGTAGTTCGTTATCGACAAATGGATAAACTAGCTGCTAGAGTTAAAAAACTAGAAGCCGAAACAAAGAATTGATATAAGTTAGACCTAGTGACTTTAACTACCTATAGTCAGATAAATAATGTAAATGTTTTAAGGATATTAACAATTGAACACTATTGATATACATGAGATACAGCGTCTACTTCCGCATAGATATCCTTTTTTATTGATTGATCGCGTTATTGACTATACCCCTGGTGAATCACTTGTGGGAATTAAAAATATTACCTTTAATGAACCACAGTTCACCGGTCATTTCCCAGCTAGAGTCATTATGCCTGGAGTTCTAATTCTAGAGTCTCTAGCACAAGCAACGGGATTACTCGCATTCAAATCTGTTAAAGATCTGCGTTCAGATGATGCTCTGTATTATTTAGCAGGAATTGATAATGCCCGCTTTAAAAGACCTGTCGAACCTGGCGACCAATTACGGTTGGAAGTGAAGTTGGTAAAAAATAAACGGAACCTATGGAAGTTTAGTGCTGAAGCGAGCGTTGATGGTGAGTTAGTTGTCAGTGCAGATATTATGTGTGTTGACCAAGATATGCCTAAATGATTCATAGTACAGCACTGATCGACCCAAGTGCCATTATAGGCAGTGATGTCAGCATCGGTGCCTATTCTATTATAGGTGCTAATGTTGAAATTGGTGACAGCTGTGAAATTCATTCACATGTTGTCATTACTGGCCCAACTAAAATGGGTAAAAAAAATAGGGTTTTCCAGTTTTCATCAATTGGAGCAGAGCCTCAAGATAAGAAATATGCTGGTGAGCCTACCCGATTGGAGATTGGTGACAATAACCTTATTCGTGAGAATGTCACCATCAACAGAGGCACGGTTCAAGGTGGTGGTATAACCAAAATTGGCAACGATAACTGGATTATGGCCTATGTACATATAGCCCATGACTGTATTGTTGGTAATGAAAATATACTGGCCAATAATGCATCACTTGCTGGTCACGTTGTTATTGATGATTATGTCATACTCGGTGGGTTCACCTTAGTGAGCCAGTTTAATATGATGGGCTCATACTCCTTCAGTGCGATGGGAAGTGTTATATCTCGTAATGTTCCACCTTACGTGCTTGTGTCCGGGCATATGGCTAAACCTATCGGCATTAATATCGAAGGTTTACGTAGACGAGAGTTTTCTGATAGTCAGATTAAAAATATCCGTAGAGCCTATAAGCATATCTATCGTTCTGGATTACGAATCGAAGAAGCTCAATTAATGTTGGAAGCAATGGACCAAGAAGACTCAGAAGTCGATATTCTTGTTGATTATTTGAAGTCTCAGCAAGGTGGTATTATTCGATAGCAGGATTTATTCCTGTTAGTCATATCTCTTAAATTACTAGTAGTACTCTTTTGCGATGTCTATTTTCTTCGTAATGGCCGGTATGAAATTATAGTGATTTGCTCAATATCGACTTAGCTCAAACGAAAAAGGGGTAGGCATGCCTACCCCTTTAATTAATACTTATTTAATCATTTGCAGGAGTTGAACTAATTCTATGAATAGTCAGATCTGCACCATCAAACTCTTCTTCTTGGCTAAGGCGTAAGCCCATTGCTTTCTTTAGTAGACCATATACGATATAACCGCCAATAAATGCAATTGAAACCCCTAATGCCGTTCCTAAGAGTTGTGATGTAATACTCACTCCACCTAAACCACCTAGAGAAATCTGACCAAAAATCCCTGCAGCAATACCGCCCCAGACGCCACATAATCCGTGTAAAGGCCAAACACCTAAAACATCATCGATCTTCCATTTGTTTTGTGTCAAAGTAAACATGTACACAAATAAGCCGCCGGCAATACCTCCAGTAACAAGTGCACCAAGAGGGTGCATCACATCAGAACCGGCACAGACTGCTACGAGTCCAGCTAAGGGGCCGTTATGAACAAACCCCGGATCATTTCGACTGACAAGACAGGCAACAAGTGTTCCACCTACCATTGCCATTAATGAATTAACAGCAACGAGACCACTTATTCCATCAATTTCTTGTGCTGACATAACATTAAAGCCAAACCAGCCTACTGTTAAGATCCAAGCACCTAATGCTAAAAAGGGAATATTTGATGGTGGATGAGCATAAACTTGGCCTTGTTTGCCATAGCGCCCATGACGAGGGCCTAAGTGAAGGACGGCGGCAAGGGCAATCCAGCCACCAACGGCATGGACAACTATAGAACCGGCAAAGTCATGGAATCCTGCACCAAAACTGCTTTCTAACCAGGCTTGAAAACCAAACAAGCCATTCCAACTAATACCTTCAAATAATGGGTAGATAAAACCAGCGAGTATAAAGGTTGCAATTAATTGAGGATTAAATTTTGCACGCTCTGCTATTCCGCCTGAAACGATAGCAGGGATAGCGGCAGCAAAGGTGAGTAAAAAGAAGAACTTCACTAATTGGTAGCCATTGCTTTCTATTAATGAGGGACCTGCCTGTAAGAAATCTATCCCATATGCAATGCTGTAACCGATAAAGAAATAAGCAATGGTTGAAATAGCAAAGTCCATAATAATTTTAACTAAAGCATTAACTTGGTTTTTCTTTCTCACAGTACCGACTTCAAGAAAGGCGAAGCCAGCATGCATTGCTAATACCATAATGGCACCTAATAAAATAAATAGAACATCAGTTGAAGATTGCACTGTAATCACCTTTAATAAAAGTAAATATAAAAATAACGAATTAATATAGTGCAAGAGATGCACCAAAATAGAATACTGTAATATTAACAATGATCTAGTGGTGTAAGCACTGCTTAGACGGGGTGACTATAGAGCCGTAATGGTGCGTTTAGTCTTTTCCGTGCACTAGATCGGTGCTTGCGCTGTGGGATTGGGTGGTGTATTGATCGAATAATACTATTATTATTAAATCACGTATAATGTTGTGTTTACTTATATTACAGTCAGTCGATTCTGTCGGCTGTTTAAAAGCAAAGAGGACAACATTTAGATGGATATATATGCATCAGATGAAGAGAAGGGCGAAGAGATAAAACAGTGGTGGCGAGATAATGGTCGTTCTGTGATTATTTCTTGTGTTTTAGGGGCTGCTGTTATTTTTTCTGGACGATTCTGGATTGACTACAAAAATACACAGTCAGTTAACGCCGCTCAAGCTTATCAGCAGGTAATGATATTATTAGGTGAGGGTAATGCTGCTGATGCAGAAGCTTCTACTCAAGTATTATTTAGTGGCTATGCTGATACACCTTATGCTGTATTTGCAGCTTTTGATATGGCTGTGCAGTCAGTCAACGACAGTGTTAAAGCTAAAACATATTTAGAATGGATTATTAACAATGCAACTTTAACTGCTCATAAAGATCTTGCGCAATTACGATTAGCACAAACTTTATTCATTGAGCAGAAATTTGAGCAGTCTCTAGAATTGGCTAAAAGTGCACAATCACTTGCATTCTCATCATTATGGGCTGAGCTGAAAGGCGATATTTATGTTGCTCAGGGTAATGTTGAACAGGCCAGAATTGAATACCAACTTGCACTTTTATCTTTAACTTCCGGTGAGCCACGTCAGCGAGTATTGCGACTTAAATTAGATGATGTGGCAGGATAAATATGCTTAATTTCATTAAACTCAGTCTTGTTATCCCATCTATTTTATTAATAACGGCGTGTGGGACTGTTGAAACAGTTAATGACTGGTTTACAGAAGATGTTTATGTCGCTCCTCCAGCAGAGCTAACGGAGTTTCCTGCTGAGTTTGAACCTAATATAGTTTGGTCAATTGATACTGGAGCGGGTAGCGAAGACGATCAATATAGTGATCTAGCTGCATGGGTGCAGGGTGAGATGATTATCTCAGTTGATTATGAAGGGGAAACTCGAAGTTATAACAACCAAACAGGGAGACAGTTATGGCAAACAGAACTTGATGTTCCCGTTGTCTCTGGTGCAGGTGGTGGGGATGGCTATATTTTCGTTGGGACTCAAGAAGGGCAACTTATAGCCTTAAATGAAACAGATGGTAAGGTTGAATGGACGACACAATTAAGTAGTGAAGTTTTATCACCCGCTAAAGCTGCCAATGGCATAGCAGTCGTGCGAACAGCTGATGGACGATTAACTGGTTTATCGGTAACAGAAGGTGTAAAACTCTGGAGTTATCAGCGTTCGGTTCCATTGTTAAGCTTACGAGGAGCAAGTGAACCAGTTATTACTGGAGATAAAGTGATCGCTGGTTATGCAAATGGAAAATTAGTCGCCTTATCATTAGTGGATGGCGGTGTGATTTGGGAAAAAAGTGTGGCAATTCCAAAAGGCCGAACTCAGTTAGCACGGATTGTTGATATCGATTCTGCACCTGTCATTGTAGAGGATAGAGTCTATGTGGTTGCCTATAATGGACGTGTTGCAGCATTATCTTTGGACGATGGCAATATAGAATGGTATCGAGAGTTCTCATCACGATCAGGATTAGATGTTGATATTGATGATGCGGTCTATATCAGTGATGACAGTGATTATGTGTGGGCATTACAAGATGGAACAGGTGATGCGTTATGGAGACAAACTCGTTTGATTCGTCGTAAAGTCACTGCACCTGTCATTGTAGGCAATCACGTTATTGTTGGTGATTTAGAAGGTTATGTGCACTGGATATCTCGTGATGATGGTCGATTTGTTGCACGCACAAGAGTTGCTGATCAAGCAATTAGAAGTAAACCTGTAGTAAAAGATGACTTAGTCTTTGTGACAGCATCTGATGGTACATTAACAGCATTCCGGATCCAGTAATATGAAACCTGTTATAGCGATAGTAGGACGACCTAACGTAGGTAAGTCGACATTATTTAACCGTTTGACTAGAAGTCGTGACGCTCTTGTAGCTGATTTTTCTGGTCTGACCCGCGATAGAATTTATGGAACAGTGAACAGTGATGGTTGTAACTTCATTCTCATTGATACCGGCGGTTTAACTGCTCAAAATGATGATATGTCTGACTTAATGAGAAAGCAGGCAGATTTGGCAATAGAAGAGGCCGATATTGTTTTCTTTTTAGTCGATGGACGTGCAGGATTGGTGGCTGATGATCAAGTTGTTGCTCAACAGCTACGATCGATAGGAAAACCATGTATTCTGATTGTTAATAAATCAGAAGGTGAGCTAAAAGAAATTATGGCTGCAGAGTTTTACGCTCTTGGTCTGGGCGAGCCTCAAGTTATCTCTGCTGCTCAAGGCAGAGGAACAAGTACGCTATTAACGAGACTGCAGGAAGAGCTTCCTACAGTTAAAGGGTCAGAGCAAGATCTAGAAGATGATAACTCTATAGACGATAAAGGTATTCGGCTGGCAGTGCTAGGTCGACCTAATGTAGGTAAATCTACCTTAATCAATCGAATTATGGGTGAAGACCGTGTCGTAGCTTTTGATGAGCCAGGAACAACACGAGACAGCATACATATCCCATTCGAGAAAGATGGTACGGATTACACATTAATTGATACTGCAGGTGTTCGTAGACGCTCTAAAGTATCTGAAATGTTAGAGAAGTTTAGTATTGTCAAAACCTTACAAGCATTGGAAGATGCTAATGTTGTATTACTCGTTTTAGATGCCCACGAAGGGATAGTTGAGCAAGACCTTCACTTGGCAGGCCTAATTATTCAAAGTGGTCGTGCAGTGGTAATTGCAGTGAATAAATGGGATGGATTGGATAAATCCGAGCGTGAATGGGTTGCATCTAATATTGAACGACGATTACCTTTTTTACATTTTGCCAATACACATTTTATTTCAGCATTACATGGTAGCGGTGTTGGTTTACTGTTTAAATCAGTCAAACAAGCCTACGAATCAGCCATGTCACAGATCCCAACCCCAAGACTGACACGAGTACTGGAAGATGCGGTAGCTGATCATCAACCTCCATTAGTTCATGGGCGTCGAATCAAATTTAGATATGCTCACCTAGGTGGTAAAAATCCACCTCGAATTATTATTCATGGTAATCAGACTGATTCTACACCTAATAGTTATAAACGCTACTTAGAGAATACCTTTAGGGATGTGTTGAAACTTCATGGCACACCTATTGTGATTGAATTTAAGAAAGGTGCCAATCCCTTTAAAGGTAAGAAAAAGAAATTAACGGATGGTCAACTATATCAACGTCCGTGGGCGAATAAACAATAGTTATAAAAGACCTTCATCGTCGGCAAGAAGGTTATCAAGTTGGGTTAAGTGGCCCCGAATTTTCTCTCTATTAGCAAGTTTTTCTTGTGCTGGTAGCGGAAGATCGGTAAACAAGATTATCTTTTTATCAATTAAAGTATTAATCAAATCTTCCAACACTCGGACCAAGGCGACATCTGATTCAGATAAAACGACTTTAACGTCGTCATTGTTTGATGTTTGTTTGATGAAATTGACAAGTTCTTCGTCATCTAGAGAAATATATTCTTGACCGTTAAACTGTGCTGAGTCATAAACTGCAGTGATGTCACCCGTATTATTTCGACTAATATAAGCCATGCTTTCCCCAGTGTTTGTTAGAAGTATTTTGATTAATAATTTTAAATTAAATGATACAGAATTATATTTATAAATTCATGCTAGCCACATAATAAGTTAAGTATAGTAATTATCCACATAATGTTATAGTCTATCGTACGAACTATTTTTGTGGAACTGATCACAGTTTCATTAATTTTTGGAATCTAGCCTTTAAAGTGGTAAGTATGTCTCAGGATGATCAAGCAACACCATTAGAAAAAGGTAATGAATGGCAAGCAGATGAGGGACAGCGTACTCTAGATGATCCTCTGCTAGCTTGTTTAACTATTCTGAGTAAATTACTCAATAAACCTCATAGTTCTGAGTCTTTAATTTCTGGTTTACCACTTGTTGATAATAAACTTACCCCTAAATTATTCGAACGAGCGGCTGAAAGAGCTGGCTTATCATCAAAAATAGTTAAAAGACCTCTTCGTAAAATATCTAATCTAGTACTTCCCGCAGTGTTATTACTGGAGAATAGTACTGCCTGTGTCGTTTTAGAATTTAAAAAAGACAAGGCTCGTGTTATTTTTCCTGAATCGGGAGCAGGAGAGTCTGAAATAGAGTTGAAGGATCTTCAGGAGAGCTATTCTGGTTATGCGATCTTCATCAAAGCCGTTCATGATTTTGATTATCGAACTGAAAGCACAACCATCCCAAGAACGAAACATTGGTTTTGGGGAACAATATTACGCTTCTGGCCAATTTACACCGAAGTATTCATCGCTTCTATTTTAGTCAATGCATTTGCTTTAGCTTCGCCACTCTTTGTGATGAATGTGTATGACCGAGTTGTACCCAATAATGCGATAGAGACCTTATGGGTATTAGCCGCAGGGGTCGGGATTGTGTATACCTTTGACTTATTACTAAAGACCTTACGAGGGTATTTTATTGATATGGCGGGGAAAAAGGCCGATGTGATTTTATCAGCCAGTATATTCGAAAAAGTGATGGGTATTAAAATGGCATCTCGACCTAATTCGGTAGGGTCATTTGCTAATAATATGCAAGAATTTGAGTCGTTTCGAGAGTTCTTCACCTCAACAACGATAACCACCCTAATTGATCTTCCTTTTGCTTTCTTATTTGTCTTTGTTATTTGGACAATTTCAGGTGATTTAGCTTATATACCTCTAGTCGCAATGCCATTATCTGTGCTGGTAAGTCTTATTATTCAGGTGCCACTAGGAAGAACGGTAAAAGATTTATTTAGACATTCAGGTCAAAAAAGTGTCGTATTAATTGAAAGCTTAACGGGTTTAGAAACCATAAAGAGTATTGGGGCTGAATCTCTTGTTCAGCGAAAATGGGAACAATCAATAGGATTTATCTCTAAGTTTAGTCGACGGGTCAAAATCCTATCTTCTACTGCAGTTAATTTGACTGCTTATATACAGCAAATGGCTTCTGTTGCAGTTGTTATCTACGGTGTTTATAAAATAGCTGAAGGCGACATCACCATGGGTGCTTTGATTGCTTCAACAATTTTAACTGGGCGAGCATTAGCACCTATGGGGCAAGTTGCAGGTCTTTTAACTCGTTATCACCAATCTAAAGCAGCATTAAGTTCACTGAATAGCATGATGGATTTACCTGTTGAACGGCCCTCAGGAAGAGAGTTTCTTCATCGTCCTGAATTTAAAGGAAAAATTGAATTCAAAAATGTAACATTTCGTTACCCTGAGCAGCCCATAGACGCCTTAACTGATATTTCTTTTACCATTAAACCTGGTGAGAAAGTAGCTTTTATTGGCCGTATTGGATCAGGAAAAAGCTCGATTGAAAAGTTGTTATTAGGTCTATATGAACCGGTCGATGGATCAATATTGCTCGATGGTACAGATATAAGGCAAGTGGATCCTGTTGATTTACGTCGGAATATTGGTTATTCACCGCAAGATGTGATGTTATTTTTTGGTAGCATCCGTGACAATATTGCAATGGGTGCTCCTTTTGCAGATGATGCCGCGATATTAAAGTCAGCTGACGTAGCGGGTGTAACAGAATTTGTTAACCGACACCCTGATGGTTTTGATATGCCTGTCGGTGAGCGAGGCGAAGGTTTATCTGGTGGACAACGACAAGCAGTCACTTTAGCTAGAGCTTTATTATTAGACCCCCCCGTTTTAGTGCTGGATGAACCGACTAATGCGATGGATAATAGTACGGAAGAGCAGTTTAAGTCTAAACTAGCAGCTGAGTTAGGAAATAAAACAATGTTGTTAGTGACTCATAAGGCTTCATTATTGAGTTTAGTAGATAGAGTTATTGTGATGGATAATGGGAATCTAGTAGCTGATGGACCAAGAGATCAAATATTAGCGGCGCTTAAAAAAGGCCATATTAAAGTGTCTAAAGGATGAGAAAATAACACATGGCTTGGTTAAAACGAACTCATCCTGATGATGCTGAATTTATGTCAGAAGTCAGTGCTGCAACATTAGAATCATCACACCGTGCAGGTCATTCTTTATTGGTGTTAAGCATTCTGTTTTTTATTACAGCTGGGTGGTGGGCACATAAGACTAGTCTAGACGAAGTGACACGAGGTGAAGGCAAAGTAGTGCCCTCAAGTAAAATTCAAATTATCCAGAACTTAGAAGGCGGGATCTTAGCTGAAGTATTAGTTGCTGAAGGCCAGTTGGTTGAAAAGGATCAAATTCTATTAAGGATAGATGATACACGTCTGTCATCTTCATATAGAGAAACAGACTTAAAATACCATGAGTTATTAGCTCGAAGCATTCGATTACGGGCAGAAAGTGAGGGGGGGAAGTTTGTTGTGCCTCAAGAAGTAACAGACTTTAGTTCTGATTTAGCTTTTAATGAGAGTGCTTTGTATCGATCTCGGCAAAGTGAGCTAGATTCAAAAGTTAGCGTATTAAAACAGCAAGCTGCACAACGAAAACAGGAATTGGTTGAACGTCATGCACGTCAAGTACAATTAGAACGAAGTTATGATTTAAGTGATCAAGAATTAAAAATGTCTGAGCCTTTGGTTGAAGCAGGGGTCATGTCAGAAGTTGAATTGTTGAGACTAAAGCGTACTGCTAATGATTTATATGGTGAGATGGATGCAAACCGACTAGCGATTCCTAGAATTGAATTATCACTAGATGAAGTGCATCAGAAAATTAAAGAAGAGTTAAGCCGTTTCAAGGCTGCTGCTGCGACACAATTTTCAGAAGTCAGTGCTGAACTAGCGAGAACAAAAGAGACTGTGTTTTCCTCACAAGATAGAGTGTTACGAACACAAGTACGTTCACCAGTAAAGGGAACGATAAAAGTACTCAAAATCAATACGGTTGGTGGGATTATTCAACCAGGAATGGATTTAGTTGAAATTGTTCCGATTGAAGATAACCTTTTAATTGAAGCTAAAATTCGCCCAGCGGATATTGCTTTTTTGAGACCCGGTCAGGAAGCGATAATTAAATTGACGGCTTATGATTTTTCAATCTTTGGGGGCTTGCCTGCTAAACTCGAGCGAATTAGTGCTGATACGATTAGAGATGAAGAAAGTGGTAAAGATGAAAGCTTTTATCTGATTTATTTACGCAGCGAGAAAAACTATATCGACAGCAGTAAAGGTCAATTGGAAATTATTCCCGGTATGACAGCAAGTGTTGATATTCTGACGGGTAAAAAGACTGTATTAGATTATCTATTAAAACCAATTTTGAAAGCTAAAAATGAGGCTTTACGAGAACGATGATGAATACTAAACCAGCACTCTATATTGTAGCGGGTTCAGCGTTAACTGAATCAATCCAAAATCAATTGAAAACAGACTATAGTTTAAAGAGTTTTTCATCGCTCACAGATTGTTTAACAGAGAATGAGGCAAATGTCGGTTTACTTTTATGTGAAAAAGAGCTTTTTGACAATGATGCTGCAGGCACAATTGCAAGATTAAAAGAAAATTTCTCTAATGCTAGAATTTTAGTCGTAGGTTTAAGCTGTGATATGGCGAAGCAAATATCGTTACTAAAATTGGGCGCGCGAGGATACTTTGACTATTCAAAGTCACTAGATACATTATTGGAATCTTTAGAATCTATCTTGAATGGAGAAGTATGGATAGATCGCTATGTCATTGCAGGACTTGTTGATGAATTGGCTGATGTGCCAGAAATATCTTCACAACAACAACAGGCTTTAGAGTCATTGTCACCTAAGGAATTAGAGGTTGCAAATTTAGTGAGTCACGGAGCAACAAATAAAATGATTGCAAAGAGTATGTCTATTTCTGAGAGGACAGTTAAAGCTCATTTAACAGCTATTTTTAGTAAGATGGATCTCTCCGATAGACTATCCTTAGCAATATTTTTTAGAGATCTTAGAAATTAAGCTTGATAAGCTTATAAAAAATATGTGGTAATAATGTCACACTTAAACAGTGAGTTAGCTTTGCTACCTGATATTGAATGTCAATGTGTGGACGAAAAAATACAAACATGCTAGTATTTCGCGTAATAAATTTTGATAGAATAAGAAAATTGTGGAGAGAGAAACCAATGAAACTTAAACCTTTGTTCGGCAGTATAGTGTTATTTGCTGGCTTGGCATCAGTAGCATCAGCTACAACGCTGCAAGAATCAGTGAGTACAGCCATTCAGACTAACCCTGATGTGCTGGCAGTTGTTAATGAGCGCAATGCTGTCTCTGAAGAGATTGAGCAAGCACGAGCAGGTTATAGACCCACTGTTGATTTAGCTATTGGAACGGGTTGGGAAGTAACTGATAACCCAACAACTCGAGGTAATGGTCAAGGTGAAGTTCATCTTAATAGAGATGAAGCAAGCCTAAATTTACGACAAATGCTTTTCGATGGGTTGGAAACAGAGAATGAAGTCCGTAGACATACAGCACGTACTGATGCTCGATCATTTAGTGTTTTGGGAGCAGCAGAGAACACAGCATTAGAAACGGTTGATGCTTATTTAGCCGTCTTACGCCGACAAAAATTAGTTGATCTAGCCCGCACAAATCTTGAAGCTCATGAACGCACACATGACCAGATTCAATTAAGAAGTGAACGTGGTGTTGGTAGACGATCAGATATGGAACAAAGTTCTGGTCGAGTAGCACTGGCAAAATCAAATTTAATCTCAGAAGAGAGCAATTTACGCGATGCTGAAACAGGATACATCCGTGTAGTGGGTATTGCACCTGATGCATTAATTGATCCTGAATCTCCAGAAGGTAAACTACCAGCAGATTTAGATGAAGCTTTAAGTATTGCTGTTGCTAACCACCCAACATTGAAGTCAGCTAAAGCAGATGTAGAGTCAGCTAATGCACAGCATGCCACGGCAAATGCACCTTTCTTCCCACGGATTGATCTGGAAATAGGAACAACAGTTAATAATGATATTGATGGTGTTCCTGATACCAATAAAGATATAACGGCAATGATTCGTTTACGTTATAACTTATTTAACGGTGGTAAAGATAAAGCAAGACGTCAAGAAACTGCACACCTTATCAATCAAGCATCAGAAATTCGTAACAATACTTATCGCCAAGTTGAGCAAAGCACTAGATTGTCTTGGAATGCGATGAATACCGTTAATAGCCAAATTGAGTTCTTCAGAAAACATGCTGAATCAAGTGAAAATTCGCGTGATGCATACCAACAACAATTCAATTTAGGTCAACGTACTTTATTAGATTTACTTGATTCTGAAAATGAAGTGTTTACATCTCGTCAAGCATTAGTAAATGCTGAATATGATCAACTAGTTGCTATGTACCGTGTTTTAAATAGCATGGGCAGATTAACTCAAGATCTTGATGTTACATTACCAGAAGCGAGTGTTGCATCAACTGAATATGAGTAATAACTAAGCGTTACTATTCAGACACATTAAAACCACGAATTATTTTCGTGGTTTTTTTTATCTAAAATTTATACGATGACACACGATTTTTTCTTGTTTTGTTGCTGTCGTGATATTATGCACACTCTATTTTAGAGTTAAATATTGGGAATTTATGAGTAAACAATCATCATTTACATACGAAGAGCTTTTGCAATGTGGTCGTGGCGAAATGTTTGGCCCTGGCAATGCTCAATTACCGACACCTAATATGTTGATGATGGATCGCATTACTCATATTTCAAATGAAGGTGGAGAATATGGTAAAGGTGAAGTTATTGCCGAATTAGATATTACTCCTGACTTATGGTTTTTTGATTGTCATTTTCCTGGTGATCCCGTGATGCCTGGCTGTTTAGGTCTCGATGCTATGTGGCAATTGGTTGGATTTTTCTTAGGATGGGATGGTAATCCTGGTCGTGGACGCGCTTTAGGATCTGGTGAAGTTAAATTTTCAGGTCAAGTTCTTCCTACCGCTAAGAAAGTAACCTATAAACTGACTTTGAAACGTGTTATTGCTCGTAAATTAGTCTTAGCTATTGCTGATGGAACTGTCTCTGTTGACGGTCGTGAGATTTATTCTGCAAAAGATCTACGTGTAGGTCTATTTACTTCTACAGAAAACTTTTAGGATAGTATTAATGAAACGTGTTGTTGTCACAGGTTTAGGTATTACCTCATGTTTAGGTCTTGATGCTGAAACAGTTACTGAATCTCTAAGATTGGGTCGTTCTGGTATTAAATTTAAACAAGAATACGCAGACATGGGTTTTAGAAGTCATGTTGCAGGTAGTGTTGATATTGATTTTAAAGAGCATATTGATCGTAAAGTGTTACGTTTCATGGGTGATGCTGCTGCTTATGCCTATATTTCAATGAAGCAAGCTATTGCTGATTCAGGTTTGACGGAAGAGCAAGTTTCGAACCCTCGAACGGGTCTGGTAATGGGCTCTGGTGGTGCATCATCTGCTAATCAAGTCGAAGCTGCTGATATCTTGCGTAATAAAGGGCTACGTCGAGTTGGTCCCTACCGTGTAACCCAAGTAATGGGCAGTACAACATCAGCATGTTTGGCTACTCCTTTTAAAATAAAAGGTGTTAATTATTCTATGTCATCAGCCTGTGCGACAAGTGCACACTGTATCGGTAATGCCATGGAACAGATTCAATTAGGCAAACAAGATATTGTATTTGCCGGTGGTGCTGAAGAAGAACATTGGACGATGAGTTCACTATTTGATGCTATGGGTGCATTATCAACCAAATATAATGAAACACCGGATAAAGCCTCTAGAGCTTACGATGCCGATAGAGATGGATTTGTAATTGCCGGTGGTGGTGGTGTCGTTGTCTTAGAAGAATATGAACATGCTAAAGCGCGTGGTGCAAAAATCTATGCTGAGTTAACAGGCTACGCTGCAACATCAGATGGTTATGATATGGTTGCTCCATCAGGAGAAGGTGCAACACGTTGTATGCAGCTTGCAATGTCTACAGTTGATGCACCTATTGATTATATTAATGCACACGGTACTAGTACGCCAGTGGGTGATTTAGCTGAACTAGGTGCTGTTAAGAATGCATTCTCTGATAAAGACATTCCTTTAGTCGGATCAACTAAATCACTATCAGGTCACTCATTGGGTGCTGCGGGTGTACAAGAAGCTATTTATTGTTTGTTGATGATGGAAAATGACTTTATTGCTGCTTCAGCAAATGTTGACAACCTTGATCCAGAAGCTGCGGGTATTCCTATTATTTGTGAGCGTAAAGATAATGCAGGTTTGAAAACAATTATGTCGAATAGTTTTGGTTTTGGCGGAACGAATGCCAGCCTAGTTTTTGAGAAACTAGTCGATTAAAGTATTGTGATAATTCATAATAAAAAAGGCACCTATCAGGTGCCTTTTTTGTTTAAGCAGACAGAGATACTACTAGAGCAGATCTTCATCCGTTACTGCACCGCGTTTTCCTGCGAGAGCTTCTTGAATTAAGCTAATTAATTTAGCTTTTTTATCGGGGTCATCAAGGTATGACGAGCTAAATGTAATACCAAATTGACCTGCATATTGCTGTACTAACGCAACTAAGATTGTTTCATCTTCCACCTAATTCACTCCAATTGTCATAAAATGACACTATTATAAACTTCTCAAGATATGCTTCAAATGAAATTACATTATCAATCTACGGGACAGGGCCGAGCACTGGTCATATTACATGGTTTGTTTGGCTCTGGAGATAACTGGAAGGGCTTTGCAAAATCATTAGAAAATTCTGCCCGTGTGATCATGGTCGACATTAGAAATCATGGTCGCTCTCCCCATAGTAGTGAACAAAACTATCAGTTGATGGCTGATGATTTGGCTGAATTATGTCAAGATCTTAACTTGGATAGCATTGACCTAATTGGACATTCCGTTGGTGGAAAAATGGCCATGGCATTTAGTGAGTCTTATCCTCAGTTACTGAATAAATTGATGGTCGTTGATATCGCTCCAAGGCAATATCATGATCGTCATGGAAAAGATTTTAACGCTCTGTTGGCCGTTGACTTGTCAGCGTATACAAGGCGCAGCGAAGTAGATAAGGTCTTACAGTTCTCTATTCCTATTAAGACAATACGACAGTTTCTCTTAATGAATTTAATGGTAGATGATGGGAAGCTGACTTGGCGATTAAATTTACCCGCATTAAGTGAGCACTATCCCGAATTATTGCAGGCAGTATGTCAAACTAGTCATATTGATATACCGACTTGTTTTATTCGAGGGGGGTTATCTGATTATTTGAATGATACTGATGAAGAATTAATCTCGCAGATATTTAGCCAATCTCAGATTATTACGATTGAACAAGCTAATCACTGGGTTCATGCCGAGCAACCGCAAGAATTTATAAAGAATGTAAGGGTGTTTTTTAATTATGATTAAAGCTGATGTCTTACAGCGCTTGATAGCGTTTCGCCAGGAACGTGATTGGGAGCAGTTTCATAAACCCAAAGATCTGGCGATTTCATTATCTATTGAAGCCTCAGAACTACTAGAGTGGTTTCAGTGGAAAAGTGATGAACAAATAGCCGATAAATTACTCTCTGATAAACGAGTAGATTTAGAAGATGAAGTGGCTGATGTAGCTGCATATCTTGCCTACCTTTGTCACGATGTCGGTATCGATATTAATCACGTTCTATCAGCAAAGATTACTAAGAATGCTGAGAAATATCCCATCGACAAGGTGAAAGGGCGATCGGATAAATATAATGAATATTCATAAGTAGGCATATAATGCTAGGATACGAATAATTACACTTATTTGAAGGTATCTTTTGTATATGAACGCCATTGTTTTTCTTATTCAATGTCCTGATCAAAAAGGTTTGGTTGCAGGAATAACCAACTTCTTTGCACAGCGAAGTTTTAATATTCTGCATTGCCAACAATATACTGACGTGCAAGATAGTCAGTATTTTATGCGGATTAAGTTAGAAAATGACGGGACGGTCGATAAAACATCATTAGAATCACAGTTTAAAGACTTTGCCGACACATTGGGTTTAACATGGTCAGTACGCTATTCTGACCAACCTTATCGTGTTGCATTATTAGTGACTCGAGCATCTCACTGCCCCTATGATTTATTACTGCGTGAGCTGGAAGGTGAGTTGAAATGTGATATACCTTTAATCATAGGTAATCATAATGACTTAGCCTCAATGGCGGCACAATTTGATAAACCTTTTTATCATCTCCCCATAAGCAAAGACACCAAGCCCCAGCAAGAAGCACAAATTAATGCATTGCTCGAAGAATATGATATCGATCTTGTTGTGATGGCGCGTTATATGCAAATTTTGTCAGAGAATTTTGTCGAACAACATGCTGGGCGAGTGATTAATATCCATCATGGTTTCCTACCAGCCTTTCAAGGTGCGAAGCCGTATCATCAAGCTTATGACCGCGGCGTTAAAATTATTGGCGCAACCTCTCACTATGCAACGGCTGATTTAGATGAAGGGCCTATTATCGAACAAGATGTTGAACGTGTTATGCATGGTAATAGTCCAGAAGATTTAGTGATGATAGGTAAAGATATTGAACGATTGGTATTAGCACGTGCAGTAAAAGCACATATTGAACATAGGATCATCATTTCTGGTCGACGTACGATCGTCTTTTCAGAAGGTGCTTAACTTTAATATTAACGTATTCAAAGTGACACATATTAATTGTAAAAATAACAAGGGTACACCATGGCAAGTCAGGTTGAATTATTAGCTGAATCTCTTACACACATTATTAATCGTGGAGAGATTGAAGTTCCTATGCTACCGGAAGTGGCAAATAAAGCACTGTCACTAGCACAAAATCCTGATTCTGATGCCAGCAAGATGGCACAACTTATTCAAAGTGATCAGTCTCTGGCTGGACATGTGATGCGAATTGCTAATTCGGTTGCTTATACACCCGCATCAAATTTAGTGTCATTACAGCAAGCGATTGCTCGACTGGGAATGTCGGTTATTGGTGAGATTGCATTAACAGCCGTTATTGGGGCTAAAATGTTTAATACCCCAGGCTACGAGCAACATGTAGAGAAAGTATGGCACCACGCATTAGCGACCTCTTTATGGTCAAAAGAAATAGCACGTCAGTGTCGTAGTAATGTTGAAGTCGCTTTTTTAGCTGGACTATTACATTCAATTGGTCGCCCAGCAGTCTTACAAACTATTTTAGACTTGGCTGCGAAAGAAAATCTGTCATTGACGGCTGCAGATGTACATTATTTAGAAAATCGCCACTGGCATCAAGTGAGTATGGCTGTTGTTAATTCATGGCAGATGCCTGCACTAGTTGTTGATGCTGTTAGTCATTATAACGAGCAAAACAGTGCCTTAATTAGTAGTGAACATGCAGCTCATATTAATGTAGGGGCGCGTTTTGCAACTCATATGCTTAATCCTGATGCTCTAGACAAAGAAACTCTTATCACCTTGCCATCACTTGAAACTTTAAATTTGTATCAAGATGAAGCAGAAGCATTATTAGATAAAACAGAGATGGTACAGGCACGTTTAGAAGGATTATCATCATGAGTACGGGATTCAATTATGATGTTCTGGTTATAGGCAGTGGGCCAGCCGGACAAAAATCAGCGATTCAAGCTGCTAAATTAGGCCAACGTGTGGCTATTATTGAGCGAGATAGCTTATTTGGTGGTGCTTGTGTACATCGCGGTACAATTCCATCCAAAACACTACGTGAAAATGCCTTGCGTGTTAATAATATGCGTCAAAATGCAGCATTAGCAGATTTTGAGTTAGCCGAAGATACGGAAATGAATACCTTATTTGATCGCCTAGATGAAGTACTCAAATCACATGATGTCTATATGCGAAAACAAATCGACCGAAACGATATAGAACGAATCCATGGTCGAGCAAGTTTTATCGATCAACATACGGTTAAAGTGACAAAAGTCGGTGGCGACACTGCTACTATTTCAGTGAATAAGGTCATTATTGCTGCGGGTTCATATCCACGTACACCGGATAATGTACCGATTGATCATGAACATATTTTTGATAGTGACTCGATACTGTCAATGTTGTATTTGCCTTCGAGCTTAACCGTTTTAGGGGGAGGCGTTATTGCCAGTGAATATGCCTCTATATTTCAAGCTTTAGGCGTTAAGGTAACGATGATTGATCGTTATCCAACGCCTTTGGGCTTTTTAGATAGTGATATGACTGACACCTTTGTTCATGCATTTGAAGCAATGGGCGGCACATGGATGGGCAGTCAGAATATAGAAAAAGTGTATTGGGATGATGTCAGTCAAGTTGTCGCTGAATGTGCAGATGGCACTGTTGTACGTAGCCAAAAATTATTGTGTTGTGCGGGACGCTTAGCCAATGTAAGAGGGTTACAACTTGAAAACGCTGGCCTAGCATTAAATGAGCGAGGCCTAATCAGTGTTGATGAAAACTTACGAACCAGTGTTGATAATATTTATGCTGCTGGTGATGTGATTGGTCCTCCATCTTTAGCATCGGCCTCAATGGAGCAGGGGCGCAGGGCTGCTTGTAATGCCTTTGAGTCTGAAATAGGGGAGATGAGTCAATTAATCCCATCGGGGATCTACTCCATACCTGAACTATCCTCAGTAGGGTTAACAGAAAAACAAGCCATCGAACAACATAAAAATATACTGGTTGGACGCGCTAAATTTGCTGAGGTGGCACGCGGTCAAATATCTGGCAATACCGAAGGTCTACTGAAAATTGTCGCCGATGCAGAAGGTAAAAAAATATTGGGTGTTATGTTGGTCGGTGAAGGCTCAACAGAAGTCGTTCATATTGGTCAGATGGCGATGTTATGTAATGCCGATGTAGATATTTTTATTGAGAGCACATTTAACTTCCCTACACTTGCTGAAGCCTATCGCATTGCAGCATTAGAAATATTGGCACAGCGACCAGAGTAATAAAATGAAAACAATTATGATTACCGGTGCAAGCTCCGGATTTGGTGAGTCTTCGGCAAGATTATTTGCTAAGCAAGGTTGGCGAGTTATTATCACTGGCCGAAGACGGCAACGTCTTGAACAGTTACAGCAAGAGTTAGGTGGCAGTGAAAATATACATTGTTGTTGTTTTGATGTGAGTGATAGACTGGCAGTTGATGAAGCATTTCAATCATTGCCGTCACGTTTTAGCACTATAGATGTCCTAATTAATAATGCCGGTCTAGCATTAGGTTTAGATCCAGCAGATGAGGCAAACCTGGATGATTGGGAACAGATGGTTGATACCAATATTAAAGGACTGATGTATTGTACTCACACAGTATTGCCAATGATGAAACAGCAAGGCCAAGGTTATATTATTAATATAGGCTCAATAGCTGGAAACTGGCCCTATCCAGGGGGCAATGTCTACTGTGCGAGTAAAGCCTTTGTTCGCCAATTTTCATTAGCATTGCGAGCTGATTTATTGGGCACAGGTATTCGGGTTAGCAATATTGAACCGGGTAATGCTGAAACCGAGTTTTCAATGGTGCGTTTTAAAGATAATGAACAACGTGCTGATAAAGTCTACCAAGACACCGTGGCATTAACAGCCGAAGATATTGCAGATACATTATATTGGCTGGCGACTACTCCCGCGCATCTTAATGTGACTACAATGGAGATCATGCCTACTCAGCAGGCAACAGGGCCACTGGCCATCCATCGGTCAGCTAATTAAAACTATTGTTGAGAATTTATACAGACCACGTTGGGAGTGACTCCTACACGTGATTTGTTTTGTGGATTACTTACCGCCTGCATACTCTATTTATTCTGGGTGTGATAATAAGGACAACAAATAGTAGAGTCCAAACAGTCACTGCACCGGTGGGTAGGTCAAAGATTATTGATGCAATCAGCCCCAAAATGTATCCAGATAAACCAATACTGTAAGCCACTTTTAGTCGGCTAGTTCGATCCTGAATTTTTCGACTGGCTAGAGCTGGCAGGATCAAACTGGCAAACACCAGATAAATACCTACCAGTTGTACGGAAGCTGTCACCGCTAATGAAAACACAAGATAAAAAACAAGTGGATTGCGCCGCTTGAATTTAAACCAAATTAACAATAATGGGATATATAAGGCCGTTATCCATAATAGCTGCTGACTACTGACCCATAAAATTTGCCCAACTAACAGATCATGTAATAGCTCATCACTATGTGGAGCATAGCTAACTAGAATTAGTCCACCACTCGCTGCTAGAACGAATAAGATACCGATAATGGCTTCTAATGAGTCTTTATGGCGTTGTTCTAAGCCGTATATTAAAGCGGCACCTAATAAGGCACTGAGGCTAGCAAAAACTTGAATTTGCCAGTTGGCAAGTTCACCACCAAACACGATAGCAGCGATGACACCTAAGGCAGCTATTTGTGCAATAGCTAAGTCGATAAAGATAATGCCACGCTTTAAGACTTCATGGCCTAAGGGCACATGTGTGGACAAAACTAGTGCACCAGCCAATAAGGCTGGTGCGATTAATGATAGGTCTAAAGCGTTCACTTAGTGGGTTCCAATAGTAACGATAAGGTATTATCAAACAAGCTAAACAAATCGCCAGCATCCTCATTACCACCGACAGTAAAAGGTAATACACGTTTGTCGATAGCTGTTTTTTCAATTAGCCAATTAGAGGCTCTTGGTGATTGATAAGCAGCATGAATAACCAGCTTAGCCGGTGTGACTTTGAGTTGTTTCACCACATTGCTAAGATCTTGCACTGTAGGTGGTACTCCCGGCTTAACTTCAAGTCTGGCAATTTTTTCTAACTGCAACCAACTGATGAGATAATCCCAATTATCATGCTGAACGACGATAGGCATGCCAATGAGTGTTGTGGCTTGTTGCTGCCAACGCTCAATAGCAGCCTGCCAACGTTGCTCAAAATCAAGCCAGCGCTGTTGGTAGTAGGCTTGATTGGCTTGATCAAGTTGTTGTAGGCGATTCGTCAATGCCTTCGCAACAGCCAATATCATGATAGGACTGGTTTGAATATGTGGATTACCCGCTGCGTGAATGTGACCTTGACTACGATCCAATAGCGCTGGCATTCCGGTCAACTGCACAAAATCTGTTGCCATAAAGTAACCGGCAGCACCCACTTGAATATCAGCATTACCAGATTTTCGTTGTAATAATGGCAACCACGCTTCTTCTAATCCTGCTCCTGTACACACTAATAAATCAGCACGTCTTGCCTTGGAAATTAAGCTTGGCCTGGCCTGTATATAGTGTGGATCTTGTAAGCCGGTGGTAGCCGAATAGCTAGTGATTTTATCACCACCCAGCTCTTGGCTTAATGAGGCCCACTCTGGTTCACAAGCAAAAATGTTCATTTCTGCTTGTACGGTTAAGCTGGTGAATGCCAGCAGTAAACTTGTAATAAAAACTCTCATGACGAACTCCTATTAAAAGCTATGCGCACCGTGAGCACCAATGCTGACGGTATATTGTAATAGTAACTGGGTATCATCTTCACGAGAAGACTTGTCGTGATTGATCTGAGCACGTACGCGACTAAACTCACTTGGCAACCAATCTAAAACAATACTATAACGCTGTGGGTGATAGCCTGATGCATCCAAATCAGCGTCTGCTAATAACTCATCATCAGAGGCACGATGTTTACTGCCTAGCCAATCATAACGTAAGCCTGTTTTCCACTGAGGTGAAAACTGATAAATACCTTCGACAAACCCCCCATATTGTTTGCCATCATAAGAGGCTAACTCATCTTCATGACTTAATTCGCCATCATCATGCAGATAGAAATATTCACTCACTAATGTGAAGTTTTGTTGTCTAAAGTTACCTTGTGGTGCCCATTTATAGACAAAAGAAAGGTTACTGATGTCTGTATCACCATTAAATACGACAGATTCAGCTTCATCGCCACCATGGCTATGCCCACCGCTATATTCACGATCATCAGGACTCGCTTGCCAGTGTGATACTCCTAATTGCCAGCTTTGGTTTGTGCCGATATCTCCACCTGTTTTAGCAAAAGCCAACCAGTCTCCAATGCCATTGTGGTTGCCACTGCTCGGATGTTGATCGCCATTACCAATAACACTACCAATTTCAAAATAATGATCGGTAGCTAATATATACGATAGTTTTAAACCATCAGTCGATAACTGATTACCAAATAAACCTCGGTAAATTAACGGTGCATCGGCAAAGTTCCATGCATGTAGATGTTTTTCATTTAAATAAGCAATAGGAGAGAAGAAACGCCCCGCACGAATGGTCATGCCATTGCTCAAACCTAAGGTTTCGATAAAGGCTTCTTCAACTTCTAACTCAGTTTCCCCTTCATGGTCATGCAAAGCTAAGGTAGCCTGACCGAAGAGAAGTTGGTCAATATTGGCACTGAGGATAATTTCACTTTCTCCTAGTGAAAACCCCTCACGCGCTAAACCTGCTTCTTCACCTAGTGAGAAGCCACTGATTTCATAGTCATCACTATCGTTCTGATAATCGCTGAAGTGGCCATTTAACACAGCACTGATAGCAGGATTAAAATGGCTATTACTGTGTGTTGAAATAGCTGCGGGAGCTGATTTCTCATGGGCATGGTGTTGTTGTACTTGTGATGGATTAGTTTCTGCCTGCTGTAAACGCTGCTCTAATTCAGTAATTCTCTGTTCGTAATCTGCACGCATTTGCATGACTTCAGCTTTTAAATCACTGAGATCATCAGCATAAACAGGCGCAGCCGACAATAAGGCAAGCGAGATCATCGCCGCTAAGGGTGTTGTTGAATTCATAGTTGTTTCTCATAGCAATAAGCGAACAAACCCATCTCATCTGTATGAGGGATCTATTCTGTTAAAAAGTTAAGTGGAGAGAGCTATGAAAAAATAGGGGGGGCGCGGATTGCGTAGGCTTCACGCTGTTTAGTTAGCAGCGGAGATGAACTGAGGACTGCTTCAACACCGCATGTTTGTGTAGCGAAACTGACAGAAAGGGAGGAAATCACATCAAGTGTAGGCGAGTGACCATAGGCTTCAAAGCGCTCACATTGCTCTTCTGCAATATGGAAAGCATGTTCAGCATCATGCCAAATGGCGAACGACTGCATTAACAGCAAAATTGCTGTAAGCAGGGCTATCCAATGACGTTGATGACGAATTTGTAGCATGTGAAAAGTTTACTTAATGAATAAATGTTGCAGCAAAGTCTGATAAATTTCAGACAAAGTGTCAAGATCGGCGACTGAAACACACTCATCGACTTGATGAATTGTGGCATTAAGTGGACCGAGCTCAACAACTTGTGCACCGGTTGGCGCAATAAATCGACCATCGGAAGTACCACCTGATGTAGATAATTCAGTCTCATAGCCAGTAATTGCTTTGATCGCTGTTCTGACGGAATCAACTAAGGCTCCACTAGCGGTACGGAAAGGTTTTCCTGATAACTCCCAACGTAAATCGAAATCTAAACCCTGTTTTTCTAAGACAGAAACGACAGTTTGCTGTAATTGTTCATGAGTTGATTCGGTTGAATAACGGAAGTTAAAAATAATGTCTGCATTGCCCGGGATCACATTGGTTACACCGGTGCCTGAGTTTAAGTTTGAAACTTGGAAGCTGGTTGGGGGGAAGTCTTCATTGCCCTGATCCCACTCTATTGCACATAATTCAGCTAAAACAGGAGCCATTAAGTGAATTGGGTTTTCAGCGAGGTGAGGGTAAGCAATATGACCCTGTTTACCTTTGATGGTTAAGTAGCCATTTAATGAACCACGACGACCATTTTTGACGATGTCACCCACTTTATGCGTGCTGCTAGGTTCACCCTCTAAACACCAGTCAATTTTTTCATTGCGGGCTTCTAAGGTTTCAATGACTTTAATTGTGCCACCTGTTGCAGGGCCTTCTTCATCACTGGTGATTAGAAAGGCTATGCTGCCATCATGATCAGGGTATTCAGCAATAAAACGTTCACATGCTGTGACCATGGCTGCGATACTGCCTTTCATATCCGCTGTGCCACGACCATAAAGTAGGCCATCACGAATTTCAGGAATAAATGGATCAGATTGCCAGTTTTCTACCGGACCTGTTGGTACGACATCTGTATGGCCGGCAAAAGCAAATACAGAGCCTGTTTTACCACGACGAGCCCAAATATTGTCAGTCCAATCACCTTCTTGGCCAAAACGCAGGTGTTCGATTTCGAAGCCGATGGCAGCAAGACGTTCAGCTAATAATTGCTGACAGCCTTTGTCATCAGGAGTGACGCTATCACGACGAATAAGATCTTCAGTGAGTTCTAGTGTTGCTGACATAGGTAGCTCTATCTATTAATTGGCAAAATAAGCAGCATACTCAGCTTCTTTAAAGCCAACTATGCAGTCATTGTTATTAGTCACAATCGGACGTTTAATTAATGTTGGGTTTGCCAACATCAGTTCAATAGCGATGCGTTGATCAAGCTGATCTTTACGAGGATCATCTAGCTGACGCCAAGTCGTGCTTCGTTTATTAAACAATGTTTCCCAAGATACTTTTTCTAACCATGATTCAATGGTGCTTTGGTCAAGACCATCTGCACGAAAATCATGAAATTGAAAATCCACGCCGTTGGCTTCTAACCAACGGCGTGATTTTTTCACTGTATCGCAGTTTTTGATACCGTAAACAATCATTATTGTTTAGATATCACGTAATAGTTCGTTGATACCGACTTTACCTAAAGTCTTCGCATCAACTTGTTTTACGATAACGGCACAATACAAGCTGTATGTTCCACATTTTGATGGCAAGTTACCTGATACCACAACAGAGCCTGCTGGAATACGGCCGTAAGTAATTTCGCCAGTCATACGGTTGAAGATTTTTGTGCTTTGACCAATGTATACACCCATTGAAATAACAGCACCTTCTTCTACGATCACGCCTTCTACAACTTCAGAACGAGCACCGATGAAACAGTTGTCTTCAATAATGGTTGGACCAGCTTGTAATGGTTCTAATACACCACCGATACCTACACCACCAGAAAGGTGAACGTTTTTACCGATTTGTGCACATGAACCTACTGTAGCCCATGTATCAACCATTGTGCCTGAATCAACATATGCACCGATGTTAACGTATGAAGGCATTAATACTGTGCCGGGTGCGATATAAGAACCGCGACGAACATTGGCAGGTGGAACTACACGTACACCAGCTTTGTTAAAGTCTTCTTCATTGAAGCTAGCAAATTTAGGATCAACTTTATCGTAGAAGTTAGTTTCACCACCATCCATGATTTTGTTGTCATTTAAGCGGAAAGATAATAGAACAGCTTTTTTCAACCATTCATTTACAATCCAGTCGCCATTTTGTTTCTCAGCAACACGTGCACTACCATCATCAAGCATGGCTAAAGCTGCATCAACTGCATTCTTTACGCTTGCTTCAGCATTGGCAGGGGTAATATCTGCACGACGTTCGAATGCTTCTTCAATAATTTGTTGGATTTCGCTCATTAGATTCTCCGTAGGATTTTAAGTACTATAAATTTTCAATAAGATGTTTAATTCGGTGTGCAGCTTCAATGCACTCAGCTAAAGGAGCAACTAATGCTAAGCGGATACGGTTAGCTCCTGGGTTGCCCTTATCTGTCTCTCGAGCTAAAAAGCTGCCTGGCAAGACAGTGACATTTTGCTCATCAAATAATCGTTGAGCGAAATCAGTGTCGGCGATAGGTGTTTCAGCCCAAAGATAAAAGCTAGCCTCAGGCAAACTCACATTCATAATAGGTGAGAGTATGTCTAATACTGCTGCAAATTTTTCACGGTACAGTTCGCGATTAGCGATGACATGTTGTTCATCACTCCAGGCAACAAGTGAGGCTGATTGTGTTGCTGGTGGCATGGCACAGCCATGATAAGTTCGGTAACGTAAGAAGTCTTTAATAATCTTCTCATCACCAGCAACAAAACCAGAACGTAGGCCAGGCGCATTCGAACGTTTAGATAAACTATGAAAAACAACACAGTGGCTAAAATCAGTAAATCCTGCTTTAACAGCAGCTTCTAATAAGCCTACTGGCGCATTGTCTTCATCAAAATAGAGCTCAGAATAGCATTCATCTGCTGCGATGATGAAATCATGCTTATGTGCTAAATCAATGAGTGTTGTTAATGTTGCTTGATCTATAACCGCACCAGTTGGATTACCTGGGCTGCATAAATATAATAATTGGCAGCGATCCCAAATATCAGCGCTGACATTCGCAAAGTCAGGAATAAAGTGATTGTCAGCATCACAATTTAGAAAGTGAGGTTCTGCACCTGCTAATAGTGCCGCACCTTCATAGATTTGATAAAAAGGGTTGGGCATAACAACTAATGGTTGTGGGGCGCTTCTGTTAACCACTGCTTGCGCGAAAGCGAATAAAGCTTCACGGGTGCCATTAACAGGTAAAACATGGCGGCTGGCATCAGCTGAATCTGATAAGTTAAAACGGGTATTGAGCCAATTTGCAATAGAATCGCGAAGCTCAATGGTGCCTATAGTTGTTGGGTAGATTGACAGCCCATGTGCATGTTCAAGAAACGCTTCAGTAATAAAGCCTGGCGTAGGGTGTTTAGGCTCACCAATTGAAAGCGCTATATGCATTTTGTCTGCTGGTGGCGTGCAGTCTTGCTTTAATCGGGCAAGTTTTTCAAATGGGTAAGGATGTAAACTAGCTAAATCAGGATTCATAGCACAAAGTGTAAGTGAAAAATCCGACTATTATAGCGGGTTATTAGCAGTGATAGAAATTCAATCACTTCTTCGAGGCTGACAGGCGCTAGTATGGGAAATTATTCCGTTAACCGTCACAGACATGGTATAAAGTCGCCATGAATTCATTGAACCCTGTTTCAACACGTTTAGCTGTTGCTAGCTTATTATTCTCAGCCAGTTTATGGGGAGTCATTTGGTATCCTCTACGCCTATTAGATGAGGCTGGATTATCAGCGGTATGGAGCTCGCTGGTTATTTATTTAGCCGCAGCAGTGCTGGTCATTCCCTTTTTATTAAAACAGGGAGCCTTTGAACGCTCAATTCGTAAAGATTTATTACTACTCGCCGTTGCGGCGGGGATCACTAATGTTGCCTTTGTTATCGCCTTAATTGAAGGCGAGGTTATGCGGGTGATGTTATTGTTTTACCTATCACCTTTGTGGACTGTTCTTCTGGGCAGGTGGTTGCTGGGAGAGCAATTATCATGGCAGGCAATAGTCATGTTTTGTCTGGCAATGTGTGGATCAATTGTCATGTTATGGGATTCAACAATTGGTTGGCCATGGCCTCATAGTTTGGCTGATTGGCTAGCATTAACTGCAAGCATCGCTTTTTCAATTAATAATATTCAAGCGAGAAAACTCGCTAAGGTGAATATGATCGTTAAAACAGCTGTTGTTTGGTGGGGGGTCGTGATCACATCAATCATTGTTTTAATAGGGCAACAATCACCATTTCCTGATGTCGACTGGACGGTATGGGCTGGTGCATGGTTACTCGGCTGGTTAGGAATTGTAATGATGACCGTCGCCGTATTATATGGTGTTGCTAGAATGCCGGTATATCGATCATCAGTGATTATGTTATTTGAACTTATTGTGGCTGCACTCGCTGCATGGTGGTTAACAGATGAGGTGATGACCTTACAAGAGTGGTTAGGGGGAGGACTCATTCTTGTTGCTGCTTATGGTGTCGCAAAATCTGAAGCATAGCGTTGCGAATACAATAGATGAATTTTAAGAGTAATTAATTTACAGGAAATCAACAATGATTAAATCAATAGCCCATGCTAGTTTCTTAGTTGAAGATGTTCAACGTTCACTGGATTTTTATTGTGGTGTATTAGAGATCAAACAAAACATGTCTCGCCCAGATTTTCCTTTTGATGGCGCGTGGTTAGATTTAGATGCCAGCGGGCAACAAATACACCTGATGTTATTGCCCAATCCTGACTCTAAAGAAGGTCGACCAGAACATGGTGGTAAAGATAAACATGTGGCTTTAGTGGTCGATAATTTAGATCAACTCGCTAATCGATTAGAGCAGGCGAATATCATTTTTTCACGTAGTAAGTCAGGTCGAGCTGCCTTTTTTTGCCGTGATCCAGATGGCAATGCATTAGAGTTTTCAGAAGACTTTACACCTGCTAAATAGTGTGTGTTTTTGCTGCGAATATCGACTATCAATAACTTACACACTTACGCACATTATCTGTGGATAAGTCTGTGACTAACTCCTGAGAAAAGTTCTAAGTTATTATTTTGTAATATTCGAATTCAAATTGGTTAAAAAATGACCATATTAAAATGTCTTTTAAAATCAATGGGTTAATATCATCTTTTACTTATCAATAACTTAGGGCAGGCTCTTCTTACAGTTTGCTAGGTATCATCAGTAAAAGTGAATAACTTTCGTCAGTAGAGACTGTTAATCTGTTGCCCTGTAGCCCTTTTATGGCAAGTGTCTACAGGAGCCCATCTTAATATTGGATTTCGAAAAGACAAAGTGTCCCCGCTAAAACTGAGGGAACACTTTGTCGAATTTAAACTAATACTGAACTAAGACTTGGTAGCGTAATGTGTGACTACTTTCTGCAGGAATAGTAATATTCCATTCAGCCATTCCAGCCGTCACTTTAGTATGGGGGTGACTTTGTGAAATTATTTCCCAATCGCCAGGAATGGGTTCTCTGACTGTGACGGTAATAGCTTCGGATTTTGCGTTATTAAGTTCAATTTCATAGCCACTTTCATGGGCAGAGTTATAAGGGCGTGAGTGACGTACAGTCTTAAAGTCTGTTTGTTTTTTATTCGCGCTAATATCAAATGCATCCCCGAGCTTTAACTGAATAGTTTCATTTTTAGGGCTATGAGCAATACGATCTTCGCCAACAAATTGTGCATTTCCTTTAGAGTCATTTTTATAGACACGAATAATCCCTTTAGGAATAGGTATTCCAAGATGGGATTGCTCTGAATTTTCAAATTCAACAAATACACCTACTTTTATCTTTTCACCTAATTGAGTGTAGCGACTACTATAATAATAAGGGTTTCCTTGGAGGATAAATTGTTTGGTGACAGGAACTGATGTGGCTGATAGCAGTGCCACTTGTTTAGTTTGATTATTGGCTAAGTTTGTCGGCCTAGCTAAGCTATAGAGGTGATACTCAAACAAATTTTCTTCTGCAAGAGGGGCATCACTTTGCATTTTCATCATTCTTTCAGCTTCATATCTGGAACGGTTTCTTGTCTGAGGCTGAACTTGGTTAACGTCACCAGCTACAAGCTGTAACTGTGCATTATTAAATGCTGTGCCACTTTGATTAGTGAGTGTTACCCAGCCAGTTAAGTCTAAATGACTGTCATCATTACTTAGCTCAGCAACATAGTCTGATTTCCATGATAAGCCGCCTGTTAAATAGCCTAGTTCAATAGTCTGTTGTTGCTGGGATGAACTGGTGAGTTGTGTCACTAAGGTCGGCTGGTCGCGTAGATTATCGGGTACATTATTAAAAATATACTCGCCAACAGGGTTGATGAGTATTTGATCCTTCATTTTGATAACAATACCGTTATTGGTACTGAGTACGGTTACGGTATCAACTGATCGTTCACCTGTGACGGGATGGGTACGAGAAATCTGTACTTGTTTACCGGTATATTTCTCAAGTAATTTTTGCGGAGTCAGTAAATCGTAATCAAAGTTTTGTTCTAATACTTGCAAGGAGATGCTGCTATCTAAACTTCTAAGTATGGCTGTCTCTGGCCTAATTTTGGCCGATACGCCTCGAAATGCAAGGTGATTTAATCCATGATCTAAAGTGAGTGTGCGTTGATCTTTAACTAGAGCAATATTGTCATTATAGATAGTCACGGCCAGTGATGTTTGATCGGAGAGGCGAGTGAGTTGTTCAGTATCACTAGCAAAAGAGGGACTGGCTAGTGCAATAGACAGTGCACATAGTAAGTATGTTGATTTCATTATTACTTCCTCATAAGAACCACGGTGCTAGACTTTAAGCTGTTGTTATCATACACCGTGATAGTCGTTTAAATATTAAAACTAGGTAAAATATTGGCTGATTGATTAGCGTTTGCTAATATATGACTAATTACATCAAAAAAAGTTCTCGTCGCAGAAACATTTGTTCATCAGTTAACCTAGGTTTATAGAATGAAACGACAATACCGTCTTTGCTCATTATTTTTCAGCCTACTCATCAGTTTAATAGTATTAGGCGTGTCACCTATCTATGCCGAAGATGATTGGCAAGTGGTGATGGTAGAAGACAAATACTTTCCTCATACAGAAAGTTTTGATGCTGTCATAGAAGCTATTCATCACTCAACTGTATCGTCCCGCATCGCTGCCCAAGTGATTGAATTAAATTTTGATGTCAATGATGTTGTAGCAAAAGGTGCGGTGATCATGAGGTTTGAAGACACTGATTTTCAGGCTCGAGTAGCACAAGTTCAGGCTAACATTTCGGCAGATAGAGCACAAAGTAGAGAAGCTATTGCTCGCCAAAAAGAGGCAAGTTCAGAGGCAAACCGAGTAGCAAGTTTATTTAATCGTAAATTATTAGCTCAAGCAGCATTAGATAAAGCCACTGCTGATTTGGGCGCTGCTAATGCAAAAGTGCAGGCGATTAATGCACAAATTAAATCACGCCAAGCCCAATTAGATGAAGCCAAAGTACAGCTGTCATATACTCAGATAGTGGCGCCTTATGCAGGAGTGGTGACTGATCGATTGATTGAATTAGGTGAGATGGCGAGTCCGGGACAAGCTTTAATGACGGGAGTGTCATTACACCATTTACGGGCCATAGTGAAGGTTCCGCAGTATTTAGTGACATCAGTGAAAGCAGCTACAGGTTCAACATTATCATTATTAGATGGACGGCAAATAACAGGGGGGAAAATAACCCTTATCCCTCAGGCTGATAGGAACAGTCATAGCTTTGAACTTCGTGTTGATTTACCCAGAAATAGTGAAAATATTTATCCAGGTATGTTTGCAACATTAGACTTTATGGTGGGTGAGGAACAGATCAGAGTGATACCTCAATCAGCCATTGTACAAAGAAGCGAAGTTTCTGGCGTGTATGTGCAAGCAGAAGATAAGACTCTGACATTTAGGCATATTCGTTTAGGCCGCAGATTAGCTGGGCAGCAGCAAGAAATATTAGCAGGTCTTTCTGTTGGTGAGAGGGTAGCAATCAATCCATTAGAAGCAATGAGACGCTTGAAACTACAGGCGTGGGATTTGCGTGATGAGTGATACTGACTTAGGCATTTCAGGGCGAATTGCTAAACAATTTCAAGAGGCTGAAATAACACCATTACTCGCTGTTATTGCCTTCTTATTAGGTTTATTGGCATTAGTCATCACACCGCGTGAAGAAGAACCTCAGATTGACGTAACATTTGCCAATATCTTTATAGCCTATCCGGGGGCCTCTGCTGGTGAAGTGGAGCGTCTTATCTCAATACCGGCAGAACAAATTATTGCTGAGATTGTCGGGATAGAACATGTGTATTCGGTATCAAAACCTGGCTTAGCAACGTTAACAGCACAATTTGAAGTGGGCGAAAAACGCAAAGACGTGATTGTTCGACTTTATAATAAAATTTATTCAAATAGTGATTGGTTACCAACCCAATTAGGCGTGGCTCAAGCAGTTATTAAACCCAAAGGAATCGATGATGTTCCTATTGTCAGCTTAAGCTTATGGACAGCAGACCAAACTCGGGGAGCACATGAACTACAAAAAGTCGCTCACGCAGTAGAAACAGAATTAAAACGGGTGCCTGGTACACGAGATATTTATACCTTAGGAGGCACAGAAAATGTTGTTAGGATCCAACTTAATCCTCAGCGTTTAGCTGGCTATGATATTGATTTAGCTGAACTTAAACAGACATTGCTAGCGGCCAATAGCTCAGAAGAAGCCGGCATCTTAGTGAAACATGATCAGGCTTCTTCAGTTCAGGCAGGTGTATTTTTAACGACGATTGAGGAGATATCTTCTCTAGTGATTGGTGTTAAAAATGGTGCAGCGGTGTATCTACGTGATGTGGCTATTGTGCTGGCAGGCGCTGATCAGCTTACAGAATATGTCTGGTTGGGCACTGGGCCTGCTGCTGTTGAAAAAGGAATTGAAGTTCAAGGTGAGTTTCCAGCTGTCACCATTGCCATCGCCAAACAGCCGGGCATGAATGCAGTGAATATTGCTGATGCTGTTATTGAGCGATTTGAGGAGATCAAAGGTGTATTTGTACCAGAAGGGGTTGAAGTTACCGTAACACGTAATTATGGTAAAACGGCTGATGATAAAGCACAGACTTTGATGAAAAAATTAGTATTTGTCACTATTGCAGTGGTTATTTTAGTGCTATTTAGCTTAGGCTTTCGTGAAGCTATCATTGTCGGTGTTGCGGTGGTGATTACCTTGATGTTGATGTTATTTGCTTCATGGGCTTGGGGGTTTACGCTTAACCGAGTGTCATTGTTCGCCCTAATTTTCTCGATAGGGATATTAGTAGATGATGCCATTGTGGTGGTAGAGAATATTCATCGACATTATCACGGCGGGAACAAGTCGCTGCGAGAGGTTATCCCCATTGCAGTAGATGAAGTCGGCGGTCCGACTATTTTAGCGACCTTTGCTGTTATTGCTGCTTTATTGCCACTGGCATTTGTGAGTGGTTTGATGGGGCCTTATATGAGTCCTATTCCCATTAATGCCAGCATAGGTATGCTTTTATCTTTGCTGGTGGCATATATTTTAACGCCGTGGATGGTGTTAAAAATGATGTCATCACAGCAGCATGGACATCAGGTCGATGGTGCAGAAACAAAAACATTAAGCTACCGATTTTTTCATACTGTTATTGGTTTATTTGTTTTCAATAATGCGGCGCGTTTCTGGCGTTGGATGTTGTTTTTAACCATGGTGGCGTTGATTGCTGCGTCTGTGGGCTTAGGTGTGGTTAAATTAGTCGTGCTTAAAATGCTTCCTTTTGACGATAAATCTGAATTTCAAATTGTGGTCGATATGCCAGAAGGTTCCAGTCTAGAGCGTACTGCAGCGTTGATGCAAGAATTAGGAGCAGCTATTGCCTCTGTTCCTGAAGTGACAGACTATCAAGTCTATGTGGGCACAGCAGCCCCAATCAATTTTAATGGTTTACTTAGGCAATATTATCTACGTGAAGGGGCTGAAGTAGCCGATATTCAGGTTAATTTACTTGAGAAGTCACTGCGAGACAGACAGAGCCATGAAATAGCGAGTTCAACGCGAGAGGAGTTGCAGAAAATTGGTCAACGCTGGGGTGGAAATGTCAAAGTCGTCGAGGTGCCACCGGGTCCTCCGGTGCAATCTCCTATTGTTGCAGAAGTCTACGGCCTAGATTATGACAGTCAGTTAGCTTTGGCAAAGCAATTACATCGTGTATTTGAACAAGCTGATGATGTGGTAGATATAGATGACTCAGTGGAAGTGCCAGCCCCACGGAAAGTGTTAGAAGTAGATCGTGATAAAGCCGCCCTATTAGGGCTGTCACAAGCTCAGATTGTTGCTGCTATAAGCTTAGCGTTGACAGGTGAAGATGTTGGCTATTTACATAATGAAGCGGTGAAATACGCGATGCCGCTGCGTTTAGAACTGCCGATTAGCGAACAGCGAGATTTAACGGCGGTATTAACACTTCGCTTACGAAACTTGTCCGGACATTTGATTGCAATAGGAGATGTGGTGAATGTTGTTGATAGTGTCCGAGAGCAAACTATTTATCATAAAGATCTCCAGCCCGTTACTTTTGTTACCGCTGATATGTCAGGTGAATTGGATAGTCCTCTATATGGCATGTTTGATATATCATCTCGTTTAAAAGAACTGAATATTGAACAGTATTTTATTCAGGCTCCCACTTTAGCTATTGAGGACAGTATAAAGTGGGATGGTGAGTGGCAAGTTACCTATGAAACCTTTCGAGATATGGGCTTGGCCTATGCGGTCGGTATTATCTTGATTTACTTATTAGTTGTGGCACACTTTAAATCCTATTTAATCCCACTAGTGATTATGGCGCCAATACCGTTAACGGTGATTGGAGTGATGCCTGGTCATGCTCTGTTAGGGGCCCAGTTTACCGCGACATCAATGATTGGCATGATCGCAATGGCTGGAATTATAGTGCGTAACTCGATTTTATTAGTTGATTTTATAGAACAGTCTATTGATTTAGGAATGAGTCGAGAAGAAGCACTTATTCGTGCTGCATCAGTACGGGCAAAACCAATTATATTAACGGCATCTGCAGCAATGCTAGGCGCGTTATTTATTCTTGATGATCCTATTTTTAATGGTTTAGCCGTTGCTTTATTGTTTGGAATATTAGTCTCAACGCTATTAACGCTATTAGTCATTCCGGTTATGTACTACGCCTTAATTAAGCAAAAATAGTCATTATTTAGAGATGTTTACTGCTGCGGAGATCTGATGCCTGCCGTGATAGAAGCTGCTTGATCAGTGTATTGCGATCTAGCTCACTCATATGACTAAAGACGAGTCGCAATAAGTGGGATGATTCTGAAGGTGCATTACGTATTTTTTCACAAGAAATAACATTAGCAATGGCATGAATAATACTGCCTGTTGATTGGAATTCGATATGGATTTCCATGGTGTCTTTGCTATTGTACTTTTCTGCCGTTAGAAAAGAAATTCCTCCACCACTTAGGTTGGCATCAATTGCTTCTCGGTTATCCATCATATTTTGTTGTTGATGAACTGTTTGGGCAATGAGACTTACTTTTTCATCTAAAAGTCGAAGGGCGCGAGCAATCTCACGATCATTTTGATTAACTTGGTCGATAAGGTGGTGGAGTGTGGATTGAATAGTGTTTAGACGTTGCCTGACATTTGTTTCTTCACTGTGACCTGAGTTTTGAATAATAGGGGTTAAACGTTGTTGCTCAACGGCATCAATGACTGCAAAATCAATGAAAACAAGATCAGTAACACGAAAAAACTCGCGGCGATCTTGGTTTAGTTCAGATATATTTTCCATATAAGTAAGCTCCAGACTTACGGCTTTTAGTTCTTAAAGTTATATAGTGTAGAGCATCATTAGCAATCAAAAGTCATTAATGTGTCACATTATTTATAATAAATATACAGGCAGTTATTATGCCAGAATTATAAGTTTTCAGAAGCATAGTCTGCTAGCCGCGAACGTTCTCCGCGGAGCAAGGTAATGTGTCCACTATGATCCCAGTTTTTAAATTTGTCCACGACATAGGTTAAGCCAGATGTGGTCTCACTTAGATAGGGCGTATCAATTTGAGCAATATTGCCTAAACAAATAATTTTGGTACCGGGTCCAGCTCGGGTAATCAGTGTTTTCATTTGTTTTGAGGTTAAATTTTGTGCTTCATCAATAATGATGAGACGGTTGAGGAAGGTACGTCCACGCATAAAGTTTAACGACCGAATTTTAATATGACTTGTTAAAATATCATTAGTCGCTTGTTTTCCCCATTCGCCTTCACTCGGATCGCTGGGGTTTAACACCTCTAAATTATCCATTAAGGCGCCCATCCACGGTGTCATTTTTTCTTCTTCGGTACCGGGTAAAAAACCAATATCTTCACCCACTGGTACTGTGACACGAGTCATAATGACTTCAAGATAGAGTTTATCTTCGATTGTTTGAGCCAAGGCTGCAGCAAGTGTTAATAATGTTTTCCCCGTACCTGCTTGACCTAATAAACTGACAAAATCAATATTAGGATCCATTAATAAATTCAGAGCAAAATTTTGTTCACGATTACGCGCTGTAATTCCCCATACGGCATGACTTTCTTTACGATAATCATGAATAAGCTCCATATTTGCAGAGGAGTCAGTTTTGCTACGCACGATGGCTTCAATTGCATTATCAGCAGGGGAATAGATTAATTGATTGGGATACCAATTGGTAACAACATCCCCCTCTATTTCATAAAATGTTCGACCGTGTTCTGTCCATGACTTTAATTGATTCAGATCATCCCAGAAGTTAGCGTCTAATTCGGTCGCACCTAAATAGAGTAGGTCGACGTCATCCAGTACTTTATCATTGTAATAATCTTCAGCGTGAATACCTAAAACAGACGCCTTAATACGTAAGTTAATATCTTTCGACACCAAGGTTACCGTGGTATCAGCTTTACTATTTTGTAAGCTAATTGCAATGCCTAAAATATCATTGTCTGCTTTAGAACCCGGTAATTCTTTTGGTAGGTTTTGAGCCACTAAATCTGTTTGAAAAAATAAACGACCGCTGGCTTCTATACTGTCATCATCAAGTGCGCTGCGAGGTAAAGGTATGCCATGGAGAATGGCTTCGGTATCACCTGCTTCTAACATTAATGCATCAAGTGTGCGGCTGACTTGCCTGACATTACGAGACACTTCTGAGAGGCCTTTTTTGCCATTATCAAGTTCTTCCAAGACCACCATGGGGAGGAAAATATCATGCTCATTAAAGCGAAATAATGCCGTGGGATCATGCATCAGTACATTGGTATCAAGCACAAATAAACGTTTACCAGTGATTATACGTTTAATCATCGAAACTCCTTTGCTCAACAAACAAGATGTCTAGTCCTAATTATGAGCTAACTTTTGATGATAATAAAGGCTAAAGTCACACCTTTTTTACGGGTAATTTATGGCATTTATTCTGATATAATGGGCGGTTATAGTTTTTATTTGTTTTTTTTACCACAGGCATTTTGACATTGGCTTCTTCAATTCACGATATTAAACAGCTTCTTCAACAACGTATTCTGATCCTTGATGGCGCGATGGGTACAATGATTCAAAGCTATCAGCTGGAAGAGGATGATTATCGTGGTGAACGATTTGCCAATCATTCTTGTGATGTCAAAGGGAATAATGATCTTTTATCATTAACCCAGCCTAAAATTATCAGTGATATTCATCGTGCGTATTTTGAAGCCGGTGCTGATATTGTTGAAACAAATACTTTTAACGGCACATCGATTGCGATGGCTGATTATGAAATGGAAGATATTGTTTATGAGTTGAATAAACAATCTGCCGAATTAGCACGTGAAGTTGCTGATGAGTTTACCGCTGATAATCCTGACAAACCTCGCTTTGTTGCCGGAGTATTAGGCCCAACAAATCGTACTGCTAGTATTTCACCTGATGTTAATAATCCCGGTTTTCGTAATGTTGACTATGATGAATTAGTTGAGTCATACCTTGAAGCTATCGCAGGACTAGTAGATGGCGGGGCAGATTTATTATTGGTTGAAACAGTATTTGATACATTGAATGCTAAAGCTGCTCTGTTTGCGATTGAAACTTATTATGATCAGCATGAGACTCATTTGCCCATTATGATCTCAGGTACCATTACAGATGCCAGTGGACGGACATTATCTGGGCAAACGGCAGAAGCTTTCTGGAACTCATTAGCACATGTGCAACCGATCAGTATCGGTCTCAACTGTGCGTTAGGTGCTGAGCAACTACGCCAATATATTGAAGAACTATCTGGTCTGGTGACCTGCCATATTAGTGCTCACGCTAATGCAGGTTTGCGCAATGAATTTGGTGAATATGATGAGTCGCCAGAAGTGATGGCTGCTCAAATGAAAGAGTGGGCAGAGTCTGGCTTTTTAAATATTGTCGGGGGCTGTTGTGGTACGTCACCTGCACATATTAAAGCGATTGCTGAGCATGTAGCAGAAGCTAAACCTAGAATTCCTGTCGACAACAAACATTATTGTCGCTTAAGTGGTTTAGAACCATTCACTATCACCCCAGAAAGCTTATATGTAAATGTCGGTGAACGTACTAATGTTACGGGATCGGCACGCTTTGCTCGTCTGATTAAAGAAGGTGATTACGATACTGCTTTAGATGTGGCTCGTCAGCAAGTTGAAAGTGGTGCTCCCATTATTGATATCAATATGGATGAAGGCATGTTGGATTCTAAAGAGGCTATGGTTACCTTTTTAAATCTGATCGCATCTGAACCTGATATTAGTCGTGTACCGATTATGATCGATTCTTCAAAGTGGGATGTTATTGAAGCTGGTCTGAAGTGTATTCAGGGTAAAGGAATTGTTAACTCTATCAGCATGAAAGAGGGTGAAGAAAAATTCATCCATCAAGCTAAGTTAGTTCGCCGATATGGTGCTGCTGTTATCGTCATGGCATTTGATGAACAAGGACAAGCCGATACACGAGCACGCAAACGTGAAATTTGTACACGTTCATATGAAATATTAACCAAAGTAGTTGGCTTTCCACCAGAAGATATTATCTTTGATCCTAATATTTTTGCAATTGCCACTGGTATTGAAGAGCATAATAATTATGCCGTTGATTTTATTGAAGCCGTAAAAGATATTAAAACAGCCTTACCTCATGCCATGGTGAGTGGTGGTGTGAGTAATGTATCGTTTTCATTTCGAGGTAATAACCCTTTACGTGAAGCCATTCATGCCGTGTTTTTATACCATGCGGTGAAAGCCGGAATGGACATGGGGATTGTTAATGCAGGGCAATTAGCTATTTACGATGACTTGCCTGAAGAGCTTCGTGAGCATGTTGAAGATGTGGTGTTAAATAGACGTGATGATGGTACGGAACGACTATTAGATATTGCAGAAAAATACCGCGGTGATGGCAAAAAAGTAGAAGTAAAAGAAGATCTTGAATGGCGTAGTTGGCCTGTTGAAAAACGACTTGAACATGCCCTAGTAAAAGGGATAGCAGAATATATCGATGATGATACTGAGCTGTGCCGTCAAAATGCCGAGCGTCCAATCCATGTAATTGAAGGCGCGTTGATGGATGGTATGAATGTGGTTGGAGACTTATTTGGTGATGGAAAAATGTTCCTGCCTCAAGTAGTGAAATCTGCCCGAGTGATGAAAAAAGCCGTCGCGTATTTAATGCCTTTTATTGAAGACGAAAAAGAGGATGGCGAAGGTGTAAGCAATAACGGCAAGATTTTAATGGCCACTGTAAAAGGTGATGTTCATGATATCGGCAAAAATATTGTTGGCGTAGTATTACAGTGTAATAATTTTGAGATTATCGATATGGGGGTAATGGTCTCTTGTGCTGATATTCTTGAAACAGCTAAGAAAGAGAACGTTGATATTATTGGTCTCTCAGGCCTAATCACGCCATCATTAGATGAAATGGTTCATGTTGCTAAAGAGATGGAGCGCCTAGGATTTGATATTCCACTGATGATTGGTGGTGCAACAACATCATTAATCCATACGGCAGTTAAAATCGAGCAAAATTACCATGGCTGTTCTATTTATGTGAAAGATGCCTCGCGTGCAGTAGGGGTGGCACAAAGCTTATTAAGCAATCATTTACGTGATGATTTTGTCGGCAAAATCAAAGCAGATTATGCTGAAAAACGTGCACGACATAAAGGACGGAAATCGACTCGTAGACAATTAAGTCTTGCGGAATCGAGAGCAAATAAAACCAAAATTGATTGGCAAGCCTATCAGCCAACTGTACCTAAGAAATTAGGTGTGGAGACGTTTGATGATTATCCCTTAGCAGATTTGGTCGATCGTATTGATTGGACTCCTTTTTTCCAATCATGGGAATTGGCAGGTAAATTCCCACGGATATTAGAAGATGAAATCGTAGGCGAACATGCTACAAATTTATTCCGCGATGCAAAGGCGATGCTAACTAAAATTGTTGATGAAAAATGGCTGAAGGCAAGAGCGGTATATGGCTTTTTCCCTGCAAATAATATTAACGATGATGATGTTGAGGTCTATACCGATGAGAGTCGTAGTGAGGTGTTAATGACCTTACATAGTCTTCGTCAGCAGGGTGAACGTCCACCTGGTCGTCCTAATGCTGCATTAGCTGACTTTATTGCTCCAAGCGACAGTGGTGTAAAAGACTATATTGGTGCCTTTGCGGTAACAGCAGGTATTGGTATCGATGAACATATTGCTCGTTTTGAAGATGATCATGATGATTACCTAAGCATTATGTTGAAAGCATTGGCAGATCGCTTAGCAGAAGCCTTTGCTGAGCGTTTACATGAGTTAGTACGTAGTGACTTATGGGGCTATGCCGTTGATGAAGAGTTAGATAATGAAGCCTTGATTGATGAAAAGTATCAAGGGATCCGCCCTGCACCGGGTTATCCTGCTTGTCCTGATCATACTGAAAAAGCATTGTTATGGCAGTTACTACAACCGGAACACAATGCGGGCATGACGATTACGGAAAGCTATGCGATGTTACCTACTGCTGCGGTCAGTGGTTTTTATTATGCTCATCCAGAGTCTCGTTATTTTGGTTTAGGTAAAATTGAACGAGATCAAGTTGAAGATTATGCTCAGCGTAAAGGCTGGACAATGGATGTGGCAGAGCGTTGGTTGGCACCTGCTTTATCTTATGATAATGAAGATTGAGGGCTGAAATGATGCAAGAAGCAATAGATGATCTGCAAATGAAACTCTCCTTTCAGGAGGAGTTATTAGAGCAACTTAATCAAGTGGTCACCGATCAGCAAAAGCAGATAACTAATTTAGAATTAGCACTTGAAACAATGAAAGTTCAGGTCAATACAATTCAAACCAGTACTCAAGAACAAAGCCAGCAACATGAGTTACCACCACATTATTGATGCTAATAATAAGGTGCAGCTAATACAGAGATATGAAGTGATTCTCTGTATTGCTGTGATGTAAAGCATGATGCAACAACGTCAATGTGTCATCCTACAAGGTGATGCCGAGTGGTGTCGGAACTCGGCCAAGCAGTTATTAAGGAATATTGACGATACACAACAGCTTTATATTTCCAGATTGCCAGAACAGGGCGTTGTTAGCGTATCCCAAAAACAGGCGAAACAACAGTTAGGCCAAGAATTTGCTGCTGTGGTGTTTGATGCTCAACATGAGTTGAATCCTGATAGCTTTGGAATTGTCATTGGTACCGTAAAAGCAGGTGGTGTTTTTATACTGTGTTTACCAGAGCGTTTAGCTCCAAGCTTATTTCTACAACGCTTTAATCAGCTTATTCATCAATTTGTCCATGACAATAGCTATTTTTATCGTGTTGAACAAGGTGATGACTTACCTGTTCTTTCATCAATAAACGAATCTATAAAACATCAGCAAACAGATGATCAACACCTTGCCGTACAGGCAATATTAAAGGTGGTCAGTGGTCATCGGCGACGTCCATTAGTACTCTCTGCTGATCGAGGCAGGGGGAAATCTGCTTCATTGGGTATCGCTGCTGCTCAGCTATTGCTTAAAGGTAAGCAGAGAATACTGGTCACAGCACCTAGTTTAATCATTGCAGATGCTGTGTTTAGACATGCCGCGATATTGTTAGCTGATGCGGTTGTTTCAATGGGGCTAATAAGCTGGAATAATGCTGAAATTAGATTTGTTGCTCCTGATGAGTTGGTTCAAGCAGATTTAAAAGCAGATCTGGTCTTGGTGGATGAAGCGGCAGCGATCCCAACTTCCATGTTAGAACATATCTTAACCCAGTATTCACGACTTGTTTTTTCGACTACCTTACATGGTTATGAAGGCACGGGACAAGGCTTTACTGTTCGCTTTCAGAAGATTTTAGATCAACAAACACCCGACTGGCATCATAGCAAAATGACCTTGCCGATTCGTTGGCGTGAAGATGATTATTTAGAAAAGTTTAGTTTTCAAACTCTACTACTTGATGCCTGTCCTGTTGAGAATGAGCTGATTATTTCTGCTCAGCTTGACGAGTGTGAATTCGAACAGATTGATCGGCATCACTTAGTGAGCGATGAGAAAAGTTTAACCGAGCTATTTGGTTTAATGGTTTTAGCTCATTATCGTACTCGACCTTCTGATTTACAGATGATGTTAGATCGGGCTGATATTCATGTGGCTGCTCTTCGATATCAGGGCCATATTGTCGCTAGTGCATGGTTGGTTGATGAAGGTCAGTTAGATGAGCAACTTGCCCGTGCTGTATATGCGGGCCAGCGTCGACTTAAAGGCCATTTATTACCACAATCACTGTTAGCTCATGCAGGAATAAGCAGCGCTGGTGGATTAAAATATCAACGGATTATTCGTATTGCTGTGCATCCTGTACTGCAGCAACGAGGCTTAGGTAGAGGGCTTATAGAAAAGCTGAATGAATTAGCCCAAGAAAATGGGTTTGATATGATAGGTGCAAGCTTTGCAGCAGAGCATTCTGTGATCAATTTCTGGCAGAGTGTAGAGTACTCTGTTGCGCGCTTAGGTTTTCACAAAGATGCGGTCACGGCGAGCCATTCCATTATGATGTTAAAAGCCGTTTCGACTCATGGTCAAGATACCCTTGCGATGATAATAGGCCGGTTTCAGCAACAATGGCCTTATCTGCTAAGTTCACAATTTAATGACATAGAGCCAGCCCTTCTTATTCAACTATCACAGTTATTATGTGATGGAGAGAAAGGCAAAGCCTTGTCTGAATTAGATCAACAAGAGATACAGAGCTTTAGTTATGAGCAACGCGCTTATGAATCTAGTCAGCTAGCGTTGTGGAATTTTATGAGTTATGCGGTCACACAAGCTGATTTCTTAGCGCTTAGTTCACAACAGCAACAGTTGTGTGTGAAGGTTATTTTACAACAGCAATCATGGCAAGAGTGCGCCAAGCAACTTAATTATACGGGTAAGTCACAACTACTGACGGCCTTACGTGAGGCGGTTAAGTTACTGATCAATACAATTCCTGACGGAAAATAATATTGTCATGCCCTTTAAATAGGCCAAAGCTCGCACGGCCTGAGGCATCGTCATCATAAGAGCCATCATTGTCAAAATCACCTAATAACCAATCATTGCTAGCAGCGAGTAAGCTCTGAATATCGACATAACCTAGATTATCTTCTCCAGGTGCTGAGAAGGTGAGGGTGGCTTTACCATTGTTAAAAGGATTATTATTCGTCAATGTTGCTGAGGAAGTACCCTCATCAATAGGTATTATATTGACGTTGCTGATTTGAGAACCACTGGCATCAATTAAACGTAGTGATGAGCTAAACGCTAAAGTAGTACATTGATCTGCTGTATTATTAACCCAGTTAACACCATTAAAGTACTCTGCACGACTGTCTACAGTTAAGGGGACTAATTCAGAACCATGTGCACTATCGATGGTTAAACGGCCAAAACGAATTTGAGTTCCAGCAGGCTGTAAAGTGGGTAAAATAGGCGTTTGTACTCCATCGCTGTCAGTAATAGCAGTAAAGGCTAAATTGACCATACTATTAAAGGGGGCGATAAGACTATTGGCTTCATGATAATAACGATAAGTATCTAGCCCAAAGCTAAAGTTTAAACTGCCATCTGCATTGTCCGTTAATGTTACATTTTCTTGATTCCAAGTTAGTCGGACTAAGTTAACTCCATCAGCACCTATGGTTAAGGCATCCGCTATTGGCGAAGTCACGGTGAAGTCAGAAGCGGTAATCTTGGCAAAGTCTCCGGTGTAATTCTGGGTGATGTCTGCAGCGAGATTATGGGCTGTCAGTTTTAGTTCTGGTTTAGTCTGATAGGTGAAAGCTTGGCCGCTATAGCTAAAAGTTGAGCAGGAATCCTGGAACTGACCATTTGTGACAGTGCTAGCCACAAAGTGATCGGGATAAAAACGCCCGATAGTACTCGCTTGTGATGTAATTGAAGAGCCAAAATAGGACAGTGTCGGCGTGGTGATAACTGAAAAAACACCGACCTCTGAAACAGATTGTTCGATGATATGGATGCCATTATCACTGCTAAGAAAGTTAAAACTAGAGATGGCAAGATCAGCTGAACTGCCAGCTGACGGTGCAACAACACTATTGGTGACAGACAAGGCTGCCAGCTCAAAATTTGGGGTGGCAGGATTATCAGTAAAGTCAGTGTCAGCATCATCAGTCCAACACGCTGCTTTAACCTTGAGATCGAAGTGTTCTCCTGCCTTTTTAAATTTACTACAATTGGCATCAGCACTTGCACATTGTGCAGCACTCTCATCGCTATAAGTAATTAGGGTAAGGGGCTGACTGACAAAAGTATCATCACCAGCAAAGTCTACACCCGCGAGACTGGTAAAGTGAGCATCAAGCTGCAGTTGGCCTGCATCATCATATTGGGCGGTGAAATTGGCCTCGCCATCTGAATCAAAATTTAAGCTAATGGCCGTTCCAGTTGATGAAGTCGTAATTGCAGAACCATTTATTTTGACGGGGTTTGTTCCTGTTGTCGGTGAGGAATAGGTCGACCAAAATTTAACCGCTTGTGAACCCGTAAGTGAGCCTACGCATTGCACTGCATCGTCACTTTTCTTTACCGCTCGAATAGTGACGTCAGCTGAAGGTTTACAAGCCGTTAATGTCGGCACATCAAAGACAAAACCAGAGTCAGAAAAGCTGATGGAGCAACTGGGATCACTCAGTGAATCTTTGAAACATTGCAATGCGTTTGTCACCGGACTAGAGCTACTACTTATTGCTAAGGTAACGGTCTCTGCTATGGTGTGGTTGAAGTCTAATGTGGCGTTACCATTGGAAAGGGTAATAGGGTTGGAAGGCCAGCCTGAACTAGGTGATAAGCTAATCGTGACATCATCGGTATAAAGCGCACTACAGTCGGCATTGCTACAGGCCTTTAATTCGATGGCAGAAGCCGTGCAGGTTAATCCGTTAGAGGCGTAGGATAACTCAAAGTGATCGACAACAGAGTCACAGCTGCCTAAGGCATCGACATCAGCAATATCGGTGTCGGTTAATGTTAAAGAAAAATCCTCTTTGGCAATGGTAATCTCGCCTCCACCAATAGCAATAAGGCCATGAATAGAGACGTTTTTTTCGTTGAAGCTAACACCACCCACATCGGGACCGTAGAGTATGCCGGTGAAGTCGAAATTTTCTTCCCCAACACTAAATATCGAGCCTGAGTGGAGGTAGACAATAAAGTCATCAATATTTCCCCCCTTATTGACTTCAGTGTCTTTCTTGGCATGTGAATAGCTGTTGCCAACATGGATAATAACGGGGCCACTGGTTACATTAATGGTGGTATTCACTTCTTTGAAGATTAAGTTGTTGATGTAATAGGTGCCAGCAGCAAAGTTAATCGTTGAATCTTCAAGATCCGTTTGCAGAGTCTCAATATGAATCGGCCCGCCGCCAGTAAAGGTAATTGTCCGGTTATTCTTTTTTGTTCTTATCGTACGGTAATAGGCTTCTGAGGTTTCATTAATGGGGATGCTACCATTTGAAATTTTATCGGTGGTGGATGAATTGGCTGGAAAGCTTGCAGGGTTGAGCGCCGGTAAAGTCAGGTCTTGATTGGTTGATAGTGTGCCATCAATATCTATTGCGGCTTTGGGGGAATAGTTACCGGTCGTAATGGCGTGGCCATTAACGCTGATAGGGCTATCTAAAATATTAATGGCATTGCTACTATAAAGAGCATAATCACTGGGTATTAATTCGCATTCAGCCAAGACATGACTACTGAATAGTATGGACAATAAAAATAACAGCGCTCTTTTCATAAAAATCGTTCTTTGTTAGTCGCTTTAATCATGGATTGTGACTTCAAGTTTTCGCGAAATATAATCCGTATCACCATAACTACCATACTCACTTTGAGCTGTCAGTTGGTAGAGTGAGAGGGTCTCGAGATCTTCAATATAGTCGCCCAGTTTAGTACAGTTAACCGTGGTTGTGAATGCATTAACAGTGAGGGTAACTTCAGCTTGGCAACTGCCTCCTCCGTTAATTATTTTAGCATTTCCCCACTCAATGCCGGCACTTGCAGCATGATAGGCACGAGCACTTTGCAAAGCGAGTAGGCTAGTTTGATGTTGGATCCCTGCAATATTGATCAGGTATTTACCTAATAAGCTGACAATAACTAACACAAAAATAGCCCCAATTAAGGTGATTCCTTGTTGGCGCATCATGGTTGATTATCCACATGTACTTGATGAAGTAGACGGACTGATTCACCTTCATCATCAGTGAGCACCAGTTGTAAGGTTACTAAGCCTGAACGTGTGCTTGAACCGGAATCATAGCTAAATGAACAGCTTTCAATATTATTAGATTGAATGCCTCCACCACTGGAAGGAGGCAGGGCCTGTGACGATAAAATACCGTAACCATCATAGCGCATTAACACTTTATCTTTGGCCAGTGTTGGGCTGGTATCACAGTGATAGGTGACGGCTGTATCAATAATAAAAAATCGTTGCTGTGGTGAGGCAAGTGGAAATGTAAATGCAGAAAAGCTGATAGTACTTGTCTGAGCCGTTGCTGATGCAATATTAGTGATCACTGCCGTATTATCGCCTGCATAGGGATTATTACCACTGCTATTCAATGGGTAGATAACTACGCGATCATTATTAATGCTGAGTTGATCGCTGAATAATGCTAAGGGTTTGAATGCTTCAAAACTGCTGTCGCCACTGAAATCTAAGAGGTTACCACTGCCGTCACTGGCGAGTTTTGCCCGATAACGCCCACCATCAATTAAATGTAATAATTCAAGTGTTTGACCATCAGCAGAAATACGAATGCTATTAGGTAAGGCACGACGAACATCGCGTTGCATCCGTAATAAGGCAGCATCAGCAGAGGCGGTTAGGGTCGCTCGTCTGGAGCTATCCATATAAGCCTGAATCGGTTGAGTTAGGATAGAGGTAGTCATTGACGCAACAATCCCTCCTAAAACAATCGTTATAATCAGCTCTACAAGGCTAAATCCTGACTGTGAAGTACGGGGTATAGTTAAGTTAGAATAAGACACTAATAGTCAGCCTTATAGCCTGTGATGGTAATGTCTTGTGTGCCTGAACGAGAGACAGTAACTGTGATCACCTTCATGACGATGGAGGAAAGTGTGTCATTGCTAATGGCGACAGTAACAGCATAATTTTCTAGTCCTGCGATGACATTACCTGATTGGTCGCGTGCTTGACTATCACTAAGGCCATTATAATCTTCAATATTATCGAATGAAGCTCTATTCCCAGCAACACTACGATCTGGATTGGCGGTGACAGGTAATAAGCTAATTTCTTCTATATAGCTTTCTGCGATTGCAATGGCTTGATACTGCATAATAGGATCAGCACTGCGACGTGTGGTGAGGTTTACAATACTGAGAATGCCAGAGAGGGAGACACTAATAATGATAATGGTGACAATAAGCTCAATAAGCGTCGCCCCCACCTCATATTTTCGAGCACAAGGTTGATTATGGTGTACTGTCATAACTAAATCCTGTGGCCGCAATGATTGTGATTGTTCGGTGACCAATGGTGATGACATTATCAGTTGATTCGACAGTATGGCCTAGGGCAGTGAATGTCGTATTTTGCCGACTAGCAGACAATGAAATATTGGCCTGTTCACCTTGGTAAGCTGCAGCGCCGCTGACAGGGTTGGCAATTTTATTTTTATTAGGCTCATCAGAGTCTTCACTAAAGTCACTATCACCACAGTTTTGTTCTTTGAGTAAACTATAACTATTATCAGTGACAACAAATTGTGTTTGACAGCCGGTAGCAACCGCTATTTTTTGAGTATAACGAAGTGCATTAAGGGTATCGTCAAACAGTACACGCGCATCAAAACTTGATCGTTGGAAAAAGCGCGGGGCAGCAACAGCAGACAAGATACCTAATAAGACGATAACTAAAATCAGTTCAACCAGTGTAAAGCCAAGATTGTGATAAGAACGCTGTGTCATCATAGGACAAATTATAAACTCAGTAGCATTAATAAATAAAAGCCTTGATTGACTCAACCAAGGCTTTTATTTTTAGCTGTGAAACAAAAATCTGTTTCCGTTAGCAATTAGTATCAGTAACCGTATAAGTAGGTTGTGCTCCTGCACTGGCAGATTCTGCATAAACCACTTCACAGCCATCAGTACCGCCTAATCTAAACTCAGAACCTGAGCGTGTGAAACCATCCATATCTACAAGGTTTGTGAGTCCATTATCACCTGCTATTGGGTAAAGGTATTTCACTTGTACATCTCCATCAGCAGCTGTTGTAGTACTGTTATCGTTCATATCTAACCATGCTGATGTAGCAGAAGGTGAGACGTTTTCAATTAATGCCTTAGCATGAATCATTGATGCACCTGACTGCAATGCCGCTCTCATACCATTTAAACTGGCAATTTTGGCATCTTTCTGCAGGTCAACAAACTTAGGCAAAGCAGTGGCTGCTAAAATTCCTAAAATAACGATTACCATCACTAATTCAATCAGTGTAAAACCTTGTTGTTGCTGTTTCATGTTCATCCTTAAAACTATTAAATATGTTTATAAAATTATGTGTTTATCGATTAGATAAATCGAGTAAGACTAGCAGTATACTCCCGTTTTTTTACAAAAAACTACCGTTCTTTATACGCTTTTTTTATGGCCTTGTCTAACGACCCATAGCTGCCCCCCCTAAATCCCACATAGGTAGGAAGACACCTAAGGCTAAAATCAACACCATAATACCGATCATTGAGATCATAATGGGCTCTATAGCACTACTTAATTTTTTGGTGTCATACTCAACTTCGCGTTCATAAAAGTTGGCTACTTCATCCAACATATCATCCACTGAACCGGTATCTTCTCCTACCGAAATCATTTGAACAACGAGAGGGGTAAATAGATTACTGGCAACGGCCGTTTGAGTGAGTGATTCACCATGTTCTAAACCATCACGCATTCCTAGAATTCGTTTCTCTATATAGCTATTATCAACAGCTTTGCTAACGATAACAAGAGTTTGGGTGATGGGAACACCGGCACGAAATGCCATTGAAAAGGCACGTGAGAACCTAGCCATAGTCGCCCTATTAATAATGCTACCTACTAAAGGAAGACCAAGCTTGTAGTGATCCCAGCGGTATCGGCCTTGCTCGGTTTTAATATAGGCCTGGATACTCATAAAGCTGACTATTAGGACTAATAGAATCGCGTGCCAGTAGTCGACACTGAACTGTGATGTTGCCATTAATACTTTTGTCGCCCAAGGTAACTCACTGCCAAATCCAGCGAAGACTTTAGCAAAAGTAGGGATGACAAATAGGTTAATAATTCCCACGGCAATGGCCATTGCAATTAATACAAAAGAAGGGTAGCGTAGTGCTGCTTTCACACGATCTTTGGTTTCTTTATCAATTTCTAAGTATTTATAGATATGTTGAAATGCTTGGTCTAGTTGGCCAGTATTTTCACCTACATTCATCATGCTGACAAATAAATTAGAAAAAATATGAGGATATTTTTGCATGCTACCGGCTAGTGTTCGTCCTGACTCAAGATCAGTAGCGATTTCTCCAATAGCTTCCTTCATCCCCTTATGGGTCATATGAGTTTGCAAGCCTTTGAGTGTCGGCAAAATAGAGATGCCCGCCTTGAGTAAAGTCGACATTTGTCGGCTAAACATAATGAGATCATTTGCATCAGGTGTACGGTTATCAAATAAATCATTTAATTTATCGATAAGGTCAGATTGTTGCAGTTGAACTTCAGCGATATCAATTGGCGTAATTCCAATATTGATTAAATGTGTCGCGGCATCACTTGTTGAACTTGCCTCTAGCTCACCATTACTGATTTCACCTTGAGCATTACGACCTTTGTATTGAAATAGTGCCATATGCTTTAACTAGTCATCGTTGACAAATGAGAGTCAACTTCTAAGTCACCAGCAATCCGCAATACTTCTTCTAAACTGGTCATGCCATCTTGAGCAAGCTTGATAGCATTCAGGGTCAGTTTGATATCGTGTTGTTGTTCATTTGCCAATTGAGTAAATAGGGCGCGATCACCATGTTGCATCGCTGAAGCAAGTTTTGGATTAATGACTAATAATTCATAGACGCCGACCCGACCGTTATAACCCGTTTCATTACAAAGGTGGCAACCCACAGCGCGATAGAATGAAGGCAGTTCTGTTGTATTTAATAACGCAGATAACCAGACGTGATCAACTGCATCAACAGGGTGAAGTTGTCGACATTCACGGCATAATTTTCGAACCAAACGTTGTGCTAATACGGCTTGCAACGAGCTAGCAATTAAGAAACCCTCTGCACCCATATCAAGTAAACGACTGACGGTGCTGATCGCATCATTGGTATGCAATGTTGAAAAGACTAAGTGACCAGTCATGGCTGCACGTAAGCCAATTTCAACGGTTTCTTCATCACGCATTTCACCGATAAGAATAACATCGGGATCTTGTCGTAAAGCTGTACGCAGCACTGCTGGGAATGTCAGGCCAATTTTTTCATGGACTTGCACTTGGTTGATACGTGGAAGTTGATACTCAACCGGATCTTCAGCAGTAATTATTTTGCTTGAAGCGGTGTTGATATCATTGAGTGCGGCATATAAAGTCGTTGTTTTACCACTACCTGTAGGTCCTGTTACTAAGATCAGGCCATGAGGTTTTTTTATTAATTGGTATAAGGGGTCAAGCACTGATTGGGGAATGCCTAGTTTACTAAGATCTAATAGACCTTGAGAGTGGTCTAACAGTCGCATAACAACTGATTCCCCATGTACCATTGGCATGGTGGAAAGACGGATATCAATGCTTTTGTTTTTCACCTTAATATTAAAGCGTCCATCTTGTGGCAGACGCTTCTCAGAAATATTAAGACCAGCCATCAGTTTTAAGCGTGATGTTAATGCATTAGCAATACGCTTTTCATCAACAATTTGTTCTTGCAGCACACCATCAATACGCTGGCGGATCCGTAATACACTCGTATCAGGTTCAATATGGATATCGGAGGCACCTGTGGTGACAGCATCTTCAAAAATAGCTTGGAGTAATTTAACAACAGGTGCATCTTCAGTTGAAGTAGATTGGGTGAGTGACTGAAGATCAAAGTCACTTTCTGCCAGTTCTTCATCCAGAACTTCTGCTAATGAATCAATTTGATCTGTTTTTCTATAGTCAGATTCAAGGTGACGTAATAAATCGCTTTCACTAATTGCAGCAACATCAATAGGACGCTGCAAGACCTTGGCCAGTTCATCATAGGCATAAATATCAGTTGGATCTGCCATACCAATGAGAATTTTACCGTTTTGCTCTTTAAGCGCTATTGCTCTAAAACGGCGGGCATGAATTTCGGGTAATAGTTTGAATACGTCGGCATCAATGGCGGTCTGTTGTAAGTTTAAATAAGGAATTCCTAATTGTTCAGATAATAAATGTAATAACTGAGTTTCTTTTATAAAAGATAAATCAATTAAGGTTTTACCTAATTTTCGACGTGTTTTCTTTTGTTCTTCAAGTGCGGTTGTTAGCTGAACTTCCGTGATAAGCTTCTTTTCGATGAGTAGATCACCAATACGAATGCGCTTTCTTATATCCATTCTGCTGTGTTTCCATCCATCAAATTATCCCAAGAAGCTGAATTGTGACATATTTATAAGCGTAGTGATAATTTTCAATCCTTAATGTGTAACCAAACTTCTTGTTGACGCTGCTCTAATGTTAGAGACTCTAGCTTTTGCCCACTGCAAGGGCCGGCAACACAGTGCCCTTCATCACGTGTAAAAAGTGCACCGTGAGTTGAGCATTGTATATGCGTTTTTTCGATTGATAAAAACTCATCTGGCTGCCAATTAAGAGGGATACCTAAATGCGGGCAATGATTTCTATAGGCATGAATAGAGGATTCTAATTTTAGTACAAAGAGATCGATAGGACCTTGTTCGCTTTCAATGATAAACCCACGTGAATGATCTTGTATTAGCTCGTCTTCTGTACAAATAAAATAGGCTGTCATAGTGATTTATATTTAAAGTGTGAAGTTAGATCTTCCAAGCCTGATTGACCGCATTTATGGCCTGCTAGTTGGCAGGCAAAGCGAAGAGACTCATCAACAGAAAAATGATTGATTAATGAGTGAATAAGACCAGCGTTAAAGGTATCACCGGCAGCTAAAGTATCAACAAGTTGTTGAGGAGGGCAGGCTTCTTGGTGGATCAACTCTTTTTCTTTTGTCAGCAGCCATGCCCCTTGTTCACCCCAAGTACAAGTCATTAAAGTATTGAGCTGTAACGATGTCAGGAATGTCGCTGCCTGATTAAAACCTTGGCTATTGGCATAGTGTTTGGAAAACAGCAGAACATCAGCATAATCAAATAATTGCTGTATTCCTTGGCGATCTTTTTCAATTTCAATAGAGCAAGGCAATTTAGGATAATACTGTTTGCAGTATTGCAGCATTAATAGTGTTTCAGCTATATTTCGGCCTTCATAATGTAGCCAATCAAAGTGAGATAAATCAATTTTTTTAAAAGCCGCAAAGCTAAATTCAGGGCAATCACGGTGATGAACAATGGTACGACTGCCTGAGTGTTGATTGACAGTAATATAGGACGTAGGCATTTTACCTTGCGTTAAAACATGGCAGGAGGAGATATCAATATGATGTTGATCTAGATCGTGTTTGATTACTTGGCTATCAACTTCATCTATTAATATGCCTGCCCACGCACACTGGTGCTCTAATTGACTTAATACAGTGAGCGTATTAGTAGCATTACCACCACGTACTTGTTGTTGAGACAGCGCACGGACTTCATCATCTTCAGCTGGAAATGAGCTAACAGTGTTAATGATGTCGAGCGTGGCAATGCCTACAGCGAGAATCGAAGCCATGAATGCGTCTCCCCTTTAGCTTAAAATTAAAAAAAAGGAGAGACGTGATAGTAAATTAAAGTGTATCAAAGACTGCGGTGACGGCAGCTGTAATATCTTTAACATCACCTACTCCAGCGACTGAATGTAGTTTTTGTTGATCTGAATAATAATTAACTAACGGTGCTGTTTGTTGTTGATATACGTTCAGACGGTTACCAATTGTTTCTTCATTATCATCTGCACGTTGAAATAATTCGCCATCACAGGCATCGCAATGACCATCATGTTTTGATGGTGAAAGGTGAATATTATAAATTGCACCACATTCTTTACAGGTGCGGCGACCTGTTAAACGTTGTAATAATTCTTCAAAAGCAACATCAAGAAGAATGACGCCTTGTAATGGCTGTTGCAGCTCAGATAGCATGGCATCAAGTGCTTCAGCTTGAGGAATGTTACGCGGGAAACCATCAAGAATATAACCATTAGCGGCATCATCTTGGGCGATACGCTCACGGATAAGACCAATGACTATTTCATCAGATACTAGAGCACCGGCATCCATTGCTGATTTTGCTTGTTTTCCTAATTCTGAACCAGCCGCTACGGCTGCGCGTAATAAATCTCCTGTTGAGATTTGTGGAATATCATATTTTTTAGATAATACAACACCTTGTGTTCCTTTACCTGAACCGGGTGCACCTAATAATACTGTTCTCATGGATTGCCTCTTTAAAGAAATTAAGATGATGTCATTATTGCAGTGAGATCATCGAGTTGTTCTGTTACTTGCTGTAATAAATCGGGTAAATCATTTTCATCTAGGCCCAACATGTCCCAAGCGGCAGGATCGAGTGGGGCGACGTGATGGGTGCCACTATGGCCTAATTGTGCCGAGCTAACCATAATGTCGGCGATGTGGACAATAGCGACTTCGATAGAAAACTGTGTCGCTTGGCTGGGAGAATGATGATAACGAACTACTTCACCTAGTGAGTTGGGAAGACGCCATTCTTGAATTAAGGCTTGACCCACTTCAGTATGATCAAAGCCAATAAGTCGTTTTTCGGCCTGAAAGAGTATTTCATCACCATTATTGGCACTACTAATCGCTTGTTGAGCTAGTTCAGGGAGTGATTGATAGATCACTAATGAGCCAATATTTTGTAATAAGCCGGCAATGAAAAATCGCTCAGCAGCACGTTGCTTACATTGGCGAGCGAGTAATTTTGACATCATTGCACAAGCAAGGCTGTGTCGCCAAAACTCATCAAGTTTAATCAGACCAGCATCAATACCTTTAAATGAACTCATTACTGACGTGGCCAGTACTAAATGGGTGAGTTCACTGGTACCAATAATCGTAATTGCCCGAGAGATGGTATTGATTTGAGATGGAAAGCCATAAAAAGAGCTATTAACCACTTTAAGTAATCGAGCTGCTAGGGCGGGATCAGTGTTGATAACATCACTAATATCGTCGGCGGAGCTATTAGGATCGCTCATAATGTCATGAAGCAAACTATAGGTCGTGGGCGGTGATACTAGCTCGAGCGATTCATTGACTAAAGATTCTGCTGTAAGTGTCATAGTTTAACTCTGAATAAAATCATCGGTTTCTGGTGGGGTCTCTTTAGCTTTGAAATTAAAGAGTACCTGCATAAGAGGGTGAGAGAGTTCGGTATAACGAAAAATATCATTCCTCTGCGCCAGTTCTAATTTAGTTAGTTCACTCATAATTAATGCATCTCCAATGAAGATGAAGGGAAGATTACTTGGCTAATACTTGCACCTAGTTTACCAGCAAAACGATCAAGATAATCAGGTCTAAGTGTGTAATCAACAATCGTCTCGGCACCAATCATATCTCTGGCTACGGTACTACTATTTGCTAAACCATCAATAAGACCTAATGGCAGTGCTTGTTCACCTGACCAGAAAAGGCCGGTAAATAGACGAGGATCATCAACAAGGCGATCTCCTCGACCGGCTTTAACCACGTCAATAAATTGCTGGTGAATGGTGGCTAACATTGTATTGGCATGATCAATATCTTGATCTCTCATCGGTAGGAAAGGATCAAGAAAGGCTTTATTCTCACCGGCAGTAATAGAGCGACGTTCAATGCCCATTTTTTTGATGACATCGGTAAAACCAAAACTATCCATTCTGACGCCTATTGAACCGACAATACTGGCTTTATCAGCGTAAATCTCTTGGGCTGCAGCAGCAATATAATAGCCACCAGAAGCACATACATCTTGTACGACAGCATAGATAGGGAAGTCAGGTCGTGTAGCTTGCAGACGTTTTATCTCATCATTGATAATACCTGATTGGACAGGGCTTCCACCCGGAGTGTTCAATCTAAGGATAAGCCCTTTGGCATTAGGACTTTCAAATGCATCGCGTATTCCCGTAACAATGGTATCGGCATTGGCATCTGCATCGGCGGCAATCACACCGCTAATTTCAACTAAGGCAGTGTGCTCTTCGGCAATTACAAGATCGTCTGCAGGTAACATCAGCATTAGAATAGCCATGAGATAAAGGAACATCAGTCCTTTAAATACATAACCCCAGCGACGAGTCTTACGTTGTTCGTTTAATGCAGCAAAGGCCAGATCTTCAAGTACTTTTCGTTCCCAAGAGCTATTATCATCTGAGCGAGTCGAATGAGAATTGGACGAGGGAAATTCTCCAAAAGTAGCCATTATTATTTATCCATAAAGGTGTAAATGAAGGAAGTATAGCAAATGTTTAGCCCTGCTTATTTAACCATTTTTCTACTTGAAGTAAGTTCTCAACGATAGCTTGTGGCTGACAGGCTTGTAAGGTGTCGACACTATGTGCGCCATGACTAATAGCCAGACTATGCGCGCCAGCATTATGAGCCATATTCAAATCATATTCTGTATCACCAATCATCAGGGTTTCTTGTGGTAATACGCCACAGTAGTCCATAAGTTCTTCTATCATTTGAGGGTGAGGTTTTGAATGGCATTCATCAGCACAACGAGTTGCATGGAAATGTGAGGATAACTGTGTTGAAGCTAGAACTTTATCTAAGCCTTTACGACTTTTCCCCGTTGCTACGCCAAGGAAATAGTCTTGTTTATCGAGGTTTTTAATCAGTTTTTGTGCGTAATCAAACAGGGGGGATTGAGGCGGTTTCGCTAACCATATACGGCGATATTCATCTGCTAATTTGCTGATGGTGTGAACATCCATATCAGGATATAAAGCATGGGCAGCCTCATTAAGGCCTAAACCAATGATGTGACGAATGGCATTATCATCTAATGGTGTTAATGATAATGTTCTAATCGCCTGCTGCATGCAGTCAACGATATGGCTGGTAGAATCCATCAAGGTACCATCCCAATCAAAGACAATAAGCTGATAGCGGCTCATGATAGTGACCTTAGTTTTTCTAATACATTTTCTAATGGTAGAGATAGTGGTGCTTCTAGCAGTAAATTTTCTCCACTGCGAGGGTGTTTAATGCCTAATTTCCACGAATGTAAAAACATGCGTTTTAATCCTAATTTCTTCATTTCTCGGTTGAAACTGCGTTGACCATATTTATCATCAGCTGCAACAGGTGTATTCATAAAGGCAGAATGAACGCGTATTTGATGCGTACGGCCGGTATATAAAATAACTTCGGTTAATTGCGATTGCGAGAAGGACTCAAGAGGAACAAATTCAGTTTTAGCACTTTTGCCTTCAGCATCGATTTTTACCATACGCTCACCAGATGACACGACATTCTTTTTGAGGGGCTGTTCAATAAGACGTTTTTGTTGATCTCGCCAGCCACCTCTTAATAGGGTGAGATAACGTTTATCAATAGAGTGATTGACCATTTGCTGTTGTAGATTGAGTAAAGCTTCACGGTTTTTCGCCAGTAATAGACAACCGGAGGTGTCTCTATCAAGACGATGAACTAATTCAAGGTAAGGACAATCTTCACGAATAATGCGTAAACTTTCAATAATGCCTTGTTCAATATTACTGCCAGCATGAACGGCAAGACCAGAGGGTTTATTCAGAACAAGTAAATCATCGTCTTCATAGATGACACATTCAGTTAACTGTTGGCGCATGCGATCACTGACTGTGGTGATCACCGATTTTTCGATAGTATGCAGAGGAGGTATACGAATAGTATCACCGGCCTCAACTTTGTAAGTTTGCTTGATACGGCCCTTATTAACGCGAACTTCACCTTTACGGATGGCTTTGTATAGTCGACTTTTTGGCACACCTTTAGCAAAAGTAAGCAAAAAGTTATCAATTCTTTGTCCCGCTTGAGCTGCGGTGACTTCAATAAAGCGGACAGAGTGGAGTTTACTATTGTTGGACATAAAAATGTTTGTCTCGACTATTGCTGAACAGGCAAAGGACTGCTATATTCTGGTGTTGGCCTGTTTTGTAGGAATGACTAGTATACCTAGTTTTGAAAACAGGTCTTTAAAAAGTAACATGATGTCGCTCCTTTGAATGAAAGAAAGTTGATGCGGCAAAACACTACAGGTTTTTTATTAAGCAGTTGATTTTAAAGTAAATCGACTGTGTTAGGCTCAATAATGAGCACAAGATTTAAATGGTTCTCACGTCTTGATAATAGTATAAAGTTAGTATCAAGCAGGACAAACAATTAAGTGATTAATAGTAGGTATTAGGCTAGCTACGCCAGGGGGCGATGCGCCAATATCGAAAATAAGTCCACGAATTAACATATGTGGCTCTGGTCTTTCAAATAAAAAGAGTAATAATAAGACTAAAATTACAAGACGAAAACAATGTGCAAATGTAAGACATATTGTCATTATTAATTGCAGAAAAATAGAATATTGTCCTAATCTCAATGTCGAAAGTGACTTGAGATACCCCTGTGAATACAGGGTGAATACGTGTGAACCTCAATAATGAGGTTTTAAATGAAAAGAATTTTAATTAACGCAACGAATGAAGAAGAGTTGCGGGTAGCGATGGTCGATGGCCAGCGTTTATTTAATCTAGATATCGCTATTCCAGCGAGAGAGCAAAAAAAAGGTAATATTTACAAAGGTGTAATTACACGTGTCGAACCTAGTTTGGAAGCTGTTTTCGTCGATTATGGCTCAGAACGTCAGGGTTTCTTACCTTTAAAAGAAATATCGAAAGAATATTTCAAATCAAAAAAAGACGGCGAATCATCAGGCCGTATCAACGTTCAAGATGTCTTGTCTGTGGGACAAGAGCTTGTTATTCAAGTTGAAAAAGAAGAACGAGGAAATAAAGGGGCAGCATTAACAACCTTTATCAGCCTTGCAGGACGTTACCTTGTTTTAATGCCAAATAGCCCACGTGCTGGTGGTATTTCTCGCCGTATTGAAGGTGAAGAGCGTGCTGAATTACAAGAAGCATTACGCTCTCTAGAAGTACCTGAAGGCATGGGAATGATTGTTCGCACTGCTGGGGTAGGAAAACAAGCAGAAGAGTTGCAGTGGGATTTAGAGTATCTGGTTCAATTATGGACGGCTATTGATTCGGCAACACAAGAGCGTAAAGCACCCTTTTTGGTATACCAAGAAAGCAATGTAATTATCCGTGCCTTACGTGATTATTTACGTAAAGACATTGGTGAGATATTAGTTGATTCAGCTGAAGTCTACCAAGCAGGCCACGACTTTATGAGCATGGTTATGCCTCATGAGTTAAGCAAATTTAAACTGTATCAAGATAAAGTACCTCTATTTACTCGCTATCAGGTTGAAAGCCAGATTGAAACGGCTTTCCGTCATGAAGTGCGTCTGCCTTCTGGCGGTGCGTTGGTCATTGATCCTACCGAAGCATTGATTTCTATTGATGTGAACTCGGCTCGAGCAAATAAAGGCGGAGATATTGAAGAAACGGCTTTTAATACAAACTTAGAAGCCGCAGAAGAAATCGCTCGTCAGTTACGTATTCGAGATTTGGGTGGTTTGGTTGTTATTGATTTCATTGATATGGGGCCAACGCGTCATCAACGTGAAGTTGAAAACCGCTTACGAGATAGTTTAAAAGCGGATAGAGCTCGCGTACAAGTGGGTCGGATTTCTCGCTTTGGCCTATTAGAAATGTCGCGCCAACGTTTACGTCCTTCTTTAGGTGATGCTCATGAAGAGATTTGTCCTCGCTGTAGCGGTTTAGGTCATGTACGTGGTGTGCAATCATTAGGCTTAGCTGTTTTACGATTATTAGAAGAAGAAGCAACAAAAGATCGTATTTCTCAGTTGGTAGTGCAATTACCTGTTTCTGTCGCCACCTTTATGTTGAATGAAAAGCGTGTTCAGCTAGAAGAGATTGAGCGCCGTCAGAGTGTTAAGTTATTGTTGATCCCTAACCCTCACTTAGAAACACCACATTTTGAAATTGAGCGTGTTAAAGAAGGCAGTGAAGTGAATGATGTTAGCCATCATTTGATGAACGAACCTGAACATGAAATACCTGAGGCAATGAAAGATAAACCTGTTGTCGAAAAAGCGGCAGTGACAGGCGTATCACCATCTGCACCAGCACCAGTCACATCAACAGAGACAAAAGCTGTTGAACCGGCAAAACCAAGTTTATTAAAACGGTTATTGAATGTTTTAACAGGTAAACCGGCTGAAGAAGTTGAAGAGAAAGTCGAAGAAGAGAAGCCGGAACAACGGCCTCAACGAGGACAAAATCAAAATAAACGTTCACGTAACAATAACAGCCGTAATAATACTCGTAATAAGCCTCGTCGACGCCCTGAGAATGAGAAGTCAGAGCAAAAAACTGAGACTACTCCAAAACAACAACAGCAGAAACCTCAGTCAGATGAGGGGAGTCAACCGCAGGGTCAAAACTCAAATGCTAAACGTTCTCGCCGAGGAGGCCGTCGTCGTCGCCCTCGCACAGAGGGGGATGTAGTTGTTGCTGAAGATGCAGGTAATAAGATTTTACCCGAGAAGAAAGAGGTGGATGGTAATGCTGTTCCAGCTGCAAAAATAGCAGAGGTTGATGGTAATACCGTTCCCAATGAAGCCGCTCAAGAAGTTGATGGTAACAAGCCTGCTGCTGGAAAATCAGCAAATAATAAGCCGCGCCGAGGCAGAAACTCAACAGCGAGTCGTCGCCGTCCTGCTGCAAAAGATAAAGCCGCTGCTGCAGATGGAAGTCAAGCCAGTAAGCCAGCTGAACAAGAAAAACCTAAAGAAAAAGTGATTAGAACAATCTCTCCATCTTTAGCTGATAAAGATAAAGCGGGCGATGATGATAAAAAATCTGCGCCTAAAAAAGCAGATGATGCCGTGAAAGCTAAGCCAGAGAAAGAAAAAGTAGTACGTACTATTTCTCCATCACTTGCAGAAAAAGGTGCGACGGCAGATAATGGCGAAGAGAAAGCTGTGAAACCTAAAAAGCGTGCCCCTAGAAAGGTGAAGCCAAAAGAAGATGTCAGCGAAAGCGAATAAAATAGTTAGTTGTGAACACTTGTTGGCCTTATTAGGTCAACAAGTTGTTTATCAGCAACAGCACTGTGAAATCATTGAATTACTGGATGGTTGTGAGCTTGTTTTGCAGGTACTTGAGCCTGATACGAGTATTCAATCAACACAATATGGTGAAGGTCATCGAGATGTACCTAAAACCTATATTCTTCCTGTTTTTGATGGTGAAGGTGATCTGCATACTGAATTGATATCAGCAGGAATTGATTCACTACTAGTTGAGTCGGTTTCTTAGCGTAGTTTCAATTTATTAATTAGATTGTAGCTGTTTACGCACTTCATCCAAATCGGCTTGTGTATCAACACCATGCCCTGATGGTATCAGTGCTTCAGTCATATGAATCTTTTTACCATGATAAAGTGCTCGTAACTGCTCGAGAGACTCTTCTTGTTCTAAAACACAGGGACTTAACTCTGCATAGTGCTTTAAAAACCTAGCACGATAGCCATACAGACCGATATGGCGGTAATGTGGAAGCTCAGGGGGTAATACCGACTGAGTATCAAAATGATCTCTCATCCATGGGATGGGGGCGCGACTAAAATAGAGGGCATAGCCCTGACTATCCATCACCACTTTGACGGTATTAGCATCAAAGACTTGTTTTTCTTCAAATATTTGGCTGTATAAGCTAGCCATATCTGCATCAGGGTAATGTTGTAGGTCATCTGCAACTTGGTTGATGAGTGCTGCAGGCAGACAGGGTTCATCGCCTTGAACATTGATGATAATATCATCATCAGCAAATTGTCTTAGCGCTACTACTTCGGCTAAGCGATCGGTTCCAGAAGGATGATCGGCGCGGGTTAGACAGACATCTGCATCAAAGTCAGTAGCAACTTGTTGTATACGCTCATTATCTGTCGCAATAATAATTTCACTGGCCACACTTTCTTGAGCTCGTTCATAGACATGCTGAATCATCGGCTTGCCAGCAATATCTACTAAGGGTTTACCGGGTAATCGAGTAGATGCATAGCGAGCAGGAATAATAATCTTAAATGACATTAAGCATTATCATCAGCAAGTGAACGTGCTTCTTCTGTCAACATCACGGGAATATCATCACGGATAGGGTAAGCAAGCTGGCAGTTTGGGCACTGTAGTTCTTGTGCAGATTTTTGATAGTTTACGGGGCCTTTACAACTTGGGCAGGCCAAAATATCGAGAAGTGTTTTATCCATGGGAAGTGAGTCCAGCTAGTGTGTGTAATAGTTTTTGAGATAGTTTACCGCTTATTGCAGCATTAATGGGGATATACCACATATTTTTATTGGCAAACTGTTGGCATTTTACCGCATCCTTTTCAGTCATTAGGATCGGCTGGTCATCATTAAACTGAAGATCATCTGCATTGAAGGCATGATGATCAGCAAAGGCATGACTTTCTATTGTTAAGCCATGTCCGACTAATTGTTGAAAAAATCGTTGAGGATTACCAATGCCTGCAATGGCATGAAGTTTTTGCTGTTGAAAACTTGCTAGGCTTTTACTGAGTTTGGGGTCACAAAGATTAATCGCATCCCCTTGGATCAGGCTCATGGTAAATTGTGCTGATTCATGGCCACCATTATGAATAATAAAATCAACGCAATGGAGTCTAGAGAGCGGCTCTCTTAATGGGCCTGCTGGCAAGCAATACTCATTTCCAAACAGTCGTTGACTATCTACAACTACAATTTCAATATCACGTTGCAGAGCGTAGTGTTGTAGGCCATCATCACTAATAACAATATTGCAGTCAGTTGTATTTAAAAGCATTTTACCAGCAGCAACACGATCAGGACCGACTACCATTGGGCAAGCTGTTTGACGATGAATAAGAAGTGGTTCATCGCCAACTTGCGATGCCTGACTGTCTGATTTGACCTCGAGAGGATAGTATTCAGATTGACCTCCATAGCCTCGGCTAATAATTCCAGGCCGGAATCCTGCTTGCTGAAGTTGTTTCGCTAACCAAATAACGGTAGGTGTTTTACCTGTACCGCCCACACTAATATTACCAACAATAATGACCGGCACAGCGAGCGATGTTTGAGTGAGTAAGCCGCTACGATAGCCATAGTGCCGGATACTAATAATGCAGCGATATAAAGCGGATAACGGCGATAACAGCCACCGAATTGGCTGGGGCTGATACCAACTATTGATTAGCCATTTCATCACTTAATCTGTTTCATTGTCCTGAAACTGCAGTCGATACAGTTCGGCATAATGCTGATTTAATTCTAGTAACTCTTTATGACTACCGATTTCAACAATCTTACCATGATGCATAACAACGATCTGATCTGCTCGTTCAATAGTTGATAAACGATGGGCAATGACTAAGGTTGTACGATCTGTCATTAATGTTTCAAGAGCCGATTGAATATGACGCTCAGCTTCCGTATCCAGTGATGAGGTTGCTTCATCAAGGATCAGTATCGGTGAATCACGCAGTAAGGCACGAGCAATGGCTAAGCGTTGGCGTTGTCCACCAGAAAGCAATACACCATTTTGACCGACCTCTGTGGCTAAACCATCAGGTAGCCTGTCAATAAACTCCCAAGCATGGGCGGCTTTTGCAGCAGCAATAATGTCATCATTACTAATCTGTTGTTTTTGACCATAAGCAATATTATTAGCAATGCTGTCATTAAAGAGTACAACATGTTGATTAACAGATGAGATTTGTTGTCTCAGCTCTGATAATTTGAGTTGAGTGATATCTATACCATCGATTGTGATCAGACCTTCATTTAAGGTATAAAATCGAGAGAGCAAGCTAACCAATGTTGATTTACCACTGCCAGAATGACCGACGAAGGCAATAGTTTGCCCTGGTTTTATATGAAATGAGACATCATTAAGCACTTTTTCACTATCAGCATTATAGGAAAAAGAGATATTCTGATACTGGATATCTCCCTGTGCGCGCTGTAGTGATAGCGTTCCATGATCGGGCTCGGCAGCTTCGTCGAGTAAGTTGAAAATACTGGTGGCAGCGGCAATTCCTCGCTGAAGCTTTGAGTTAACCTTGGTTAAACGCTTTAACGGTGCCAAGATCATAAACATTGCGGTGACAAAAGAGATAAAGCTACCGACAGTTATTTGTTCAAGCATTTCAGGGAGGGTGGCAAGGTAAATAACACCCGCTAATCCCAGTACAGTAATTAACTGAATAATAGGTTGGCTGATAGATTCTGTTGCCACCATTTTCATTCGTTGTTGTCTATTTTTTTGATTCGCCCTATCAAAACGTTTGATTTCGTATTGTTGACTACCAAATGTTTTGACTTCGCGATGGCCTTCAATCATTTCACTACTGATATGGCTAACATCACCCATTGAATCTTGAATGTTTTTACTAAGATTGCGAAAACGATTACTTATCGTAAACACCACAAAACCAACAAGAGGGACGGTGAGTAAAATAATAAGTGACAGCATACCATTGAGATAAATCATCCAAGCCAGTAAACCCACAATAGTCAAACTATCGCGAATAAGTGTCAGTACCGCACTGGTTGTGGCTGTAGCAACTTGTTCGACATCATAAAGTAACTTAGCCATCAATTGACCTGAGGTACTTTTGTCATAAAAGCTGGCAGGTAAACTAATTAGGCTGGCAAACATTTCAGCACGTAAATTTTTAATCACATTACGAGCAATCCAACCTAAACCATAAGAGGTGAAGAAGTTGGCAACACCGCGAATAAGGAATAAACCTATCAACAGTAAAGGGATCAGTTTGATAGTATCGGCGTCACGTTCGACAAAGCTACCATCCATAAGTGGTTTCATTAATGCCGCCATGCCTGTTTCAGTACTGGCAAAAATAATCATGGCAAATATAGCGGCTAAGAATTCTTTCCAATAGGGTTTTACATAGGTCAGTAGGCGTTTATATAGTTCTTTACCACTGCTTATTTCTTGGTTTTCTTTCATTAAGATTCTTTTTCTGTTTGACGCGTTGCTAAAGTGAGGCGGCTATAGCCTAATTGTTGGGCGATATCCATGGCGGTGACAATATGCTGGTATTCAGCATTAGCATCAGCACTAATAATAATATGAGGATCGTCATTATCACCGACAGCCTGTTGTAAATGAGCTGATAATTGCTCGGGGCTAGGATTTTCAATCGTGACATCGTTAACAATGAAGTGACCATCTGCATTAATAATGATATCAATGGTTGATTCTTGCTCGACAGCTGCTTGCCCTGATGCCTCGGGTAAATCTACCTTGAGAGAGCTTTCACGGATAAAGCTGGTTGAGACCATAAAAAAGAGTAGTAATAAAAATACTACATCAATCATTGGGGTCAGATTAACATCAGGCTCATCAGCTTTGGGTGGCGACAGTCTCATCTATTAAGCCTTGTCAGGATCAAATTCACGATCGCCATGTAATATTTCTACTAGCTTCATCGCTTTTTCTTCCATATCTACAACAAGGATATTGATTTTGCCACGAAAAAAACGATAAAAGATAAGGCTGGGTATGGCGACAACGAGTCCTGTGGCAGTGGTGATGAGTGCTTCAGAAATACCGCCTGCGAGTGTTTCAGGGTTACCTACACCTTCCGTTGTAATCACTGCAAATACTTTAATCATCCCAATTACAGTACCGAGCAAACCTAAGAGGGGAGTGATGGCAGCAATAGTCCCCAAGGTATTTAAATTACGTTCTAAGGATTGGGTAACATGGCGACCCACATCTTCAATACTTTCTTTGGTGATGTCACGAGATGAATGGCGGGTAATCAAACCTGCTGCCAGAATTTGTCCTAGCGGAGAGTTAGCTTGCAGCTCTTCAATACGCGCATCATCGATTTGTTTGTATTTGATTAACTGCCAGATCTGGGTGATTAACTCGGGTGGTGAGATACGCTGACTTTGTAAGCTCCAAAAGCGTTCTGCAATAATGGCAATCGCAATAATTGAACTTGCATATAAAGGCCACATAAGGAGGCCGCCAGCATTAAAAAATTCCAACATAATGAGTGTTTTCATCCGCAACTAAATGAGTGACTATGATACGTGAAAATAGAGCATTCATAAATGCACTGCTAATCTGATTGTATTGCTGTCCACACATGCTGGTGATCTTGTCGCCATAAAGAAGGCGTGGAGACACCGTTATGATTAAATTTAAAACTGATAGCGCCATTATGACTGGTATTAAATGATTCAATTTCATTGCTTTTGTAGCGAGATGTAACGACATCGTGCGGAAAATGAAAACGATTTAGGTAGCCGGTAGGGTAGAGCACATACTGTGGACTAACAGCATGAATAAAATCTAATGATGAAGATGTTTTACTGCCATGATGTGGGGCAACTAAAATAGTTGATTCTAGTTTTTCATCATAGCGCTGGATCAGTAAGCGTTCTGTTTGCTGTTCAATATCCCCAGTTAATAATAGGCTGCCGCCGTTATTACTCACTTTTAGAACACAGGATAAGTTATTCTCGCTACCCTTATCCTCAAGCCGAGGGTGGAGAAGTTCAAATGTGACCTTATCCCATTGCCATGAATGACCGGCAGTGCACAATGACGATGATGGCAGTAATTCTGCTACGCTTGACAGTGTTTGCTTCACATCCATAACGGTTTTCAATGGTAATGCTCCACCACTATGATCATTGTCTGCATGACTGATAATCAGCGTGTCAATTTGTTGTACACCTTGAGAGAGTAAAAAAGGGTAAACAACAGCCGTTCCTGTATTAAAGGAAGTACTAAAACGAGGACCAGTATCAAATACGAGGGTATGAGATTGTGTTTGTACAACAGCGGATAAGCCTTGGCCCACATCTAATAGAGTAAACCAAAACTCCCCTTCTTCAGGTTTACTAGGACTGAATAAAAATAGAGGGAGTAAAGCTAATAATGCTAATGGTTTAGTGGGTAAATGTCGCGGACTGAGAAGTAATAATGTCATGATGAGAATGACACTAAAATAGTAAAAAGGAAGAGCCGTAATTGTCCATTTAGCTAAGGATAGAGAGGCGAGGTAATCTAAAAATGGCCAAAATACTGATAGCAAATAATCAACTAGCTTGAGTAAAATAAAGCCGATAGGTTCAATAACAAAGAGTAATAAACAGGACAGTAATAATAGTGGCACAATAATAAAGCTAATAAAGGGAATTGCTATCACGTTAGCTAGAGGGGCAATCAAGGATGTTTGGTGGAAAAATAATAGTAATAAAGGACTCAATCCTAAGGCGATAAAGCTGTGTATTTTTAGCCATTGCCAATGAGGTTTTGGGTAACGTCCAAGGCTAGTAAACAAAATAATGGCTACGGCTGCAAAAGATAAGTAAAAACCGGGAGAAAGTACCGACAAAGGATTGATGAGTAAAATAATAAAAAGGCTAAAAGCCAGTAAAGAAAATGGAGCAATAGGTCGGCGAGTCAAAATGGCAATAGTAACGATTGTTACCATCAACAGTGCGCGTTGGCTTGGCAGGGAAAAACCAGCTAGAGCAGTATAAAAAAAGGCAAATAAGAAGGAAGCAATAGCGGCAAATTCATGAGCTGGCAGCAGTAAACAATTTCGTTTTCTTAGTGTCCAAATCCAGCGAAAACACACAAACCCTATCAGTGCGGCTAGGCCAATATGTAAACCTGAAATGGCTAGAAGGTGAGCGGTACCTGATGTTTGTAATACCAACCACTGTTCGCGACTTATATTGTCTCGAAATCCTGTTGTTAATCCATTAATAAGGCCTAAATAGTCACTCGATTCCAGAATGGAAGACTGTTTATTTAATAATGCTTGGCGTAGTGAATTAATATTAGCAGGATGTGCGACCTTTATCCTCTGGTTTTTAGGGTGACTGCGTACATAGCCTGTTGCAGTAATGCCATGTTGAAATAACCACGCTTCATAGTCAAAGCCACCAGGGTTTGACAGGCCATGAACTGATTTTAAACGAACGGTTAACTGCCACTTTTCACCTGTTCTTAGGTCAGCAGGAAGTGGTTTATACCAATTAAGGCGAATTTTTTTGGGTAGGGTGAAGTCTGCATGTTGATCAGGCTTAAATTCAAAGCGGATTAGATTATTAGAGTATTGGGGAAGGTTGATGATTGTTCCGCTAATAACAAGATCTTGGTTTTCTAGCTCTTGTTCAAGTGGATTGTGAAGTTGTAAGCTTGTGTGCAATAAGCCCCAAAATAGTCCGAAAAGTAGAATGCTGACTAATCGTGTTTGATGAAAAAGGAGAAAAAATAACGCGACTGGCAATAATAACAAGTAAGCGTCATTTCCTAATGTATTGACTTGCATAAATAAACTGCAGCCGAATAGAAATGCAATAGATGTTTTGACCATATTTCCCTATAATGGCGCTCGTCCTTATAAATTTTGAGACGCAATGCCACGTAAAATCCTTAAACGTTTCATGCCTGATCATAAAACAATGCGAGAACATCCGCATCTGAAGAAGTTTGGTCAGCGTTTGACAGAGCCTAAACTCTGGCATCTTAATCGACGTTCTGTTGCATTGGGTCTAGCCTTAGGCTTGTTTATAGCCTTTATGCCGATCTTGGGGCAAATGTTTGTTGCGGCAGCCTTAGCGATCATTATTCGTGTTAATTTACCGGTTGCTGTGATGGCGGTATGGATATCCAATCCACTCACTATCGCGCCTCTATACTTCTTCACTTATAAAGTAGGATCGTGGATTCTACAGCTTCCCGTAGAGCAACATGCTTTCACATTATCATGGGAATGGTTTACGCATGAATTTTTACTCATATGGCAGCCTTTTTTATTAGGCAGCATTGTGTGTGGAATCATTGCGGCACTATTAGGAATTTTATCTACCCGACTAGTATGGCGCTTAATTGTTATTCGTAATTGGCTAAAAAGAAAGCACTGCAAACCAAAGAATAAAGAGTAGGGCGTTTAGCCTGTTAATTGACCATCACTTAAATGTAATACTCTATCCATTTGAGCGGCAAGATTGTTATCGTGAGTAACGATAATCAGTGCTGTCGATAATGATTCATTCAATTCAATTATTAAATCAAAAATAGTTTGAGCTGTACGGTGGTCAAGGTTACCAGTGGGTTCATCTGCTAATAAGCAATTTGGCTTAGTAATTAATGCCCGAGCTAATGCTGCTCGTTGACGTTCACCGCCAGAAAGTTCACTAGGCTTATGTATTAAGCGATGGCCTAATCCCACCTTGATTAATAATTCTTCAGCTTGCTGCTGTGCTTCTTGTGGTGATATTCCAGCAATAACTAATGGGATCGCTACATTTTCTATGGCAGAAAATTCTGGTAATAGGTGATGGAATTGATAAACAAAGCCCAAGCTTTGATTACGAAGTTTACTCAGGGCATTGACCGATAATTGATTAATATCATGGCCCATCACTTCAATTGAACCCTGTGTTGGTTCATCCAGACCACCCAGTAAATGCAGTAGGGTACTTTTCCCTGAACCTGAACTGCCGATAATGGCAAGACGTTCGCCTTTATTAACCGTTAGATTTACATCGCTGAGCACATCTGTTTTTAATTCGCCATCAGAGAATTGTTTACTAATGTGTGAACATTGGATAATGGCTTGATTAGTCATAGCGCAATGCCTCTGCAGGACGAATTTGAGATGCTCGCCATGATGGATAAAGTGTTGAAACTAAAGTTAGAATGAAGGCTATCGTAGCGATTACAGTCACATCATTCCAGTGTAAGTCAGAAGGTAAACTACTAATGTAATACACATCGGCCGGTAAGAATTGGTAGCCTATTAACTGTTCTAAATTGGCAATGATGGTTTCGACATTTAATGCCAGAGCAACCCCACCCATCACACCAATTAAGGTGCCAAATACACCAATCAACGTTCCTTGTACCATAAAGACCACCATGATATCGCGAGGAGTCATACCAAGAGTACGCAAGATTGCAACGTCCGATTGTTTATCTGTCACCATCATGATTAGAGTGGAAACAATGTTAAAAGCAGCTACCGCAACGATCAACATTAAGATAATAAACATGACGGTTTTTTCAGTTTTGAGTGCGCGGAAGAAATTAGCATGTTGATATGTCCAATCTAAGGCTCGATAACTCGCGGGTAAGTCAGCCATTAAATCACGAGTAATAGACTTGGCTTGAAACATATCATCTAGTTGTAAGCGTAACCCTGATACTTTTCCTCGGATACGGAATAGCTTGGCGGCATCTTCAATGTTCATAATCGCTAAGGCACTGTCATACTCATACATACCAATTTCAAACACTCCGACGACATTAAGTCGTTTTAATCTAGGCATAACACCGGCTGGAGTAGGGGAAACATGAGGGGTGATTAAGGTAATCTTATCTCCGGTACTGACGCCCATTGCCATGGCTAAATCTTTGCCTAAGATAATGCCATAACTTCCTGGTACGAGCGCATCAAATTGACCTTGAATAATTTTGTCAGCAATAGTGGAAACATTGCCTTCTAGCTGAGGATCAATACCTCGAATTAAACTACCACGAACACGGCTGCCTTGACTGAGCATGGCTTGCCCTTCAACAAAAGGGGCTGAATCCAGTAAGTGGGGCGAGCCTTCTAGTTTAGATTGTAATGTTTTCCAGTCAGTTAATGTGCCATCTGCACCGGTGATAAAGGCATGAGATGTCATGCCTAATATTCGTTCACGCAGCTCCTTTTCAAAGCCATTCATCACCGATAAAACTGTGATCAATGCAGCAACACCCAATGCAACTCCTAACATTGAGGTAAGTGAAATAAAGGAAATGAAGTGGTCACGACGCTTTGCGCGGGTATAACGCAAACCAATAAAAACACTAAGTGGATTGAACATGTTGGGCTTCTTTAAAATATGTGACTCATCCCTTACAGGCTAAGGGATGAGTCGAGGCAATTATTTTGCGTAAACAGTTTTTGTACCGCTTTCACTACCTAGCAACAATACATCAGCAGGGCGCATAGCGAATAAACCGTTAGTGACTACACCAACAATATTATTAAGTTCTTTTTCTAGCTTCATCGCTTCCATGATGTCCCATCCATGTACATCAAGAATGACATTACTGTTGTCAGTGATAAATCCTTCACGGTAAACGGGTTGACCACCCATTTTGACGATTTCACGAGCAACATAACTACGAGACATAGGGACTACTTCAACAGGTAGTGGGAATTTTCCTAAAACATCGACAAGTTTGCTGTCATCAGCAATACAAACGAATTTAGTACTAGCAGCTGCAATGATTTTTTCACGAGTTAATGCACCACCACCACCTTTAATAAGTTGAAGGTTGTCATTTGATTCATCAGCACCATCAACATACACCGCTACTTCACTGACTTCATTTAGATCAAAAACATGAATGCCATGCTCTTCTAAACGTTTTGTTGATACGATAGAGCTTGATACTGCGCCTTCGATACGACCTTTGATCGTCGCGAGAGCATCAATAAAATGGTTAACAGTTGAACCTGTACCTACACCGACTACACCATCAGTATCAATGTGTTCTAGGGCAGCATAAGCAGCTTGTTTTTTCATTTCATCAGCAGTCATAAATCATCCTTAGTTATTAAATTAGTAATATTTAGATCATTACAATTATAGAGATAAATGACAGTCAATGGTAACGTAAGCGTTAATTGTATTTTTTAGAGTAAGAAAACCACCAATCATGTTGACGGAATATGTAGAAAAGATCCTTAAAGCGCGGGTATATGATGTTGCTATCGAAACCCCCTTAGATGTGATGCCCCGATTATCTCAGCGATTGAATAATAAGCTGTGGTTGAAACGGGAAGATCTTCAACCTGTGTTTTCATTCAAGCTACGCGGTGCATACAACCGCATGGCACAACTGAGTGATACGGAAAGACAACACGGTGTGGTTGCAGCATCAGCAGGAAATCATGCTCAAGGTGTTGCGTTGTCGGCGAAAAAAATGGGTGTTTCTGCGTTAATTGTGATGCCTAAAACAACACCTGCAATCAAAGTTGAAGCTGTCAAAGCCTATGGTGCTGATATTAAGCTTCACGGAAATAGTTATGATGATGCCTGTAGTTATGCGCTGCAAATTGCACAGGAACAGGGTCGAACTTTTATTCATCCTTATGATGATGCTGAGGTCATTGCGGGACAGGGTACGATTGCAATGGAAATTTTGCGACAACACCCCGATCCACTTCATGCTGTTTTTATCCCTGTCGGTGGCGGAGGATTAATTGCAGGTATGTCGGCCTATATCAAAGCATTTTGGCCTGAGATTAAAGTGATTGGTGTTGAACCTGTTGATGCAGCGTGTTTGAAACAAGCCTTAGAAAAAGATGAGCGCATCATTCTTGAGCAAGTAGGTTTGTTTGCTGATGGTACTGCTGTACGTCAAATAGGTGAAGAGCCCTTTAGAATTGCTCGGGAAACCGTGGATGAAGTGATCACGGTTGATAGTGATGAACTGTGTGCGGCGATCATGGATATTTTTGATGATACCCGTTCGATAGCGGAACCCTCTGGTGCCTTAGCAGTAGCCGGAGCGAAGAAATACTGTGCACGAGAAAATCTGAATGGTGAAGAGCTCGTTGTTATTGATAGTGGTGCCAATATTAATTTTGATCGCTTACGTCATGTTGCGGAGCGTGCAGAATTAGGTGAACGGCGTGAAGTGTTATTTTCTACGACCATTGATGAACAGCCAGGAAGCTTTCAGAAGTTTTGTAAGATACTGTCTGATAAAGGCATAACGGAGTTTAATTATCGTTATGCAGATAATGCCGAAGCACATGTTTTTGTCGGTGTGAGAGTCAACAATGGCGCGGGGGAGCGAGAAGCTCTTTTTGCTAGTCTTGAGAGTGAAGGTTATCAATGGACCGACTTTAGTGATAATGAAATGGCTAAATTACATATTCGTTATATGGTGGGAGGACATGCACCACAGCTTGATAATGAAAAAATCTATCGCTTTGAATTTCCTGAACGTCCAGGGGCTTTATTACGTTTTTTAACTCGAATGGGACAGCGCTGGAATATTAGTTTATTTCATTATCGTAATCATGGTGCTGCTTATGGTCGCGTTTTAGTTGGAGTACAAGTCGATGATCTGGAACAAGATGACTTTCATAAGTTCTTAGATGAGCTGGCTTATAATTATTGGCAGGAAACAGATAATCCTGCTTATAAGTTATTTTTAAAGTAGCTTTGAAAAAATACAAAAAATGACAGACTAAATTCTGCTAGAATCATCATACTGGAATAGGTGGCAAATATAACAGCAATATATTGGCAAATATAAGGATTTAAGATGAATAAATTGTCCGTTGATTTTGGCGAGTTCTTGATGGCAGCAATGCAGGCAATGGCAGCTTTATTTATTCTGGCGGTGGGCTTAGTTATCTTGTGGATTATCGTGACTTATGTCATTGATGTTACCCAAACTCAGCAGACTATTCGACGCAATTATCCCGTTATAGGTCGTTTTCGATATTTCTTTGAACATGTGGGTGAGTTTTTTCGCCAATATTTTTTTGCAATGGACCGTGAAGAACTGCCATTTAATCGTGCACAACGATCATGGGTGTATCGTGCAGCAAAGAATGTCGACAGCACGGTCGCCTTTGGTTCAACAGATAATATCAATGGTCCGGGTCGTGTTTTATTCGTCAACTGTGCTTTCCCAACATTAGGTCAAGATGCAGTTGCAACTCAACCCGTTACGGTCGGGACTGATTGTAAACAGCCTTATACCACTTCATCATTAATTAATATCTCAGGAATGAGCTTCGGTGCCATCTCTGAACCGGCAGTATTAGCTTTATCTGCGGGTGCGAAAGGTGCTGGTTGTTGGCTGAACACTGGAGAGGGTGGACTTTCGCCTTATCACTTAGAAGGTGGGGCAGATATTGTCTTTCAGATCGGAACGGCTAAAAATGGTGTGCGTGATATAGAGGGTAATTTAAATGATGAGAAGCTAATTGAAATTGCCGCCCACGCCCAAGTAAAAATGTTTGAAATAAAAATGAGCCAAGGAGCTAAACCAGGTAAAGGTGGGATCTTACCGGGCGAAAAAGTCTCTGCTGAAATTGCCGCTATTCGTGGTGTTGAAATAGGTAAAGATGCTTATAGCCCTAACCGTCATCCTGATATTAATAGTTTTGATGATCTGATTGATATGATCAATCGAGTCAGAAAAGTGACTGGAAAACCAACAGGTTTTAAAATGGTAGTTGGTGCGCCGCAGCAAGTAGATACACTCTTAAGTGCTATTCTTGCTAGAGGAGTGGAATTTGCACCTGACTTTATCACTATCGATGGAGCTGAAGGTGGTACTGGGGCTGCACCGATGCCCTTAATTGATTCTGTGGGCATGTCTCTACGTGAAAGCTTACCGCTTACCGTGGATAAATTGAAGCAGTATGGTTTACGTGACCGTGTCAAAGTTATTGCTTCAGGTAAATTAGTGACTCCGGGTGCTGTGGGCTGGGCTTTATGTGTGGGTGCTGACTTTATTACCAGTGCTCGCGGTTTCATGTTTGCTTTAGGCTGTATTCAAGCATTACAGTGCAATAAAAACACCTGTCCTACCGGAATCACCACTCATAATGCTAAATTTCAAAAAGGGCTGCACCCAGAAAGCAAAGCAACTCGAGTGACGAGTTATGTGAATAATATGCTGAAAGAAGTAGGCATTATTGCCCACTCTTGTGGCGTGAAGAGTCCGCGGGCATTGGGCCGCAGTCATGCTCGAATTGTAATGGGCAACGGACAAACAAAAGGCATGGATGAGCTCTACCCAGAACTTGAAAAAATAGAGGAGTAGAATCATGGCTATTAGTACGGGCTTAATGTTATTAGCAGTAATGTTATTACTGGCCTTACTATTAAAGCCACTTGCTGAAAAATATACGATTCCTTTTGCTGGCTTATTAGTGCTAACCGGATTTGCTGGCAGTGAGATTTTAGTCAGCATAGGGATGGATACGGGGATTCGCTATGACTCATTTTATGACCTGATTTTATTTGTTATTTTACCCTTATTAATTTTTGAAGCAGCATTCAAGATCCAAGCTAAAAGTTTATTGAAGAATCTGATTGTGATCTTATTCTTTGCTATTCCTGTGATGCTATTGTCAACTGTGGTTTCAGCGGTAATGATTTATTATGGTATTGCCCATCCAACGGGTTTTCCATGGATTGCGGCGTTATTAACGGGGGCCTTATTATCGGCCACTGATCCTGTTGCGGTATTAGAATTGATGCGCAAAGCAGGCGTGTCTGAGCGGCTGTGTTTGATTATTGAAGGCGAGGCGCTGCTGAATGATGCGACGGCAATTGTGACTTTTAGTATCTTTCTCTATATTGCCCAGCACCCATTGGAAGATATTTCAGTAATTGATGCCAGTTTGAGGTTCATGGTGGTCTTTTTTGGCGGTGGCATGATCGGCTTGTTCATTGGCTTTGCTTTTCTGTTTTTGTCGAGATTATTACAGGATTTTATTCAACAAGCGGTGGTGACGTTAATTGCGGCATATATTTCTTATCTCATCGCGCAGCAATGGCTGCATGTTTCAGGGGTAATGTCTGTTTTAGCCACGGGAATGATACTAGGACGTGTTATCCATCATGATTTTCAGGATCATGAAAAAAGTAGTTTTGTAGATGATTTTTGGTCCTTTAATGTCTATGTGGCAGAGTCACTGATGTTTTTATTAATGGGCGTGACCATCACAATAGGTATGTTCACAGATAATTGGCTAGCCATGTTAATCGGTATTGTGGCGGTGATTATTTCTCGTGCTTTAGGTGTGTTTGCTGGAGCGCCTTTAATTTCATTAATCCCACAAGTAGAACCTATCTCAATGGGGCATCAACGGCTAATGTTTGTTGGGGGCTTACGAGGAGCGGTGACTTTAGCATTGGCCTTATCACTACCATTTAGTTTGGACTATTGGTAGACAGTACAGTCAATTGCATTTGGTGTTGTTTTATTTACCTTATTTGTTCAAGCCCCGCTGATTTCACCATTATTAAAATATCAAAAATCTGATAATAATTAGGATTTTAGTTGTTGAGGCATTATCATTCTCACTTTTTATCGTGAATGCTAGCTACAATAGTTAGTATCCTGAGCCTATTTATAAGGGGAATATCATGAAAGCAGAGCAAAAAATTTCAGCTGATGCTACACGTTTAATTGAAGCTGCAACAGAGCACTTTATTTCATCTGCACGTGCGTCAATTGCAAAGCGCGGCGTATTCCATGTCGCTCTTGCTGGTGGTTCAACTCCAAAGGGCTTATATCAGAAATTAGCGACATCACCGTATGTCGAACAAATTGATTGGGCTAGAGTTCATTTGTTTTTTGGTGACGAGCGTTGTGTTTTACCCACACATGATGACAGTAACTTCAAAATGGCTCGTGAAGCCATGATTGAGCATTTACCCATTCCACAACAGAATGTACACCGGATGCCAACAGAAGAAGGTGTGGCGCCTGACGTGGCAATTAGTTATGGCCGTACTATGCAAGAAGTTTTACAAGAGCAACCGCTTGATCTTGTTTTATTAGGCTTAGGCCCTGATGGACATATTGCTTCATTATTTCCTGATACAGCTGCGCTTGATGTCACCGAGACAATGACAACAAGTTTGTATGTTGAGAAATTTGAATCATGGCGTGTCACGATGACCTATCCTACAATTAATGCGGCACGACAAGTGATTGTCTTTATTGCCGGTGAAGCCAAAGCTGCCATTGTTAAAGATATTACAACAGAAGCAGTGACAGGCTTGCCTGTGCAACGCTTAGCGCCTCAAGGTGAATACTATTGGTTTATGGATAAGGCAGCGGCAGGTCAATAATATGAAAGCTTACCTTGCTGCCGATATTGGTGGGACAAAAACCTTATTTCAACTAGTGACAGAGCAGGGTGAGCTTGTTGTAGAACAGGAGCTAGTGAGTGCTGATTTTGCAAGCTTTGACTTAATTCTACAACACTTCTTACAGCAAAAATCAGTGCAAGATTACAGCTTAGAAAGTGCTTGTTTTGCTGTTGCAGGTCCGGTGACTGGGCGTGATGCTTATGTGACAAACTTACCGTGGCAGTTGAATGCTGATAGCTTAGCGAGCAAGTTTACTATTTCTCGAGTTCATTTATGTAATGATTTTGAGGCGGTAGGTTATGGGATTTCAGCCTTAAAAGAAGATGAAATTGTCACCCTGCAACAAGGAGAAGTGATAGCGGATTCTCCTCGTGCCGTTATTGGTGCTGGCACGGGCTTAGGCCAAGCCTTATTATTTCCTAAGGGAAATGATTGGCAAGTGGTCCCGACAGAAGGCGGGCATGTTAATTTTGCCCCTACTAATTCTATACAAATCTTATTGTTAGAGCATCTTATCGAACGATTCGGCCAAGTCTCTTATGAACACATTGTGTCGGGAGTTGGGATTGTTACTCTCTATGAATTCTTACGGGCCTACAAGCAAGTGGATGAACTACCTGAACTGAGGCAGGCTATGATTGATGGTGATCCTGCCGCAGCGATTAGTCAATTTGCAGCAGAAAAACAATGTAATCTAGCGAGTCAAACGATGGCATTATTTGTTGAAATATATGGTTCTCAAGCGGGTAACTTAGCATTGAACGTGATCCCTCGTGCAGGGCTATACCTGGCTGGTGGAATTGTCGGCAAGAACATAGAGTTTTTTCAAAATGGTGCATTTATCAAGGCATTTAATGCAAAAGGAAAAATGCAAGAATTGGCTGGAAAAATTCCTGTTTATGTCATCTTACAGCCTAAAGTAGGCTTATTAGGTGCACAATTATTAGCACAAAGAACATAATGAAATTTAAACGATGAGTAACGAACAAAACGATATTGCTGTTGATGTAGAAGTCAGTTTTTTAAACCAAGAGTCCCAACCTGAAAAGAAACGATATTTGTTTTCTTATACCATTACGATTAAGAACAAAGGATCGGTTCCTGCACGACTACTTTCACGTTATTGGAAAATAACGGGGGGGAATGGGCATGAGCAAGAAGTGAAAGGAGATGGTGTGATAGGGCTTCACCCTCATTTAAAGCCAGAACAGGAGTTTACTTATACTAGTGCTGCTATGTTGGATACCCCTGTTGGTATGATGGAAGGGCATTATATTATGATAGATGACGATGGTGAAAAATTCGAAGTCGACATTCCAGCATTTAGTTTAGCTGTTCCGCAAACACTACATTAAACTTTTATTACTTAATACAGCGTCCAAGTGAGCCCGCTAAACAGGTTTCTCCATCAATCCAGATGGCATTATCAAAGCGTGTATTATCCAGATTACTCTCAATGAGTATGGCGTTAGTAAGATCAGCATAAGAGAGATCTGCATGACTTAAGTCACTGAAACTAAGATCTGCATTTTTTAAGTTAGCCCCTTGCAGTAATGTATTGTTTAATTGGCTATAGCTTAGGTTACTAAAGCGGAGATCACTGTAGGCCATATCGGCTCTACTAAAATTAGTATTCATCATATTTGAGCCGACTAATTGACTATTTCGCAGCTGGGAATCTCTGAGATCTTGACTGACCAAATTGGAGCGGGGTTTAAGGCAGTTGCTCCAATTAACATTAGGCCCACCTATCGTCTGACAATTTATCTGTGAAATAGGCAGTGGCTTGGAATAGATAATAGACAATATGGATAAGCTGCTGATGACTATAAAAAGCAGTAGCAAAGGCCAGAAAATATGCTGCTTTCTATGCCTGAATTTAGACATAAGTAAGGTATGAAACTGACGTTGTTTTACTTCTTCATTAGTTTCAGGGCTACGACGTTCAGTTTCACGTCGTTGATATACAATCGCATCATCATTTTGAGGGAAACGGCGATCAAAACCGTTGCGTTCATCTAAGCGTTTCTTTTGTTGTTGCACTGATTTTTCATCGTGCTTTATTTTTATTGCATTTTCAATGGTTTGCCAGTTTTCTTTGTCTAAACTGATTTCATCTTCCGTGGCATCGAGTCTATTCAGTACACAGTTATTTTTGATAACGGATACTGGAAATGGACCTTTGATAATGCCATTTTGACGGGTGTACCATAATGATGCTTTTTTATTCATATTGATTTATTGATTAGTCAGTTGCTTGTTATACTAACACTGTGTCAAATAAAAGTGGGCTGATGTTATTGTGCTTGTTCCGCAATCATTACAAACTCCTATTGGGTCAATTCAATCTATACCGCCAAAGGTCTTAGCAGAGTTAGTTGCTGGCCAACGCGTGGATGTTGTCATTGATAAAGCTGCAAAGGCGAATGAAACAGTAGCAGTCAAAGTTGGAGATACTCAACTAGAGTTTAAAACGCCTGTGGCATTGAAAGCAGGACAAGCCATTCAACTTGAGTTAATTCAGCAAAATAATAAAACGTTTTTACAACTTGTTACTGCCAATAACGCCCCTCAAACAATTGCTTTGCTGACATCAGCTACATTAGCTAATTCATCAATAGCTAATAGGCTAACTGCTTCTTCACTATTAACCGTGGGTCAGAGTGTCGCGGTTGAGGTCGTCAAGGTTTTAGAGGGCAATCGTTTACTGCTACAGTCTAATGCCGCTGCTTTGACGAATGATAAAATGGCCAAGCCCCAACAATTTGATGTTGATGTGAGTAAGTTAATTCAGCGATATAAAGTGGGAGAGCAGTTACAGTTACAAGTTATTAGCGTGAAACCACTCTCTATTCAGTTACAAGCACAGCCGACAACACGGGAACAATTAATTTTAGATAAGATCCAGGCATTATTACCACAACAAATAGCCAGTTCACGTTTAGACTCGGTATCACATTTACTTCACCAGCGGCAGCTTCCTAAAGCAATTAGCGTAGCGCTACAAGCAGTAGTCAATAATAGCATTGATAAGTCTCAAATAACGCAAGCAGATAGTTTTAAACAAGCCGTGACGACATCAGGTGTCGAGATGGAAAGAAAACTACTGTCAGAGCCGACTAAAAGTAATCAGGACTTTAAAGCCAATATTAATAAAATTTTACAGGCAGTTGAAACTGTGACTGCAGAAGTGAAATCAAAGTTAAGTGAATCTGCAATAAATAAATTACCCTCACAAGTACAAGCCGCACTTTTGGCTAATGGAAAGTCTCCAACGCAATTAGTCAATCTCTTACTATCAGGCCAAGGAAAGGGGCTGTCGACACCTTCTTCACTCTCATCTGGCTCCATTACCAGTCAACAACAAGCCCTTAGTTTGGTGCAGTTATTAACCAAACCTTTAACACTGGTTTCTCAACATGATGGTTCAGGTGCAAAAGCACACGCTGCTATGAACTTAAATGAACTGAGCCAACTGTTTAAAGAAGTAGAGGGTGTCTATAATAAATTGCAATTAAACCAACTGATGATGCTTAAAGAGCCAGAAGCAGCCAGTAATACGACGGCAAGTTGGTTATTTGATGTGCCCATTAAAGATAAACAAAACTTAGACCTAGTTCAGTTACAAATAGATCAGCAAAAACAATCACAGCAAGATGATGACGAACAGGTATGGAATGTGAACCTTCGGCTTGATACTCAGAATTTAGGGCCAATACAAGCAAGCTTAACCATGCATAAAGAAGATGTGAAGATTGTGCTTAGAGCGGAAAAGGCTGATAGTGCAGAACTGCTGTCAGAGCATTTAACTGTGCTTAATCAAGCATTAGATAAGCTTGGGGTTACTATGAGTCAATGTAGCTGTATCTGTGGCAATGTAGGGCCATTTGAAAGCGTTAGTAAACATACTCAGCAGGCGCTAACATCACGTTTATTGGATGTATCAGCATGACAGATAATAATGAAGCCTTACGGGCAATCGCATTACAATATGATGGTGAAAATGCCCCAGTGGTAACTGCTTCTGGTGAAGGAGAACTGGCTGCAGAAATTATACGAGTGGCACGAGAACATGGAGTGCCACTGCGAGAAGACATTATGTTGGCCGCATTATTAAGCGAGCTAGAGTTAGGCGAGGAGATCCCACCATTGCTATATAGAGTAGTGGCTGAAGTGATTGCCTATACGTATTTTATTGCCGGCAAAGTACCTATGATAAAAGAACCTTCCGATACAGACTATTAATGGAAGTCTTTCAGCGAAGCAGTGTTATTATCGCCATGAAGACGTTCGATCAAATGTGCTTCTTCATCACTTAGGTTACAGTTATCAATTAACTGATTCATTCCCACCCCACGTTGAGCTAAATGAATAGCATGATCATAGCTATGTTGAGAATTCGAACCCAAATCAAGCGTGTTCTGATGCTCTTTCATTTGATTAAGAGCTTGTTCAAAACGTAAAATACGATTATCTGTACCTACTGCACCGGCACATAATGCTGACAGTTGACCTTGTAAGTCGGCAATTTTTACTGTTTGTTGTTGGTTTAGTTTAACTAAACGGTAGCTCGTTGTTGCAATAATTAATGCTGCAATACCCACAATACTTGCGACGATAATAATGGTGATCATTTTATGGTCTCCTGCTTGATGCGGAATAATTTAGACATATTCATCAAATAATCCTTTGTGAGGTCTTTCTTCTTTATTCTCATCAGTGTCTTGTTGTTTTTTTTCATCTTGCTGTTGTTTCTTTTTATGCTGGCGATCCTCTTCTGGTGGAGGAGTAACCGGCAATGATGGGGGAGTAGGCTGCGTAGGAGTAATACTATCAGCCATCATTCATTCTTCTTAGAAGCTAGAGAAATCAGAGATTTCTTCTTCTGTTAAGAACTTATCAACATCGACTAGAATTAATAAATACTCTTCTCGACTACAGACACCTTGAATAAATCGAGCACTGTTATCGTCATTATTAACATTAGGAGCGGTATCAATTTCAGATTGATGCAAATAGACTACTTCAGCCACGCTATCAACGAGCATCCCAATCACATTACCACTAACTTCAACAATGATAATACGTGAACGCTCATCAGTTTCAGTAGGCATTAGTCCAAAACGAAGGCGAGTATCAATAACGGTAACGACATTACCGCGTAAGTTGATAATACCAATAACATAATTGGGTGCACCAGGAACAGGGGCTATCTCAGTAATGCGTACGACTTCTTGTACTTGCATTACATTAATACCATACGTTTCATCTTCGAGTTGGTATGTGACCCACTGTAAGATGGGATCGTCTATCTTTTTGTCCTTGTTATCGCTTTCGCTCATTTTTTTAACCTTTTTAACATCATGACTCTAATAATGTCAGAAAAAAGATTGGCTGACAAAATATTGGCAGCCACTGCGTGTAACTTTGTTTTTATGATGCAGTCTTCATGCCAGAATTATGCTTCAAGTATTTTCACTAGTGCTTCGATATTGAGAATACTACACATCTTCTCAAGAACCGTTCCTGCTAACCAAGGGCGGTTACCAGGCTCTTGCCGCCAACGTATTTCGTCAGGTGATAAGGTAACGACCTCATTGACTTTATTGCAGGCCAATCCCCAACGACCATCATCAATAAGAATAATAAAACCTGATTCAGAATCAGTATTATTATAATTATCGGGTAGGATAATATCACCCGTATTTATAACTTGGGTATGTTGGTGTTCTTGACTATATAAACCGATATGCCAGCTCGCTTTTCCGGGCATTTTAGTCAGTGGTTTTTCGGGCCAGGTGAGGATACCATTTAATTCGTGAAGGGGAATCGCTAACTGTAAACCTTGAATATCAAATAATAAGGTTTGGAAAGGGGATTCACGCCATGTATTTTCATTAAATGCACTGGATGTGTCAGTATCCGTGTCAATGGTTAGCTGAGTATTGAGATCAGGTAATATTAATGATTGAGGTGTCGGCTCTTCAAACAACATATCATCAAGATAGGATGATACCGCTTGCTGATGATCGGCTAGTTTTTTAGATTCAGACATGCGGTAGCCTAGTTATATCAAGTTTGGGATGACTTAAGTGTTGTAACAGAGAGTCATATGCTATTGAACCACGAGAACTAGGGTTCATTATTGGCAGAGGGATCCCTGCCTTGCTAGCATCACGAAAATGAGTATCAACGGGGATAACATCTTGCCAAACACCATCACCATATTGATCACGAAGCATACGAAGGCTTTCTATTGATGCACGAGTACGTTTATCAAACATGGTGGGGAGAACAAGATAGGGTAAGCCTTGTTGACGAGAATGATTAATCATTCCTAGTGTATGTAACATTCGTTCTAGACCTTTAAGAGCCAAAAATTCAGTTTGCACAGGAATTAATAATTGGTCACATGCTGCTAAGGCATTGACCATTAATACTCCCAGCATAGGAGGGCAATCAATAATAATATTCGGAAAACGATCTTTAAGTACTGCTAAGGTTTTTTTGATCACTAAACCTTTACCGCCTTGGGTACCTAATTGGCGATCTAATGTTGCCATTGCAGTAGATGCCGGCAATAAATACAGATTGTCACAACTTGTTTTTTGTAGTGAGCTAAATATGGCTGCATTAGGACTACTATCAATTTGCTGAAATAAAGAGTAAATACTCGTTTCTATAGTATCCGGATCAAGGCCAAAATACGTGGTTAATGAGCCATGTGGATCCATATCAAGGATTAAAGTCGGCTCGCCTCGTTGAGCACAAAGGCTGGCTAAACTAACAACAGTCGTTGTTTTACCTACGCCTCCTTTTTGATTGGCAACAGCCCAAATTGTCATGGTGTGTTCTCGATCACTTGTGGAGCAACTATTGTAGGTGTTTCCACTGGAATTTCAAGTTGATTAGTACTCTCGTCAATGACTAAATCAGGCGTAGAATCTGACTCCAAAAGCGGAGCTAATTCAGCTGGCGTATCGAGTTGTTCAAGGCTATCGCTAATGACTGGATCAGGTTCAGATATCAACTCTGGTTGAGGAGGGGAGTCGGGCTCAGATTCCGAATCAGAGAGAGTGTCTATCGCATCTAGACCCACATCAGAACGACGCTTATTATCTGTAGCCAGTACCACTAATACGACGCGACGGTTTTTTTGGCGACCTTCTTCTGTTTTATTGTCAGCAATGGGTTTGAATTGTCCGTAACCTATTGCTGACATGCGTTCAGGGGCGAGACCATAGCGATCTAATAGATGCACAACACTGGCAGCACGAGCTGCAGATAACTCCCAGTTAGATGGAAAGCGTGAAGTATGAATGGGGTTGTTATCTGTAAAACCTTCTACTTGAATGGCATTAGCAGAGTCTCGCAGAATATTGGCTACTTTACCTATAATAGGGATAGCTTCTTTTTCTAAGCGAGCTTCACCGCTATAAAATAATAAATTAGACTTCATTTCAAGCTCAAGCCAATCATCACCTTGTTTTATTGATACATCTTCACTTTCAATAAGATCTTTCAGGCTAGAGTTGAGTTTCTCTGAAATTTGATTAATGGTTTCAATGGTTTCATCTGAAACGGGGGGAGGAGTATGTTCCTCAATAAGTTGGATTTCAATCTGTGGTTTGGGCGGTTCAATAGATAATGTTTCAGCTGTTTTTATACCGGTACCTCGGCTAATCTCTCCAATTTGAATAGGATCGATACTTCTTTTTACATCAGTAAAAACACCTTCTAAGGTATCTGATAGAACGCGGTATTTACCTTCGTTAACAGATGAAATAGAGTACATAACCACAAAAAAAGCAAATAATAGAGTAATAAAGTCGGCATAGGAAACCAACCACCGTTCATGGTTTACATGTTCTTCGACTTTTTTTCTACGAGCCATGGGGAATATTAGTTAAGGTACGCTTGTAAGCGGCTTTCTATAATACGAGGGTTTTCACCATCTGCGACATTAATAAGACCTTCAATTAACATCATATAGAGTTGGCTGCGACGATTAATAATTGCTTTCAACTTATTACCGATAGGGAGAAAGAGTAAATTAGCTAAGGCAACACCATAAATTGTGGCAACAAAGGCGACGGCTATCCCTGCACCTAAAGAGGAGGGGTCAGCTAAATTTCCCATCACATGAATCAAGCCTAAAACCGCGCCAATAATACCAATGGTAGGAGAATAGCCTCCCAGTGCTTCATAGACTTTTGAGGCTTGAATATCCTGATCTTCTTCAATATCAAGATCATTTTCCAATATTTCTCGCAGCATTTCAGGTGTCGCCCCATCAGCAATGAGCTGTAAACCTTTTTGAATGAAAAGGTTATCTTCATCCACCGCTAAGCTTTCAAGCTTGATTAAGCCTTCTCGTCTTGCAACCTGATTCCAGTCTAAGACCTTATCAAGTATTTCTTCGGCTGTCTGTTGGGGCGGGAAAAAGATCCAAGATAGCATTTGTAATGAGCGGATAAACGTATTTAATGGTGTCTGTAACATGACAGCACCCAATGTGCCTCCCATTACTATTAGGAATGCAACTGCATTCATAATGGTACTGAGGTGACCTCCTTCAAGATATTGACCGCCAATAATGGCGCCAAATCCAACCAATAGGCCTAAAACACTAAGAATATCCATTACTTAAGCCTCGCCAAATGATGACCAATATCAACAATATCTAATATTTCATCTGTTAAACCTGCCTTTGCAACTGCATCCGGCATCCCATATATAGTACTGCTGGCTTTGTCCTGCGCCCAAATTACCGTACCATTTTTACGTAATTCTCGACAACCCTCTCTACCATCAGAGCCCATTCCCGTGAGGATAATAGCCAGTGTTTCTTTGGGATAAATTTTAGCAATGGATTCGAAAGTAAGATCAATGCATGGCTTATAGGTTTCTGATGGGGGGCTGGTTTGAATCGAAATTTTAGGTTTGTTAGCCATACCTTTCAACAGCATTTGCATACCACCCGGGGCTAGGTACGCTGTTCCTGCTTGTAACAGATCACCATCTTCTGCTTGTTTGACTTTAATATGGCATTGTTCATTTAACCGTTCAGCAAAGGATTGGGTAAATGTCCCTGGCATATGTTGGATTAATAACAATGGATAAGGAAAACTAGCCGGTAGTTGAGTCAGTACTTTTTGTAATGCAACGGGGCCTCCAGTAGAAGTACCAATAGCGACTAACTTTAGCGGCTGCTTAACGGTGACACGCGACGGAGAGGCTGTTGTTCTTGGCAAGGGCTGAGGTATTATTATCTTCGTTTTTTGTTCTGAAAAGGAGGGGGTGGAGGCCTTTATACGAGGTTTTATAGTCATTGAGGGTTGCGCTTGTACAGACTTAGCGATTTTAACTAAACGCTGGCAAATTTGTTGGTTCACAATTTCTTGCTTGTTAGAGATATCTTTAAACTGTTTGGGCATATAATCAACAGCCCCAGCATCTAAGGCATCAAGAGTCGACTTTGCACCTACAGTCGTCCAAGTTGATAACATTAAAATAGGAGTCGACTGTATAGCCATTATTTTCCGAACAGCAGTGATGCCATCCATTACTGGCATTTCAATATCCATGGTAATGACATCGGGCTTTAACTCTTTAACAAGTTCAATAGCTTCTTTGCCATTTTGAGCCATGCCGACAACGCTGAGCCGCGGATCAGTATTGATGATTTCGGACAAGCGTCTGCGAAAAAACCCAGAATCATCTACAATTAAAACACGAACAGTCACAGTACTTTTTAGTATCCTCTTTGTGCGTAGGTTGCCATTAGTTCAGGGAAATCAACAATTAGTGAAATGCGACCATCACCGGTAATCGTTGCGCCTGCCAAGCCTTTTGTACTTTGAAGCATTGCGCCAAGAGGTTTGATAACTACTTCTTCTTGACCAATTAATTGGTCAACAACAAAACCGATTCGTTGTGTACCAACATTGACAATGACGACATGTTCAATTTCTGGTTCACCAGTATTATTAAATGATTCATTCAACCATTTTCTTAAATAAAATAGCGGCAATGTTTTATTGCGAACCATAATTGTTTGCTGACCATCAACAACATTAATTTTATCAGTATCTAAATGGAAAATCTCGATAACACTGACTAAAGGAAAGGCAAAAATTTGATCGCCTAACATTACCATCAATGTTGGCATAATAGCGAGTGTGAGCGGGACTTTAATTGAGAGTGTAGTACCGGTACCAATTTCAGATTGGATATCAATAATACCATTGAGTTTGGCAATGCTGGTTTTAACCACATCCATTCCCACACCACGACCAGAAATATCTGATATATTCTCTTTCATCGAGAAACCAGGAGCAAAAATTAAAGCATAACTTTCTGAATCAGTTAAGCGCGATGCACCTTCTTCATCCAACATGCCTTTCTCGACCGCTTTTTGGCGCAATACATCGGCATCCATACCTGCACCATCATCAGATATTGTTAGCAATATATGATCACCTTCTTGTGCAGCACCAAGGACGACAGTACCTTGGCGGGCTTTACCTGCCGCTTCACGTACATCCGGCATTTCAATACCATGATCAACTGCATTTCTAACTAAATGCACCAGCGGATCAGCAAGTGATTCAACTAGGTTCTTATCGAGATCGGTATCTTCACCTTTCAGTATTAGGTTAATATCTTTTTTCAAGCTACGGGCTAAATCTCGAACAACGCGAGGGAAGCGACCAAAGACTTTCTTAATTGGCTGCATTCGTGTTTTCATTACAGCGGTTTGTAAGTCGCCAGTAACAACAGCCAAATTACTCACCGCCTTGGACATTTCTTCATCTTCAATGGATGCTTCAAGTGTACTAATTCGATTACGAACCAATACTAATTCGCCGACCATATTCATAATGTCATCTAAACGGCTGGTATCAACGCGGACAGTTGTTTCCGCTGGTTTAGCAGTGGCGGCAGGTTTTGCCGCTGGAGCAGGTTTGTTTACGGGAGCCTTAGCCACTGGAGCAGGGGCTGGAACTTCTTTTTTAACTTCTTTGGCAGGTTTTGCGACTTTGCTTGCTTCTTCGACTTTCTTTATAGGTGGTTTTTTGCCTTGAAGTTCATCTAAAAGTGCTTCAAATTCTTCTTCGGTAATATCATCATCAGGTGATGGTCCTGCTGGCGGAGGTGTGGCAACTTTAGCTTTATCTTCCGCAGCAGTATTTTGTGCACTATCTCCGGGGTGTCCCTCACCATGAAGCTGATCGAGTAAGGCTTCAAACTCATCATCAGTAATATCATCGCCGTCTGTTACAGCAGGGCTTGCAACAACAGGCTCTGGTTCTGGTTCCGGCTCTGGAGCGACTTCTACTGGTGGTGCAACCTCACCATTCAGGTAGACGGTAAGCTGTTCTAAGATGGCTGGATCTGCATGGCTTGGGAATTCACCTGCTTTTGTTTCAGCAAACATACCATTAAGGCTATCAAGTACTTTGAGAAAAGTATCCATCATATTGGCATCGCAAGAACGATCGCCTTGACGGAGTAGGTTAAACAAATCTTCACACTTGTGGCATAAGGCAACCATTGCATCAAGTGCTAAAAAACCTGCACCCCCTTTGATTGTGTGGAATCCTCGGAATATTGAATTCAGTAAGTCACTATCTTCAGGTGAGTTTTCAAGCTCAACAAGCTGTTCATTTAAACCCTCTAAGATTTCTTCTGCTTCGATTAAAAAGTCCTGCAGAATCTCATCATCAGTGTCTAACGCCATCTTTTTTATCCTTTAGAAGCCTAGACTTGATAACAAATCATCGACCTCATCTTGATTATTAACGACATTCTCATTATCTTCAGCGTTAATCTGAGGTCCCTCAGCCTTAACTGGATCAAATGGCTTGTCATTTTTTTGTTTAATATCAACATGTTTGCCGGCAAACTTAACCAGCTCCACTAAATTATTTTCTACTTCTTCGACCAAGCTAATAACTTGGCGTATTACTTGTCCGGTCAGATCTTGAAAGTCCTGAGCTAACATCATTTCTGATAAATTCACATGAATTTGTTCAGAACTATTTTGGACTTCTGGAAAATAAGCTTCAATTTCCTTACTTAATGCGCGGAATTCTTCTGCGTTCATTTCTCTCATGCGAAAACGGTGCCAACTTTGGAGGATTTTGTCGGCGGTGTCTTTTAATTCTGCAGTAAGAGGCAGCGTTTTTTCAATAGACTCTAATGTCTTGTGTGCCGCATTCTCAGTTGTAGTAATGACATAATTGAGTCGTTCACGCGTATTAGGCATCGTATTTTCAGTTAAATCAGCTAAGTCAGAGTTTAGACTGAAATTACTAATGGCTTCATGGAGTTCGCGGGTTATTTTACCTACTTCATGGAACAGCTCATTTTCTTGTGACTTTGCCAGAATAGAGATTTGATGTTGAGCTTCTTGTTCATCATCTGCTTCAAGAGCTGATATGAGATCATGAGCTGCCTCAATGAGTGCTGATTTATGTGTAGATTCCATGTTAAACCTTATGTTTTTAGTTATTCTGCATCAATTCGTTCAAATATTTTATCAATTTTCTCTTTTAATGTAGCAGCAGTAAAAGGCTTAACAACATAACCGTTTACGCCTGCTTGTGCAGCAATAATTATTTGTTCACGTTTTGTTTCAGCTGTGACCATCAAAACAGGAATGCTTGATAAGTTCTCATCAGCCCGAACGGCTTTAAGTAGATCAATACCTTGCATACCGGGCATATTCCAGTCGGTTACGAGGAAATCAATACCGCCCGCTTGTAATATGGGTAATGCGGTTAAGCCATCATCCGCCTCAACAGTATTGTTAAAGCCTAGATCGCGTAATAAGTTCTTTATAATTCGTCTCATGGTTGAAAAATCATCCACGACCAGAATTTTCATATCTTTATCCATTAGGATACCTCCATTGTTCAGTTTAACCAGTCACTTAAATTAGAGCGAAGTCGGATAACAGTTTGACTGTGGATTTGACTCACACGAGACTCACTGACTCCTAATACTTCACCGATTTCTTTTAAATTCAATTCTTCGTTGTAATACAAGCCCATCAATATACGCTCTCTTTCGGGAAGCGTTTTGATCGACTCTGCTAATGCTGCTTGAAAGGCATTATTTTGTAATGAATCAACAGGCCCAGATAATGTTTCAGTAATAGGCTGGGCATGGGTTTCATCATTGTCGGTAAACTCATCAAGACTAAAAACTTGATGGCCAGATGAGTCTCGTAATTGTTGATGATACTCACCAATAGTAATGCCTAATGCTTTGGCAATTTCACCTTCATGGGCATGGCGGCCCTCTTGTTGTTCAATCGACTGCATAACATCAGAGATTTCACGAGCCTTTTTATGGACCGATCTGGGCGCCCAATCATTGCGGCGAATCTCATCTAACATGGAGCCACGAATACGGATCCCTGCATAGGTTTCAAAACTGGCACCTTGGCTAGCATTATAATGACTAGCGGCATCTAAGAGCCCGATCATGCCAGCTTGAATGAGATCATCGACCTCAACAGTATGAGGTAGGCGAGCAATTAAATGATAGGCAATGCGTTTTACTAACGTTGCATGTTGTTCAACAAGCGAAGACAGTTCAAGTTCAATAGTTGAACTATTTGTTTGCTCGTACATGGCAACACTTTTCATCTTAGGCAACATCTAAGCTAGCTTGAATAAGACGTTCAATGAAAAACTCCATATGTCCACGGGGTTGTTTTTGAACGGGCCAGAAATCTACTTTTTTAGCTAAGTGCATAAATGCTGTAGCAGATTTGCTTCTTGGCAGATTTTCTACAACAGCACGTTGTTTTTTGACACTGCGACGTAAATCTTCGTCAAAAGGCACAATTCCCATAAAGTCCAAATTGACGTCAAGAAAACGGTCACAGACGAGTGATATTTTATTAAATAACTCTCGACCTTCTTGAACACTACGGGTCATATTGGCAACAATATGAAAACGATCAACGCTATATTCACGACTTAATAACTTAATAAAAGCATAGGCATCAGTAATTGACGCAGGCTCATCACAGACAACGACGATCACTTCTTGTGCTGCACGAGTGAAACTGACGACACTATCGGCAATACCGGCAGCACTATCGATTAATAAAATATCGATATGATCATCCATTTCACTAAATGCCTGAATCATGCCAGCATGCTCAGCAGGAGTGAGCTCTGCCATTTTTTGCACACCTGATGCTGCGGGAATAATTTTTAGCCCATGGGGACCTTCAACAATAATTTCTTGCAGTGTTTTAGAACCATCTAAAACATGTAATAAATTATATTGAGGGTGTAAACCTAGCATTACATCAATATTGGCCAAGCCTAAGTCGGCATCAAGTAATAAGACTTGTTTACCTTGGGAAGCAAGAGCAACACCCAGGTTAACAGTAATATTAGTTTTACCTACGCCACCTTTACCACTTGCTACAGCAATCACTTTGACTGGGCGCGGTGAGTTTGTCATTTGTCTGAGGCCTTTTGCTTGGTCATTTGGGTGATCAGCCATAAGCTGCAAATCCTCCATATGAAGAAAGGGTATGAGGGTCCAATTGTTGTTCTACTTCGTTCATTAAATCACTTGCCTGTTTTACCAGAGTATTTGGGCGGGCAAGGCTGAAGTCTTCAGGTACTTGCTGACCGTCACAACTATAAGCTAATGGGAGCTTATGACGAATTAACGCTGAAATCGCACCACCAAGGCTGCTAGCTTCATCAGTTTTGGTCAATATGCAACCGCTTAATTCAAGGTGTGAAAAAGTATTTATAATATCATTTAGACCACTTGCTTGTGTGGTTGCTGACATTGTTAAGTAATTTTTAATTTTAGCTGACTGTTGCTGGAGAACGGAAAATTTCTCAGCAAGTTGTAGATCACGCTGATTCATGCCGGCGGTATCAATTAATATAAACCGACGATCTAGTAAGCCATTCAATGCAGTAGCTAAGTCTTCATGTGTTTTCGCAACACGAACTGGCACCCCTAAAATTCGCGCATAAGTACGTAATTGTTCTTGACCACCAATGCGGTAGCAATCTGTTGTTATTAATGCCACATTTTTAGCACCGTGTTTTAATGCGCATCTTGCGGCAATTTTAGCAACGGTTGTTGTTTTACCTACACCGGTAGGACCGACGAGGGCAATAATTCCCCCTTGAGAAATAATATCATCATCATGAAGTTTAATGTCACTAGCCAACATACCTAAAGATTGACGCCATGCCTGTTCAATATCGTCAACATTATGTTGCTTCGCTACAATTTCTTTTGCCAAATCAACTTGTACACCCATTTTCAAAAAACGCTGCAGTAATTGCATTTGAACAGGGTTACTACGTTCCATATCCTTCCATGTGAGATCAGATAACTGGTTTTGTAACATGTCTTTTAAGCCAGAAATTTCTTTACGCATCTGGATTAAAGTAGGCTCTTGAGACCACATGTTTTGTGTGGCAGCGGGCGCGACTTGAGGTGCAGGTCTACTTTCTTGAGCTTTAGGATTTATCTCTACAGTTGGAGAGGGCTTAGGCTCTCTTTTATCTACTTGTGTGTGTCGTTTAAACTCAGCTTCATCATAATCAGTAGCCGCCACAATCTCGACACCACCATCAACACGATTATTAGATAAAATGACTGCATCAGGACCCAGAACATCTCTAACTTCTTTAATGGCTTGGCGAACATCAGCAGCGTGGAAACGTTTAATTTTCATAATAATGACCTCTAAGGTTAACGGCCCACATTAGCAACAATTCTGATTTGCTTGTTATCGGGTATTTCGTTGTAAGACAGTACACTTAAACTAGGAATTGAATGACGAATAAAACGTGAAATCCAAGTACGTAAACCTGCTTGTACAACAAGAATAGATGACTCTCCGGTCATTTCTTGGCGCTGAGCAACTTCTTGTAAATTTTTATGCATATTTTCTGCAAGTCCTGGTTCTAAACTGGCGCCACCATCACCGGTAGCTTGTAATGTCTGTAGCAATATCTGTTCCAGTTCAGGATCTAAAGTAATAATAGGTAGATCTTCTGTAATACCATTAACATGTTGCACAATAGAGTGGCTTAATGAAAGACGTGTAGCCGTAGTAAGTGCTTCGGAATCCGGGTTGATAGCTGCTTGCTCTGAAATAGCTTCCGTAATGGTCCGAATATCACGAATAGGTAAGTTTTCTTCTAGAAGGTTTTGTAAAACACGTTGTACAGTAGCTAATGGCACGGCATCAGGTACTAATCCTTCAACTAGTTTAGGAGCAGTTTTTGCTAAGTTATCAAGCATTTGCTGTACTTCTTCGCGTCCTAAAAGTTCATGAGCATGACTTTGCAAAATTTTACTTAAATGCGTGGCGATAACGGTATCAACATCAACAACGGTATAACCTTGGGATTGAGCATGTTCTTTTTGACTCGCTTGGATCCAGACAGCATCTAAGCCAAAGGCAGGATCTTGACCTTTAATACCTTCTAATTCGCCAAAAACTTGACCCGGGTTGATTGCCATCATTCTATCGGGATGAATTTCAGCTTCACCAAAGGTGACGCCAAATAAGGTGATTTGGTAGGCGGTAGGAGCAAGATCAAGATTATCCCTGATATGAACTGGCGGAAGTAAGAATCCTAATTCTTGAGAAATCTTTTTACGGATCCCTCTAATTCTATTCATTAATTGTCCACCTTGGTTCTTGTCAACCAGAGGAATAAGGCGATAACCCACTTCAAGACCAACAGGATCCACAGCGGCTAAATCCTCCCAACCTAAATCACGTTGTTCTTTTGGCGCTTCATCTTCAGGTGTGGCTACAGGAGGAGCGGTGAGGGCTTCATTCTTCGACTTGTCCATATACCAAGCACCTGCACCGCCTGCTATGGCTAAGATAAGGAAAGGTACATTAGGCATGCCAGGGATAATACCCATGCCGCCAATAATAGCGGATGTAATGGCCAGTGTTTTAGGGTTGTCCAGAAGTTGACTGGAGATTTGTTCACCCATGTCTTGTTCTTTGGTTGAACGTGTTACGAGTAAACCTGCTGCTGTGGCTAATAATAATGAAGGTATTTGAGCAACAAGACCATCACCAATTGTTAATAGGGTGTAGTTATGAGCGGCTTCAGCGAAGGTGAGATCATGTTGGGCAACACCAATAATAAACCCGCCAATAATATTGATAAATAAGATTAAAATACCGGCTACGGCATCACCACGAACAAATTTACTGGCACCGTCCATTGAACCGTAGAAATCTGATTCTTGCATAATCTCTTCACGGCGTAGGCGAGCCTGATCTTGATCAATCAATCCTGCATTAAGATCGGCATCGATTGCCATTTGTTTACCGGGCATTGAATCTAAAGTAAACCGGGCGCTCACCTCAGCAATACGAGTAGCACCTTTGGTCACCACGACAAAGTTAATAATGACAAGAATGGCAAATACAACAAAACCCACTGTGTAATTACCACCAATAACAAACTCACCAAAGGCTTCGATTACTTGTCCTGCCGCAGCTGTACCCGTGTGGCCTTCTAGTAATACAACACGTGTTGATGCGACATTCAAAGCTAAACGTAATAGGGTGGCAATCAGGAGAATGCTGGGGAATGAAGCGAAGTGTAAAGGTTTTAGAACATAGATACTGGCTAACATAATCACCAGTGATAAGGCGATATTGAAACTAAATAACATATCCAGCATGAAAGGTGGCAACGGTAGAATAACCATTGCGAGCAATGAAACTAAGACCATTGGGGCTGCTAGGCCACCATTAGCGAATGATTTAAGTCGTGCAATCAATGTATTTTCCATTTAGTTCTTAATCTCTAATCGTGTTTCAATTCATCTGGTATAGGCAGGTCCTCCGTATTAATTCGAGGCTTATTACCACCTCGATTATTGTAGCGACGTAACTGGAAGACAAACGCTAATACTTGGGCTATTGCAATATATAGACCAGCTGGGATTTCATCGCCAATTTCTGCATTATAGTAGATGGCTCGAGTGAGTGGTGGGGCAGATAAAATAGGTACTTCATTGGCTTCACCCACCTTCCGAATTTGTTGTGCAATGATATCTGCACCCTTCGCTGTCACGATCGGAGCGCCGGTGCCAGACTGATCATATTTGAGTGCAATAGCATAGTGTGTTGGGTTGGTAATAATGACGTCAGCGTCAGGTATATCTTGCATCATACGCTGTTGAGACAGTTCAACTTGCATACGGCGAATACGACCTTTTATTTCTGGATTACCTTCCGTTTGCTTGCTTTCATCTTTTATTTCTTGCTTACTCATTTTTAATTGACGAATATGATTCCAGTGTTGAAATGGCACATCTATTAAGGCAATTAAAATTAAACTACAGGAAATAGCAATAAACACCCACAGCACTAAACCACCTAATGCTGACATGGCCACGTCTACTTCTTGGCTACCAAGTGTCAATAAGCGGTCACGTAAACTCCAAATAATCATGGTCGAGATTACCCCAACCAGAATGAACTTAGCCAAGGCTTTAATCAGTTCAATTAAACCTTGAGGGCCAAGAATTCTTTTTACACCTTTAATCGGATCCAGTTTTTCACCTTTAAAAGCCATCGCTTTGGTAGAAAAGTTCCAGCCCCCAGTACTAGCTGGTGCGATCAGAGCTGCCAGAAGAGTGACGGCAAGAAATGAACCAAGGTCTATAGCGACAGTTTCGATAGAGAAAAGGAAGTGATGGGCTAAAGCGGCAGGATCAAAAATCTCCTTGCGAGTAAATTGGAAGGATTTTTCCATCACAACAGCGACACTGCGAATCATGCGTTCGCCTAAAAAAAGCATGGCCGCGGCACTCGCAATTAGTACCAATACCGTAGAAAATTCTTTTGAGCGGGGTACTTGCCCCTTTTCGCGAGCGTCATTAAGACGCTTCTCGGTGGGGTCTTCGGTTTTGTCTTGACCGGATGATGATTCTTCAGCCATTAGGCTGCACCAAGAGGCGGATCATTTGCAGCATGTGATCAGACATATTTAATAGGTGTTGGGCGATAGAGGGTAGGGTTACAAACATAATGGCAAAGCCTAAAATAATCGTCATAGGAAAACCGATTGAGAAAGGACTAATTTGCGGAGCTGCTCGAGATAATATACCAAAAGCTAGATTCACCATCATCAGTGATCCGATAGCGGGGAGAGCAACAAGAACGCCTGATGCATACATCCAACTTGCTTGTGCAGCCACATCTCGGAAGCTGGTAGAAGGTAAGCCACTAGGCATAATAGGAATAGTAATAAAACTCTCTACCAGAACTTGAATCAAGATTAAATGACCATTGAGGCTGATAAATACTAAGGTCACAAAGATTAAATAAAATTGGCTGATTACTGGAACCGTGACCCCGTTTTGAGGATCGACCATAGAAGCAAAACCAAGCCCCATTTGCATGGCAATGATTTGTCCACCGATAATGAATGCATTAAAGAGTAGCTGCAACATAAAGCCCATACAGGCGCCAATAAGGAGCTGGTGAGAGAGGATTAAAAATCCTGCTCCACTGAAAGGTTCAACGGCAGGAGCATGACCTGGAATGGTAGGAATAATAACGATACTCATGGCAAGGGCAATTAAAAGGCGACTGCGCACGCTAACAAAATTACTGCTGAATATCGGTGCTGCCATAACGAGTGCAGCAATACGAAAGAAGGGCCAGAGATAGGTGCCTAAGACACCGGTGATTTCAGCTGTACTTATTTCCATGAGTTGATATGACTTAAATTAACCGTAAAAAAAGACACGGGGTTAACCAATAAGAAATGGTATGTCTTCAAACACACGTTGAGCATAACCTGTGAGCAAGCTCAACATCCATGGCCCAGCTAAAACAAGCACTAGGATTGTGACCAGTAACTTAGGAATAAAGCTAAGTGTTTGCTCGTTAATAGAGGTGGCTGCTTGAAACATACTGACGATTAAACCAACAAATAATGCGGGCAATAAAATAACGGCAATCAACATCGTGATGACTTGCAAGGTTTGTTGCATGATAGTGAGAACTGTTTCGGGAGTCATAAGCTGTTACACGTAGAAGCTGGATGCTAAGGTGCCCATTAATAAAGCCCAACCATCAATTAATACAAATAGCATTAATTTAAACGGTAAGGATATCAGCATGGGGGATAACATCATCATACCCATTGCCATTAAAACACTGGCAACCACTAAGTCGATAATCAAGAAGGGAATGAAGATCAGGAAGCCAATTTGGAAAGCGGTCTTCAGCTCGCTGGTGACAAAGGCGGGTAATAATAAAGTAAACGGAACATCTTGAGACTCAGCTATATCGCCATGGCCCGAAATACTAGCAAAAAGTGCAATATCACTTTCACGAGTTTGTGCGAGCATAAATGCTTTAAAGGGATCACTGACTTTTTCAATTGCAGCAACGACTTGGATCTCACCATCCATATAAGGCTTCACACCCTCTTGATAGGCGGTATCAAAAACAGGATGCATGATGAAGAAGGTTAAAAATAAGGTTAGACCTATTAATACTTGATTTGAAGGCGTTGATTGCACCCCCATTGCTTGGCGAAGAATAGAGAGGACAATAATAATTCGCGTAAAAGAGGTCATCATCATTAACGCTGCTGGAAGCAATGTTAAGACAGTCATTAACGCCAAAATTTGTAGGGTGACAGTGTAACTTTGACCACCGTCAGGGCTACTGGTGAGCGTAACAGCAGGAATACCCGGCTCAGCCATTACGATTAAAGGCATGAAGAGTAATAAGCTTAATAAACTGCGAATCATGATTGCCCTTTTTGTTGCAGTACTTTTTGTAGCTTTTCAGCAAAACCAGAAGCGGTACTTTGATTGTTATTATTTGACTCAATATTACTTTCTAAGGTGTGTAGCGTTTGAATTTGTTGAGCGGTAACACCGACTAAAATTTGTTTTTCACCAACTTGTAAGAGAACAGCTCGTTCACGTGGGCCCAAGGCAATACTGCTAATAATTTTTAAGTCAGAATTTGTCGAAAATTGAAAGCGACCTGTACCTCGTAATAGCCATGCTAAAACGGCAATAATGGATAAGACTAAAATTAATCCTAACAGCGTCTCTATTAACACGCCAGTGGTAACAGGCGGGCTAGAAAGTGCGTGAGCTGAAGATTGTTCAGCAGCATTTAAAACCGTTGTTGATAGGAAATAAAGGAATAGGCTAGAGAGCTTAGTTAAGCGTGACATCATTGTAGTTTCTTGATTCGCTCTTCAGTACTAATCACATCGGTTAAACGAATACCGAACTTATCATTGACCACAACAACTTCTCCGTGAGCAATTAAGGTCTCATTAACGAGTACATCCATTGGTTCACCTGCAAGACGATCAAGTTCTACCACTGAACCTTGACTCAGCTGGAGTAAGTTTCTGATATTTATTTTTGTGCGGCCAATTTCCATTGATATTGTGACTGGGATATCTAATACCATATCGAGATCCATATTGGCGGCACCAGCAGGACGAGCATCATCATTCAGTTGTGTTACTGGAGCGGCACTCGCTTTTTCAGTATCTGCTTGTTCTTCTAGGGCGGCAGCCCATGGATCCTCTTCGGCGCTCTGACCGGCTTCTTCTAATGGACCTTGCTCTTCTAAGGCAGCCGCCCATTCATCTGCGACCGCTTGATCATTTTGATTGTCTTCGCTCATAATTAATTACTCTTGTACTTTGGCTAGGTGAAATTGAGGGGCTGTATCTTTAGGATGTGGAATTAAGCCTGTAATTTTTAAGGCAGCTTTTTCTTTATGTTCACCAAAGGTGTTATTAAACATCGGGATCCCTTCCACTTTACTGACAATGTTCTTAGGCATCTCAATGGGTAAAATATCACCAGGTTTTAGCTTAAGAATATCCTTTAATGACATATCTAGCTGAGCGAACTCAGCAGAGAGAGTGACGTCCGCTAATAAAATCTCTTCACGCATTGATTTATTCCAGCGGCCATCATCAGATGAACTATCACTTTGAATACCCGTATCAAGTAAATCTCTGATCGGTTCAATCATAGAATAGGGAAGGGTGATATGCATATCTCCACCGCCACCATCAAGTTCGATGTGAATAGTTGAAATAACCACTACTTCACTAGGACTCACGACATTAGCAAACTGGGGGTTGACCTCATGATTAACAAAAGCAAACTGCATTTCCATTACCGGAGACCAAGCTTCAGTGAGATCTTTAAAACATTGTGTTAACAACATATTGATGACACGGAGTTCAGTTGCAGTAAATTCACGACCTTCGATTCGCGCTTGAAAGCGACCTTCGCCACCAAAATAATTATCGAGAATAGCGAAAACAAGATTGGGTTCAAAGACAATTAATCCTGCTCCGCGGAGCGGGTTCATATGAATAATATTTAAGCTTGTAGGCACAAATAAAGTGTGAATATATTCTGAGAATTTCATTACCTGTATGCCGCCTACTGAAATCTCAGCAGAGCGACGTAACATATTAAATAAACTAATTCTAAGGTAACGACTGAAACGTTCATTGATCATTTCAAGTGTTGGCATGCGACCGCGAATAATGCGATCTTCATTACCAAAGTCATAGCCTCGAGCAGAACCATCATCTTCAACAACTTCTGTTTCTGCAGGAACATCATCTCCACCCATACCATTTAATAGGGCATCGACTTCGTCTTGTGAAAGTATATCGTGAACGGCCATAGTCTCTTTTACTGCATTAAGTAATCGGTATAAACCGCTTCAAGCGGTCCCGATTCATTAGAAGATAGAATAGTATTGATAGTCTCGAGAGCTTGGTCTTGCAACACATCATTCCCATCTGGGCTATTTAAAATGTCATATTTTTGACTGAGAAGCAGAAGAAGTAAGTCATGTTTAATCGCGGGTTGGTGCAGGGTAAAGCTATCAATAATAGCTTGATCACGAGCCATCACTTCAAAGTTGACGCGAATATACCTAACTGCTCCGTTACTCTGTTTTTTAAAACGAACAATTAAAGGTTTTTCCATACTAATAAAGATCGGTGGTTGTTTAGCTGTTGCGACTTCTTCAACTTCTGCAGAGTCATCTTCTTCTTTTGCATCGTCACCGCCTAAGAACATGGCTGCCGCCCCTCCAAGAAGCGCCAGCACAACGACAGCGATAATGATAATCATTTTTTTTGATTTACCACCTTCTGTGCCATCTACGACTTCAACATCATCTAATTTTTCTTCAGCCATTAAAAGCTACTCCATTTGAATATTAATATTTAAGCAATAACTGCGCCATTTATTGAAGAATAAAGCTGGTGAAGAAAAATCCTTCAATTCCTTCCTTGCCAGACTCTTCTTTTAAGATGGTATTAATGGTTGCGAGAGCCTTTGCTTGTAGTGCTGTTCGTCCTTCTAATGTACTCACACTGGCTAAGTTTTGCTTAGAAAGTAAGCGTCGAATGCTATGTTGAAGCATAGGTAGATTAGTTTTTGCTAAAGAAATAATTTCTTGGTCATGGGACATCAGCGCGACTTCAACCTGCAATAAACTCACTTCTTTATTGCTTTGTCTGGAAAAATCAATGCGTATGGGTGGCTTCGCTGGAAATTGATAATAAATAGCTTGTGGTGCAGCTTCGGCTTCATCGTCAGCAGCCCACGCAGGTACAATTGAGAATGAAAGTAAAAGAAGTAATAGGGTTTTGATGGTATGAGGCATTGCTTGATATACTCTTTCTAGTCAGTTCAAAACAAAATTATGACAATCTTATTCGATAGGCGAAAGGGGTAGAACACAATTGGCAACAAACAATTTGAATGAATCACAGGAAAAACCGGTTTCTCTATGGGACAAAATTATCACTTTTCCTCAGTATCTTATCCCCCAGCATGCCTTGTCAGTATTGATGCACCGCCTAACTCGTAGCCAAATTGTATGGTTTAAAAACTGCTTTATTCGCTTTATAACAGCACAATATAAAGTGAATATAAATGAAGCCGCGAATACAGATTTAAGTAGTTATATTAGTTTTAATGCTTTTTTTACTCGCCAATTGCGGATAGGAGCTCGTCCTATTGCTCAGGGTGAAAGTGTTATTACATCGCCAGTTGATGGTGTGATCAGTCAAATAGGTCCGATAGAACAGGGAAAAATTGTTCAAGCAAAAGGGCAGAATTATACTGTCTTAGAATTATTGGGTGGAGATGAGAGTTTAGCCAAACAATTCGAACAAGGTCAGTTCACGACTATTTATTTGTCCCCAAAAGATTATCATCGTATTCATATGCCTTTAACGGGCACACTGCAACAAATGCGTTATATCCCAGGTAAACTATTTTCAGTGAGTCCACGTACTGCCCGGGCAGTCCCGAATCTATTTGCCCGTAATGAGCGAGTGGTCACGGTGTTTGAAACCGAAATGGGGCCGATTGTGATGGTCTTGGTCGGTGCTATATTTGTTGGCAGTATGGAAACGATTTGGTCGGGTCAAATAACACCTCCATATGCTAAAGAAATTCAGCATTGGGAGTATCAAGACGATAAAGCGATCACCATTAAAAAAGGTGAGGAGATGGGCCGATTTAATATGGGATCAACGGTTGTATTGTTATTACCTAAGCAAGCGGCTCAATTTAAGACTGAATTTGCTGCAAGATCGCCGGTACAATTAGGCCAAGCACTGAGTTAAGCTTTAGTTAATAATAAATAGCAATAATTGAAGAGTGAATATTTTGTTGAATATTCACTCTTCAGAGAGTACTGTATCTTCCCATGACTGAAATAGATACTCGAACACAGATCCTAAACGCGACTGAAATACGTTTTAGCCAATATGGCTACAATAAGACCACAATGGCCGAAATAGCTCGCGATTGCGACATGTCAGCTGCAAATCTATATCGATATTTTGATAATAAATTAGATATTGGTGCTGCTATTGCAAACCTTTGTCTAGTTGAAAAAGAGCGCGAACTGGGCATTATTGTGAATGATGTTGCCCTAACATCAGCTGAGAAGTTAAACAGCTTTATTCAATATGTACTGCACTATACCTATAATTATTTTAGTGAATCACCACGGATTAGTGAGCTCATTGAAGCCATGTCGACTCAGCGCCCAGATGTAATGAATGCTCATCGTCAGAGTAGTTTCTCTCTATTGCATACATTACTAGCCGAAGGCTTGGAAAATGGAGAATTCTTTTTTGCAGATATTGAGCAAACGACAGAAGCCATTAATACATCCATTACAGCCTTTTATTTGCCCACCGTTATGCCTATGTTCTCATTAGAAGAATTTGAATATAAAGCTAAAATTGTATTTGAATTGTTAGTGAAAGCTATTAGTAAACCGTAAAAAATTTCGTGTTTTGTAAATAATGTTCAAAATATTCAGGATTAAGTTATGACATCATCATTTACCGATCGTTATGCGAGTTATATTGTTAACCAGCCATGGCGCATATTATTATTTTCGTTAATTGTTATTTTAATGACTGCAAGTGGTGGTCGATTTTTACAGTTTAGTAATGACTATCGCGAGTTTTTTAGTGAAGATAACCCTGAATTATTAGCGTTTGAAGAGTTACAAGATACATATAATAAAGCCGACAATGTGATGTTTGTTTTACAGCCAGAAAATGGTGATGTATTTACTAATGAGACATTGAATTTAGTTGAAACATTAACAGAAAAGGCATGGCAACTTCCTTTTTCCAGTCGTGTTGATTCGATTAGTAATTATCAGCATACGGTTGCTGAAGATGATGATTTAATTGTTAGCGATCTTGTTAGTGAGGCGATGGGGTTGGAACAACAGCAACTCGAAAAAATCCGTGAGGTGGCGGTAACTGAACCACTATTAGTGCACCGTCTTGTGTCCACATCAGGGCATGTCACAGCTATTAATGTCACTGTTCAGCTACCCGGTAAAGCCTTAAATGAAGTGGAAATAGTGGTGGCTGCCACACGTAAATTACGCGATGAAGTTCTTGCTGAAAACCCAGGTTTGAAGATCTATTTAACAGGCTTATCAATGATGGATAACTCATTTGGTGAAGCCTCTAAAGGAGATATGAAAAGTCTGGTGCCGATGATGTTTCTGGTGGTTATTGTGGTGTTAGGGCTGTTATTACGCTCATTTACGGCAACAGTATCAACAGTGTTTGTTATTTTCAGTGCCATTCTCTTTGGCATGGGAAGTATGGGCTGGTTAGGTTGGAAGTTAACACCTCCTTCTTCTGCTGCGCCGACAATTATCCTGACAATGGCAGTGGCTGATGCGGTTCATTTATTAGTGACTTTTTTACACAATATGCGTCTGGGACAAGATAAAAAGGCAGCAATGAGTGATAGTCTGCGGGTAAATCTACAGCCAATTTTTATCACCAGTATTACCACCGCGATTGGTTTTTTGAGTATGAACTTTAGTGATGTTCCTCCATTCCATGATTTAGGGAATGTGGTGGCCATAGGTGTTATGTTTGCCTTTGTACTCTCTATCAGTACATTGCCAGCATTAATGATGGTGATGCCAGTACGTATTAAAGCCAATGTTAAAGCCGAACGTGCTCGACACCCAATGGATACGCTAGCTGATTTTGTTCTGATTAATCGTCGTGGATTATTTTGGGGAATGGGGGCTCTTGCACTTGTATTAATAAGCTTCCTACCTGCTAATACATTAGATGATCAATTTGTTGAGTATTTTGATGAAACGGTTGAATTTAGGCGTGATACGGACTTCGCTGTTGAAAATTTAAGTGGTATTTATGATATTCATTACTCTCTTAAACAAGGAGAAAGTGGCGGGATAAACGAGCCTGAATTTTTACAGCAAGTCGAAAAGTTTGCTAATTGGTTACGCAGCCAAGATAAGGTGATGCATGTGCGTACCGTCACGGATATATATAAACGTTTAAATAAAAATATGCATGGTGACGATCCTAGTTATTATCGATTACCTGAAAGCCGTGAATTGGCTGCCCAATATTTATTATTATATGAAATGTCATTACCGTATGGCCTAGATTTAAACGATCAGATTGATATTGATAAAAGTGCAACTCGTTTAACGGTAACATTTGAAAATTTGCATACAGAAGAAGTACTCGATTTTGAGAGTAAAATTGCTCAGTGGTTAAGCCTTAATACCCCAGAAATAGAGTTTTCAGGGGCCAGTGCAACGATTATGTTTGCTCATATCGGTAAGCGAAATGTACAAAGTATGTTGTTTGGAACAACAGTTGCTCTAGTCTTTATTTCGTTTATTTTAATGTTGGCTTTACGTTCATTTCGAGTAGGCTTTATTAGCCTCGCACCTAATTTATTACCTGCTGGTATGGCATTTGGAATATGGGGAATAATGGTCGGTCAAATTGGTATGTCACTTTCTGTTGTAACGGGCATGACATTGGGGATTGTGGTTGATGATACGGTCCATTTTCTCAGTAAATACTTACGTGCCCGTCGAGAAAAAGGCTTAGATAGTGCAGAAGCAATACGCTATGCCTTTAATACTGTCGGTGTAGCATTGTGGGTAACCTCATTGGTATTAGTCGCTGGCTTTATTGTTTTAGGTCAATCTCACTTTGCTCTTAATGCTCATATGGGTGCAATGACAGCAGTGACTATTGCCATAGCATTAATTATGGATTTCTTATTCTTACCACCACTATTGATGAAATTAGAGGAAAAAAAACATGCGTAATTTGAGTGCACTATTAATTTTAATCATTGGCTTTCTGCCCTTTGTTCATGCTGAAACCAATGAAGAAATAGGCTTGGCTATTATTATTGAAGCAGATAATCGAGATCAGGGTTGGCAAGATAGTTCGGCAGAACTCTTAATGACCTTACGTAATAAAAAGGGCAGGGAGAGTATCCGTGAGATCAGAGTAAAAAATCTTGAAGTCATAGGGGATGGGGATAAAGGCTTGACGGTTTTTGACCAACCTAGAGATGTAAAAGGAACGGCTTTTTTAACCTATTCTCATGCCCTTGTTCCCGATGAACAGTGGATTTTTCTTCCAGCACTGAAACGTGTGAAACGTATTTCTTCAAGTAATAAGTCAGGTCCATTTATGGGTAGTGAGTTTGCTTATGAAGATATCAGTTCGTTCGAAGTTGATAAATATAGTTACCTGTATTTACGTGATGAAGTGTTAGATGGGCAGGATTGTTTTGTGCTAGAAACACGCCCATTGTATAAACATTCAGGCTATACCAGAAGTATTTTGTGGATAGATAAAGACGAGTACCGTCTGCAGAAAATTGATTTTTATGATCGTAAAGATAGCCTATTAAAAATTCAACGCTTTACGGATTACCAACAATACCTAGGTCAATATTGGCGTGCACATACGATGACAATGGAAAACCAACAAAATGGTAAGTCGACAGTGTTAACGTGGAGTAACTTCGCCTTTCAAACAGGCTTAACAGATCAGGATTTCAAGAAAAATGATCTTAAACGCCAACGCTAAAATCAGTGCTACTCATGTTGTAGTTTCACTCTTTGCTTATTGTTGTTTTACAGCACAAGTCTTTGCCGATGAGTGGACGGGTTATAGTGCCGTTGAATACCGTTATTTTCAGCATCAATCTATTAGGCCATCACCTGCACAGCAGCATGATGTGTCTTTGGTCTTGGCTCCTGAATTCTTCCATGAATGGGATGACGGTGAGCAAAGTGTGATTATTGCTCCATTTCTGCGAGTGGATAGTGAAGACGATGAACGGACACACGTTGATTTACGTGAGGCACGTTGGTTGCTAACGAAAGATAATTGGGAATTAACGGCCGGTATTGCAAAAGTGTATTGGGGGGTGACTGAATCTCAGCACGTTGTTGATGTGATTAATCAAACGGATTTAGTTGAGAACACAGATACTGAAGATAAACTCGGCCAGCCGATGATTAATCTCAGTATGTTTCAAGATTGGGGGGCAGTTGAGTTATTTATATTACCTTATTTCCGTGAACGAACATTTGTAGGTAAAGAAGGGCGGTTACGCGGCCAGTTAGTGGTTGATACTGATCATGCTCAGTATGAGTCATCAGCCAAGCAGCAGCATATTGATTTTGCGGCACGTTGGTCTCACTCAATGGGGGATTGGGATCTGGCAGTGTCTCATTTCTACGGTACTAATCGTGAGCCACTATTACGTGCTAATTCGACTTTGACAGCCTTAGTCCCTTATTACGAAATCATGCATCAAACAGGTGTTGAACTACAAAATACGAATGAGGCATGGTTATGGAAATTAGAAGCTATTCGACGTGAGTCGAAGACAGATACATTCACCGCTTTAACCGCTGGTTTTGAATATACCTTTTATGGTGTGTTTGATAGTGATATAGATATTGGTTTAATTAGCGAATATTTGTTTGATGATCGCGGTAATGAACTCCTTACACCTTTTGAAAATGATGTGATGATGGGGACTCGCATTACCTGGAATGATGAGCAATCATCAGAGTTATTATTAGGTGTTATCCAAGACTTAGATAGCCATGATGCTGCATGGAATATAGAGGCAAGTCGACGTATCGGTAATCGTTGGAAAGTCTCAATAGAGGGGCGATTATTTAGTTCGGATAATACAAGTTCTTCGCTGTATCAGATGAGAGATGAAGACTATATTCAACTTGAGTTTTCACGGTACTTTTAACTAAAAAAGCCCAAACTTTATTCAAGTTTGGGCTTTTTTATCGCGCTATTTTTTAAACTTCATTACGCCATTGGTGACACGGATCATCAAAGATAACACTACCTTCTTCAGGTCCCCATGTGCCAGCAGGGTAAGTATGGACGAAGTCTTGTTCCTTAGACCATTTTTTAATGATTGGATCAACAGCTTTCCAAGCTAAATCTACTTCATCAGAACGTAAGAATAAAGAACGATCACCTAAAATAGCATTGAGAATCATCGCTTCATAGGCATCCAATTTATGCTTCTCATCTTCACTTTCAACGGTTTCTAAGCCAACAGTATGTGCATTGATTTCTAAACCAGGGCGTTTAGCCTGTAATTCAATACGCAGTGTGTTGTCAGGCTGTAAGCCCATGGTGATCCAGTTGGCATGGCTATCACCAATTTCTGTCCCTTTGAATAGTTCTTGAGGTGGCTTTTTAAAGCGAATGGCAATCATGGCTTTTGAATCAGGCATACATTTACCCGTGCGCAGGTAAAATGGCACATCACGCCAGCGCCAGTTATCAATATAGAGCTTCATTGCAGCATACGTTTCAGTCACACTATTTGCTGGAGCATCATCTTCTTCAAGATAACCTTGTTGTGCTTCTCCTGCGACTGTTCCGGCAGAATATTGACCGCGGAAAGCATGACTATCCACCATGTCTTCAGTAAGAGGGCGAATTGCTTTAAGTACTTTTACTTTTTCATCACGCAGCGATTCATCATTTAAATCTGCTGGTGGTTCCATGGCAATTAATGTCATTACTTGTAATAAGTGACTTTGAATCATGTCACGCATCGCACCAGAACCATCATAATAGCCTGCACGTCCGCCTACGCCTTGTTGTTCGGCATGAGTAATTTGTACATGGTCAATATAGTTACGGTTCCATAGCGGCTCTAACAATAGGTTTGCGAAGCGAAATACAAAGATATTTTGTACTGTGCTTTTACCTAAATAATGATCGATACGGTAGGTTTGTTTTTCGCTGAAATTACGGCTTAATACCGCTTCTAATTCTGCCGCACTTTTTTGGTCGTAACCAAATGGCTTTTCAACAACAAGATGACGCCAGCCATTAGTTTCTTGATTTAAACCAACAGCCGCTAAATTATCACCAACCACACCAAATAGTGATGGGCTAATAGATAAGTAAAAGACGATATTGTCAGAGAAACTTTGAGCAGGATCATCTAATGTGTTTTTTAAATCTTGGTAAGATTCGGCATCATTAATGTCATTTTTGAAATAGCTGATTTTAGCTAAAAAGTTTTCTAAAGCATTAGCATCAACACCATCACGTGCTTTTGCTGAAACATACTCACTTACGCGAGCCTTCCAGTCTTCTTGAGACGAGTCACCACGACCCATACAAATAATTTTTGTATCGTCAGTTAAGCGGTTCTCGATGTTGAGATGATAAAGTGCTGGTAGCAACTTTTTCTTTGATAGATCACCCGTGGCACCAAAAATGATGATAGTACAAGGTTTCATGTTTTCTCCCGTTGCAGGCTAAAGTACGTATATAATTAAGCAATTGTACCAATTTTTAGGAGCATGGCGTGCGAAAAATTCTTTTTGCTAGTAGTGAAGTTCACCCTTTAATTAAGACTGGAGGCTTAGCTGACGTGTCGGCTAGTTTGCCAATTTCACTGCGAGAAAGAGGCCAAGATGTTCGTATTATCTTGCCTGCATACCGCCAATGTCTGCAGGCTTTGAGTGATGTCCGACTTGTCGCAACACTGAAGTTAGACGGTTTTTACCTTCCTATTGAATTGTTAGAATCTACTCTCCCTGATAGTAATGTCACGCTTTACTTAGTCAATTCTCCGCAGCATTTTGATCGTGATGGCGGTGCTTATGGGCCTGCAGGTGGTGGAGATTGGGTAGATAATGCGGCACGTTTTGCTTTGTTCTCACGAGCAATTGCAGCTGTAGCCATGAATCAAGCGGGTTTAGACTGGCAGCCCGAAATTCTCCATTGTAATGATTGGCAAACAGGACTCGCCCCAGCCATAATTTCTGAGCAGCCAAATCGTCCAGCCACTATTTTTACTATTCATAATTTAGCTTATCAAGGCTTATACCCTAAGAGTGCATTTGAAGCTTTAGATCTTTCGACGTCCCTTTGGCATAGTGAAGGGTTAGAGTTTTACAATATGCTGTCGTTTATGAAAGGTGGATTGATATATTCTGATCAAATCACCACGGTGAGCCCGACTTATGCTGAAGAAATTTGTACTTATGAGTATGGCTATGGTTTAGAAGGTTTATTATCAGAGCGCGCTAAAGAAGGGCGTTTAAAGGGAATTTTAAACGGAATTGATAACCATGAATGGAACCCTGAAACAGATAAAGCGATAGCAAAAAACTATTCTATTAAAACTGTTCGTGATAAATCACAAAACAAAATTGCTATCCAACAGCATTTCTCTTTACCTGAAAAAGATGATGCATTGGTCTTAGGCTTAGTGAGCCGCCTTGTTTCCCAAAAAGGGGTGGATTTAACGATAGAAGCTATCACTAGACGTTTAGATGCGGGGGATAATATTCAACTCGTTTGCTTGGGTAGTGGCGAAGCTAATTATGAACAAGATCTTCGTGTATTACGTGCTCGATACCCAGATAAAGTGGGTGTAACAATTGGTTACAACGAACAATTAGCTCATCAAATTGAAGCAGGATCAGACGTATTTTTAATGCCATCTCGATTTGAACCATGTGGGCTGAATCAACTGTATAGCTTGCGCTATGGAACATTACCATTGGTTAGAAATACGGGGGGGCTTGCTGATAGTGTGGTGGACTGTTCAGATGAAAATATAAAAAATGAAACGGCGACAGGCTTTAAGTTTAAAACGGCAACGACAGATGAACTTGATCATGCCTTATTACGCGCCATTAATTTATTTTCTCGCCCTAGAATTTGGCGTAAAGTCGTCATTACAGCAATGGAGCAAAACTATAGCTGGGAAATAAGCTCTCAAGCATATGAAGAGTTATACGATAGTATCTAGATTAAAATTAATTTGAAAGTAGTCACTGTGGGCAACGTTTCAGCTGTGCATGCAGCTGTTTAAGTGCCTTAGTATCAGATGGCCGTTGTTAACGGCCTGCCTACTGAAAAACACATTATGTTTATTATTCGCCCTAAGTCAGCTTAGGCTGGCTAATAATACTGTTGTGGCAATAGTAATTGCCTTCAGAAGCACGACAGGACAAAAATACGCCGTGTTATTAATCTAACTGTTTCACGACTTGATGCGTGATCAGCATAATTAACAAAACGGCACTGGCAAAGATATATAAGCCACTATGGATCTGAATAGTGGCAATAACGCCGAGCTTTACGGTGACGATAAGAATCGCAACCACCATCACATCTAACATGGCCCAACGTCCATAATCATGCATGAGTTGTAGTAGTTTTTTATTACGATGATTTTGGATGGTGGCTGGAGAAAGCAGTAAAAATAATAATACTATTTTAGTAATAGGGATAACAATGCTAAAGGTGGCAATGAGCACAAATAAAAAAATCTGCCCATCTTGTAATAACTGCCAGACTCCAGAGACAACAGATACAGAGTGATCAAATAACAAAAACTGTGTAATTGTTAGCATCGGCAGAACAAAGCCAAAAACGAGTAATAAACTGGTTAAAATCAGTAGGATACGCAGTTGAGTCGCTTTGTTAGCAAGCAAGTTAGTCACTATTATTATCTTTTCCAGTTCGATCTTTTTTAGAAACATAGCGCGGTTTATCTGACTTTTTCTTTTGTTTCTTGGCTATTTTAGATGAAGCGGCAAGTCCCTTCATTCTGGCTACGGGCAGGGTTGTTTCTAAATGGAACTCTATTCGATCTAGGTTTTTACGATCATGTGCTTCTACTAAATTAATGGCCGCTCCTAATTGTTCTGCACGTCCTGTTCGACCAATACGATGAATATAAACATCACCTTTAAACGGTAAGTCATAGTTAATAACATGACTGATATTGGTTAAATCTAATCCTCGTGAAGCGACATCCGTTGCCACCATGACTTTGATTTGTCCATTGCGGAATTTACGTGTTTTATCTAAACGTGTTGCCTGATTAAAGTCCCCATGCATCACTTGTGCTGAGATATTACGCGACTGTAGCCAGCTGGTAACTTCTTCGGCACGTTCTTTTTTATTACAAAATACTAAGGCGCTGGTACAGCTTTCATCATTGATGATTGCTTGTAACATTGCTTGCTTATGATGTTTGTCATCAGCGTAATAAACATGTTGAGAGACTTGATCTGATTTTTGATTGGCAGCATCTATTTGAATCACTTCAGCATCAGAAAGTAATTCTTCGGCAAAGATTTCAACACCACTACCAGCTAATGTGGCTGAGAATAAACAAGCTTGGAAACCGTCTGCAATAGTGGCAAGTAATGACAAAACATCAGGGGCTAAGCCCATATCCAACATGCGATCGGCTTCATCAATGATCACCATATCAATATCAGATAAATCCAAGGCTTCTTCTGAGACTAAGTTTAATAAGCGTCCCGGAGTACCGATAACAATATCACTTGCTTCAGATAAAAATTCAACTTGTTTTGATTGTGAAAAGCCACCCGTCATAATGACAGTATTCACAGTCATGTTTTTACTGAGTTGGGTAATCACATATTGAATTTGAAATGCGAGTTCACGTGTAGGCGCCAAAATCAGAATTTTAGGCTGATGGTTACGATTGGGTTCATCAATTAACATTTGTAATGCAGGCAATACAAATGCAGCTGTTTTACCGGTACCCGTGGCTGCGCCAGCTAATACATCCTTACCTTCTAAAATAAAAGGAATAGTCGCTTCTTGTACAGCGGTGGGCGTGGTAAACCGTATACTTTGCAGAGCATCAAGTAATTGGTCGTCTAGCATTAAGTCATCAAATGTCATGGTCATTCTTATTTAATTTTGAAAGCAATGAGTTTATTCGTTAGCATCATTGGGATAATAATCAGGTTTTTTTCAGGAATAATCGTGTGGTCAGCACTGCCTTGTTCTAGAGCCACTAATGTTTTACTTAGTCCCTGCTTGGTAATATGGAGTAGTTTTCCTGACATCCAATCAGTCACAAAGTAATTGCCATGGCCATCAGCTTCAATGCCATCCAAGTTACCAATAGCTGATTTATCGCCAAGGCTATTAATTTGTTTAGTATTAATATCAATGGTTTTTATATGGCCCGGGGTCGTAGTAGCAAAACCATCCGTCATCGTTCCCCAACTAGCAACAAGCAACTGATTATCTTCTACTAATAAACCATTAGGGACATCTAAAGCTTCATCTTCAATCCAGATCGAAAATTTCCCATCTGCTAAACGGTAAAGAGTATTCGTTAAAAATGCAGAGACATAGATGTGACCATTATGATCAGCAACAACATCGTTGAGGAATTTTGCTTCAGGTGCAGAATAGCGCTCTACAATTTTTTTCTGTTTAATATCGGCGACAATTAACTCATTAATGTCAGCAATATACAGTTTATTACCGACGATTGTTAACCCTTTAGGAGCATTTAGCCCTGTTAGCCAATATTGTTCAATGAGCTGACCATCTACTGATAGGCTACTAATATATCCATCAGCATCTGCTTCCGTGCCGTCACCATTAATATTTGACACATATAGAAGCTTAGAAGGACGGTGGTAAACCACTGATTCTGGTTGCTCTAACACGTCAAGGGACTGCCATGCGGGTACAACGACGAGTGGCTCAGCATACGTGAGACTCGATGCTAAAATTAAAAGGCTGGATAATAAGGAAGAGATAATTTTCATGGTCGGCTCTTAAATTTCTAGATATCAAAGCGGTAATGATACAGCCTTTAGCTATGACTCGCTAAGATCGCTTGATAATAAGGCCAATATCAATTGATTGTTTCCGCAGTTGACCGGAGTTAAGTAAGGTGACAATTCTGACTGTTAATGCTCTAGAATTTATGGAAAATCTAAACCTGACAGACTCTTCAATACCGGCTAATGTGATGGCATGAACAGTTTTCTCGTGAAGCCCATGCGGTTGTAGAACAGATAAGTCACCAAGACAAGAAAACTGCGTATTATCGCTAAATTATTTTATGCATCAATGACTAATAAGCTACCGACAATCATGATGCCACTTGCAAATAGTCGACGCGCAATATGTTCCTCATTAAAAATTTTCCAGCCAAGAAAAACTTGTAACACCATCGCTAATTGAAATAGCGCAAGGGAATAGGCAATTAGGAACTGAGTGAATACGATCATCGTCATATACTGCATTAAGAAGATGAGGATACCAAGGTAGAGAAAGCGACTGACATGTTGGTAAGACTGTTTAAGATCGTTTGCAAAGCTATCTTTTAAAAACAAGGTGTGGGCGATAATCGCAAACGGAAAACCAATTAAACACCAAAATACAGTAGTGGCAATCGCGCCTCCAGAAACAACTGCAGTCTTGAGTGGTAACGTGCCAATGGAGAAAAGTAATATGGATAAAAAGCGATACTGAACGCCACGATCAGCAAGTAAGTGGATAACACGATTGTTGTTGGACTTATTCGCTGGGAATAATAAAATGCTACCGAAGACAATAATCGCGATGCCTAAAAAGCCTTGGGAACTCGGAATTTCACCAATAAAAATCATGGCGAGAAACATTGAAATAACCACCTTATAGGCATTGAGTGGCCCAAAAACAGATAAATCCGTTTTTGATAAGGACATCACTAAGAATAAGGTGCCAGCCATATCAAATAAGGCTGCAAAGAATATATTAAGCCAAAACTCCGAAGAAAGGGCAAAGGGGTTAAACGTCCATAGTAAGGGTATGGAAATAATACTTAAGACAGCATAAGAAGCCATCACAATGAAAAAGGGATGGAGGCCGTAGTGAGCTAATTTTTTTTGAAAGACATTGGCAAAGGATGAAAATAACAGTCTGCCAAAAACAACTAGAATTTCCACTTAATGCTGATTTCCATGAGATTGATAATGATTGTTTTCATCAAGGTCATATTGATTAAACACGCTATATTTTCCTTGTTGAGTAAATTGAAACACAATAAAGGGATCTTTGCGTTCACCCATTTCCATACCGGGAGTGCCAATAGGCATTTGGGGGACTGATAGGCCCGAAATATCAGGTTTATCAACTAATAATCGTCGAATATCTTCGGCAGGAACATGACCTTCGATGATATAACCACCAATGATAGCGGTATGACACGAGCGCATCTGCTTGGGCAATTTCATAGCTTCTTTAACACTGTTCATATCATGGGAAAACAAGTCAATTACATTAAACTTATTTTGCTCTAGATGCTCAATCCATTTATGGCAACAATGACATGTCGAGCTACGATATACCTTAATTTCATTGGTAATAGACTCTGTTGCATAGCTAGAAATAGAGAGAAGTGGTAGCAAGAGTAATAATAGAATTTTAAACATAATGTTTACTATATAATCTGAGATACGAATAGTCTATTCGTACGGAGCTAAAATTAGCATTATTTTTTATTTTATCTCCAGCCAGCCATGCAACTCGCTTCATTCGTGATTGAAGCGTTCACGACAGAAGGCTGGACTAGAAAACGGAGTGAGAGTCATCATGACGCTGCAAGGAATTCGAAGAAAGCTTATAAATATTCCACTAAGATCTCGGCATTAGGGTGCTGGTTTTCAATAGGAATCAACGCCTGCATAATAGATTTTTCATGACTACCATCAACCATTTCTGGGAAAATATTAACTTCTATAGCCTGTTGTTTAAGCTCAAGTAATTGGGCTTCTGATAATAAGTCATTATTCACCCATAATATGGCTTGCTCTGAGAACAGTGATGGTTTGACTTCTTCATAGCCTTCCTCACTAAAGATTAGATAAATAATCATTGTTGAGGTAGCGCTAAATAAGCATTTTCAGAAATATCAGACCATGCATCATTTTGTAGGCGAAAAGCTTGGTAAGCCTCATAAATATGAGCGAACTTTGGATTATTAGCCGCCTCTTCAGCTAATGTTTCATCAGTCAATGTTCTTAGTTTTAGTAAGACATCATCAGGGAAGCGGTGGAGGGTGATATCTTCTTTATTTTGTAAGCCTTGTAAGGCCGCCATATTCTTTTGTTCCATCTCAGAGAGCATGTGAAGGTTTTCAGCCATAGCGGCATGACTTACAATGGCTTGTAAGTCGGCAGGTAACTGCTGCCAAGCACGTTCATTAATCGTGAGCTCCAGCACGGTGCCAGGCTCATGCCAACCAGGGTAATAATAGTGTTTTGCTGCTCGTTCCAAACCTAAGCGTTGATCGTGAAAAGGGCCAATCCACTCTGTTGCATCAATAGTATTGCGTTCAAGGGCGGTATACACCTCACTGCCTGCTAATAAGATTGGGTTGCCGCCGGCTTTGGCGAATACTTTTCCACCTAGCCCCGGAATTCGCATTTTCAGGCCTTTAATATCATCAAGTGAAGTGATTTCTTTATTAAACCAGCCTCCCATTTGAACACCCGTATTACCGAGAGGGAAGGGGATGACGTGAAAAGGTTTATAGGTTTCACGCCATAACTCTAAACCGCCACCGTTATAGAGCCATGCATTCATACCGCGGGCTGTCATACCAAAGGGAACAGTTGAGAAAAACTGTGCTTCAGGTACTTTTCCTGCCCAGTAATAGGCACTACCGTGGCCCATCTCAACGGTACCTTGGGACACAGCATCAAAGGTTTGTAACGCAGGGATGAGTTCGCCTCCAGCATAGACTTTAATATTTAAACGCCCATTGGACATCGCTCGGACATTATCAGAAAAACGCTCAGATCCTGCTTGTAAAACCGGGAAACCGGGTGGCCATGTGGTGACCATTTTCCAATTAAAGTGTTGTTGTGCTGAATCAGAGGGTGATGCTGATGACTCAGCCGTGTTTTCAGGGCCACAAGCGGTGAGTATTAAGCCCATCACTGTGATGAAAATGAGTCGAGATAAAGATGAAGTAAGCATAAAACTATTCCTGTTTAAACTTTTTCTAATTTAGCATAAGCAAGGACTAGCCACTTAGTGCCCGCATGTTTAAAGTTGACCTGAGCACGGGCAGCTTTGCCTGCTCCTTCAGTATCAATAACTGTCCCTGCACCGAATTTATGATGATGAACATCTTGCCCTGGGTTGAAGCCTGTTTCGTTAATAGCTTTGCCATGTTTAGGAGCGCTGAAACTAGTCGTTCCACTACTGACTACATTTTTACGCGCCCGAATCGCTTCAATATGTTCTTCAGGGATTTCTTTTAAGAAACGTGAAGGTGTGGGCGACATTTCTTGGCCATAGAGGAAGCGTGATTCAGTGTGCAATAAATAGAGCATTTTTCGAGCACGTGTCATACCAACATAACAAAGGCGACGTTCTTCAGCGAGACGACTAGGATCATCACTGGTTTTTTGGCCGGGGAATAAGCCTTCTTCCATACCCACCATGAAAACAAGAGGAAACTCTAAGCCCTTAGCAGAGTGCAGTGTCATTAATTGAACGCAGTCTTCCCATTGATCGGCTTGGTTTTCACCCGCTTCTAATGCTGCATGAGATAAAAAGGCATCGAGAAGAGGCATATCATCTGCTTCTTCCGGTTTTTCAAATGTGCTGGTGGCATTGATTAATTCATCAATATTTTCAACTCGCCCCTGACCTTTTTCTGTTTTATCTTTACTGAAATGTGTGCGTAAGCTACTTTCATCTATAACGAGGGTGGTTAATTCATTGAGTGAAATGGAGTCACTTTCAGGTGTTAACGAATCAATAAGGGTTAAAAAACCTGCTAAGGCATTGCTTGCCCGAGCTGTGAAAAACTTCGCCTGTAGTAAATCAACACATGCTTGCCACATTGTTTGGTTTTGTTGTCGTGCATGCTGACGTAATTGGGTGAGTGTGGACGCACCGATGCCACGAGTTGGCGTATTCACTACTCGTTCAAAAGCTGCATCATCATTACGGTTAGCAACAAGACGCATATAGGCTAATACATCTTTAATTTCAGCACGATCAAAAAATCGCAAGCCACCATAAACACGGTAGGGCATATTGTTTTGCATTAAGGCTTCTTCAATCACTCGTGATTGAGCATTCGAGCGATACAATACGGCACAGTCGGCTCGCTTACCGCCTTTTTCTACCGATGCTTTGACTTGTTGTACTAAATAGTTTGCTTCATCACGCTCGTTATAAGCTTGGTATAGTTGAATTAAGTCGCCTTGTTCATCATCGGTCCATAGTTCCTTGCCTAGACGATCACTATTATTGGCAATAACGGCATTAGCAGCAGATAAAATATTACCCGTTGAACGGTAATTTTGTTCGAGGCGAATATTACTTGCACCATCATAATCAAGGTGAAATTTTTGAATGTTTTCAATACGAGCGCCACGCCAGCCATAAATAGATTGGTCATCGTCGCCGACAATAAATAAATTTCCTGTATCACCTGCCAGTAATTGTAGCCACGCATATTGAATAGTATTCGTGTCTTGGAACTCATCAACAAGGATCTGCTGAAAGCGCTGTTGGTAGTTAGCAAGAATATCTGGACGTTTTAACCATAATTCATGACTGCGGAGTAAAATCTCTCCAAAATCAATTACACCAGCACGTTGGCAAGCCTGCTCATAGGCTTGGTAGATTTCCAACATGACTTGTGAATATTTATCATTTCCTGCTTGAATATGCTGAGATCGCAGACCTTCATCTTTATTACCGTTGATATACCACTGAGCTTGTTTAGGAGGCCATTGAGCTTCATCTAATTCCATCGCTCGGACAATACGTTTCAGCATACGGAGTTGATCGTCACTGTCTAATATTTGAAAGCTTTGTGGTAATTCAGCTTCTTTCCAGTGTGCTCGTAATAGTCGGTGAGCGAGGCCATGGAATGTTCCTACCCACATGCCGCCAAGTGGATAACCTAAATTATCTTCAATTTTAGCGCGCATTTCTTTAGCGGCTTTATTGGTAAAAGTAACCGCAAGGATATTAGCAGGAGAAAGGTTTTCAGCTTGAATAAGCCATGAGATTCGGTGAATCAGAACCCGTGTCTTACCACTGCCAGCACCGGCTAAAATACGGGCGTGACCTAGGGGAGCCGAAACGGCTTCACGCTGAGGTTTATTGAGTCCATCAAGTAATTCAGAAACATCCATTGAGTTTTATCGCGCTCAGTTTTTAGACTAATAGAGACAGAAAAACACTGAATATGTCAGGCATACCCAGTGTTTTAATGATGTGCGTTAGCATTTAAGATCCCAATGATTATGGAATCTTAAGTGTTTAGATATTGCTATCTAGAAATGCAGCTAATTGTGATTTAGTTAATGCACCTACTTTAGTTGCTTCAACTTCCCCATCTTTAAACAGCATTAGTGTCGGAATACCGCGAATACCATAACGAGGTGGTGTTTCAGGGTTTTCATCAATATTTAGTTTACAGACTTTAATTTTACCTGCGTATTCTGCACCAATTTCTTCTAAAATTGGGGCAATCATCTTACAAGGGCCACACCATTCAGCCCAGTAATCAACTAGAACAGGTAGATCAGATTGTAAGACTTGGTTTTCAAAATCGCCATCAGTTACTGGGGTGACGTTTTCGCTCATATTGTTTTCTCCATTGGTATATAACTTATTGGAAGGCTATACTCACATTCCAATATTGAGTAACATTTTTTCCTATCATCAAAGGTAATGCAAGTATTTCTATGAGTACCCATCTAACTGAACAGGCTTTTTCGACATTACCTTTACATGAAATGCTTCAAACTGGATTACGTCATGCAGGCTTTGAATTTTGTACTCCAATTCAAGCAAAGTCACTCCCGCTATTGCTTGCAGGACAAGATGTAGCAGGGCAGGCGCAAACAGGAACAGGTAAAACTATTGCCTTTTTGCTGGCTACTTTTCAGCGACTATTAACAGAAAAACCCCCTAAAAATTGGGATGGAAAACAACCCCGAGCTTTCATTTTAGCCCCCACGCGAGAGCTTGCAAATCAAATTGCTAAAGATGCCGTCCTACTGAATAAGGATGCAAATTTGCGCATTGTTGTTTCATATGGTGGCAAGGACTATGACAAACAAAAAACAGCGATTACCGATGGTGTTGATATCTTAATTGGCACACCGGGACGATTACTGGATTATCATAAGCAACGCGTATTCAATCTAAAGTCCGTGCAAGCTGTCGTGTTAGATGAAGCAGATCGAATGTTCGATCTTGGCTTTATTAAAGATGTGCGATATTTCTTACGCCGTGTACCAGCTCCAACAGAACGATTAGGCATGCTCTTTTCAGCAACCTTAAGTTTTAAGGTTGCTGAACTTGCTTATGAGCATATGAATAACCCTGAAAAGGTTGAAGTGGCGGCAGGAAAGATAGCTGGCGATCGCATTGAAGAAAGTGTTTATTACCCTGCAAATGAAGAAAAAATACCGCTATTACTGGCCTTAATTAAACGTATTCAACCAAAACGAGGCATTGTATTTGTTAATACTAAACGTGCTGCTGACAGAGTGTGGGGATTTTTAGAAGGTAATGGTCATAAAGCTGCCTTATTGTCAGGCGATGTACCGCAGAAAAAACGCGAAAAATTATTAAAACATTTTCAAGATGGAGAGTTTCCATTTTTAGTGGCTACTGATGTAGCTGCGCGAGGCTTACATATCCCAGAAGTGACTCATGTATTTAACTATGACTTACCTCAAGATGTTGAAGACTATGTTCATCGTATTGGTCGAACAGCTAGAGCCGGTGCAAGCGGTGTGGCTATTAGTTTTGCCTGTGAAGATTATTCGTTTTCATTACCAGATATTGAAGAGTATATTAAACATAAACTTCCGGTATCCTCATCAGCAGATGAAATATTAGAACCACCACAGCCGGCAAAGAAACCTGAGAAACGGCCACCTCTGCCACAGCATAAAAAATCCGGGGCAGGACAGAAAACTCGATCTCCACATCATCAACGACGTAAAAAACCAAGTCATAACAATGGCAATTAAAGGGACGTAGTTAATGCAAATTGATGGTGCACATTTAGCCACTGCTTTTGCTCCGAAGCCCAGTGCGCTTCAGGAGCAAAAACGTGCGCCAGTCACTATTGATGCAATAGCAAATTTTGCAGTTGAAGCAGAGCCTTCATCGCAGAAAAAAACAGTGTATCCGCGAGCAGATCAAGCTGTAATAAGAGCCGAAGATAGTCAGCAAGCACAATTTATTCGCTTTTTTTCGACCACAGAGAGAAGCTCAGCAGACACGACTAATCAATCATCTGCAAATTCACCTCAGCCAGTACTGCCCCAAAGTGTTCAACACTATAAACAGATAGATGAGTTATCGACAGAGCCTTCACAGACATTAGTTGATGAAACGGTATAACATTCTCCTCATCATCATGTGTATGGTGTTAACAGCTTGTTCAACCGTCTCTGACAGTCAAAAGACCGTTGCAGCTGATCCTAATCAGGCGGGAATATCGCGTTTAGCTAAGAGTGATATCAATGAAGTCGTGGAGCATCATCAGCGCGCGGTAATAGCTGATCTTAAAACCATGATGATCAAGCTCTATAAACGAAACCCTTCTGGTCGTCATGATGAGGAAACTCGCTCGATTGAGGACAGTGTGGACCACTTTTTTTCGCAACGACATAATTCTGGCTATGAACAGTGGCAGGATATGACTGCAAATGACATTGTTCGCCTTGCATTAGATGAGCGCTACCAAGAGTCAGATCGTGTTCTCCCCTTTATTTTTGGTTTGCGAAAAATGTTGATGGCTTCATATGATGATCATATGGAGTTTTATTATTTAAGTAGCATCGATGGACAGAAGTTATATAACAGTGCCCGTAATATAGAAATATCTGCATGGATGCTGGCAGAAAGACGCGATCAGAACGGTGACTTATTCTTACTAAGCGATAGTGTGCAGCATGAGCAGAGAAATTTAAGCTATCAACGGTTGATAGGAGAAATGATCGCAACTCAAGATAATTTAGCTGTGATTATTGCTCAAAAATCCGGACGACTATTAAAAACAGTGATTGTGAAAGCAGCATCAATGGTCTTTTTACCTATTTAACCGATACGTTTATTTACTCAGTTATTTTTAGACCAAAATGTGGCACTCATCGGTCAGTGGCAAATAGCATTTGCATAACTCTATTGTCAGCTTGTCGGGTCTGAGGATAAAGATAAAGATAAAGATAAAGATAAAGATAAAGATAAAGATAAAGATAAAGATAAAGATAAAGAGTGAGTATTGAACCTGCACAAAGGATTATACTGATGATGCTGATAGCTAGCTCTATAGGGAAGGGAAGATGATTAAAATTTTATGTCTGTTTTTGACCATGTTGTTCATAGTTGCGTGTTCGGATGAAACTCAAAAAAGTGAAGATAATGTGTGGAAAGAGCAAACAGATATGCTCGATAAAGCTAAAGATGTAGAGTTGTTAATTAACGATGCTGCATTACTGCAACGTGAGCGGATAGAGCAAAATACACAATAAGTGTTGCTAATGATCCAGCTTATAGTGAGGCTGAATTAGCTAATCTAAAGGTGACAGATTCTGCTGGGGTCGACTGCAGAGTTTAAATATACGGCGGTAACAAACTAATATTTATGTTGAGTTAGAGCTGGGTTAGCAAAACGATGGCCTAATGCTTGGCGCATAAAGATATTTTTTAACATACTCTGTTGATTGACCATTTTCAGACCAAAACGTCTAGCCCAGCGAACAGGATAGAGCTCGCTACCAAAAGTCTTTTTGAAGGCATCCATGGTCATTTGCATGATAAGGTTATCTGCTTTTCTTCGGCGCTGATATTTATTTAAGGTATGTAAGCTAGCAATATCACGACCCTTTTGAGCAGCTTCTAATACAATTTCAGCAAGTGTAGCGGCATCAAGAAAACCAATATTGACTCCTTGTCCTGCAAGAGGATGGATAGTGTGAGCCGCATCTCCGACTAAGGCAAAGCCAGCTTCAACATAATGCTCTGCATGACGAAGCTTTAAAGGAAAGCTTGCTCGTTGGCTAATATCGCTAATGTCCCCTAAGCTAAATTCAAATGCTTTTGCCATGATTGTTTTAAACGCATCATCATCGAGCTGATTGAGTAGTTCTGCTTCTTCAGTTGAATTTGACCAGACAATTGAGCATTGATGAGAATCTGCTAAGGGTAAAAAAGCGAGTGGACCTTCGCTTAAAAAACGTTGGCGAGCAGTGTTGTCATGCGGCTGTTCAGTAGTCACCGTACACACTAATGCTGTTTGCTGATAATTCCAGCCCTTTACTTCTATACCTGCCCACTCTCTGAGTGGAGACATCGCTCCATCAGCACCTACAATTAAGCTAGCAGTTAGCTCTCTGCCATCTTCTAGGGTAAGGGTGTTACCTTGGCGTGATTGAGGCTTTACAGGGCAAATGAGGTCGATATTATGCAGTTGTTGGCAGCGTTCAAGGCTGGCTTGTTGTAGGTGACGATTTTCAATAATATGACCCAAATGAGACTCGCCAATGTCAGCGCTGTCAAAATGCAGAGTATTAGATTGGGTTTCCCACACTTTCATATCAGTAAATTGACTTATTCTGCTAGGAATAAGCTGCGGCCAGATCTTCAGATTTTTTAAGAGGGTTTCGCTGGCTTGTGTTAAAGCACTGACGCGTAAATCAGGCTGGTCTGATTCCATTAGTTTCTTGGGCTGATAAGCCTCAATAAGCGCAATTTTTAAAGCTGATTCAGTTGCTAAGGCAACGGCGAGTGTGGCTCCAACCATACCGCCACCGACAATAATGACATCATAGTTTTGGCTCATAATGATATTCCTCGGCTGAGTCGTGATTGTTTGCCTGTGAGTCCCATACTTTTCTTAGCTAGCCAATGTTTGGCAAGCGGAAATACATCAATTACACTTAAGCTCGCTGCACGTAAATGCCCTAATATAGGGTTATCATTACTAAATATACCGACCAATGTTCCGGTGGATTGTATTGTATTATCTTGATCATACTGACGCCATTGTTGATAGTCGTGTAATACACGGGCATCACCACAATCATGACGATCGAACAGGGTATCGGCTAAAGCGGCGACATCGCGTAAACCTAAATTGAAACCTTGTCCGGCAATAGGGTGAAGGCTGTGGGCGGCATTACCAATAAGCACAATACGGTGTTGTACGGGTTGATCTGCTTGCATCAGCTTTAAGGGATAACTATGCCTTTCACCTACTTTATTAAATTCACCTAGACGATAACCAAAGCGATCTTGTAACTGTGCTAGAAATTCGTGTTCTGAATAGTCTAATAATGCTTTTTCATCACCTGACTTAACTGTCCACACCAAACTGCAACGATTATCAGCCATGGGTAATAGGGCGATAGGGCCTGTGTCAGTAAAACGTTCATAAGCACAGTGTTGATGTGCTCGCTCAGGAGTAATATTGGCTGTCACTGCTGTTTGCTGATAGTCATGTTCTAAGGCACCTAAAGATAATAAGTGACGAATAGTAGATTGGGCACCGTCAGCAGCGACAATAAGTTTTGCACTGAGTGTACGCTTGTCGGCAAGTGTTAGGAGTACAGAATCTTGTTGTTGTTCAAGATTGGATACCGTAGCAGGATTGATGAGCTCAAGGTTTTGTTGTTGAGAGAGGGCATGATTTAATACTTTGCCAATTGCTCGTGCCGTAATAACTTGACCTAAGGCGGGTACTTTTTCAGCTTGGGCGGATAAACGAGTGACACCAAAATGACCACGATCAGAGACATGGATATCATTGATTGCGGTGCAATGGCTTGATAGCTGTGGCCATAAGCCCATAGAAGTGAAAATACGTTGTGAGCCATAAGATAAGGCGATACCACGGTCGTCATAACTGGGTTGAGAGTCTGAATCACTGGCAAAAGCTTCAATAACAGCAAGTTTTAATGAACTATTTTTTAAGGCACACGCAAGGCTGGCTCCCACCATGCCGCCACCGACAATAATTAGATCAAAATCATGCTCTGCCATAAGGGCTTACTCCACCTGTATCATCAACTGTTCAATTTCATCAATTTCTTTCGGAGCTGCGGCAGTGATAACTTCATGACCTGTTTTAGTCACTAAAACATCATCTTCAATGCGGATCCCAATGAAATGCCATTTTTTATCAATAGTCTTAGGGTCACGAATATAGAGGCCAGGTTCTACGGTTAATACCATGCCTGCTTCTAATAAACGCCATTCACCACCCACTTTATAGTCACCGACATCATGCACATCCATGCCTAACCAATGACCGGTACGGTGCATATAAAACTCACGATATTTTTCTTTTTCAATCAGGGTTTCAAGTTTACCTTTCAAGAGGCCCAAGTCTAATAAGCCTTGAGTAATAACCTTGACCGCAGCCTCATGGGGTTGATTCCAGTGATTACCAGGTTTTACTTCGGCAATAGCGGCTTTTTGAGCCTCAAGAACAATGCTATACAGTGCCTTTTGAGCTTTGGTGAATTTGCCATTAACCGGGAAAGTACGGGTGATATCCGCGGCATAATAATCATATTCAGCACCTGCATCAATCAGCAAAAGATCATTGTTTTTTAAGCGATGATTATTTTCAATATAGTGCAAGATACAGCCATTTTCACCACCACCGACAATAGAAGGGTAGGCGGGTGAGCGACAATCATTTTTCATGAATTCATGAATAATTTCAGCTTCAACTTGGTATTCCCACTTTCCTGCTTGGGTAAACTGCATGGCGCGAATATGGGCTTGGCATGATATTTCTGCTGCTGTTTTCATCGCCTTTATTTCGGCACTACTTTTAAATAAACGCAGTTCATTGAGACTATGATCAAGTTCAACGATTTCAGTTGGAGAATGTTTCCCTTGGCGTGAAGCATTACGCAGATGGTTGAGCCAGCCTACAATACGTTGATCGAATGTTGGACTATTGCCCATGGTATAAAAGACTTTATCTTTATTTTCCATCAGCCCCGGTAAAATATCATCGAGATCAGTAATGGGATATGAGTCATCGGCGGCATACTGTTCAATGGCGCCTTCTTGTCCGGCACGATAACCATCCCAAATTTCTTTACTAAGATCACGTTCACGGCAAAAGAGAATATATTCACCGTGAGCGCGTCCAGGAATAATGACGATGACCGAGTCAGGTTCGTCAAAACCACTGAGATAGTGGAAGTTACTGTCACTACGATAAATATGATCCACATCACGATTTCGGTTGGCAATCGGAGCATTAGGCAAAATGGCGATACTGTTATCACCCATTAATTCAATGAGGCGTTGACGGCGTTTTGCGAATTCGTTTTTAGTCATTTTAATGTTCAGTGATATCAGTATCAGGTGTTAAGGGTTGGAGTTCACCAAATATAAGAAATAAGCCCATACGTAGGTATTCAATTAATTCTTCGATATTAGCTTGCTCTTCTTCAGTATTTTCAACATCACTACCATCGATCTGACTGATATTAATGACATCTTCAATAAATTCTTTACTGTCCGCGGATAGATCCGTTTCATCACTTAAACCAGATGTGCCTAAACCAAAAATAAGGCCCTGACACCATTGAGATAAAGCATAAACACGTGAGGCTATTGGAGCATCATCAGCGGGGAGCTCTAATTGGAAATCAAAGTCTAAACTATTGAGCGATTGTATTGTTTGATCAAATAAAGCGGTGAGATCAAGAATTTCTTCTTCATCAGGGCTAAAGTCTTCGAATAGATTTTTATACCAATCAGTGCGACTAGCATCAGCTTGTAAGCATAATAGTCCGCATAATGCGCCCTGTAATTCAGCAATGCTTGTTGGACCATCCCCTTCACTATTAGCAGGTGAAAGTGAAGGAAAATATAATTCAGACATGATGATAGAACCCAAAGTTAAAAAAAAGTTTATGATAGAAGTTGACCCAATTGGGCGCGCACGACTATAGTTAGGCACTATTCTCGCACAGCTAAGAACTTATATTAATGGAAAAAGACGTAATTCAACAATTGGAACAGCAAGTAGATGACCTACTTGATGCTAGCCGACGTATACGTGAAGAGAATATGTTACTGAAATCTCAGCAAACAGTATGGTTAGCTGAGCGTGCGCAATTAGTTGAGAAAACAGATACAGCACGGACACGAATTGAAACAATGGTTGAACGTCTAAAAGAATTGGATGATGAGTTATGAGTTCGCCTGTCACCGTTAATATTCTGGGCAAGGAATACCAAGTATCCTGTCCAGAAAATGAGAAAGCAGCCTTAATTGCATCAGCATCAATGCTTCATGACAATATGGAAAAAATTCGCACAACAGGGAAGATTGTAGGTTTAGACCGTATTGCAGTCATGGCCGCGCTGAATTTAGCTCATGACTTAATTAGTTTGCAAAATGGTAGCGAAAACCAAGAAGACTCAAACAAAAGACTTTTGCAAATGAAAGATAAAGTTAGCGTATTTTTAGATGAAGTTCGTCAACTAGAATTGTAAATAAATCTGCCAAAGCTAAACAAACAGGCGTATCATTACTAACAGTCCCTGCGGTGTTCGATAGTGACGTTAGTTTCTTGACCCGATAAGCATTTATGCACGGGAATTGACTGGAAACGGGAGTGCATACTCATCTTGAATGAGCAGCCCAAAATTTCTAAGATATTCCCACTTGAACCTCAAAATGGTTCAAGGACACTGTCACAACGGCATTGCGGGGCGCTTTTCTTGCCCCAATCCCACAACGTAAATTTTAACTAACTTTTATTTCAAAAGTTTCACTCTCGTCATTTTGCTGTTTTAATGATGTTATTGACTCATGTTTGAAGGAAATAATCGTGATAGTTAAAATGCCGCGAATCATATTCAGTGTGTTGATTATATTTTGCGCTGGCTTCGCTATGGCTGACGAACCCTCCCGCGTAAAGCAGCTCCTAACTGAGGTGGATGATTTATGGCGAGGAAACTCTTCTTATGCCATTACCTCAATGCATGTCAGAACCGCGCATTATAATCGTACGATGCGAATGGAAGGATGGTCAAAAGGTAAGGAAAAGACCTTATTCAAGATTGTTGAGCCATTACGAGAAAAAGGTACGGCGACGCTTAAGTCGGGAACTCATATTTATACTTACCTTCCAAAAACAGATCGCACTATTAAGCTGACGAGTGGCATGATGATGGGAGCATGGATGGGCAGCCATCTAACAAATGATGATCTAGTTAAAGAAGCTCGCTTAGAAGAAGACTATGATGCGACCATCACTTTTGAAGGTCAGCGAGATGGTCAGAATATAATTGAATTCACCTTGATCCCCAAGTTTGATGCTGCTGTTGTGTGGGGAAAGCTAAGCTTAATTATTTTGGCTGATAGTCATATCCCACTAGTAGAGTTCTATTTTGATGAAGAATTGCTACTGGCCAGAACAATTAGTTTTAGCGAGGTAAAATTATTGGCTGGTCGAGAACGACCCACAGTATTACGGGTTGAGCCGGCTGATAAGCCAGGTGAATACACAGAGTTTACCTATGAAGAGCTTGAACTTAATATTGATATTAATGACAGCTTATTCTCATTATCAAGTTTGAAAAAACGTTAACTATGAATGTTGCCAAACTGGCTTCTCGTACTGTTTATCGCAATGGTCGTCGATCAATTGTGACAATTTCAGCAATGGCTTTTGCCTGTGCAATGATGATTGTTTTTGCATCATTAATGGAAGGGGTTATTGCGGGTAGTGAACGTAATATTGTCGCAATGAATACCGGCGACATTCAAATACATCAGCACGGTTATCGGGATGATGCTGATATTTATAATGTGATTGAATCATCAGCCAGAATTGCTACGATCATTAGGAAATCAGGTTTTTCGGCAGCAGAACGATTATTTGCTTTTGGTTTAATGGCCAGTGATAACAGCTCATCTGGAGTACAACTTCGCGGTGTTGATTTATTTTACGAAGCAACAGTGACGGATATTCATCACCATATTATGGATGGAAGTTGGCTTGAAAGTGCTGATCCTCATGGTGTTGTGATAGGGAAAAAATTAGCCCGATTATTAGATGTGACAGTAGGAGATGAATTAGTCTTTGTTGGTCAAACTACTGATGGTTATATGGCGAATGATCGTTATGCGATACGAGGTGTTTTGAAATCGGTCTCAGTAGGAATTGATACCGCTGCTGTATTTATGAGTAATACAGCGCTACGAGAATTAATCGGTTTGGGGCAGGAAGCTCACCAGATTGTGATTATGCGTAATGATGACCATCAGGACTTAACACTCGCCACAGAGATGATTGAGGGGATGATTGTTCAAGATGTTGAAGTCTTGAACTGGCGGCAATTAATGCCTGTTATCAGTCAGTTTTTAGAAGCAGCCCATATACAAACATTAATCATGCTGTTGTTTACCTATATTGCGGTAGCATCCATTGTTTTAAATGCTATGTTGATGAGTGTCTTTGAGCGGATTCATGAGTTTGGCATTATGAAAGCTATTGGTGTGAGTCCTTGGCAGATAGTCAGATTAGTCTATGCAGAAGCCCTAATTCAAACATTACTGGCCAGTATGATTGGTTTAATACTCGGTGCAGCATTAACATGGTATTTACAGAGCTATGGGCTTGATATGTCATCTCTTGCTGAAGGAATGTCATTTGCTGGTGTCGCTTTGGACCCTGTTTGGTATGCGGTAATTTCATTACATTCCCTGTTTATGCCGATTGTGTTTTTATTTGTTATGGCTGTGATTGCCGTTATTTACCCTGCTGCTAAAGTTGCACTATTGCCTCCTATTAAGGCGATACATTATCAATAGAGGCCAAAGGTAATGAACCTAAATATTTTAGCTTGGCGTAATTTATGGCGACATAAACGACGGACTTTAATTACAGCTTCATCCATTGCTTTTGCTGTGCTATTAACCGTGACATTCACAGGAGCGGGTGATTATTTTTACACTAGAATGATTGATGCCGGGGCTAATATGGGGATGGGGCATATCACTGTTGCTGCAGCTGATTATAATCGTGCTCCGAGTACTAAAAAGTCAATACAAAACGCTGATCAAATACGAACACAACTTGAGCAATTAATGGATGTGAAAGCGGTCATGGCAAGGATCCAAGCTCAAGCAATGTTTGCTAGCGCACATAACACTGTGGGCGGTCTATTTTTCGCTGTTGACCCTGAGCAGGAAAGTGCTGAAAGTAACCTCTTTATTAAAGCAATGGTGGAAGGCACTATTGCCGTCTCGCCAGCAGAAAAAACGATTGTATTAGGTGTGGGGCTTGCTAAAAAACTCAAGCTAACACTGGGTAAGAAAGTGGTGTACACGACTACAGATAAACAAGGTGAGATTGTTAGTGCAATAGCCAGAGTAGGCGGTTTGTTTCAAACAGGTTCTAATGAAATAGATGCGAGTGTTGCACTATTACCATTACATCGTGTGCAACAAGTACTGGGCTACGAACAAGGCGAAGTGAGTGTTTTAGCAGTAATATTGCATGATCAACGCTATAGTCATCAACTACGTGACCAGATGCAGGGAATGGCGGAGTTTTCACAACTTGAAATATTAAATTGGCAACAAACACAGCCTGATTTAGCGGGCATGATAGCGGTTGATAAAAGCTCTAATTATATTAGTCAGTTATTAATAGCTTTATTAGTCGCGGCAGGGATTTTAAATACCATGTTAATGAGTGTTTTGGAACGAAGACGTGAATTTGGCGTGATGTTAGCATTAGGCATGTCGCCACGAGATTTATTTCTACTCATCATATGGGAGTCATTTTATCTTGCAATAGTGGGCCTGATGATAGGGGCGATGGTAACAATGCCTTGGTATCTCTATATGTCACAAACAGGGATTGATTTGTCGGCGGCCTATGGAGATAGTTTTAGTTTTGGTGGCGTATTATTAGATCCCGTATTCAAAATCAGATTATTTCAAGAAAGTATTATTGCTATTTTAGTGGGATTATTCAGCTTGGCATTAGTGTCGGGAGCCTATCCCGCTTGGCGAGCAGGGCGAGTAGCACCTGTCGAAAGTTTGAAAGCATTATAAATGGGTGTTGTTCAAGGTGTAGGAAGTGATATGGAAACGATTGTTGAATTAAAAAATATAAGCAAAATATATCAGCAAGGAGAAATCGAGCTGAGGGCGGTAGATAATGTGTCACTGCAAATTAAGCAAGGTGATTTTGCGGTGTTGTGCGGACCTTCTGGATCTGGAAAAACAAGCATTTTAAATTTAATTGGTGGACTTGATACGCCTAGTTCGGGGCAGGTTTTTTTAGACCGTACCGAACTTACCAGTCTGACAAATACGGCCTTGGCTGAAATACGTAAAAATAAAATTGGCTTTGTATTTCAGGCTTATAATTTAATTCCCGTTATGACGGCATATGAAAATGCAGCTTTTGTCTTAGCATTACAAGGAGTTGAACAAAAACAGCAATATGAAAGAGTAATGCAAACCTTAATGGATGTAGGCTTGGCTGGATTAGAGCATCGTCGTCCTGATGAGATGTCTGGTGGGCAGCAACAACGTGTTGCCATTGCGCGAGCAATTGTTACCCGCCCGACGATTGTATTGGCTGATGAACCCACCGCTAACGTTGATTCACATACTGCCGAAGCGTTACTGGATTTGATGCAAAATTTAAATCAGCAGCAAGGAATTACTTTTCTATTTTCAAGTCATGATCAACACGTGATAGAACGCGCCAAACGTATTATTCAAATCCATGACGGCAAGATTTCTGTGGATGAATATCGAGCTTAAAATGTTATTGAGAAACGGGTTTATTCTACTATTATGTCTGCCAAATCTCGGTCAGGCATTTTATCAATGGCAAGATAATGGTGCTGAAATTGAGCTGAGAGGGTTTTTTAGTGGTCTAGCTCTAGGCATCAATAACCCTAATGATGCCTTGTTATTTGCAGATGACAAACTAATAACAGCGGGTTTAAATGGACGACTTATGCTGGATGTACAACGCTCCTCTCTTAGCTTTGAAATGCATGCAGTACAGACGATTATCGATGATAAATTGGCAACAGGAGGTGGTCAAACTCCTGTGCTACAGGGCGTTGAACGGAGTGGTGCTCTATCTTCACAGTTTGCGAATGAGCACGCTGAACTTGCTATCGATAGACTGAATGTACAATATTCAACAGATAAAATGAATATTAAAGTAGGTCGCCAACCGATTAATTTAGCTGCAACTTACTATTTTACGCCGAATGATTTTTTTGCCCCGTTTGCAGCCCAGACTTTCTTTCGACATTATAAATTAGGTGTTGATGCTGTACGACTAGATTGGCAACTTGATGATTTATCACAAGTTTCATTTATATCTGTTGTGAACTATAAAGATGAGATTGATCACTGGAGTCGTGCTCCTGATTGGAGTGAAACTGCCTACCTAGCTCGGCTATCTACACTCTTTGATACCTTCGAGCTAACAGGATTAATCGCCAAAATTAATGGTGATGAGATCATAGGCTTGGATTTTCAAGGTGAGTTATTTGATTGGCTTGGAGTGCGAGGTGAAGGTCATATTCGTTTCCCTGATGACCGTAGGCAGTCCCGAGATATTAAATTTTCATTAGGCCTTGAACATCGCTGGGAGAATTCATTAACACTTAGAATCGAGCAGTTTTATCACCGTTTAGCGGCAACAGATATAGAAGACTATTCTGCATCAACGTTAATAGAAACGAATAGTTTTTATTTGGCCAGAAACTACACCGCTTTAGGAGCCAGTTATGAGGTCACGCCATTATTATTAACAGATGCCGTTTGGTTGATTAATAATCATGATGACTCCAGTTTATTAGCCTTATATGCCACCTCTTCACTATCGGATGAAGCAGAACTATCCATTGGCTTATCTATTTCGATGGGTAAGCAGCCAGACAAGGGCGTGCTAAAAAGTGAGTTTGCAAGCTATCCGGACTCTTTCAATATTGAATATCGCCTCTACTTTTGACTTGCTATACATTAAGAAAGCGACTCTCATTTATCAGCTAATGTGTAAACAGATCAGCTATCAAGGCCGCATAGTGATCTGTTTACCATTATTGTTATTTTGTCGATGTTATAAACTGGGATAATCGGTATAGCCTGTCGCATCACCGCCATAAAAGGTCTCGGGGTTTGCTTGGTTGAGCTGTGCACCTTGTTGGATCCTTGCAGGTAGATCGGGGTTTGAAATAAAGGGCACGCCAAAGGCAATTAAATCACTTTGATTGTTTTGTAGGCTGTGTTCAGCCAATTCAGCGGTATAACCGCCATTTGCGATATAGGCACCATTAAATAATTGCTGTAAAGTCACAAAATCAAATTCTTCAGTAGCGGCATCGCCAAAGCGTTCTACTACATGAATATAGGCTAAATTGAAGGGGTTTAATTGTTCGACTAAATGCTGATATAAGGCTTGTGGATTACTATCAGACATTGAGTTGAATGTGCCGGTGGGGGAGATGCGAATGCCAACTCGACCGCCACCTTCCCACACATCGGTGACAGCTTGGACTACTTCCAATATTAAACGTACACGGTTTTCGATGTTACCACCATAAAGATCATCACGTTTATTGGTGCCATCTTTTAAGAATTGATCGAGCAAATAACCATTGGCAGCATGGATTTCAACGCCATCAAATCCTGCTTGTTGAGCATTCATTGCCGCTTGACGATATTGTGCAACAATGTCTGGTAATTCATCTGGCTCTAATGCCCGTGGCACTTCAAAATCAAGCATGCCTTGCTCGGTAAAAGCTTGTCCTTCTACAGCAATAGCAGAGGGGGCGACGGGTAGTTGATTATCAATTTGTAATGCTGAATGAGATACCCGACCGACATGCCAGAGTTGGAGGAAGATAGTTGAATTTTGGTCATGTACTGACTCTGTCACCTTTTGCCAGCCTTGAATTTGTGCCGCTGAATAAATACCGGGAGTGAAAGCATAACCCTTGCCTTGTGGGGAGATATACGTTGCTTCAGCAATGATTAAGGCCGCTGATGAACGCTGCTGATAATATTTAGCATTCAAATCGTTAGGGATATCGCCAGGTTGTGATGAGCGACAGCGTGTTAATGGTGCCATTACAATACGGTGAGGTAGCGTCAAGTTTCCTAAGGTATATTGGCTAAACAGAGTGTCAAAATTCATCACTATTTCCTTTTTATTGTTTATAATTGATATTTAGTATACTTTTGTAACTATAGTGTTTGTGTTGTCACTTTTACAAGTACGCACGGATTTGATAGTTAGTTTCATAGAGGTGCCTAATGACAGAAACAAAGGCTCAAACAGATAAAAATAATAGTGACTCAGTAAGATCATTGTCAGAATGTGATGATATGCAGCGATGTCCTGTCGCTACTGCGATTGATATAATTGGGGGAAAGTGGACGATAATTATTCTCTATCATCTGCGCGGTAAGACATTACGATTTGGTGAGTTAAGACGTGAGATCCCTAAAATTACGCAGAAAATGTTGACGCACCAGCTACGTGATTTAGAAGCAAATAAATTGATTACGCGTAAGGTGTATGCTGAAGTGCCGCCACGCGTTGAATACACTCCAACAGCCTTAGCCGATAAACTGAATCCAGCATTGGATTTATTATGTCGCTGGGGGGAGGAGTATCAACACGAACAGCAAACTTGATTCTTCAATAATTAAGACAAAAATGAAGCGGGCAGGTTTAAGCTAAAGGCTTGTTGATTTTGATTAAACTGAGTGATGCAGTCGTTACAGATACAGGCTGTATTTTGTTTGTCTACAGGCAATAAATTGCGTAACTCTTGCGGTACTTTCACTTGAAAGCACCAGCAGGCTGACTTGGTATTTGCCATACATGCATTGCTTGCTTGGCAAAATGGGCAAAGTGATTGCTCGATTGATTGAGTCGGTCCGCCTACTGTCTTAGACATTTAATTACGCATTACCTTTATGATGGATTGTGTTTCAGGTTTAACGCCTCTCCACAAACGAAATGCTTCTGCTGCTTGTTCGATCAGCATGCCTAAACCATCAATCGTTTTGGCTGCCCCGCGTTGCTTCGCCCAGCTAATAAAGGCCGTGTCAGTATTGCTATACATCATGTCATAACAGCTCGCTCCATCATTTAGAATGGAGTCTGCTAAGGGAGGAACTTCACCTTGTAAACTGGCTGCCGTGGCATTGATAATAAGATCAAAAGAGCCTGATAGTTCAGCATAGCCACCACCAGATACGGGGCCAAAATCGGCATAAAGTTTAGCTAAGTCTTCGGCTTTACTTGCTGTACGGTTAGCAATAACCAATTGAGAAGGCTGATACGTTAACAGTGGCTCAATAACACCACGAGCAGCACCTCCAGCACCTAATAATAAGATCCGCTTATTTTTGAGTATGATCTGATGATTATCAGCAAGATCACGACATAAGCCTAAACCATCAGTATTATCACCATAAAGCGTGCCATCATCATTAAAAGTCAGGGTGTTCACGGCTCCAGCACGCTGTGCGTGATCACTTTTATCATCTATAAGCTGCCAGACTTGTTCTTTAAATGGCACGGTAATATTAATGCCTTTGAAGCCTTCTTCTCGTAGTTGCTTTAATCCATTCTCTAAATCATCGAGGGGAATTTTTCTAGCAATATAATCGAGGTCTTGCTGAGTCTGCTGAGCAAATTCGCTATGGATTAAAGGCGATTTACTATGATTGATAGGGTTGCCAATAACGGCATAATGATCGGTCATTTAGATTCTCTTAGCCACTGGGCAATATCTTTAGCATAATAAGTCAGAATTCCATCTGCACCTGCACGTTTAAAAGCGATCATGCTTTCAAGTACCGTCTCTTTTTCATCTAACCAACCATTTTGAGCCGCAGCTTTTAACATGGCATATTCACCACTGACTTGGTAAACAAATGTAGGCTTTTGGAATGTTTCTTTTACGCGGTACAAGATATCAAGGTATGGCATGCCAGGTTTAACCATCACCATATCGGCACCTTCATTTAGATCAAGAGCCACTTCATGTAGAGCTTCATTACAATTAGCTGGATCCATCTGATAACTGTATTTATTACCTGAACCTAAATTTGCAGCACTACCTACAGCATCACGGAAAGGACCATAAAAGCTAGAAGCATATTTAGCTGAATAAGCTAAAATACGGGTATGAATATGACCTTTGGATTCTAATGCATTACGGATTGCGCCAATGCGGCCGTCCATCATGTCAGAAGGGGCCACAATATCAACACCGGCTTCAGCATGGGATAAAGCTTGTTTGATTAACACTTCAACGGTTTCATCATTAACGATATAACCCGCATCATCAATCAAACCATCTTGACCATGAATGGTGAATGGATCTAATGCTACATCTGTAATGACGCCGAGTTCAGGAAATTCAGCTTTGAGCGCGCGTACGGCACGTTGGGCAAGCCCCTCTGGATTATAAGCTTCGCGGGCATCATTCGTTTTAACCTCAGCAGGGGTGACAGGGAATAATGCAATCGCAGGCACACCTAAACGATGAATGATTTCAGCTTCTTTTAGCAGTAAATCAATACTTAGCCTTTCAACTCCTGGCAGAGAACTCACCTTTTGGCGTTGATTGTGTCCATCTAAAACGAAGCAGGGATAAATTAAATCGCTTACGCTAAGTTGATTTTCACGCATAAGCTCGCGTGAAAAGGAATCTTTTCTCATACGCCTAGGGCGCTGAGACGGAAAACTTGAGGGTGATAAATAAGGATTCACAGCGTATACCTTTTAGTTAAATGTAATATCGGGAAGATATTACCGATTGAAAAGGAAAAAGTCATGGTTTTTTACATAGACTAAAGCATCTGTTTTGGGATAAAATTACGGGGATTTTGTCTGGGTCGAACGCTATGTTCGGCTTATAATTTTTATCTGCTGGAGGTTTCCCTTGCGAACAAGCGCTTTACTTGCTCTTGAAGATGGTACGGTCTATCACGGCGAATCAATTGGTGCTACTGGGCAATCAGTTGGTGAGGTCGTGTTTAATACGTCAATGACTGGCTATCAGGAAATCCTGACTGATCCTTCATATTGCCGTCAAATTGTTACATTGACTTATCCGCATATTGGTAATGTGGGTGTTAATAATGAAGATGAAGAATCAACAAATATTTTTGCTAGCGGACTCATTATTCGCGACCTTTCACCAGTTGTCAGTAACTGGCGTAGTGAAGAAGCATTAGATAGTTATCTTGAGCGCCATAATATTGTAGGGCTTGCTGATATTGATACTCGTGCATTAACTCGTCGCTTGCGCGATAAGGGTGCGATGAAAGGCTGTATTGTTGCCGGCGATAATATTGATGTTGATGCAGCAATAGCAGCAGCACAAGGTTTTGATGGCTTGAAAGGTATGGACTTAGCCAAAGTCGTTACCACGAAAGAGTCGTATAGCTGGGATCAATCGTGCTGGCATTTGTCTGGTGAGTCTCAAGCTGTAGCAGAACGTTTTCATGTCGTTGCTTATGATTTTGGTGCTAAGAGTAATATCTTACGGATGTTAGTCGAGCGTGGTTGCCGTTTAACGGTTGTTCCTGCTCAAACATCAGCAGAAGATGTGTTAGCTTTAAACCCTGACGGCGTCTTCTTATCGAATGGCCCAGGTGATCCTGAACCTTGTACCTATGCAATTGAAGCAATCCAAACATTGCTTGAAAAAGACTTACCTATTTTTGGTATCTGTTTAGGTCATCAATTATTAGCCTTAGCATGTGGTGCGAAAACTGAGAAAATGAAGTTTGGTCATCATGGTGCTAACCACCCCGTGCAAGAATTAACGGCAGGTTTAGTCATGATTACCAGCCAGAATCATGGTTTTTCAGTTGATGAATCATCATTGCCTGAGACATTACAAACTACTCATCTCTCATTATTTGATGGAACTCTGCAAGGTATTCACCACACAACAAAACCTGCATTTAGTTTCCAAGGGCATCCAGAAGCAAGCCCTGGACCGCAAGATGCGGCACCTTTATTTGATCATTTCATCAATCTACTTGAAACAGCGACAGGTAAATAAACCACAATGGCAAAACGTACTGATATTAAAAGCATCCTGATTTTAGGTGCAGGTCCAATTGTTATTGGCCAAGCCTGTGAGTTCGATTATTCTGGTGCTCAAGCTTGTAAAGCTTTACGCGAAGAAGGTTATCGTGTTGTTCTGGTGAACTCTAATCCAGCGACCATCATGACTGATCCTAATATGGCGGATGCGACTTACATTGAGCCCGTTACATGGCAAGCTGTAAGTAAAGTTATTGAAAAAGAACGTCCTGATGCGGTTCTACCGACAATGGGTGGTCAAACAGCCTTGAACTGTGCGCTTGATCTAGAGCGGGAAGGGGTCTTGAAAAAGTTTGGTGTGGAGATGATCGGAGCAGATAGCGAAGCTATCAATAAGGCTGAAGATCGTGATCTATTCCGTGCTGCAATGATTAAGATTGGCTTAGATATGCCAAAATCAGCAATTGCTCATACGCTTGAAGAATCTTTAGAAGTTCAAAAACAATTTGGTTACCCAACGATTATTCGTCCATCGTTTACGATGGGGGGTAGTGGTGGTGGTATTGCCTATAATAAAGAAGACTTTATTGATATCTGCCAGCGCGGTTTATATTTAAGTCCAACTTCTGAGTTATTGATTGAAGAGTCAATTATTGGTTGGAAAGAATATGAAATGGAAGTGGTACGAGATCGTAAAGATAACTGTATTATCATCTGTTCAATTGAAAACTTTGATCCAATGGGTGTACATACAGGTGACTCAATTACGGTTGCTCCTGCTCAAACACTGACAGATAAAGAATACCAAATCATGCGTAATGCTTCATTAGAAGTCTTACGTGAAATTGGTGTTGATACCGGTGGTTCAAATGTACAGTTCGCCGTACATCCTGAAACAGGTCGTTTAATCATTATCGAAATGAATCCTCGTGTTTCTCGCTCATCTGCATTAGCGTCGAAAGCAACCGGTTTTCCGATTGCTAAAGTAGCAGCTAAGTTAGCTGTTGGTTACACACTGGATGAGTTACAAAATGAAATCACAGGCGGGGCAACACCTGCTTCATTTGAACCAACAATTGATTATGTTGTAACGAAAGTACCTCGTTTTACATTTGAAAAGTTCCCACAAGCCGATAATCGCTTAAGTACACAAATGAAATCTGTAGGTGAAGTGATGGCGATTGGCCGTAGCTTCCAAGAATCATTACAAAAATCACTACGTGGTTTAGAAATTGATCGTGATGGCCTGTCTGAAATCACTGATTTAACAGCAGATGATGTGGCTGATACTCTACGCCGTGAATTACGATTACCTGGTTCTGATCGTCTTTGGTATGTGGCTGATGCATTCCGTTATGGCTTTAGCTATGATGAAATTCAACAATTAACGAAGATTGATCCTTGGTTCTTAGTTCAGGTTCAAGAAATCATTGAAATTGAAAATGGTTTGAAAGAACACTCACTAGCATCGATTGATGAAGTGCAAATGCGAGGACTGAAACGTAAAGGTTTCTCTGATTCTCGATTGGCTAAACTATTACAAAAAACAGAAAAACAATTACGATCTCATCGTCATAGTTTGAATGTTCGTCCTGTTTATAAACGTGTTGATACCTGTGCTGCTGAGTTTTCAAGTGACACAGCGTATATGTATTCAACCTATGATCAAGAGTGTGAAGCTAACCCAACTGATCGTGACAAAATTATGATCTTAGGTGGTGGCCCTAATCGAATTGGTCAAGGTATTGAGTTTGATTACTGTTGTGTACATGCTGCTTTAGCATTACGCGAAGATGGCTTTGAAACCATTATGGTCAACTGTAACCCTGAAACGGTATCAACAGATTACGATACCTCTGATCGCTTATATTTTGAATCATTAACACTAGAAGATGTATTAGAAATTGTTGATTTAGAAAAACCAAAAGGCGTTATTGTGCAATATGGTGGTCAAACACCTCTTAAATTAGCACGTGCTTTAGAAGCCGCTGGTGTGCCCATTATTGGTACCTCACCTGATGCCATTGATCATGCAGAAGATCGTGAACGCTTCCAGCAAATGGTAGAAAAATTAAACTTATTACAGCCACCTAACCGTCTTGCTTTTTCAGCTGATTCAGCAGCATCACAAGCAAGTGAAATCGGCTATCCGCTGGTGGTACGACCTTCATATGTATTAGGTGGTCGTGGTATGGAGATTGTTTATAACGAAGAAGAACTTAATCGTTATATGAAAACAGCGATCTCAGTATCTAATGATTCACCTGTGCTGTTAGATCGTTTCCTTGATGATGCAATTGAAGTTGATGTCGATGCTATATGTGATGGTAAAGATGTCTTAATCGGCGGAATTATGGAGCATATTGAGCAAGCTGGGGTTCACTCTGGTGACTCTGCCTGTGCATTGCCTTCATATAGTCTTAGTGAAGATATCCAAGATCGTATGCGTGAACAAGTACGTCAAATGGCATTAGAGCTAGGTGTAGTAGGCTTGATGAATACACAGTTTGCGATTCAAGGTGACAAGATTTACCTTCTTGAAGTCAATCCTCGTGCTTCACGTACTGTGCCTTATGTCTCTAAAGCGATTGGTGTGCCATTAGCTAAAGTAGCTGCACGTTGTATGGCAGGCAGAAGCTTAGTTGATCAAGGCGTGACGACAGAAGTGATTCCTGAATATTACTCTGTTAAAGAAGCGGTATTCCCATTCATTAAATTTCAAGGTGTTGATCCTATTTTGGGCCCTGAAATGAAATCTACTGGTGAAGTAATGGGAGTAGGACGTACATTTGGTGAAGCATTTGCCAAATCACAATTAGCGGCATCAGTTGTACTACCAACAGGTGGTAAAGCCTTTATTAGTGTACGTGGTGTGGATAAAGAGTCGATCAGTGCGATAGCAAAAGATCTTGCTGATTTAGGTTTTGAACTATTAGCAACACGAGGAACACAGAAAATATTGGTTGATGCTGGTATCGCCTGTGAACGTGTTAATAAAGTAGCAGAAGGTCAGCCTCATATTGTCGATATGATTAAGAATGATGAAATTAACTTAATTGTGAATACAACGGAAGGCCGTCAATCTGTAGCAGACTCACGTGAAATTCGTCGTGCGGCATTACAACATCATGTGAACTACACAACAACATTGGCTGCTGCTCGTGCAACATGCCAAGCATTAAATAGCACAAATAATGATACTGTTAACTGCTTACAGTCATTACATGGAGAATTAAACTAATGGCTGTACCTATTACCTTACATGGTTCTGATGAATTAAAAGATGAACTTCAACAATTGAAGTTTACCGCTCGTCCAGAAGTCGTTGCAGCTATTGCTGAAGCACGTGCTCATGGTGATTTAAAAGAGAACGCTGAATACCACGCTGCCAAAGAACAACAAAGCTTTATTGAAGGACGTATTCAAGAGCTGGAAGGTGTTTTAGGCAATGCTCAAATTATTGATCCCACTGCCTTGCCAAAAGATGGCCGCGTAGTATTCGGGGTGACAGTTGATTTAGTGAATATTGAGAATGAAGACGAAGTGACATACCAAATTGTTGGTGATTATGAGTCTGATATTAAGAAAAATCGTATTTCTATTTCATCACCTATTGCGAGAGCGTTAATTGGTAAAGAAGTAGATGATATTGCCACGGTGAAAGCCCCGAGTGGTGATATTGAATATGAGATCGCTTCTATCCGTTATGAAGGCTAATTTGTTATCGGAAAGATTACTACTGACACTATGGGTCGGCAGTCTTTGTGCGATAGGTTACCTTGCTGTTCCACTGGCTTTTGCAACATTAGGTGACATTAGTTTAGCTGGAAATTATGCGGGAAAGTTATTTGCAATAGTGAATATATTGGGTATGGCTTGTGCCACTATTATACTCATGGCTAAAATAATTTTAAATGGAAAACAAGTACTTAGTTTATGGCGATTTTGGGTTGTAGTACTGATGTTGGTTTTAACACTCATCTTTAGTTTGTATCTACAACCTGAAATAGCGGCTATTAAATTGGTGATGTCTCAAAGCAGTGACGTAATATTAGAGCGTTTTGATTTGTTTCATCGCCTGAGTAAAAATCTTTATATGTTACTGACTTTGTTAGGTATTGTTTTGGTACTTAGTTCAGATAGAGTCGAGGCTTAGAATTTATGGCAAGAAGTAAATCAAGTAATGATTGGATGCGCGAACATTTTGATGATCATTATGTCAAATTAGCTCAGAAAGCAGGCTATCGTTCTCGAGCAACATTTAAGTTAGAAGAGATTGATAAAAAAGATAAATTAATCCGTCCTGGTATGGCTGTAGTTGATCTGGGTAGTGCTCCTGGAGGTTGGTCTGATTATGCTTTACGTAAAATGGACGAGAAGGGAAAAGTAGTTGCCTTGGACATTTTGCCTATGACACCTCTAACAGGTGTACATTTCATTGAAGGTGATTTTAGAGAAGATTCAGTTCTTGATGAACTCAATGAGGTATTAAATGGTCAAGAGATAGACCTTGTATTATCAGATATGGCCCCCAATATAACAGGGGTGAGTTCAATAGATCAGCCAAGCAGTATGTATCTTGTTGAATTAGCACTAGACTTCGCTTTAACTAATTTGACCAAAAATGGTTGTTTCTTAGTCAAAGTATTTCAAGGCGAAGGATTTGAACAGTATATGAAGGCAATGCGAGAAGGCTTCCAGAAAGTGATTACTCGCAAGCCAGATGCTTCACGACCACGCAGTCGAGAAGTGTATTTATTAGGCCGAGGCCTAAAATAATTTGAAAACGTTACTAGAGGTAACACACATTGAATGACATGATGAAGAACATTATTTTATGGGTAATTGTTGCCGTAGTTTTAATGCAAGTATTTAACAATTTTGGCCCTCAACAAGCTGGAAAAGGCGAAATTGATTATTCAACATTTATTACTAATGTGAAAAATGGTGCTGTTTCACGTGTTGATATTCAAGGCCGTACTATTACAGGTACGCTAACGGATAATAGTAATTTCACAACATATAGCCCTGACTACGATCCTGGTTTGATGGGAGACTTGCTTGATAATGGCGTGACAATCCAAGCAAAACCTGCAGAACAAACTGGTTTGTTAATGCAAATCTTTATTTCATGGTTTCCAATGTTGTTATTGATTGGTGTGTGGGTTTTCTTTATGCGCCAAATGCAAGGTGGCGGTGGTGGCAAAAACCCGATGTCATTTGGTAAAAGCAAAGCAAAAATGCTAAATGAAGACCAAGTTAAAGTAACCTTTAAAGATGTGGCTGGCGTAGAAGAAGCGAAGGAAGAGGTAGGAGAATTAGTTGAATTCTTACGTGAGCCAACTAAGTTCCAAAAACTGGGCGGTAAGATCCCTCGTGGTATTTTAATGGTGGGTTCACCGGGTACAGGTAAAACACTTCTCGCTAAAGCCATTGCTGGCGAAGCCAAAGTCCCATTTTTTACTATTTCAGGTTCTGATTTTGTTGAAATGTTTGTGGGTGTCGGTGCATCACGTGTACGTGACATGTTTGAACAAGCTAAAAAACATGCGCCATGCATTATCTTCATTGATGAAATTGATGCTGTCGGTCGCCACCGTGGTGCGGGTGTTGGTGGTGGTAATGATGAGCGTGAGCAAACTCTAAACCAATTATTGGTTGAAATGGATGGTTTTGAAGGCAATGAAGGTGTGATCGTTATCGCAGCGACTAACCGTCCTGATGTATTAGATCCTGCATTATTACGCCCTGGTCGTTTTGATCGTCAAGTAGTCGTACCATTACCTGATATTCGTGGGCGTGAACAAATTCTAAATGTTCATTTAGGTAAAGTACCTGCTGCTGATAATGTTAAAGCAAGCGTGATTGCTCGTGGTACACCTGGTTTCTCAGGTGCTGACTTGGCTAACCTTGTGAATGAAGCTGCTCTATTTGCAGCCAGAGAGAGCAAACGTCTGGTTGAAATGGAAGATATGGAAAAAGCGAAAGATAAAATCATGATGGGTGCTGAACGACGCTCAATGGTCATGAACGAAAAAGAAAAAGAAATGACGGCATACCATGAGGCTGGACATGCAATTGTAGGTCGCCTAGTGCCAAACCATGATCCCGTTTATAAAGTCAGTATTATTCCTCGTGGCCGGGCTTTAGGTGTCACGATGTTTTTACCTGAAGAAGATAAGTACAGTAATAGTAAACAACAATTAGAAAGCCAAATCTCGACCTTATACGGCGGTCGTATTGCTGAAGAACTCATCTACGGTGCTGATGCTGTTACTACTGGCGCATCAAATGATATTGAACGTGCAACCAAACTTGCACACAATATGGTGACCAAATGGGGCTTATCAGACAATATGGGCCCAATGGCCTATGGCGAAGATGAAGGTGAAGTATTTTTAGGCCGAAGTGTGACCCAACATAAATCTGTATCAGATTTGACTGCAAAATCAATTGATGAAGATATTCGTGCGTTAGTAAACCGTAATTATCAACGCGCTGAAGACTTACTCAAAGAGAATATTGAAAAGCTTCACATCATGACTAAACTATTAATGAAATATGAAACTATTGATAGTGATCAGATTGATGCCATTATGGAAGGTCGTGAACCAGGTAAACCTAAAGATTGGACTGATAGCTCATCAACACCACCTCCATCATCAGAATCATCATCTGATGCTGATGCCTCAGGTGAAACTGCTGATCTACACTAATTCTAATTGAATACTATGATATTGGATTGTGCTGGTAAGCGATTAGACTTAACTCGTCCCCAAGTGATGGGAATATTGAATGTTACTCCCGATTCATTTTCAGATGGTGGGCAGTTCTTTTCTGAAGATCATGCCTTAAAGCAAGCAAAACAAATGGTCGCTGATGGCGCTGCTATTATTGATGTAGGCGGTGAATCAACGCGCCCTGGCGCTGCTATTGTCACGGTTGAAGAAGAAATAGCACGTGTTGTGCCGGTTATTGAAGCGATTGAAGCTGAGATTGATATTCCGATCTCAATTGATACCAGCAAACCAGAAGTGATGCGAGCCGCCGTCAAGGCTGGAGCAGGTCTAATTAATGATGTCAGAGCTCTGACTATTGAAGGTGCTTTGCAAGCAGCTGTGGAATGTCAGGTTCCAGTCTGTTTGATGCACACTCAAGGTACGCCACAAACTATGCAAGATGACCCACGATATGATGATGTGGTGACTAATGTTGTCGACTATTTATTAGAGCGTGTTAGAGTCTGCGAACAAGCAGGCATAGCACGTAATAATTTACTATTGGATCCCGGTTTTGGTTTTGGTAAGCGTGCAAGTCATAATTTACAATTAATGAAACATCTTCATAAGCTTATTGCAGAACAACTCCCCGTTTTAGTTGGAGTATCAAGAAAATCGATGATTGGAAAATTACTTAATGTGTCCGTCGAGGAACGTTTAGCTGCCAGTTTATCGTTAGCCACGATAGCAGTATGGCAAGGTGCTAAAATAATCCGTAGCCATGATGTACGTGAAACAGTACAGGCTATCTCTATGTGTGACCATGTAATGCAGGTAAATGATTGTGACTGAGCAAAAAAAACGTTATTTCGGAACAGATGGTATTCGTGGTCGAGTCGGTGATGGTGTCATCACGCCGGAATTTGTTCTTAAACTTGGTTGGGCTGTGGGTCGCGTATTTGCTAAAGAAGGGCATAGCAAAGTTTTAATTGGTAAAGACACACGTATTTCAGGTTATATGTTTGAATCAGCACTGCAAGCAGGTTTATCAGCTGCGGGTGTGGACGTGTATTTGCTTGGACCAATGCCAACCCCAGCCATTGCATATTTAACGCGTACATTCCATGCTCAGGCAGGTATTGTAATCAGTGCATCGCATAATCCCTATCATGATAATGGCATCAAGTTTTTTTCAGGCTTGGGCAAAAAACTATCGGATAAAATTGAATTAGAAATAGAAGCTATGATGGGTGAAGACCTAGTGACTGTTGATTCTGCACAATTAGGTAAAGCCCACCGAGTTGACGATGCTGCTGGACGTTATATTGAATTTTGTAAAAGTACCGTGTCATCAAAAATTGATTTTTCACAATTAAAAATTGTAGTTGATTGTGCCAATGGTGCGACTTATCACATTGCCCCTGATGTATTGAAAGAATTAGGTGCTGAAGTGGTTGTGATGGGAGCAGAGCCTGACGGTTTAAATATCAACCAAAATTGTGGTTCAACAGAGCCACGATTATTACAAGCTGCCGTGTTAGAAAATCAAGCAGATATTGGACTTGCCCTAGATGGTGATGGTGATCGTTTGATTATGGTTGATCATCATGGTGAATTGGTTGATGGCGATGAACTATTATTTATCATTGCGCGAGCACAGCAACGAGCAGGTGTAGGTAAACAGGCTGTTGTCGGCACCCTAATGTCAAACTTAGGGATGGAACATGCACTGAATAAATTTGATATGCAGTTACATCGTGCCAATGTGGGCGATCGATATGTAATGGAAATGTTGAAAGAAACCGGTGGGATTGTCGGTGGTGAATCATCCGGTCATATTATTTGCTTAGACAAAACTACAACAGGCGATGGTATCGTTGCAGCACTACAAGTCTTGGCTGAAATTCAACAAACAAACAGTAGTTTGCATGAACTACGCTCAGTGATTACAAAATACCCACAACGCTTAATCAATGTTCGAATCAAGGAAATGGTTGATTTTGCTAATGATGACAAGGTCATAGCAGCAGTAGAAGCGGTTGAAAATCAGCTTGGTGATGATGGACGAGTTTTATTACGGGCATCAGGGACTGAGCCTGTCATTAGAGTAATGGTTGAGGGGCGTGATGCCACGATAACGAATCAACTGGCAAGTGAACTTGCCAGTGTGATTGAATCATTACTTTAACGTTAATCTTTCACTCTAAGCGTTTCTAGTTCTTTTTGCATCGCTAGCTTCGCTACAGTATTGATAATGATAGGTGCTTTAGCTAGAACTTTAATATTGCCTTCGTCATCAGACTCTTCAATATCAAATGACTTGTAAACAGCTAAAACGACAATAACATCTTCAGGGTCTTCTATTTGCAACCTTTCGTGTTCTTCATCTGATAGGCGAATTTCATAGTTAAGACCAAACGTCTCAGGAGAGACAATAGACATTTGAATATCTGCATCAGTAATTGATTGAAGATAATAAACGGTTGGATTATCACTTTCTTGATGGAACAGCTTGAATTTATTGTGTTCTTCCAAATGAGCCATTCCCACTGGGAACGTAATAATATCGTCAGAATTAATAGTCTGAGTACCAAAATTTGAAGTCTGAATTTCCATTTTTGTTCCATATTTTTAAAAGATAAATAGTACTAAGCATTAAGCTTGCCAAAGTCTTAAATTAAAGCTGTGATTTAATAATAATATTGCTTTGTAACGGGCTTAAAGGTAGTCTGTGTACTCGATCTAACCTTATTATGAGTAAATCTTTGTGCGAACACCATTAGTTGCTGGAAATTGGAAAATGAATGGCTCTAGTGAGACTGCCAAAATACTACTCGACGGAGTTTTGACACACGCAGATAGTTTCTCAGATGTTGAAGTGGCTTTATTCCCTCCCGCTGTTTATTTACAACAAGTTCAAGAAGCGCTTACAGGCACAAATATAAAATGGGGTACTCAAAACTTATCTCAATTTAAACATGGTGCTTATACAGGTGAAATATCGGCACCGATGTTGAATGATTTTGGTTGTAAATATGTCCTCATTGGTCACTCTGAACGACGCTGCCTCTATGCTGAGATAGGACTAGACCAGTTAGTCCTCGATTATATTATTGCTGAAAAATACAGCATGGCGACACAAGAAGGTATTACTCCTATTATTTGCATAGGTGAAAGCCCTGAAGAACACGACCAAGGAAAGACAGAAGAAGTCATCGCCCGTTTAATAGACATCGTCATTAAACAAAATGGTGTTAAAGCATTGTCGCAAGCAGTGTTGGCTTATGAACCTGTATGGGCAATTGGAACAGGTAAGTCTGCAACACCTGAATGGGCCCAAGATGTACATTCCTTCATGCGTGAGCGCATTAAAAAGCATGATGAATATACAGCAGAAAGAATACAAATACTTTACGGTGGTAGCGTTAAAGGAGATAATGCCGCACCGTTATTTTCAATGGCCGACATTGATGGAGGATTGATTGGTGGAGCATCGCTCAACGCTAATGAATTCGTCTCAATATGTCAGGCAGCAGCTAGCAACAATTAGGTTAAAAAAATGGATTCAATAATTCTTATTCTACATATCGTCGTGTCTCTACTACTGGTTGGGCTGATCCTCATCCAACATGGTAAAGGTGCAGATGCAGGTGCTGCAGCTCTTGGTGGCGGCGGTGGAGCATCATCTAGTGTTTTTGGTAGTCAAGGTTCAACCTCATTCTTATCAAGAACCAGTGCTATTTTAGCGACGGTCTTCTTTATTACCAGCCTGACACTAGCTTACTTCTCAGGAAAAGTTGAACGCTCTGGAAGTGTGACTCAACTTGACGTTCCTGCCATAGAAGAAGTCATTATTGAAACGCCAGCAGATCTTCCTGAAATACCTTAAACCCTTGTAAAACCCATATGCCGACGTGGTGAAATTGGTAGACACGCCATCTTGAGGGGGTGGTGGACGTAAGTCCGTGGCGGTTCGACTCCGCCCGTCGGCACCAAGATATTTTAAGCCCCATTAATTGGGGTTTTTTATTATCTAAAACAGTCGGTTATATTGCTTCTGGTTTTTACCTGTAAAATCAAAAGTGTTACACGCTAGTGTTACACGTTTTGCCTGTTTGATTTCTCTTTTGCGCACCTTGGTTTTCTTATTCTATCTTAAACCTGTACCAAAGGTACACCTTTCGAGTCAAGGTGAAAAGCAGTTAAACCTATATGCATCAATAGATTTAACCACTTTTAACCCTACTTAATAGCGTTCAAAATGAAACACTATGGTGAAACTAGAAGTCATCATCCAGTTCATCTTTAAGATACATGCCTATCCACCTTAAGTTTCCCTGATTATCTCTACCTAATAAATCATTCATGCGGTCACTCAGCTTCTCAGCTACAAGTATCTGCATGTCGACATTAAATCTCTCAAAGGTCTCAGCTATATCGTTAGCCAACCTAGTGGCATGAGAATGATTAAGGTCATCCTCAGATTTACTGCTGTCGTAATCATCACCCAGCATCTTACTGTAAGACTTCCATCCTCCCATCTTGTCAGGAAGCTGGTTACCTTTTCTTGATTTAACATGGTTGATTACCTTATTAAAGTTGCTGGCAGTTCCTATGCTAATGCCGAAAGTGTCCTTCATGTGTTTAACTTTAGGAGGGTTTTCGTCACGCTCCAGCCGGCATCTCTCTTTCCATGCCGCCTCTGTCCGTTCCGCTGTGGTGTAACCCATCTTGGCTCTTGTATTGTCTTTGAATACTCGAGCTAAAGCTTCGTGACCATCTTTAGCCTCAATAACAACGCAAGGTATCTTCTTGTTGGGTCTCCAGCCTGCTTCAGTGTAAGCCTGCATCCTATGGTGACCATCAACAATAAAATGCATATCATTTAAGGGGTCGAGCCACACCTTCAACGGTTCGAGAGTATGTCGGCTATCAGCTTTCAGATAACTAACCATTTCTTCTAGTTGCTGTTGGCTCTGCTTTTTCCTAGTGTTTATCTGCCTAACATCATTAACGAATATATTCCTAGGCTGAAACCTGTAGGTATCCACTCGAATATCGGACATCTTAAGTCCAAACTTTCTAGCCATTAGCTTTGTATATCGCTTCAGCAAGAGAGCATTTACGCCCAATGATTCCGTCTCGTCTATCACTGCCCGCCGTCCTGTATCTCCTGCCTCTTGGCTTCGATTTAGGCTTGGGCTTCGCGTTTGTTCTTTTCATCATTGCAAAGGCTTCGGCTCGCGCTTCTTTTTCACTCATATTTACTCCTAGTGAACCGCAAGGAACTACCCCTGCGGCTCTATTGGTTTCATTGATTAGTCGTTGGCAGAATTGCCTTTAGCTATCCTCTTTTTGATTTCAGCTTGTTTAACGAAGAGTTTATCTATTACTTCTTGCTGAGAATCTTTGAGCCACTTAGGAATATGCTCCAGCATCAGAATTGCGGACATGATTTTCTTGGTAACTTCTCGAAGCTCAACCATCTCAGGTGACACTTTTATTGTGTAATCTTCCAAGACTATCGTCCCTGCTTGTATTGATTCATCATCTTGCGAGAATGGGCGGCATAACCTTCAAGCAAGCCATTCCAGCTAGATAACTGCCGAGTCGTTAAGAAATTCATGAAGGCTTGTTGATACTCGGTCTCTTTATTGTTTTGAACCCATTCTCCGAAGTGTTCGTGTAGGTCTTCTGGTAACCCTGACTCAGTAAAGTAACTCATCACCTGACCTTCCAAAGCTGTAACCATTTGTTGAGCCGCTTGATGTACTTGCTCAGTTGAATGGCCTCCATCAGTAGCCACATACTTAGCTATTGTCGCCTCATCCATTACACCTGTTTTAGCGTACTCAGCGGCGGCGGCTAGTAAACTGGTTGAGCCTATAGCGCTTTCAAGCTCCGTGATGTTAGCTTCTTCATGATTATCGATTGGGTCATAGTCTAGCTCTGAATTATCCTGCGACTGTTGGTCATCTAAAGGTGCTGAAGCTTCCCCTTGTGCCGTATCAACATACTGTCCCATAGCATTCTTAGTTACATATCCCATTTGCTGTGCATTCTCTAGAGTGGTTTGCACTCCACCGACTGTTGCCAGTGTCTTAGCATTATGCTCCAAAGCGGGTGCCCCCCAAGGGGTCACGGCTGTAGCTATAACACCTTCAGTCTCACCACCAATAAACTCAGCAGTATTAAAGCCCGTACTGCCTAGGTCTGTTATTTCACCATTAGCACTTGTATGTCTAGCTGATGGATTGTGCCTGATTGGTTCATGAGGTATCTCTATGTCCTGTGGTGCATTGCTAGTCTGAATCATTCTTCTTACGCCACTGTCGCTTGCATCTACGAATTCGTTATTTTGGTTAGTTGTCATTTTATTTTCCTGTTAATTATTTAATTGTTAGTGTGTGAGGTGTTTCCATCGTGAAAACTGAGGCTCGAACTGCTTGTTCTCGCTGTTCAGTTTTCTTCTTGTGCTTATCAATGGTTATCTTCATGCTGGCAAATAGCATCCCTAGATTGCTCATCATGAATTCACCCACTTTTCTTTTATCTTTAGGTGTTGGCCTAATTCTTTTCTGAACTGCTCCGCTGGTAACTATTCGAGTAGGAGCTAGTAATAAAACCTTGCTACCCATTGCAGTGTTTAAGCCTCTTGGTGTCTCAAGGTGAATCATCTCAGACTCATGAGATAGCAGATAAATAACAGCCGCTTGCTCTATGATGTCTATTGCCTTCACCCTGTTTTGATAAAGGTTAGTCGTGTGGATACCACCTGCTACCGCATAGCCTTCAGCGGCTTTGGCCATCCAATCTTCCAGCATCTCGAGCGACCTCTGAATGCCTTCGCTCTTGTAGTTAAGCTGTAGGAATCGCTCAACTAGTCTTACAGTCATAGGATGCTCTTTAAGCTTGATGTTAAAGCCGAGCGGGTGCCCGTGCTTGTTGTTCAAGTTGGTATGGCGGCGGCAATACCTAGCTACACCACTTCTTCGAGACTGACACCCTGACACAAGGCAGGTTAATCTCGAGTTCTTGGCTACCTTACCTTCAAACTTCATTAGTGAGCTTCCCCTGTAACGTCGTCGAAGCTCTCCAGTGGTAACGAGCTAAATCTAACTGGTTTGTCGTCAAAGGTCTCTAGAGGTATTGTCAGCTTGGTAAAGCCTTGAGCGGTCTTCATGCTTTCAACATCAATACCGTTATCAACTAGTAATAATCTAATTTCTTGAATGAAGGAGGCGGGAAGAGGTTGGGTGTCACCTTTCAGGGTGGCTGTTAGGTTGCGAGCTAGCTCTCGGTGTAAAGACTTTAAGGCGCTGTCAGTTGCCGGACGGTCGTCTGGTAGTTCATTGTTCATGGTTATTTTCCATAGTGGATTAGTAAAACATCCCATCTCAGGCACACACAAATCGATCTCTGGGGTTAGTGAGCGTTATTTTGTGATGAATGTGTGAATGTGTTCGGGACGTGTGAAGTCGTTGATGACTTCGAGGGATGCCTAGTTGATTCTTGAGGGTGAATTAGGCGTTTAGAGGTCTGCTATTTTTTAGCTAGTAGTCCTATAGGGGGAGAGTTCTTTTTGACCTGTTTCTCCTAAGGGGAGGGGGGGCACGCTTTTAAAGGGCTTCAAGCCGATTACTTTGGCTTCCTTCTTCTAAGGTGCGGGGTAGAACTTTACGTTTTCTTTAGAGAGAGCTACATAGTAGTGGGGGGGGTGGGCGTAACCTGCTGATTTAACTGAAACTTCTCGGCATCAAAAAAAGACTGCCGAGAGCCCACTTCTAAACCACTTTAAATCAGAGTTAATTCCATGTGATTTCACCATCTGCACCTATACAACAGCTTCCGATAACTGGGAGATTAAAGTATAGGTGTGTTCGTGCTATTTCAATTTCATACTTGCCGATAACGATAGACATCTTTTCATTCCTTCTTGGTTAATTGGAAAAGAAATGATACTAAACAGTTGACCTGTGTATACAGCCCAATTTATACTCTCAGATACGCTGTAAGAGCCTGATATGTCTACATGTGGAACTATTCCATATCTGCATATTTAGAGGGCTTAACGAGGCTCTCAAAAGCTTCTACCCCATTGTTTTCTTGATTCTAGATACTGTCGATGGCGCCACCTTCCACTTAGTAGCTGTTTTGCGTACCGACATCCCTTCCGTGAGTGACTTCTGAACGCCTTCTGTGTTGATAGCCTTTGATTGTTTGCGGTTACTGTAGGTTCCTTTGGCTTTGGCTATAGCAATCCCTTCAGCTTGTCGTTCTTTAATCATGTCACGCTCAAAGGTCGCCACTGCACCCATGATAGATAAGATTAACTTCTGGTTCTTGTCTTCTTTGTCGTAGGTGATTCCATCCTTAACGAATATTAGCTTGACCCCTTCGCCGTTAATCTTGTCGATTAGGTCTAAAAGGTCATTGAGGTTTCTTGCTAGTCTCGATATCTCATGCACATAAATGGTGTCACCCCTATGTAGATTCCTGAGCATCTCCTGAAGCTGTGGGCGGTCTGTTGTGCCGCCACTGCATTTATCAGTAAAGACCTTATCTAGCTTGATATCTGCTAGTTGTCTATCTGTATTCTGGTCAGCAGAGCTAACCCTTATGTATCCGATTGAATAACCCATTACTTGCACCTCCAAAGGTGTATCGACATGTCTAGATATTCAAATACTACCCCACTCGACACCTGCTTGCAAGGGTTGAGGTGTATTCATTTTGATGGAAAACAGGTGTAATGGCGTGTGTACTTGTGAGTACGGCTTGTTTCTATGAAAATTCTTGCTTACAGTTTCTGCAATCCCACACTATAATCCCTTGGTAGTTGCCACTATGTAGTCTCACTTCTAGGCTCTTTACGTCATAGCATGTTGGACACCATGGGCCTTCTTTGTCGCCACCATCTTTCTTTTTATAATACATGTTACCGTCAAAGCTCATTTCAGACTTAGTTTTAATAATCTTTTCAAGCTCTGCAACTAGCTCAACTGTTTCTGCGGCCTGCACCTTGGCATCAGCTAGCGCGCTCATTAGTTCGGCTACCTGCATTTTTAGCTCTGCACTCCCCAAGTCATCTGAGACCGTCTTAACTATCTTCGCAACATCCCATGCCGTCTTAATACTAACCAATGCTTCCATGACCATGTGTAATACCCTCTTTAATGAAAGTATAAATATAACATCCAAGCGCCTGTGGAGATAAATAAAAGTCCATAGGGGGGAGCTCTGCTCTCCTTATATATTAATGCCCCCTCGAGTTTTTATAGTAAAATACCTTTATTTTCTGGCATATAGAATTAAGGATGCAGTTATGAGCACCAATGAGCCGTCAAAAGCGGAAGTTATCGCAAAGTCAATCGAGAAGATTTCTGATAGCAAAGGTTTACAAGCAATAGGTGACGGCTTAGGGGTGGGGCTTGTAGTGTTCGGGTTTGCGGCCATGGCGGCGGCAATGTTTTTTTCTGTTCACTGGGATGGGCATTTGTATGAGCAGAAGCAATGCTATGAGATTCAAGAGATAAAAGGTAAACCTTTCAAAGTAAATACCTGTACGGGTGATATTGAAGAGTTAAATATAGATACTTCTACTGACTAGTACATGGTATCTCTAGAGTTTGCAGTATTTTACTAGTTGCTAAGAGCCTCGGTAAGTTCCGTTACTAGCTTGTTCACGACGTCACCATAATCAACCTTGTTAATTACCTTAGTAGCCTCTTCACTTCTAAGCCCATCCGAGTACGTGTCTAGGGTAAAGTTCATGTCGTCAGTATGCCCGACGATTCCAGCAATTCTTTCCATTGGTACATGAGCATTATGGAGCAGGGTGATTACTGTGTGTCGATATGAATGGAAAACTGTGGAGCGACCTTTGTAGCCTAGCTTGTCTTTCAAGTGTCCAAACTTTTTGCTTATATTGTGTAGGCGTTTATTGTCTCGACCACCCCTCAGTAATTCGGACACCAAATACCCATCGGAACTTGTTTCTTTGAGTTTATTTACCATGCCTTTTATTGCTGAGTGGATAGGGATACTTCTCAGAGTGGACTTCCCACATTTTGCTAGACACTTTTAACAGTTACAATGTAACTTCAAATAGAGGTGTTTATGAGCAAAGGAAAACATTATACCCAATATGATTAAGGCTTATTAACAAGTGCAAGAGATTGCTAGAATCAAACTTATTTATTTTTTTGTTTACTATAATCTTTATTTGACAGGGTAATGCAATTGCATTACCCTGTTTGGAATAGGAGATGATTATGAATACATCAATCTTGAGTAGTGAATCAAAATTAACTGATCGCTATCAAACCACGATTCCGGAAACTGTTAGAAAAGCCTTAGATTTACATAAACGGGATAAATTACGTTATAGCATTCAGTCTAATGGTGATGTGGTTATTTCACGTGCTGAAATGTCAGAGAGTGATCCTGTTCTTGGTGAGTTTTTAAATTTGTTAGCAAGTGACTTGAGTCATAATCCTGACCGTCTTACAGCATTAGATAGAAATTTAGCGACTAGAATGAAACAATTAACATCTGATGTTGATATTGACTTGGACCGTCCACTGTTAGATCAGGATGATTAAGCTTGAAGCAATTAGAACCACTAGTCGTTAATGGCTGGACACTGTTTGGCCATCCTCTATTTTTAGAACAAAATGAATCCCTCATTAAGCAAGTGGAAAAGCTACAACAAAAAGATCCTGATAATTATAAAAAGAAAAATGCTACTAAACGCCTAGCTGCCATTGAAAAACTTGCCTTTGATGTTATTCCTCAAGATCCAACATTATCAGAGTATAGGCAGGGCAATACATTAGGTGCTGAGCATAAGCATTGGTTTAGAGCCAAGTTTTTTCAACAATACCGCCTTTTCTTTCGTTTTCATCTAGAAAGTAAAATTATTGTTTACGCTTGGGTGAATGATGAAAGTACAAAACGAGCTTATGACAGCAAGACGGATGCATACCGAATTTTTGAAAAAATGCTTAATAGCGGTCATCCTCCTGATAGTTGGGATGAATTATTAAAAGAAGTTGAATCTCAAAATAAACGACTAGAGAAACGCTAATTTAGGCAGAACTTGATTAATCAAGGTGGGAAGGATATTACCTTGATTGAAAACAGGTACATACGACGATAGTGTAGCCAAATCTTCTGAATCAGAATAGTTAAATAAAAACAATATGTTAAATGTTTTTAATGTGACGTTTGGTGCCGACGCTTGTTTCCGCCCATCGGCACCAAGATATATATAAGCCCCATTATTTGGGGATTTTTTTATCTCAATTATCATGAAGTACACTCTATTCGCTATGGCGGGGCAAGTCATGGCCATTAATAATTAGCTATATTTATTATTTCTCCACGTCTCTACTTGTGACCGTCTAAAGACTCTTCTTCAAATGGTGCGGCTGATGCACTACGGTATGGATTTGATGCCTTAGCATCATTGTTAGTGGGGTAGAAATTGTCACGAAGAACTGTAGCAATCAATTTGCATAAATGTGTGTTCGATGTTTCACCCGCCATAGAGCAATGAGGAAAAAAGAAAAAACTAAATTAGTGGGCGGTGACTTCAAAATCTTACGCTGATATCTTGAATGAATGAAGATACAGTCATGCTTTGTGGATGATAGTGATTTAGCCGCTATGCTAATTATTGAGTGGTGACTTCTGTATTTTTACACAGTATGTGTGAAATCAAGTCAGAGCGAGAGCAGATACCAAGGCGATCACAAATATTCTTCACATGTTCTTTTACGGTATGAAGACTGATATCCAGTTTATCGGCAATAATCTTATGCTGATCTCCAGCTGCATATAGTAGAGCAATCGTTTCTTGTCTCGGAGTCAAGTTTAGTATTTTTATGCGGCTGAACAACTTTAATACAAAAGGCTCTTGCAAGCTGATATTGAAACTAATTTTGGGAGAGTTATCAGAAGAGTCATTGATTAAAAAACCACGAAGAATAAATTCACCCCATGTATTTGTTATTTTAATCGTTGAGTCTAAATTAATACTTTTATGCTTATCAGAGATAAGTATTCGTTCTATTAATGGCTCTAGACCACTAATAATACTCAAGTCCCTCACCTCACCATTGCTTCTATTGTTCGGAATAGAATCTGTAGCAAGGGCAAGCAGTTTTTTACCAGTCGAACAAGAAAACTGTAGCTGTCTATTTTTATCGACAATCAATAGCCCCTGTTCCCAACCATCCATTGTCGAAATACTATCCAGTGCTGGTTGTGACAAGCCATAGGCAATAATCTCGGCAACATGCAATAAATACTCGCGTTCTTGCTGGGTGAAATTAGCTTCTCCACGACTCCGATGTACCATTAAAACACCCAGTCTAGTCCTAGTTTCTGGCTGATTGATGGGAATAAATAAACTATTGAAATAGCCATATGGAATTAAAACAGTATTATAAAAATCGGCTAGGTAGGGGCAGTTTCCATAGCAATCCGAAGTCGTCGTGGGGGCATCCATCTGCTGCAGCTAATTATTCGCATGAGTGTATTTGTCATAAGCACCACTAGACATGGAGGAGATAAGCTCATTAGTCACATCTATATTGATAGACTCATCTAATAAGGTATCTGGCGTACCGTTTTGATTCTGCCAAAAAAATGAATTTGAGATGGAAGCAATATCATGATGTAGCTCTTTTAATAAAGCAGGAACAAAAAGGTGTGCGGGCAGCCCTAGCCGTGCCAGTTGTTCAAGCCGACATAATTGATATTTACTCTTTATTGGGCTTTCTTGTGTCATTTCTACTGCCTTATCATTATTAGTTCTATTTCATTCTGATAATTTAGTACTGCATCACCCTGTCAGAAATTGTTTACTACATCTGTGAGTCAATGATAATGACTAGTGATGATCTTGCCACTACCTAAATAGGTAGGAGAGAGTGACAACTGCCAAGCTGACTGGAATTTATTTCAAGACTATTTAAACTCCGCAGGCCATACACTTTAAAAACACATTTAAATCAGTGTGATGGCAATAATTTGTGGTGGTTTGTCATTAATTTATAAGTTATGATAACAACACAATATGGATATTTAACTGCTTACTTTATAAATAAAGTATCTTTATATTATTAGTTAAAAAATAAGGTTTTTAGTTGAATAAGTTATTTTTAATTTTATATTTGTTACTTATTGGCCAAGAGGCATTTGCTCAACAACTACCAACATCAACGGAACAAGTGGATGTGGGGATGTTAGAAGGGATGACCGTTACGGCGCAGAAAACCGAACAAAATGCACAGGATATCGGGATCGCGATCACAACACTGTCAGAACAAGACATAAACGAATTTAGGGTGAGACGTCCCACAGATGTTGAAAACCACACAAGTAATGTGCAAGTAATTAAAACCGTATTACCTTTTATTTCGATACGGGGCATGGGGGCGAGTGAATTTGCACCTAACACCGATTCCCCTGTTGCTGTGCATATGGATGAGATCTACCTTGGCAAGGCATTTCAGCTTAGCGGCTCGATGTTTGATATGGAACGAGTCGAAGTGTTAAAAGGGCCGCAAGGCACGATATTCGGTCGCAACACTACCGGCGGGTCAGTCAATTACACCACTCGAAAGCCCACATTTGACCCTGAAGCAGGACTTAATTTGTCCTATAGCCGTTTTGATAGAAAAGAGGCTGAGGGCTATATCAGTGGCCCCATTAATGATGTTTTATTAGGTCGATTATCCGGTTATTCACGTCAATCTTCAGATGGGCCAGTTTATAATCGTTTTACGGGAGAAAACTCAGGCCAGTTTGATGAGCTGGCTCTTCGAGGGCAATTGCTCTGGTTTCCCAGTGACGAAACTGAACTCCTTTTTTCGATTCATGGTGGACGAGATCGCTCTGAGTTTATGGCACATGGTGTACGAGGAACATATGATGCCAGTGTGTTTCCGGGCATATTACGTCCATGTCCCGCCTATTTCACCCACTCTTTTTCTAAAAACTCTACTGGCTGTGTACTGCCATCAGGTGACAGCGGTGGCGATAATGATCCCTATACCGTTAATGCGAACAGTAAAAATAATTTGAATGATGAGAGCTTTGGTTCATCATTACGTTTGACGACTGACTTGTCATGGGCAACACTGACCTCTATTACGGCTTATGAATATTATCAGCGTGATACACATGAAGACGATGATGGTTCCCCGATTATTGCCTTAGAGGTTGATTGGTTCAACGAATTACACCAGTACACTCAAGAAATTCGACTTAACTCACGCAGTCAAAATAACGGCTCATGGTTAGTGGGAATGTTCTTTCAGCATGATGAATTAGATGTGGTCAATGTGTTAGATACAGCTGAACACCCATTACCTCCATTTAATGGTTTAGCCACAGCCACAGCTTATGGCCAAACAACGGACTCTATTGCCTTGTTTGCCCATACTGAATATCCCCTTATTGATGATTGGACTGTGATAACTGGCCTGCGCTACACATGGGAACAATCACACTTTGATGGCATAACTCAATCTCAACTTGCCAGTGCGCCGACACTTGGTGACGAAAATAAACTCAGCGCCCCCTTTCTAACTTTGGCACAACGAGAGGATTACCACCGAACTCAGAATCTCTCATTCAAGCTTGGCCTCAACTATCAACCGCATGCAAATCAACTTTATTATGGACATATTTCAACTGGGTTTAAGAGTGGAGGGTTTAACGGCGGCTTCGCTTTTTCAACTGAGGAATTCAGTGAATATAAGCCAGAAGAAATTCTTGCGTATGAGATTGGTTCAAAAATTACACTTTTAAACCAACGCTTACAAATTAATTCGTCGATCTTTTATTACGATGTTAGTAATCCCCAAATCAATGCCGATGGGCCGACACCACCAGGTTTAATCACCACGAATGCGGATTCTGCAACACATATTGGTGCTGAAGTTGAAGCATGGTGGCAAGCAACAAACGGACTGGATATTAAATTAAGCGTAGGCTGGTTAGATGCTGAATACGGTGAGTTTTTTGTTGCTGGAGTAAGCCAAAAAGGTAATAAAGTACTCAATAGTCCAGAATGGACATTTAATGGTTTGATTCGATATGAATACCCACTGTCAAATGGCCTGAAAGTCATTACCATGAGTGATTTTAGTTACCGTACTGATCGGCATCTTGAATCATCTAATGTACACACCGCTCATGAGCAGGGTTATTGCTTACTGAATGCTCGAATTGCATTGGCATCAAAAGATGATTCGTTTGAAATAGCACTGTGGGGAAAAAACCTCACCAATGAAGAATACCGTCATTATGTGAATGATGTTTCCAGTTTGGGTATTGTTGGCGACTTATGGAATGAACCCGTCACCTATGGTATTGATGTCAATTACCGCTTTTGAGAAAGCTGTGACATAGGGCCTTTTAAAATTAGGCTGACCAATTCACTTTGACGTTTCACATGTAACTTTTGGAAGACATTTTTAATGTGAAAGCGAACAGCATTTTCAGTGTTATTCAGCGTCGCCGCAATTTCAGCTACGCTAAGACCATTACATAAGGCCTCTACAACACGAGCTTCAGCCATAGTTAATTGATATAAACTGACTAATAACTGTTCACTATTGAGTGCTAGTGCATCAGGATCATGAATCATCACCAAGCCCAATTCATGACTACTGTGGCTGGATAACACATCCTGAATTAACGGCATGAGTGAAACTTGATAAGGCCTTGCCGCTATCGTGCGAGCAATTAATAGTGGTTTGGATGAGTGAACGGAGCCACCGTCGACCCATTCAAATAACTGATGAATACCGGCCTGTAATTCTGAATTAGCTTGCTGCTGATTGGCATGCAGTTTTTTACCTAACATTGTCAGGCCATCGCCTCGGCTAAAAAGTTGTTCGGCAGCTTGATTAGAAAAAATGACGTGATTAGGTTTGTTAATGATGACAATGCCAGCAGATAATTTATTAAACGCATCTTCAAAGGCATGGGTTAATAAATCTTTTTGCCCCAACTCTCTTGCCATGTAGTTGGCTTGCACCAAATGAGGCATCAACAAGTTGGCAAGTTCAACTTCTTCCTTACGGTAATAGCCTTTTTTCTCTGGACGGCGAAGGACAATATAATTTGCTTGGTTCTTGGTATTCGAGACTAATAAACTTAAACCACGCTCTGCCTGATACTTTCTGTGATAGTCATGATAGGTTTCGCTAGCTAGATACTCTTGATAGTTTGAAGACATTTCATCAAGAAATACCGAACCACTAGAATAATTGTCAGCAATATCGCGAAACAATACACTTCGTGGCCCATAATATTCTTCATAGTCTTGTAGTGCCTGCTGTTCTAAGCCTACATACCGTGAACGCTGTGCTTGGCCTGACTTGACACTCTGATCGAGGCTGGCAATGATTGGCGAGCTAAAGCTATCCGCTAACAATCCCAGTAGATCATCCCATTCAACAGGATCAAGGGCTGTTTTATAAATCCTACGGATTAAGTCATTAATGGCTTTTTGTTGGTCCATTTTTTTGTTATTGAGTTAGTAATGATAACCTTTCTAATATAGCCTTTTATACAGTAACAGTCACGTTGTAAATAGAGGGGTATTACATAGAATAAACAATGAAAGTAACAAACTGGCACAGTATAGCTTCAACACTGTCTTTGTGTTGTTAAAGTAGCTGAGAAAAAGGCCCTTTTAAGATAAGGCTGACCAGTTCACTTTGACGTTTCACATGCAGTTTTTGGAAAATATTTTTGATGTGAAAACGGATGGCATTGTCAGTGTTATTAAGCGTTAACGCTATGTCAGCAACGCTCAATCCATTGCACATCGCTTCTACAACCTGAGCTTCAGTTGTCGTTAATTGATATAGGGTGGTGAGCAACAGTTCATTGTTCAGAGCTTGGGCATCAGGATCATGCATCATCACTAGCAATAATTCATGATTACTGTGGCTGGCTAATACATCCTGAACTAAAGGCATCAGTGAAACCTGATAAGGTCTTGCCGCTATCGTGCGAGCAATTGATAACGGTTTGGAAGCGTTAAAAGACTCACCATCGACCACCTCAAATAACTGATGAATGGCGGCCTGTAATGTTGAATCAGCTTGCGGGCTGTTAGCATGCAGTTTGTTAGCCTTCGTGCTTAAGCCATCGCCTCGGCTAAAAAGTTGTTCAGCAGCCTGATTGGCAAAAATGACGTGATTAGGTTTGCTGATGATGGCAATGCCTGTCGATAATTTATCAAATGCATCTTCAAAGGCATGAGTTAATAAATCTTTTTGGCCAAACTCTCTCGCCATTTGGTGAGCTTGTACTAAATGTGGCATTAGTAAGTTGGCAAGTTCGACTTCTTCTTTGCTGTAAAACCCTTTTTTTTCAGAACGGCGGAGCGAGACAAACGTCACCTCGTCTTCGTCATTACTGGTGACGACACTTAATAAATGCTCAGCCTGATGAGGTTTAAAGTAGTCGTGGTAGGTTTCACTATCTAGGTATTCCTCATAATTAGAGGCCATTTGATCGGCAAACACCGTCCCCGTGGGATAGTTATCCGCGATATCACGAAATAATATGCTGCGTGGGCCGTAATACTGCTCATAGGATTGTCTGGCTTGCTTGTCTATGCCTAAAGACTGAAAGCCTTTTCCTTGTCCTGCATGAGCAATGATGGAACTGCTAAAAGTATCGGCAAGAATAGGGCGAAGTGTGAGCCACTCATTGGGCTCAAGCGCTGTTTTATAAATCCTGAGGATCAGCTCATTAATAACAGTTTGTTTGTTCATTTTTATCAGCGATGCCATGCATAATTAAACTTTCTCTAAATGTTTCTTTAAGAATGTGGCGGTGACCTTATTGGCCTGTTGTGCTTCAGGCAACAGCGGAAACATCTGAAAGCCGTGCCACATGCCATCCCAGATATCGAGTGTGGAGCTGATGTTGGCATCAATAAGGCGGCGGTTGAGTCTGGTTGCATCACTGAGCAAACGATCACGTCCTGGTTGTTGTATATACGTTGGGCAAAGGTCTTCAAAGTCACCGTATAGTGGTGAGAGCAGGGGATCGTTACGCTGGTGCTCCCCTATAAATGCCTGCACTGAATTGTAGAACCATTCCTGTGATGGCGGGTTGGCATCAAACTCTTTCAGTGTCAGCATTGAATCACCGCTTAATTCAACCTCAACCCACGGTGCCAATAATGCTAATGCAGCAGGAGAGGGTAAACCGTTCTGTTTTGCCTTTAATGTGGTAGATAATGCCAAGCCACCACCGGATGAATGTCCCGTTATCCCATAACGAACAGCCTCACCGAAATGACTTTTCAGACCTTGTATTACCTCAAGAAGATCATTAATAGCTGCGGGGAAGGGATGTTCTGGCCCTAAACGGTATTCAACACTAATCACTCGAATGCCACTGTGTTGAGCAATGGAGACTGGAATGTTTTTGCAGAGAGTCGGGTGACCAAAGATATGGCTGCCACCATGTACATAAAGAATCACCAAATCAGTATTGCTGATTTCAGGTGGATCTATTTGATAACAGTTGATGCCATTGATTGAGATGGATTCAAAATGGTAGTCGTAGGGAATTTGTTCACATAATCCTCCCCAGAGTACGCCAACCATATCGCGTAAAGGTTGCACCGAGCTAACAGAGGTAAAATCGAAGTCCGGAATAGCCATGACATCCTGTTCATAGAAGGCCTGTGCTTCAGCACTAATATTACTCGGCATTGCTACTTTCATTAAAATATTACCCTTTGTAAGACGGTTAACTAATATTTAATTAGATAGTACCTTTTTTTGCGGGTAAATAGTAAAAGATAGAACGATTGTTTTAGAAACAAATATATAAAATAAAGTATTTAAAAAAATAGAATTGAAAATGGAGATAAGCCTAAACGGTAAGTTTTTTCATAACGGGGAAGAATTGAATAGCTGTAACCGTTATTTTAGGCATACTATTTTGGCAGGCTAATACCATCCTTTAAAAGAACAGAGACTAAGGTGAAGGTGCAATTTGATAATGTGTTTCAAGCGATTAAAGCAGAGCACTCATGCTTTGAGATTATTTACACACACATTGGTAGAGTTCAGCATCAACAAGAATATCAGTACTGTCTGCGAGTAAAGAATAGCTTAAGGTATCAGCCATTTTTTCATCAAATTGATCATCAGGAAGTGGGTAAGGGTCTTGAATCATAAATTCAGGTGGTCTTTCTGTTCGCTCTGTTTTTGATGTTTTATCGGTATAGCTGCTTTCATTTCTACCTAAATCAACGGGAGTACCATCACTATCAGCCACTTGTACATGTCCTGCATGAACATCCACATAGGTGCCCGCTTTAGTATTGTCTAATTGTAGATATGAAAATAATTCATTCTCATTGGCAATTGCCAGCTGATCAGGCCGAGGACCATTTGTTTCTAACTCATCAATGTCTATTGGATCAGAGAGCCTATCTTTGATGAAATTAGCATGAGGCGCTGATAACAAGGTAGTGCCTGCATCATTAGTTTGGGCAATCGTTCCTTGCCAAACCTTGCTGCTTAGACCTTGTCCACGGTCAAGTAAGTCAAAGCCAGTGCCACGAATACCAATCGTCGCAACCGGGGTATTAATGCTATACGCCTGTTCATCAGCCTTACCAATATGGCCTGTTAAAACACGCATTCCACCAGTGACTAGATTATAAAGCGCTGTATTTTCCTCGCCTATTTCATTGAAACGATACTCTTTAATAGCAAATTGAGAGTTCGATTCCAGTGTCATACGACCTTTATCTTTAAAGACAATGACGGCATAAGCATCTTGTTCACTTATTAAGGTGTCAGCACTATACAACGGAGCGCCTACAGCAAGAGGGCGTCTCTCTTGAGTTACGTGTTCGGTGTTGCTTGCCTCAACTAAGCCTTTAATTTCAACCACTCGAGCAATCACTTCTTTTTTGATGATTGCGCTACCTTTTTGTAGCGTGTCTTCTTCCATTTGGCAGCTCTGTTGCTGGCACACACGGACAGAAAAATCAGCTTGTTGTGCTTTGATTGACGTGTCGGGGGTAATGATCTGGAAATCTTCTGGATTACGGTTTGCGATATCACCACTACTTGTCCGGAGCCCACCCTGATGGAGTTCAAGTTTGGCGCTATTGTCTGCTGACTGATGGCTATACTGAGCTATGGATAAACTGCTATTCGGTCTGACAGTGATTTTGGTGTTATCCACAAAGAGAATAACGGCAAAGCTCCGTTCAGATGTTTGAATATTGTCGCCTTCAAAGATATCTGCACCTTGACCGAGAAGACGAGGCTGTTGGCCTATAGCATGTGCGGCAACAGTACCACGAGAAAAAGTGACCGCGCCAACTGCTTCGGCTGCCAAGGCGGAAGTTGAACTAAGCAAATATAAAAGCACTAAGAAAAAGAAGGTATACCCGTCGTGGCGAGGAGAGTGTATTGTCTTATATGTTAACGACATATTTGCACCTCTCCGCTAACGACATCACTGCGGATAAGGGAAGCGACACTTGACTCGCCCTGATTGGCAGAATCTACACTGTCTCCATTTTCTGAGCTATCTGAATCGGACTCACTTGGCTCAGGGAACCATTGTGTGGGTTCAGGGAATATAAACTCACCATCTAAGATGGTTACCTCATCAACTTGGTCATCATTATAAACAGTAATATTGAGTGGAGCGCTAGGCGGTGTTGCCACTACAACAGTGGGGATAGCTGTCGTCAATAGATTAAAAATATTACCGATTATTGAGGGCGTGTAACTATAGCCAGTCGTGGTCGTAATTGAATTAAAGGCACCCGATATACCGTTTTCTGCTTGAATAAAATTAAAACTATCATTAATCGCTTCGCCGGCATAACTGCTGGTAATGATATTAAGTAAGCCATTTAAGCTGGCATTACCTTCTACGATACTAGGCGTTGCAGGGTTATCGACGACTTCAATATAATCATAACCTCCTGGTACTGTTGTACTACCTTGAACTAGACCGGTTATCTCCATTGTCGTTGTACTACCCGCTGCTAGCGCCAAGTTACCCTGAATAGTTAAGGTGCCGGGCGAATTACCGGCGGAGAGATTACCGCTAGTATTATTAATATTAGCTGCTAAAGTGCCCGTGCCACCTAGAAGGCCGCCGTTAAGCAGAGTAATAGTGCCAGTACCTGCGCTAGGTGAGCCGCTGACAAGAAGAGAACCGCCAGAATTTACATTAAAGGCGCTACCAATAGCGATCGAGCCTCCACTCCAATTCAGGTTACCGTTAATATCAAGTGTGCCACCCGGGAATGCCAATGAACCGCCAGACATGGTTAAGTCACCATCAATCGTGATGCCATTAGTTGAGGTGAAACTACCATTTGATAAGTTAAAAGAGGCACCATTTTGAATAGATAAGCCATTTACGCCGGTCATGCTGCCACTTTTCACGGTAAATGAACCTGTTGATATAGTCAGTGCATCAGCAAACTTCATCGTCATGCCATTTAAAATAGGATTGCCACTACCTGAAATGGTATAGCCTGTAGTATCGCTTAAGTCTAATGTTCCGCTACCTGATAGTGTTCCACCTGATAAATTAAAGTCACCAAAAACATTTATAGTCCCAGCCCCACTGAATGTACCGCCCGATAAGCTGAGAGTCGTTCCCAGTGAAAATGATGATATGTCGCTAATATCATCACCAATGGTGAGTGTTCCCCCTGTGATGGACAGGTTCTCATTGGCCGTTAAAGTATTAATAAATAAACTACCCGAATTAAATACAATATCGACACTACCTGCTTGATTAGGAATGATAACGTCACTGCCCGGTTCCGGAACGGTTCCTCCCCAGTTGGCAGCATCTGCCCATGATGCTGTTCCTGATGTAGCACCAGACCATGTATAGACGGGAGGAATAACATTAATCGTCATGGTGCCACTTAAGGCATTGGTGCCAATACTATCTTGAATGACAAAGTGAAAGGTATCAGGGCCGGTATAGTCTGTAACAGGTACATAGCTTAATGTGCCATTAGCAGTATAGCTAGCGGTTCCAGATGTTGAATCCGTTAAGGTTCCATGGGCAATCGCTGCGGTATCAAATGAAATAAACTGTAGTGGATTATCACCCGCGGCATCGACAGAAAAGCTTGTAGTTTGGTTGATATAAGCCGTTTTGCTACCATCAAAGGTGACTTGCCCAGCACCGAAGATAACGTCACCCGTACCCGAAAAGTCATTGGGATGATCAAGCACAGTGGGGGAACTTAGATTTAAGCTGGCACCGGCCGCAATGAAAAAGTCACCCGGACTGGCATTAGTATTGGCGAAAGCAGCGTCAACATCTAAGCTGCCAATATTGGTATTAACGGTTCCAGTATTATGAAAAGCTGTCGAGATCAAACTGATCGGCGTCGCCCCATTTTTATTCCATATTCCACTGTTATTAATCGTAGCGGTGATATCGTCGGTCGAGAATGTGACTTGGGTGGCATTGTTATTCAAGTCATTAAAAGTACCACTATTATTCAGAGTACTGCTGCCATTGAAGAAGAAATAACCTAAAGCACTAGCGCCTGAGTCCCAATTGATTATGCCACTATTATTCCAAGTTACATCAGTCATATGTCCAATCGCATTGATGGTGCTAGTGGCGGTGCTGGCAGTATTAAGTGTGATACCGGAAATAGAATCATTAAAATCTAAGCTAAAGAGGGTGCTGACGTTTACTTCATCACTGCCTTGCAAAATGCCATAAACATTTAAATCAGCGAGGTTAATGGTGCTGCCGGTGTTGAGTGTTAATGTGCCGTAAATGTCTAAATCATCTACATCGAGATTAGAGCCTGCCTCAAAACTAACAGTACTGTTTTGAAATAAGTGTGGTGAGGTCATGCTTGAGCCGCTGACAAATGTTCGTGCCGACGATAGGCGTAAATCGCCACTACCAGTGATGCTATAGCTACCGCTATCTGTTCCTGTTGTGGCGAGTTCTAGTAGACCAGATGATACAAAAATCTGACCATCATTATTAAACGCACCCGCAATGCCGGATGCTGAAATATGGCTAGTGGGGGAGACGCTCGTTTTATACCAATTACCTTCATTGACTATTGCCGTATTGGTAATAATTCTCGATATGCTGGGTGATTCGGTATTGTCATTAAATGTACCGCTTAGTAAATTAGCAAAGGTGGCATTATCTTTAATATAAAAAATACTATTTGCTGTGGGACTCCAGCCTTGAATTTTATTCCAGTTCACGGTGCCGGCATTATTCCAAACAACATTGTCTTTAATCGTTACTTGTGGTGACTGAATAATTGTTTGCCCCAAAGTACTTAAGGTGCGATTACCTCCAATAGTAGGGCCTAAATAGGATACGGAGTAGGAGCCATTTTTAATTATTAATGTGGTATTAACGGTAATATCATCATCACCAGTAAGCGTGTGATATCCATCCAGTGTTAACTCATTAACGGTAATCAGATTGCCTGTATCCAGTACAAAAGTCTGACCATAAGCACTAGAGAGACTGCCAATATTGAGTGTTGTGCCACTATAAAATTCTAACTTTTTATAACGATGGGTGAGGCTAGTTAGATTTAAAGCACCGGTGCCATTGAAAAAGACATTACTTTGTTCGACTTCCATATCGCCGGTCAATGTATAGGTAGAACTGGCATCAAAGGTAACGTCGGCATCATCAAAATCAATATCGCCCGACACATCGCCACTGATTGTTCTTAGGCCTGCTTTAAAGAGTAGCGTCCCTGTTCCTGATGTAACATAGTTACCTGTATCAGTAATAGGATTAGAGCCATCACCATAAATTTCTAGAAGTCCGGCCTCAACATTAATAGTGCCATTATTGATAACACCAATACGAGATGAGGTGTTCCATGGCGATGCTGGATTACCTGACGCGAGTACTTTAGTGATGGTGCCGTCATTATTGATCAGTCCAGTTAATCTATTTCCTTTGCTGGATGTGAGATTAAACTGTGAGCCAGTGAGGTTGTTAATGGCTGTATTGGTGCTAAGTGTAGACGCATTACTGGCAGCAACGCTTCCATTCCAATTGACAGTGCCTTGGTTATTCCAAGTCACATCCGTCAGGGTAAGCCCGGTATTATCAAGCTCACTATTAGTGGTGTTTAATATTCTCGTGCCACTAATCTCACCACTTAACCAGTTAAAATTAGTCGCGGTTATCTGGCCAGTACCGGCAAGAGTGCCATCAACCGTTAAACTATCAAGCACTAAGATGGTGTCATCTAAATCTAATTCACCATAGACAGTTAAAGCGTTGCTAGGAACTGAAAAAGTCACATTAGAACCAATATTGATCGTGCCACCAGACTGCATCGCATCGTTCCAAGCCAGCGTCATTGTATTGTTAAAGTTAACCGTGCCGTCAGTGACGAGTAGATTGGTACCATTAGGGGTAAAAATGGAACCAGAGTCAAAGCTAACATTCCCCCCAGAGACTAATAAATCACCAGCAATTTCAGATAAATTTTGGAATGTTCGATTACCGTTATTGATTTCTAATAAGCCAGTCACAGCTCCACCTGTGGTACTAATTGTGTAAATACCCGTATCAACACCAGAGGCAATGATAAATTTTCTATCGGTGATATTAACAGTGTGATAATTATTAAAGGTTGCAGATGTTGTAGCGGTAGAGGCTGCTTCGTTATTCGCCAATGAAGCACTTTTTAATACATTCCAAATATTGTAATTATTGATGGTTAAATTGCTGGAACTACCAAATTGATTGCTGGTTCCATCGTTGACATAATTAATAGAAACATCATTGAATGTTCCATAGTTATTGAGCGTTGCGGCAGTTGAAGTGCTGATCCTCGTACCACTACCGTTATTACTTTTGCCGAGCCAATTGATAATGCCGTAGTTATTCCAAGTGGTATTAAAATCAAGGGAACCATAACCCGACGTTAAATTGCTGGTGGCTGTGATGGGTGTGATTAATGTACCACCACTGATATCTCCTTCATTCCATGTTAAGTCATCTGCAACAGTCATGTTTCCTGTTAAGGATAATAAGCCAAGATAAAGACTTAAATTATTGATATTAAAGTCTGTGGCATTAATCATGTTGGAGGCATTAAAAAGACTAACATCATCAGCATTAATGGTACCGCCATTGGTATCTATAGTGATGCCATAGAAGCGACTGGCACCAAAACCATCACTATCTTGATCGGAGGTTAAATTAATATCCAAAGTACTAGCCGAAGAAGTAATATCGGCATAGATATTGATATCGTGGTGTGCCTTAAGGGTTAAAACGGAACCATCACCGCCAACATCTGCAGACTTTGTTATCGCTGAGTTAATGGTGATTGAACCGGCATCAGAACCGCCACTTGAGGTATCAATAGTGACATTTGAACCCGCATCAAGTGCCGTATTAATTGTTGCGACATTAATGCTTGTCGTTGTATCGTCTGCCACAGGATCGAATAGAATAGGATCGGTTCCTGATTGGTTGATATTAACGCTGCTACTGGTGATTTCGATATTCTCGGGATCTAATAGCCACGTACCAGATCGTCCATTAGTGCTACTGGTATCAGGTGTGTGACTACCCAGTTCAAGATAATGCCCCGAGGTTTCAATAAAGCCACCGTCACCAGATAGTTCGCCAGCTTTAGCTTCTAGTTGACCATAACTTCGTGTTGTACCATCTGCCCAGACGATAAGCTTACCGCCATCGCCCTGTGTGATGGCATTTGCCTTAACCGTGGCATCTTGGCCTATATACGTAGCTTGGGCGTTATCAATATCTGGGTTATTGCCTTGATAATCACCACCAATTAATACTTCGCCACCACCTTGTTGACCTGAAGCATCAATATTGGCCTGTTCAATAATGCCAATATGATTACCTAGAACATGGATGGTCCCCCCTTGTCCCGTGGATGATGTAGCAGTGACGTCACCACTGACTAAGCTAGTACCAGTCTCACTTTCAATGGTGATAGTGCTCGTGTTTGTGGTTTGGCTATTTGCTGAGCTAATACTTGTTGCTGTTAAGCTAATATTTTCTTGAGCCTTAAAAGTGATATTACCACTGGCATCGAGAGTCAGGCTGTCACTATTAATTTCACCACTATGTGTAATAGTGCCAGCAAATAAATCAATGGCACCACCATTCGTGAGTACTTGACCTAAGTTGAGTACTTCATTTTCTGCTGCTTGGACTTGGAAACGGATTTGGGGATCATCTAAACTAGTCAGGGTGAGTTCTTGACCAGCAGCCAAGGTGATCTTGCCGCCATCAGTTTGAATAATGCCATTATTTTCAATATCGGGAGCAATCAGAATGATATTGCCATCTTTACCGGTTCTAATCACACCTTCATTTAAAATCCCAGCAGCATCACTGCCGGCAATAAAATGATAATTACCCGATAAGAAGTCTTGATTGCTTAGCTCAAGTGTTGAGGCAATTAAACCTTGAGTATTAATAATAGAATTGGCACCAAAGACAATGCCATTGGGGTTAATAACAAAAACCTGCCCATTAGAGATAAGTTGACCCAGAATCTGACTTGGGTTTTGGCCGATAACTCGGTTGAGCACAGCACTTTGGCTACTTTGCTGGATAAAACGTGTTATTTCACCTTGGGCAATGGAGAAATCTTGCCAGTTAATAATGCTGCCTGGACTGTTACTAATCGACGTGATGCCTTGAACAGACGTATCAATGGAGACTTGACCATTAATAATGTGAGCACCAGATGGGTTGGCGAGTAGGGGAGATTGCAATGACGCTAAAATAGACAGGCTTAATAGGCTGTGTTTTATGATGGAATGTTGTTTGGTCATCATCTCATCCCTATTAATTATTAAAACTGCATCACTATTGAAGCGTGAGCATGATTATGATTATCGGATATCAGCCCTGCCTCTCTTAAGGTATGACCGATATCAATACTGACTTGAAGTTGGTCTTTCCACTGCCAGCGCACACCTAGCCCCACACTTGCTAAATGCCAGTTTTTTTCTTCTTCTGGCAAGGCTTCATGATTACGACCTTGGCCATAGTCATAAAAAGCTAAAAATCGGGCGTTTTTCCATTGCGGGGTATAGGTTTCAAAGCTAATGGAGTGTCCGACATCACTGCTTATTTCTCGCTCTCCATAGCCACGCACACTATAGCTGCCACCGATGCCGAACTGTTCACCTGAAATAAGTGGCTCATTACTGTATTGGCCTTTGAAATTTGCTCGTAATAGCCAACCTTTAATCTTTTTATTGATAACAACGCTATAACGAAATAAATCCCAATCTGTTTTGGCTTGTGTGCGAGATTCGCTATAGGCTTCATCATCATTTTTGCTCCCCAGACCTAAGTTCTTCGACCATGAAATATAGTGGCCGATAGCGAGGGAGTTGAGTGGAATATTACCTTTATATGTCAGGGTTAAAGGCGTGCTTCTTACATCAGGGGCGAAATCAGCCGAGATGGCGGTGCCGCCATTTGTCAGTACGATCTTATTGTCGAAAAAACGATTATCAAAGCCGATGTCAAAACCATGCTCATACTGTGAAACTTTGGGTAAAAAATGAAAATAATGAAAACCAAACATATCTCCTGAACCAGAAATATCAAGACCTGAACTACCCCCAAGAGACACCTGTCCGGTATCAATATCAGATTTAGCATAATAGGCTGATAACCAACCACCTAGTTGATAAAGGGGCGCTGAATAACTTAAACCATATTGCTTAACATCGCTAACGTGATTGGGAGAAGTGGTATAGCTGAGGTTAATACGGTGATCTTTATTCCACAAATTACTGTATTGAAATGCTGCGGTAACACGAGCATTGCCCGTATCATCAGAGCCTGTGTTATTGGCCGTCAGAGAAAATTGGTAGGGTTTATGTTCAAGGATATCAATTTTAGCAGAGACCTTATCAGCCTGTTCACTTTGCTTGAATGTGACACTGACTTCTTTATCTGGTTGATAATTAGCGACTTTTATTTGCTGGGCCAGTATCTGCGTATTTGGAGAATGTTCCAGTGTTAGTTCAGGCATGCTGGCGAGAACATTGGCATCATCAAAATAGTGATTACCGGCTAATTCAATATCACCTACTGCAAATGACACCAGTCTAAAAGTAACCTTGCCATCGGCGAGAGATTGCGGGGGAAGCACAACACGATAGAAAGCAAATCCTGCATCACGAATACGATCTTCTATCTGTTTGGAAACAGCTTGCAAGTCAGCAAGGCCATAGTCTTTACCCTCAAATGAGGCGAGCAAGTTAATAATGTCTTGCTGTGGAATAGGGGGCTCACCTTCAAGAGCAAAATCACTAATAGGGAAGCTTATAGCTTTGGGCGCTTCAGCAGCAATGATATGATTGGAATGAATGAGACATAACACTATCAGGCCATAGCGATGGCAGTGATGTAGAGCATGTTTACATGCTGATATCATTCGTAATTATAAACCCTTAAAACCTATTTTTAAGATTGTATTTATTTTCTTGAATTTCCCTAATGTTACAATAGCTTGACTAGTATTTACAAGCCCCCACTAAAGGGGGGTATTTAATGTTGCATGTAATTTATAGTGATAGTTATATTTTTAATCATCTATATGAACTTTATTTTGATTGTGCAGCTGTAAGTTGATGTTGTCTATAACTAAAGAATGGAGTGATGATGCGATGTATAGTCAAATTTAGACGAGGATTTTGTTACAAGATCTGCTATTAACACGATCAGTTTAAGCGTAGTTACTCAGCGAGAAACTTGAATGATGCTTTATTTGTAGTATTATCAAATATTCACAATAAGAATATCCTATAACTTCTTTGTATTAAGGTGAATTATAAAATTAAGTCAGGATTAATTACACACTACAAATTCTAGTGTGAACTGGCTCACAGTTTGGCGGTTAAGGGTTGTGTAAACTGTTAACTAGGTCGCAGATATTGACCTCATTGTTCGCTATTTAGCTATTGGCTTCGCGAATAAAGGCAAAACTGTAGTAATGCAGTGACGCAAAACCAATGCCCTCCATCGAATGCAGGGTCGAATGGTTACCGAAAGGAGTTGATTTGAAATGAAGCGATACGAGAAATACTCTAAGTACTACTCCATTCATCTCTCCACCATTTTATTTATTTATCTCAACAATTGAGATTTAATGGAGATATTAATATGAGAATTAGCTATTTAACACTTCTTGTAACTTCAATTTTATCAAGCTCCGTATTAGCTGTCCCAGCTGAATCAAGAGTGTTTGGCCAAGAAGCTCCTTTCAATATTGAGCACCTTCCTGAAAGTAAATTAAGAGCACGACTTGAGAGCTTGCCAGCACCTGCACAGCAACGAGCGATGAAATGGCTGAATAGTTTTAGTTTTCCTGCTAATGATATTGCCCATATCAAAGTTGATAAACAGGGTGGTGTTTTTTATGCAGATACCGAACTTCCAGAACACATAACACAGGCTGATTTAGAAGCCGATCCTACACAAGAAGGGATCAATCCTACCGATACCTTTAGTTTGCATAGCAAGCTTGGCGCTGCCAATACTGTTTATGTGAACTTTGTTGGTTATAACTTCTCTGGCAGGGCATGGAATGCTTATACGGGAGTGAGTGAGTATCAAGCCTTACCGTATGATACTGACGGTAATACAGCGAATTTCTCAACTTCAGAACGCGCGGCAATGGGTGAAATTTGGCACCGAATAGCCGAAGATTTAGCACCTTTTGATATTGATGTGACCACCGAAGCGCCTGCCGCCTTTGGCCCTAATGTCGGGCATATTTTAATTACCAAAGGAACAGATGCAAAAGGCGATGTGCTGCCTAGTGGAAACTCAGCCGGGGGGATTGCTTATGTAGGTGTTTGGGGAAGATCAAATTACCCATACTATCAACCTGCACTGGTTTATTATGACAATCTAGGGTCGGGTTATCCTCCTTATGTTTCTGAAGCAGCATCACATGAATTGGGACATAACCTCGCCTTATCACATGACGGAACTAGCACGGCTGGTTATTACACTGGGCATGGCTCTGGTGTTACATCATGGGCACCAATTATGGGGGTGGGCTATTACACCAGCGTAACTCAGTGGAGTAAAGGTGAATACTCAGATGCCAACAATACACAGGATGACCTGGCAATTATTCAAAGTCAGTTAATGTATCGTGTCGATGATCATGGTAATGCTGACACGTCAGCTACCGCCTTATTAGTGGATAGTGATGGCTTTATCGCCAGCAGTAACCCTGAATTTGATCCTCTCAATGTACGCACAGATAATAAAGGGGTCATTGAAACATCTACTGATATAGATACATTCTATTTTGACACCGCGTCTGGTGATATAAATTTAGTCATTAATCCCGCTTGGGATGCCTATACACGCAGTAGTTTACGTGGGTCGAATCTGGATATTAAAGCAACATTGACCGATGATTTTGGCACCGTGATTGTTGATGATGTCTTGAATGAGACTAATGCTGTTATTGCAGCCAATGTGACTGCAGGTCGTTATTACCTGAGTGTCACCGGTGTGGGTAATGCGACTACACCCTATTCAAATTATGGCAGTTTAAGTCAATATTACATCTCTGGTTCAGTTGTGCCTGCCAGTTTAGATATCACACCACCGAATCCAACCCCGACACTATTTGTTGATGCAAGCAGTCGAACAACGATAGAGCTATCATCGACGGCATCGATGGATGACTCAGGTGTAGTTGAATACCAATTTATCTGTACTGCTGGTGGAGTGGCCTGTGTGGCGAGTGATTGGCAGCCTGGAACAAGCTATATTGCAACAAGTTTAGACAGTGATACCCAGTATAGCTATCAGGTTAAAGCTCGTGATGCCTCAGGAAATGAAACCGAGCTATCAAACGTTGCCAGTGCGACAACGGCTGCTAATAATGTACCCGTTACCTTAGATGATACTCAAATAGAGGTTGTTGAGAATACGGCCATAACAATAGATGTATTATCAAATGATAGCGATGCTGATCTCGATACTTTATCTATTGATAGTGTCTCGGTTCCTGCCAACGGTGATGTGGTGATTAATGATAATCAACTCGTTTACACACCTGATTTGGCGTATGTTGGAGGAGATACATTCAGCTATACAGTTAGTGATGGCTTTGGTGGCTTCTCAAGCAGTACTGTCGATCTCACTGTTATTGCCGATACTAATATTTTGCCAACAGCGGTTATTTCTGCCAGTAATACCAGTGGAACAGGCCCATTATTAACGTCATTTGATGGCACAGGTTCTTATGATAGTGATGGTTCATTAGTATCATATTCATGGGACTTTGGAGATGGTAATACAGCAAGTGGCAGTGTTGCTTCACATAGCTATAATGTAGCAGGTACATACACTGCAACGCTGACAGTGACAGATGATAGTGCAGCCACAAATACCAGCTCTATTGCTATTACTGTTACAGAACAAGCGACGGCTCCTAACGCACCCACATCCTTATTAGCCACACTGGTGAAAACAGGTAAAGGTCGAAATAAAGTGGTCAGCAGTGCCGAATTATCGTGGACAGATAATTCTAATAATGAGGCCAACTTTGTTATTGAACGCTGCTTAGAAGAGACCAGTGGTAAAGGTAAAAATAGAGTGAGAACATGTGCTTATAGCGAGTACCTAACGGTTGGTGCAGATGTTAATAGTGCAGAAGTGTCAACAGAGAGTGGTTACAAATATCGAGTGAAAGCCATTAATGGCGAGGGGGCTTCAGCCTATACAAATGAAGTCACAATTTGATAGCTCTTTAGCTTAGATAAGGCTATTGGCTGGGGTTATAGCCAGTGCCGATTATACAAAAGCTCCAGCACTCACGTGTAGTGTTGGAGCTTTTTGCTCTGTGTGGTTTAAGTAGTGATGATTGCTAGCATTAATTTCTAGCAATGGCTTATACTTCCCCATAAATTTCGTATTGAATTTGTTAAAAGGAAATAATATGTCGCTTATTAAAGGGCTTAGCTTTAGTGTTTTATTTTTTAGTTTAGTTGGCTGTCAAACGGTTAAATTTGACGATATGTTTGCAGGAACAGACAAGGCTCAGCCAGTTGAAAATACGCAAGCTCAAGAGACCGAGGCGGTTGAATTACCCTTACTGGAGCAGTCCCCCCAACTATTATCAACACTGGCTTTACAGACTCAGCAATCATTTAGTTTAGCTGATGAAAAACAAGCCCAAGCAGTATTAGAAAACAATTTCACTCATCAACTTTCACAGTGGAAAATAGCTTCAGGAGAATTAGTTATTCTGCCGGTGAAAACATTCGATCGTGATGGCCAAGGAACCTTTTGCCGACATTATCAGGCGAAATTAATTACGACTATTAAAGAAGTCAGTGTCAAATCACTTGCCTGTCGCCAAGCTGATGGTCTATGGATTCGCCAAGAATAGAAGCCTGAAGCTTTGCTCAATGATGGGCGGTGAATTAAAGTGCTGACTAAGGATAATGGCAGAAATTTATTTCAATTAACGCTGTTCATACATGCTTACTTGGCAGACTGATTCGATTTGTAAGATGCTTGTCTAGCGCCTCTAAACGAATTTAAACTGCTGGTGTTTGATTGCTTTAATCTTCAACCTTCATCAATAACTCCCTGTTATTCACTGTTTAGCACAAGGATTATTGGTTTTTTAAAATGAATAAAACACGATAAAAATGAGGCATGGCCCTTGAGGGTTTTTTAGTGCTTAGCTGTTAACACTATTGGGATGGTAGCTATCCAGTTTAACGTTGTTTTTTTACTGCCACCCTAGATTACTTTACTTCTCCAAAGTCTCTCTCCAGTCTTGCCCCCCCCCCGTATGTGGGGTTATGAGGCGTTATGTTTATAAGTATCATTTCTGAGTCGTTTAAAACCTTGCCAAGGAATTGAATGATTTTCTAGCTTTTATAAATATAAACTCTTCTGGAGACTCTACTAATGAAAAAAATTGCAAGTTTAGTTGCTGTTGCAACTTTATCCATGGCTTCTGCTGCTGCCTTTGCTAATGATTGCCCTGTTTCACATGCACAACTGCAAACTGCACTAGATACAGCTGTATCTGTAGATAATGGTGGTTTAAATTACGATATGTGGGGAACAGTTGTTAATCGTGATGGTGCAGTCTGTGCAGTAGTGAAATCAATCAATGCTGCTACGAGTAACTCTGTTGCCGATCCATGGCCTGGAAGTCGTGTTATTTCAGCTCAAAAAGCCAATACAGCTAATGCCTTCAGTAATGCTCAGCTATCATTATCAACTGCTAACCTATACTCAGCAGTACAACCTGGTGGTTCATTATTTGGTTTACAACACAGTAACCCTGTAGATGTTCGTGCTGCATACCGTGGAAACTCAGCAAATAATGGTGCTGCTAATGATCCAATGAATGGTTTAAAAATTGGTGGTGTTAATGTATTTGGTGGTGGTTTAGCTTTATATGATGCTTCAACAGGTGAGTTAGTCGGTGCTGTAGGTGTGAGTGGTGATACTTCATGTGCCGATCATAATGTGGCAATGCGTACACGTGATGAATTAGGCTATGACTGGGGACTTGCAGCGAGCATCGGTGGTATTGATGCTGATGGAACTGACAATATTGTCTATAACGATAATATTGGTGCAGGTTTAGAAGCAGCCTTTAATCAACCTCAGTGCGGTTTTGGCGAAGAAGCTGTGAATGACACAATAATGACTGGTCTCCTTCCATCAACATAAAGTTTAGGAGGTTTCCATTATGAGTATTAAATCTTTACGTTTAATCGTGTTATCACTGTTAGTCGTTACATTATCAGCATGTGGTGGTGGCGGCGGTGGTAGTGATTCAGCAGCAGTAGATCCTGCTACGGTTCCGCTATCAACGACATTGATTCTAGCTGCTCAATCTGCACTTGATGGGGTTGAAGCGGTATTGACTGGGGGAGCAACAGTTTTCAGCGGAGCTGAAATAACAAGTTTGCAAACCCTATTTAATGTGTTTACAGATGTATTAACGGGCGGGGCAGCAGTATTATCTGGAATAGATATTGCTACTTTACAAGCTGATTTTGATGGCTTTATTAGTGCAATTGTAGGTGCTGGTACCGATGGAGTATTGACTGCTTCACAAGTTCAAGCTGCACAAGATGCATTAGACGCAGCAGGATAATCTTAACTTTTTAGATAGTCTGAGTTTGATAAAGTGGCAACGGGTTTCCGTTGCCGCTTTATTTTCTGTAAGATTAATAAAAATCAGAATAGAAAGTGAGATTAATGGCAGTGATACTGAAATTATTTACAAATAACCATCTTATTAGCTTCGCTCATAAAGTGATGACCTTAGTGATGATTATTTGGCTTGCTTGGGGACTGGCATCACTCACATGGTTAGTGGGGGGAGATATACAAGCGAATGATGAAAATTTGCATGATTTCAGCTTGTCACCACAGCAAAATAAATTTGCCGAAAGAAAATATAATATTCGTTCGCTTAGTAATTTATATTTGTTTGGTCAACCGCAACGGCTGTTAGCTACGCCTGAGCAAGCCAGTATAAATGTGACGGAAACACGCTTAAATCTCAAGCTAATGGGCTTGAGACGTGGTTTGGGAACTATCCCCAGTAGTGCAATCGTTGAAGGTCCGAATAAAAAACAAGAAATATATTATATCGGGGATAAATTGCCTAGTGGCGGCGCTGTGGTTAAAGAAATTTTTACTCAATATATGATTATTTCTCGGCAAGGAAAACATGAAAAATTAACCTTGTTTACGGTGTTAAAGACAAAGCAGTTGTCTGAAGCTCAGCTAAGTGCACGCAGCTTGACTGATTTGACTAGTAATACCTTTATTACAAATAAATTAAACAAATATAAAGGTATCGCATTCAAGGAACCTTCAGCATTAAATGGAATTGTAAGTATTCGACCTGTAGTCAAGGATGATAAATTTATTGGTTATCAGTTAAGCCCGGGTATTGATAGTCGGTTTTTTGCACAAGCAGGCTTAAAACGTGGTGATGTACTGACATCAATAAATGGTATTAAGTTAGATAGTCCAAATAAAGGTTTGTCCTTGATGAGTAGCTTAGCGTTATCAAGTGATTTAGAGTTGACAGTAGATCGTGGTGGCGAGCAATTGTCATTTAAATATAGTTTTTAAGTTTTAATGAATTCAACAAAGTGGTGATAAGCATGTTCAAAAATATGCAAAGATGGCTAGTATCTTTTTTAGCAATGAGTGTATTGACTATGAGTTTAGCAATGGCTGAAGAAGATCTCATTACGCTGAATATGAAAGATGCTGATATCACGACCTTTATTACTGATATTGGTCAGATGACGGGCAAAGCCTTTATTATTGATCCTCGTGTTAAAGGTAAGGTGACAATTGTTTCGCAGCATCCGATGACTCTTGATGAGGTCTATCACATCTTTATTTCGACATTAAATGTGCATGGCTTCACTGCTGTTAAAGCGAATGGTATTACTAAAATTGTACCGACAGCGAATGTAAAACAAGATGTGATGACGATTGCTAGTGGTCGCTCACCGGGCCATGGTGATGAGTATGTCACTAGAGTGATTCAGCTTGATCAAGTAAGTGCCCAAGAAATTTTGCCATTAGTGAAACCTATGATGGCGAAAGATGCTCATTTAGCAGCCTACGCGCCTTCAAATGTATTGATTGTGATTGATCGTGCTGACAATGTGCAGCGTATTGTTAAATTAATTAATAAAATTGATACGGCAAGTAATCAAGAAGTAGAGATTGTCGCATTACAGTTTGCAGCAGCAGCGGATGTGGTTCGCATGTTAAAGCAAATTGATAAGCCACTAGTTGGCAAAAAAGAAGTACCTGAGCGGGTAACAACCTATGTGGCAGATGAACGTACCAACTCTATTTTATTGCGTGGTGAATTTGCTGCCAGAACGCGAATAAAGGCAGTTATTTCTCAGTTAGACTCACCACTGGTGAGTGATACCGGCAATATTAAAGTCATCTATCTCCATAATGCGAAAGCAGTCGATCTAGCTAAAGTGTTGGATGGAGTAAAAGACAATATTGAAGAACAAGCCTCTGCAAATCAGGCGGCAATGGCAAAACCAGGGGTTAAACAATTAAGCCCTGCCAGTGAGAAAACAAAAACAAGTATTCAGGCCGATGAAGGTACTAATTCATTATTAATATCGGCTGCGCCTGATGTAATGCGTTCTTTGGAAGCGGTAATCAAACAACTGGATATTAGACGAGCTCAGGTATTAGTTGAAGCCGTGATTGTGGAGTTAACAGATAAACAAAGTTCAGAACTAGGTGTGCAGTGGTTAGGGGCTGGTGGGGCTGTAGGCCTGTTGACTTCATTCCCTAGTTCAGGTCTTGATCCTGTTACATTGTTAGGAGCAGTATCGGGTGGTGTTGATGATGCTGCAACCGCATTAGCAGGGGCGAAAGGACTGAATGTCGGTTTTGGTGTTGAGAGTGGCAGCGGTGGAGGTTTCGGTGCAATATTGAATGCTTTAGCAACTGATGATGATGCCAATATTCTGTCTACGCCCAGTATTATCACCATGGATAATGAAGAAGCTTCGATTGTTGTCGGGCAAGAAGTTCCTTTTATTACAGGCTCTACAACAGGTTCTAATAATAGCAATCCCTTTACTACTGTGACGCGTGAAAAAGTGGGTATTAAGCTAATAATAACCCCACAAATTAATGAAGGTGATGCGGTTAGGCTTAAAATTTATCAAGAAGTGTCTGGGGTCACTACCGCAACAGGTGCAACGGATTTAGTCACCAATCAGCGTGAAATTGATACCACAGTCTTAGTGCAAGATGGTGCCACAATTGTTCTGGGTGGCTTAATTAGTGAAGAACACAGTGAAGGTGTACAAAAAATACCTTTCTTAGGTGATATTCCAGGGCTGGGTGAATTGTTCAAAACTACAAAAGTGAATAAAGAACGGCGTAATTTAATGGTCTTTATTCACCCAACTATTATTCGTGATGACAAAGTATTAAATGAAATTAGTGGGCGTAAATATAGTTTTATTCGTCAGCAACAGCTTGATATGCAAGAAGAAGGGATTTCTCTCATGCGCAATGCCAGCCCAGCGTTATTGCCAGTATGGGATCAAACAGAAGTATTACCTTGGCAAAATTAGTCTAGATTATTTTTAGATGTAGAATTGAAACACAAGATTGAACAAACTTAGCAATAAAGACTGAAGATTAATAATGAAACAAACGACGAGAACTCAACTGCCTTTTGGCTTTGCTAAACAACATGGTGTGGTGGTGAGCGGTGAATTAACAAAAGGACTTGAGTTAAGTTGCTTAGAGTCGCTATCCGTAGTCGCTATCACTGAAACTCGGCGTTATTTAGGTGTGGCTCTTAAGCTTAAGTTTGTTTCTGATGATGAATTTGACCTATTGTTGATGGCTGCTTTTGATCGTGATGCAGGTGAAGCACAACAAGTAATGGATGACTTGGGTGGGGAACTGGATTTATTCCAATTAGCTGAAGAACTTCCTCAAATTGAGGATTTACTTGAAACAGAGAATGATGCGCCGATCATTAAATTGATCAATGCCTTATTGTCTGAAGCAGTAAAAATGCAGGCTTCAGATATTCACATTGAACCCTTTGAACAAGATCTGGTTGTGCGAGTGCGTGTTGATGGTGTGTTACGTGAATTATTACGCCCGCAGAGAAAATTAGCACCATTATTAGTCTCTCGTCTGAAAGTGATGGCAAAACTAGATATTGCTGAAAAACGTATTCCACAAGATGGTCGTATCGCATTAAAGATTGGTGGCAGAGCAGTGGATATTCGTGTCTCATCCTTACCATCAAAACATGGTGAACGTATTGTTTTACGGCTATTAGATAAACAAGCAGGCCGTTTAGATTTAACATCACTGGGAATGCCAGATGATCTACTACGTGATTTAAAGGTTTTACTTAATAAACCCCATGGTATTTTATTAGTCACAGGCCCTACAGGCTCAGGTAAAACGACAACGCTGTATGCCGGTTTATCTGTTCTTAATAATGAAACGCGTAATATTCTTACTGTCGAAGATCCAATCGAATATGATATTGATGGTATTGGACAAACCCAAGTCAATACTAAAGCAGATATGAGCTTTTCCAAGGGCTTACGGGCTATTCTACGTCAAGATCCTGATGTGGTTATGGTCGGTGAAATTCGTGATCTCGAAACAGCACAAATTGCAGTTCAAGCTAGTTTGACAGGGCATTTAGTGCTTTCAACCTTACATACTAATACCGCTGTAGGTGCGATTAGTCGTTTGACTGATATGAAGGTTGAACCGTTTTTATTTGCAAGCAGTTTATTAGGGGTTTTAGCCCAACGCTTGGTACGTAAATTATGTACACACTGTAAATTGGAGTCAGAAGCAACAGCAATAGATAAGCAACGACTATTAGTGAATACAGATGAAGATGTATTTATCTGGCACGCAGTTGGCTGTACGCATTGTAACCACACTGGTTATTCAGGACGTACGGGGATTTATGAATTATTAACGGTTGATGAGCCTCTACGTGAAATGATTCATAATGCCGCTGGAGAACCTGAGATAATTAAACATATTCGCCACTCTACACCGAGTATGCGTGATTATGGATATACACTGGTTAAACAAGGTATCACAACGTTTGAAGAAGTCTTACGTGTCACTCGAGAAGATTCGTAAACGCTAATGCCTGCTTTTCAATATACGGCACTCAATGATAAAGGACGCCAGAAACGTGGCGTTTTAGAAGGCGATAACGCCCGCCAGATACGAAAACAATTACGTGAACAAGGTCTGATAGCGACTGCTGTTGAGGCGGTTTCCGAAAAAGAAAAAAAGTCTACAAATAACACGGTCGGCCTGACATTTAAACAATCTATTAGTGTTGCCGAATTAGCATTGATGACCCGACAATTAGCCACACTGGTGCAAGCAGGTTTACCTCTCGATGAGGCATTAACAGCCGTCTCTCAGCAATGTGATAAAGCACGACTGAAAAGTATTATCTTGGCCATCAGAGCCGGTGTTTTGGGCGGTAAAAGCTTGGCAGAGAGCTTTGCTGAATATCCTCATATTTTCGACTCTTTATATCGTTCTATGGTCGCCGCTGGTGAAACATCGGGTAAGCTCGATAGTGTATTACTGCGACTGGCAGACTATACCGAGCAAAGACATGCGATTAGACAAAAAACACAAATAGCATTGTTATACCCTACTATTTTGAGTGTTGTTGCCATCGCGGTGGTCGCAGGTTTATTAGCTTTTGTTGTGCCACAAGTGGTAGAACAGTTCGTAACAGCCGGACAAGACTTACCTAGAGCCACACAGATTCTGATCGCGTTAAGTGAGGGAGTGAGGCATTTTTGGTCGATGGCTTTGCTTATCATTATCGTTTTACTGATAGCGCTTAAATGGGCGTTAAAAAAAGACAATTTACGCTTAATCATTCATAAGCAGTTACTCTCTATTCCGGCAATTGGCAAAGTCATATTAGGCGTGAATACAGCACGATTTTCTCGTACATTAAGCATTCTAATTTCGAGTAGTGTGCCATTATTGGATGCGTTAAAAATCAGTGGTAAAGTACTCAATAATCAGTGTTTACGTAATGCCGTCACAGAGGCCGCTAATCGAGTGCATGAAGGGGTAAGTCTTAATCGCGCTTTAGCTGATACCGGCTATTTCCCTCCAATGATGATCCATATGATTGCCAACGGTGAAAAAAGTGGTGAATTAGATACGATGTTAGAACGCATTGCCGATAATCAAGATCGTGAATTTGAAATGTTAGTGGCTATGGCCTTAGGTTTATTTGAACCATTATTAATATTAACGATGGGCGGAGTTGTATTATTTATTGTGATCGCAATTTTACTGCCAATCTTCGAGTTGAATACATTAGTAGGTTAAGAGTGGACCTCATAAAAGGAAAGATAATGTTAGATAAAATGAAACGTCAGCCTCGCTACTCACAGTCAGGTTTTACCTTATTAGAAATTATGGTTGTTGTGGTGATTTTAGGGATTTTGGCCACAATGGTGGCCCCACAGATTTTAGGACGTGCTGATGACGCGCGTATTACCAAAGCTAAATCAGATATTGTTAGCTTAGAAGCGGCACTGGATTTATATCAATTAGATAATTATGTTTATCCAACAACCAATCAAGGCTTAGAAGCGTTAGAGTCGAAGCCAAGTGATTCACCAGAACCTAGAAATTATAAACAGGGTGGTTATGTAAAGTCTTTACCGACTGATCCTTGGGCTAATGAATATTTATATTTAAACCCCGGTGTTAAAGGTGGAAGCTATGATATCTATACCTTGGGAGCCGATGGTGAAGAAGGCGGGGAAGGGGCTAATGCTGATATTGGTAATTGGTAGCCAGACTAGTAGTTAAGAGAATCAGTTCTGATGGCATTACAGCGCGGCTTTACTCTAATCGAATTACTCGTGGTATTAGTGATTATTGCCTTATTTACCGGCATGGTGATGCTCAATGTGAATTCGAATGATAATAAGGTGTTAGCACGTGAGGCAACAAGGCTGATTCACCTGATTGAGTTGGCTGAAGATGAAGCGATATTACAGGGAATTGAGTTAGGGCTTTCTATTCAGGCAGATCGTTATCGTTTCATGCGCTTACATGAGAAAAAATGGTTGCCTTTAACCACTGATCGAGAGTTTAAAGAACATACGCTTGATGCGACTATCCGTATGAGCGTTGAAATAGAAAATGATGGCATTATTCACAGTCAAAATAAGGCATCAGCACTCCCTGATGTTGTCATCCTATCCAGTGGTGAACTCACTCCTTTTCACATTACATTATTTAGTGAAGCGTCACCCAGCCAAACCTATGAACTATCTGGCTTAGCAAATGGGCAGCTATCATTACAGAGTGAACACAGTGATTATTAAGCAAAGGGGATTAACCTTAATCGAGGTTATGGTATCGGTGTTTATCTTAGCCTTTGCTTTATCTGCCTTGGTAAAAATGACTGGGCAGAGTGTTAATACACTCAGCTATTTAGAGAAAAAGACCTTTGCTCAGTGGGTAGCCGTCAATCAAATTAATGAAGTTGAAGTAATGTCACAGTGGCCCAGAACAGGGCGTAAACAGGGCCAGCAAGATATGGGCGGTTTGACATGGTATTGGCAAATTAACACCTCTAATACAGACTCGAGAGAGTTACGCCGCTTAGATGTCTCCGTAAGACAAAACCAACAAGATGAAGAGGCTATTTATACATTAACGGCCTTTATCCATCGGCCATAATGTGATGAATAATAAGCGCCAAACTGGCTTTACTTTATTAGAGATATTAATTTCAGTAGCACTGTTTTCTTTGGTGTCAGCAGCCACATTTGCAATGTTGCAGCTAACGATTAAGTCCAGTGAAGGCTTTACCACTAAGGCTAGTTATTTAGTTGAGTTACAGCGTGCTCAACGTCTTTTACAGCAAGACTTTAGTCAAACTGTTGCCCGTACAGTGAGGGATGAGTTTGGTGATGTATTACCTGCGGTGATGACTGATGATAGTGGCTGGTCAACGGCCATAGAATTAACGCGTACAGGGCGACCTAATCCACTGTTGAAGCCAAGAAGTGACTTAATTCGCTTGCGTTATGTATTTGATGGGGAACATGTCATTAGAAGAACATGGCCACAATTGGATCGCGCTCCCGGGGTGGAATATCAAGGCCAAATCATAGTGAATAATGTCAAATCGTGGCATGTTAGCGTATTAGATGGCACTAAGTGGCTAGAGAGTTGGCCTCCTGAACTCGACGATGAAGATGCAAAAATAACAGCATTACCTGCTGCCTTTGAAGTGAAACTAGAGCTTGAAAATGGCCGAGAGTTTCAGTGGTTGTTTGCGGTCTATCCACAGGTGTTAACGCATTAGTATGGCTAGGCTAAATAGACAAGGCTTAGCCACAGTGTCTTTTCCACGACGAAATCTTTGTCGGCAGGGTGATGATAGGCAAACAGGTATCGCCTTAGTTATCGTGTTATTGATAGTTGCATTGGTGTCTATTATTGCCACCGACTTAACTGGGCAATTGCAACGCGAAACCCGTCGTAGTGCCAATTTGTTTGATAAACAGCAGGCTCGTTATTATGTATTAGGAGCTGAAAAACTTGCAATTGCAACACTGCAAGCGGACATTAAAGACAGCCCAGATCGTGATGATTTAGGCCAAGCATGGGCAACACAAGGACTCTACTTTCCTATTGAAGGGGGCGATTTAACGGGGGCAATCAGTGATAAAAATAACTGTTTTAACCTTAATAGTTTGGTCACAAGTGAAGCTGATAAGGGGTACACCGCCGATGCTGAGAGTGTGGCCTTTCACGCTTATCAACGCTTATTACTCTTGCTGGGCTTGCCAGATAGTTTAGTGTATTCACTCGTAGATTGGTTGGACACAGATAGTTACGTGGGTTTAGCAGGAGCAGAAGATCTAGAATATGAACTGTTATCACCTGCTTATCGTGCAGCAAATAATTTAATTAATGATATCAGCGAGCTACGGCTTATCAAAGGCTATGATAATGAGGTGGTCAGCCGATTACGACCTTATGTTTGTGCCCTACCTGAAGCGGGAGAGTTAAAGTTAAACCTGAATACTCTCGATCAGCAGCAGCCTGAGTTATTAGCGATGTTAATTGATAGCCTAACGGTGACCGCAGCCGCAGCAGTATTAGCTGAACGTGGACAATCAGGTTATGATGACTTGGCTAGTTTTTGGCAATTAGATGCCTTAGCAGGGATTGAAATTGATGGGCAGGTAAAATCAGTGTTACAGCTAGACTCGGACTATTATATGCTACAGGCTACAGCACGAGTGGGACGTGGTCATGAAGCATTAAGGACTTTATTCAAGCAAGTGGATAAAGAGAAAATACACATTATTGAACGACGTTTTGGAACTATACAGTGACAGATACACTATTAATTGATTTTACTAAACCGGATAGTTCACTAGCTTGGGCTAGCTTTAATAATGGTATACAGCATGAAAAAGGCCTCGCTGAATCATTGGCAGAGCTGAGTGAACTGGCTGAGAAACAACGCGTTGTCGTATGGATCTCAGCAGAGCATGTGGTATTAAACAGCCTTTTTGTTCCTGCTGGTCAGCAGCGGTATTTACAGCGAATTTTACCCGGTCTATTAGAAGATAATGTAGCCAGTGATATTGATACTCTTCACTTTGTACATGGTGGTGTGTCAGCAGATAGTTTAGTCAATGTTGCGACTATTGAGCGTGAACTATTAGAGGATTATTTAGCTCTTTTTAATGAAGCGGGTATACGGCCTCATGTCATGTTACCGGCTAGTCTTGCTGTCACAATGGTGGCAGAGGGGTCGAGCCTCCAAGTTGAGGGGGAGTTAAGCCTTTTACGGACATCACCACAAAGTGCTTATGTGTTTGATACGCAAAATCTCGCCTCTATATTGCCATTAATGTTGAATGAAGCTTCTCCGTCATTATCGCTTTATAGTGCAGATAATCAACGTGACTCATTAGCCATAGCTGTCCCCTATGAGTGGCAAGGAGAGCCTAGCGAAAAAACAGCCGTGCTACCTGATGAGGCGGTGTTAGCAATGAATCTATTGCAAGGTGAATTTGTTCCACAAAGTGATTTTAAAAAGCATTACTTACGCTGGCGGAGTGTTGCAGTGTTAATGATCTGTGCTGTGATTGTACAGTTTACGAGTGTCGCCATAGAGACATGGCAGCTTAATAAACAAGCTAGTCAGTATAAAACAGATATTGCTGCTGTTTTTAGAACGGCATTTCCAGATGAAAAGCGCCTAGTTAACCCTAAGGCTCAAATGACACAACGCTTGTCGCGCTTACAATCTCAACAAGAAGGTATGGGCTTTTTAATGCTGCTGCAACAGGCAGCCCCTGTGATTAAACAGTCTGGCAATGTGGCCATTTCTAGAATCAATTTTGAACAAGGTCTCGGTGAAATAAAGATAGATCTTAGCGCCCAAGACTATGCACAATTAGAGAGTTTGAAAGGTCGCTTAGAGAAACTCGGTTTTGATGTTGATCTCGGTTCTGTTTCAGGAAATAAAGGTGCTTACACAACGAGAGTCACCATTAAGGGGGCGCAATAATGAAAGCATCACTAGAGCAATGGTGGCAGACGCTTGTGACGAGAGAACGAGTGATTGTGGCTGTTTTAGCTGTTCTTATTGTCTTAGTCACTTTTCAATCTATGTTGATCAGCCCCTTATATCGGGGGCGAGATAAGGCACTTAATTCGGTCGATAAGCAAGCTGAATTACTTCAGTGGATGCAAGAGCGCGCAGCCTTAGCTGCACAATTAAATAATAATACTGGTATCTCTAGGGTCACGAGTCAGCACTCTATTTCTCAACGAATTAATGCCACAGCAAAAAAAGCCAAAATTACGATTACTCGCTTTCAAACATCTGGCGAGAATACTGTCCAAGTGTGGTTAGAGGATGCTGATTTCTCAGCATTATTATTATGGTTAGACACCTTGCAGAACAAGCAAGGTATTCACGTTGACAGTATTGCTATCACAGAAACGAATAAGCCGGGACTGGTTGCAGTTCGTGCAGCATTAACGACACGTTAATTGACTTAACTACCACAAAAGGAAGCGTTCGCTAGCTATGTCAAAACAACGATTATTCATAATACTATTTACGATTAGTGTCTTTTTTATCAGCCTATTTTTGACCATGCCAGCACAAAAAGCGTATCAATGGGGCTTGTTTTCCAATATCAGCATGCAGGGCGTGAGTGGTCGATATGTCTCTGGGAAGACAAAACAACTTAAAGTCGATAAGACCACTATTGCTCATTTAACTTGGGCTTGGCAGCCTTTATCTTTACTCATGGGGAAAGTGTCTTTAAATTGGAATATCAATGATAAGGACATAATGGGCAAGGGCGTGCTTGCCATGAATCTGTTGCAAGAACGAGTGTTTTCAGATGTAGATTTGGTCGTTAATGGCAAGGTAATCAGCCCATATTTACCGAAGGGAAATTCACTCTCAGGTGATATTGAATTAGACATTGAGTTGGTCAAATTTAGTGAGAAACTACAAACTCTATCTTTAGTCGCCAAAGCAGAGTCATTATCTATCACCACGGCGCTAGGTGTCTTTGAATTAGAAAATAGTATGTTAGCGGTGATGGGAAATGAATTAGAGGGCTTTAATTTACAGCTAACAGATTATAAATCTCGTGATGCTGTTGATATTCTCATTCATATCAAGGGGAATAAAATAACGCTATCAGGTCAACTAGCTTCAGACTCTATTGCTGCGACTAAACTATCAGCACTACTGCCATTAATAGCGAAAAAACAAGGAAGAATATGGCAGCTTAATTGGCAGGGTTCGCTGTAGTGTATGTTAGATGCTAGATTAATTGAGACTTTACATCACGGTTAAAAGCACACGATGCACCTCTATTTAAAGTGACACTGTAACCATTAAAAGTGTCTAGCAAAATCTGGGAAGTCCAATTCTCGATAAGCATGCTGATATTTTTATTAATGCCAATTGAACTGTAATAAAATGTATCGCCGTGCCAGTGGTCGGTATGCTCGCTAACCCCATATAGTAAGACACCTTTCCATCCAAATGACGATCATTCCACCAGCCGTCAGATTGACTGCCTTGTTATGCCTTTTTTTCATGTGCTTCTTTTATATCTCGATATCCTTCGATTAACCGACCACCTGGTGATGATTTAGTTATGGATCTGAAGAGGCCGTCAAGCTCTGCCACACCTGATTCTATACGAATCATTTCATATGATTCTTTTACAGCTTGTCGGAAATCCTTCAGTTCTTCTTCATTAATTGGGTCTGTAAAAATATCACTTGTTCCTACAAAGGCCATGCAACAATGAACCGTTATTTCTTCATCTAGGTAGAACTTATGCTCATCTGTATATTGAGGAACCTTAAGCCCAGCATGAAATGCAATTTCCTTTTTTTCCTCGATAGATAGCTCGTCATTATCAAGAATCTCACCAATTATACTTGATGCAAGCTGTATTTCTGACATAAGCCCTTCGTATATATTTAGCCTTTTCTCAAATACTTGAGCAGAATATTTTTCAATTCTAGAATTTCGTCTGTAGTACTCGTTTAGTAGAATGCCTATTAATAATCCTGCTAGGCCAATTAACGCACCTTCCATAATTTATACTCGGTTCTCGACAGAGGCATCATAACGCCCGCGTAATAGGCGCGAGCTTGCGAGCGTCCTGATTGACGCGTTTGTTAGATTCATTTGGCATTGGACCCAGATGGCTTATTCGTTGCTCTAGCATCAATTAAAACTAATTCCTTGTTTTGCTTAAGTTCAAGATCTTTTAATGCTTTGAGAATTTTTTCTAGCTCGGAGTCAGTAAAATATAGAATCACTTTAATTGATTTTTTTGTTTGATTGGCAGCTTTATATACTTCAACCTGCTTGGCCAAATTCTGTTTAAGTTTACTATTGCTTGCTAGCTTAAACTCAACCAATGTACTGTCTTTAGAGCCTCTAGAAATTTTATAATCTACAGGCCCTCGGCCATTGTTTACCTCGGCATTAACATCATCCTCTGCCGCATACCAAGTGAGCCTAAAGATCAGTTGCAGGTCTGATTCTCTTTTGACAGGTTCTCCCTTCACATAAAAAAGACGGTAACCATCATTACTTTCAATTACCTGTTTGAGAAACATAACTCGATTATATGCCTCATCAAACGTATCGCCTTTATGCGAATAGAATACTTTCTGTGCTCGAAGCGTTTCAACAAGATTTGTAACTTGCCTAATAAAGATAGCTTCTGTCTCTTTTACTTTTTGCTCGCTTAGGGCAACAGCCTGATCGCCATGGTCTTCTTTGAATCGAATGTAATGATCGATAAGAGTTGGGAATTTTCTAAGTGTCCGCGATATAGCCTCGTTAACTTCCCGCTGATTCGCGTGTTCTGGAATTTGACGAAGGAGGTACTCATTTATCTGTGCTCGAAGTTCAATGTTTGGAATTGACTCCGCTATTTCATCGAAATCGCCAAGAATATCGTGCTTATTAATCCAAGCATCATCTTTGGTAAGAATATCCTTTGGGGTAAGTAAAACAAAATCACCGTCAATATAAGGAAGCGTATATGACTTAGCATTCCATCTTCTAGTGTTGTAGTCAAAGTTAGCGTGTTTAACGCTAACTTTTTTACATCTGGTTTTATCAAGGTGATTTAAGGCAAATTCTTGAGTATATTCACAGATATACCCCTTGATTAGATTGGTAGTGAAATCACTAATACTATCTTTTCCCACGCCATCCTTGATAAGACAGAGCTTTTCTAGATGACTACTTTGCGTTATTTGTTCTTCCCCAAAATTGTTGAATATAGTGCTTAGGTTATCATTCAATGCAGTAGCAAACTTCGGCCCTAGCCCCAAACCACCATTTCCAACTTTACTGTACCCAAGCCAATTCTGTTTAACTTCTGGAAAAAGGAACCAGTGTTTAACAAGCCCCTTTGAGATAGCACCTTTATCCGACATCTCTCTAAGGAAAGTAATATATTTTATGATTTCTTGGTGCAGCGCCTCGTACTCATCTTTCTCACTGCTAAACAACAGGAATGGATCAATAAACACAGGAAGGTCATTGATCAATGAGATATTGAAAGCGCCATATTCGTCCAGCTCTTCCTTAGATACTCCAAAATAATCCGAAAAGTATATATTCACTCGAACCCTCTTTTGAATCTGACATTTAGTATAAGGCACCATTTCCCTAATAACTGGGTATAAAAGCTATTATTGTTAATTCTGACATTGAAGTTTATAACATTAATAACTATAGGTGTATGCCAATAAATACTAGCAGAAAAGATAAAAAAATGTTGGATGAGATGAAGGGGGTTATCTGTCGCTAGGGATTAGGTGTATGCCGACTGAAAAATCCTATTGTTATTGCTATGTAAGATTTTATAAGTTGAAAAGTAGAAAAGCTTTATTTTCAGGTTCAGAAAGTAAGGTTAAAATATTTATAATTCACTTAGATGTTGATAAAAAAGTGGCTCTGCCAACTCAAACCAAACTTTAAATTCGCTGTTTTTTTGAAATCTCACCTTTTGCGGCATACAACGGTTAGGCTATTCGCTAATATTAAAAGCTCACCCTGACCATATTGACTTTATCACTACGTTCTTCTTCCAGTGTCCAATTAAAGCGTGTCGTTATTTTTCGGATTAAATTTAGCCCTAAGCCAAAACCTGTGTGAGAAGCATGATGCTGTGCCGGCATGGTGTTGATAAGCTCAATGGCAGAGTCGCTTTGTTTTATAGCAACAAAGCCAGTGACTGTGTGCTGAAAAGCATTTCTGACCATATTTTCGATCACGATTCTGAATGCTGCTTCACAGAGTTTGGTTTTGCAGGGCAGGGTGTCTATGGAGATAGAAATCTCTTTATCAGCCAGTAAATAATGTAGCTCGTCGATGACTTGCAGTAATAGAGTGTCGATTTGCACGTCATTCGTCGCGAGTGGTGCCTCATTATCTCGACTCAACCATAGCAAGGTTTCAGTAATGCCTTTCATGCTCAGGCTCGCACGATGGATACGATCTCTGATATCTCGCTCTTTAGAGCTAGGATCGGGACTGATGTGATCTAATAAAGCTGCATTGGTTCTCAGGGTCGCAATAGGCGTTCTTAGTTCATGACTGGCATAGCCTAAGAATTCATTTTCTCTGTCTAAGGCCTTGCCCATATTCTGCATACTACGGTGCATGATGTCTTTTAGTGCATTTAATTCATGATAGTGGAAATCTGGTGTTTCATTTTTTATAGTCTGGAGATTAAGCTGTTTGGCCCAGTTAAAAAATGCCTGTGCTGTCTGGGCAAAATTTCTGAAAGTCCAATACAAGAGCAGCATAAATACCAACATAACAGAGGCCCCTCCTAATGCTACTTGTACCATTGGATCTTTGAGTTGAAAAATGAATGAGGGCGGCAATAACTCAGACATATCCCTAAAATACGAGACATAGCGTGCTTCGCCTAATTCATTATAGCTAAGTAGCAGAGCGTAACTTTGTTGTGGAGGAGCAAAATACCACCAATTTTTACGGTATTTAAGCATTTTATTAGGCTGAGTCGGTGGATTTGGAAAGATGGCTTTTATTGTGATCGGCACCTGTTCCCAACTCGAAGCAACATGATATTCAAATATCTTTTGTGTGCCCGAGTCTCCGGCTGGAAGAAGGGCAGCTGCCTGAATCATATGATGATTTTTAGTGCCATCAATTCCTTTAAGAAATGACTGTGTACCTTGATAGGATAATAACAAAGACATGCCTAAAGCCAGCAAGGTTACCCTAGAAAAGATGTAATTGTTAAAGCTATTAGGAGGAGACATTGCTCGTTTCGTTCTATTTTTAAACATTAGGCTTTGATACAAAATCCATAACCAGAAATAGTGGTGAGCAGATGATCTGCCTGTCCTGAATTAAGCACTTTACGTAAATTATGGATATGAACCCGAAGTTTATTGCTGTCGGGCAGATTATCTCCCCAAACCTTTTGCAGTAGCTCATCTCGTGACACTGGATTAGGACTCGCACGTAAGAGTATTTCTAGAAGCTTAAATATTATGGGCGTTAAATTGATGTGTTCATTATTAATCTGCCCCGTGCGTTTCTTAAGATTGAGGCTGATAGGTCCCACCGCTAATGTTGAAATTTGACCACTACGACGCTTGGACAATGCCTGCAATCTAATAATAAGTTCTTCTATCTCAAAGGGCTTGACCATATAGTCATCGGTGCCGGCGTTAAAGCCTTCGATTTTATTTTCCAATGTATCACGAGCAGTTAACATCAGTACCGGCGTATCAACACCTTGGAGTCTAATCTCTTCACACAGTGTGAGACCGTCCATATCGGGCATATTGATGTCGAGAATGATGACATCGTAATGATTATCTTTAATTAATTTCGTGCCTTCAATCCCCGTAGCAGCATAGTCACAGCTAATTTTTTTGCACTCAAGATAGTCAATTATCGACAGAGCGAGATCTTTATTATCTTCTACCAATAGTATGTTTAACATCACTATTCCTACTTAATTATTCACTTTATTTTCAGGTTTTAACGTCTTCTTAACGGGGAATGTTATAGATTGTGCTCACTTTTTACAAATAAAAATAAGAATCAGTCGCATTTAGATTCTTAAATAGGCAGAATTAAACAGTGAATAATAATAGTGGTAATACTGAAATGACATCGGATGAGCAAGTGTTCCCTTCTCCTGAAGACAATGGTTTATTCGTCAATACCGATGGTATTAAGGAGCGAATTAGCGACAGTACAGGCAGTGGACAAAACAATGGCCTTATAAATGAAGTCGCAACAGGAGTGGAGGGTGAAACACTCAATGATGCAGCTTCTGAGCTACAGTCATCTGCCGAGATAAGCTCAGGCTATGTCAGCAATCATGCAGAACAGATTATTGAACTTATCGAGATTGGTGGGCCAGTAGTGTGGATTTTAATCCTGATGTCTATTTTTTCCCTCAGTATCGTGTTGATTAAAGTGTGGCAATTTTATCTACTCCGTCCTGAAAGTCTGAAAGGGGTGAAATCTAGTCTCAGCTTGTGGAAGATTCAACAGCATGATGTGGCAGTGAAGTCGTTGAGCTCTAGTCAGCCTGTGTCCAGAATTGTCTTACATGCCATGCAAGGGATTACAGCAAACAAACATCGAGGACAACTGCAAGAGGAGCTGAGTCATCAGGCCAATGCTCTGATTAATCAGCTGCGTTCTTTCCTCCGTCCTTTGGAAGTCATCGCTAGTTTAAGTCCTCTGCTGGGCTTGATGGGCACGGTATTGGGCATGATTATCGCCTTTCAGCAAATGGAAGCAGCAGGAAATCAGGTTGATCCGTCTGTATTGTCTGGCGGTATTTGGCAGGCACTGTTAACCACTGCGGCAGGCTTGGCTGTTGCCATACCAGTTGCAGCGGCTCATAGCTGGTTAGACCGTAAAGTAGAACGAGTCAGTTATGCTATTAATGATGCGGTGACGCAAGTATTTATTAGTCATTCATACAGTGATAACAATGACTTACAGCAAGCAGGAAATAGTCATCGTGCTGCTTGAATTAGCTAAACAACATAAGCCGTTGATCAGCATGACACCTTTGATTGATGTCGTCTTTATTCTATTGTTATTTTTTATGTTGTCATCAACATTTAACCGAACTAAGCAGATTGAAGTTAAGGCAGCTGCTGCTGGAAAACAGCAGCAAAGCAATCAATTCAACAAGATGTTGTTACATTCTGGTGACAGAGTAACAGTCAACAACGATAGCTATCTTATAGAAAGTAGTGAGTTTGTAAGCTTGCTTAATAAACTGGCTAGTGCTGGAGATAAAGTCACGCTGGCAGCAACTAGCCAAGTTAAAGTGCAAAAAATTATTCAATTACTTGATCAAGTGCGTAGTGCTGGCATCCGTAATCTAAGTTTAAGTCAGTCGGTTACACCATGAATTTAATCAATAATATTGATAGTTCAACAGCCAATAAAAATCTTGATGACAGCATGATCCCTGCAATCAATATCGTGTTTTTGTTACTTATTTTCTTCATGATTGCTGGGCAGATAGAGTCTACAAATGATCAACTCCAGATACCTGAATCAGTTAGCGAAACTGAACTGTCTGAACAGGATCTTACTATCCAGATCATGGCGAACGGAGATCATTACCTTAATGGTGACATGATTACGACAACACTTAATCAACAGTTTAAGTCTTTGGCCGTATCGCCATTAACAAGTGTGACTTTTCATATTCATAAAGATCTTCCAGCTTCATCACTGGATCCTGTGTTAGAAGCTGTACGCCTGTCAGGAATTAAACGCCTATCTATTGCAACGGATTTTCACTAATGATTACACCTAAGCATTTAATCATAAGTTTAATCGTCGCGGGACTCCTTCATCTGGCACCACTAGTATTTTGGTTTTCTAAAGTGAATAAGGAGGGCGCTCTTGCTGTCGGTCAAGAGGGGCTGCTGATAAGTGTTGGTATTGCAGGAAGCTTTAGTGAAATGACGGAAATAACTGATGAAGTAATTGATAATAAATTATCCAAATCAGTTGAAAAGCTACCAGAGCCAGAACCAGAACCAGAACCAGAACCAGAACCAGAACCAGAACCAGAACCAGAACCAGAACCAGAACCAGAACCTGTGCCTGAGCCTGAGCCTGAGCCTGAGCCAGAATCAACAGTAACTAAAAAGGCTGAACAGGAAAATAGTGCAGAACAACACACTATTAACCATTCAGACACGAAAGAAGAAGTAGATAACAACAGTGACGATACACGTGTTGCGACCAGAGCAACGGGGATCGGAGTGCAAGCAGAAACGGGCGGCAATCCGGCATTAAGACAAAGTTACTTAAGTCGGGTTTTGGCTCGTATCACGCGATTTAAACGCTATCCACGCAGTGCACGTAAACAAGGTATTACAGGCACCGCTACGGTGAAATTTATGATTCAACAAAATGGTGGAGTAAAAAGCCCCGTCATTGTTACAAGTTCAGGTGATGAGCACTTGGATCAGGAAACCTTAGATCTGCTACTCAGAGCAAGTCCATTCCCCCCTATACCAAGGGAGTTAGGGGAAAACGCTTTGAATCTAACGCTTCCAGTTGAATTTTCATTAACCCCAACACGTAAATTATTTTAAAGGAAACAAAATGTCTAAAACTAAAACAAAACACGCCGTGCCCGAACGACAGATGAACAAGGCTGGCGAATTATCATCTGGGACATTAGCACTGGCTATTTCTAGTGCTTTAATGTCTGGCATGGCAACAGCAGAAGAAATCACGATTGATTTAGATACGGTTAAAGTTGAGGAAACAGTCGCTCCTGATACCAACCCTTATGCCGTACCGGGTGCGCCATATTTAGCTGAACGATTATCAGATCCTCGTCGTACTCGTCCGCTGGCTGAAACACCACAAACCATTACCGTATTAACCAGTACTCAAATTAAAGAGTCAGGTCGTAGCGATTTACGCGAACTGCTTGATGGCCAACCTGGTATTACCTTAGGTACGGGTGAGAATGGTAATGCTTTTGGTGATCGTTATATCATTCGCGGCCATGAAGCTCGTAGTGATATTTTCGTTGATGGCCTACGTGATCCGGGTATGACAATTCGTGAAAGCTTTGCTACCGATCAGGTTGAGATCAGTAAAGGTCCAAGTTCTAGCTTTGCTGGGCGTGGTACCACAGGTGGTGCAGTTAACTCTGCCACCAAGCGTGCAAGTACTGAAACGTCTTTTAACACTGTGTCAGGTGCCATTGGTACTGACAGCCATCACCGAGTAACCCTTGATAGTAACTTAGTACTGAGTGATGATCTTGCTATTCGGATTAACCTTCTTGATGCTGAAGAAGATATCCCAGATCGCGATCCTGCAGAACGTGAACGTAAAGGTGCTGCTATTTCAGCCTTTTATCAGCCAACAGATAAATTAGAGATTACTGCAGATTATTACCATTTTGAAGGTGATGATAAACCTGACTTGGGCTCTTATATCAACCGCGACAGTGGCAAAGTGGTGAAGGGCGTTCCGGCATATTTACAGGATGAAGATTTCTTAACATCTCAAGTAGATACAGGCACATTACGTATAGGTTATGAATTGACACCGAAAACACGTATCGTGAATCTGACGCGTTACGGCACCACCGACAATGGTTATATGATGTCGGGTGCAGGTAGTAATACAGGCTATAACACTGAAGCTGACGCATTGGCTGAGACTAATGGCTTTGCTACTGCATCACTCAGCACTCATCAGGGCTGGCAAGAAGTTGAGTATTTTGCTAATCAATTGAATTTACTGTCGAATCAAGAGTTTGCCGGCAAGAATCATGAGCTTGTGTTTAGTTTGGAATACAGTGACTATAAAGTACTGAATGGTGCTTATGCTAACTCTGCTACAGGAACATCGAACTGTTGGGTTCCGGGTCGTGGTCCTAATCCTCCCGGTCAAGGCTACTGTATCTCTGACTCTAATGGTAATACGGTCTCTGGACTCAACTCACTGATGCAACGTGATATTACTAAAGGTGATTGGGATTCAGACTGGAGAGTAGAAACGATTTCAATCTCTGCAATGGATACGGTTGATCTGAATGATAGATGGACAGTATTTGGTGGTCTTCGTTACGATTATTATGACTACAAATTATCAGCATTCGGTCGAGGTGCTTCTGTAGCGTCAGAGTATGACAATAAAGATGGCCTGCTAAATGGTCATGTTGGTGCAAGCTTTAATATCACGCCACAAGCGAATGTGTATGCCAGTTTTTCTACTGCCAGTAATATTAATGGTGGTGAATCAGATGTAGGTTCCAGCTGTGGTTATGGTGGTGTCTGTGTAGCAGATGGTGTAAGCGAATTAGGTAATCCTGAAGAAACTGAAAGTTGGGAAGTCGGTTTTAAATGGCGCTTGAACGATGATAAATTGTTGGCAACAGCAGCATTATTCCGCATTAGCAAAGACGAAGTGATGGAAAATGATCGTGACACTGATTACACCACATTAGGTACTGTTAATACGGGTAAAAATGAAGTGGAAGGTGTTGAGTTTGGTCTAGTCGGTAATCTAACTGAAAAACTAAGCCTGCAAGCGGGTGTAACTTTGATGAATGCAACGATTAAGGAATCTATTGTTGAAGCTAATGTTGGCAACACACTGGCTAACTTTGCTGATAAGTCAGTCTCCCTGCACATGAAGTATCAAGCAACACAGAAGTTTGCCTTTGGTGGTAGTGCCACTTATGAAAGTGCACGTTACACGGGACAACCTGATTCGGCAGCAAATGAAGATATGGAAGTACCGCAATACACCGTATACGATGCATTTGCTACCTATCAGATTAACCGTGATATGCTGCTTCGCCTCAATGTTAATAATGTCTTTGATGAAGATTATTATTTAGCAGCATACCGTTCGGGTTCATTTACCTATATTGGTGATAAAAGAAATGTACAACTTTCAATGGACTACAATTTCTAAACTAACGACGGTAAGTTAATCTTTTAAATAAGCGGGGTAGGTGTTTACTGCCCCGCTTAATTACAATAGAACGAGAAGTACACTTAAATGACAACAGCTGAAAGAACCTTGAATGCGTTGAATTATATTCCTTCAGAAGTAGTTTGCGCCCAAGATTATGAGCAATTAGCGTCTCGTTTTATTCCGCCTGACCGCTTTGCCTATCTCTCTGGCGGTAGTGGTCATGATCTTACCTTACAGAATAACCGCCATATTTACTCTGATTTCTCGCTTATACCCCGAGTATTACGCGATGTGAGTAATGGCAACACCCAGATAGAATGTTTGGGAAAGGTGATGAAGCATCCAGTATTATTAGCCCCCGTTGCTTATCAGACATTAGCGCATCCAGAGGGCGAACTTGCCACAGCCTATGCCGCTGAATCAACTGATACCTGTATGGTAGCCAGTACTTTGTCTTCTTTCACACTGGAACAGATAGCAGAAAATGCAGGCCAACAGCGTTGGTTTCAACTGTATTTTCAGCCAAATGATGACGATACATTCTCTTTAATTAAACGTGCCATTCAGGCCGGCTACAAAGCAATTGTTGTCACCGTTGATGCTGCGGTACAAACACCGAGTATCAGAGCCATACGGGAAGGATTTAGTTTTCCAAAAGATGTCGTCCCAGCCAATATAATCAATCAGCAAGCCGTTGAGCCTGCGGTTCCTGATGCCGATCAAAGCCGTATTTTTCTCAACTATATGCACCATGCACCGACCCAAGAGAAGCTCAAGCGTTTGATTGCACAAAGTTCAGTTCCGGTATTAATAAAAGGCGTTCTTCATCCTGATGATGCACGGGAGTTAAAGGCATTAGGTGCTGCGGGCATTATTGTGTCTAATCATGGTGGCAGAACAATAGATTCTGCACCTGCGAGTCTTGCTGTCTTGCCAAGCATCCGGCAGGCGGTAGGCGATGATTATCCCGTGCTATTGGACAGTGGCATTCGATCTGGCAGTGATATTTTCAAAGCGATTGCATTAGGGGCGGATGCCGTTTTAATTGGTCGTTTACAGGTGTATGCCTTGAGCGTAGCTGGTGCACTTGGTGTTGCACATATGATTAAGCTACTCAGAGAAGAGTTGGAACTGACTATGGCTATGACAGGCTGTAGCAGTATAGCTGATATTAAAAAAACAGAATTGTATCGAAATTTAGCGAGGTCATCTTAATGTTAATAACCATCCCACAAGTACTTTCTGCTGATGAGGTTCGTCAATTTAGAGCACATTTAGACAAAGCTGACTGGCAAGATGGAGGCAATACGGCTGGTTCAATTGCCCGCAATGTTAAAAAGAATCAACAATTAGATGATATGCAGGAACCTGCAATTAGCCTCGCTAATCACATTCTGCGAGCTTTATCGCAAAGCCCTCGTTTTATTTCGGCGGCACTGCCTGACAAAATTTATCCGCCTAAGTTTAATCGCTATAGTGAACAAGAAACGTATGGAGCACATATTGATGGTGCTTTAATGCAGATCCCCGGCAGTAATCAGACTTTACGTACCGACTTATCTGCCACTCTCTTTCTTGCTGAACCTGAAGAGTATGAGGGGGGAGAGCTTACCATTGAGACACAATATGGTCAGCAAACCGTTAAATTAGCAGCAGGTGATATGGTGCTTTATCCCTCTACCAGCTTGCACCATGTTTCCCCTGTTCAGCAAGGCGCAAGAATAGCTGCGTTTTTCTGGGTGCAAAGTATGGTTAAAGATAGTCAGCAGCGCGAACTTTTGTTTGAACTAGATCAATCAATACAAGGACTTATTGTGGAATTGGGCGCGACACATACAGAGGTGGTTAATCTCAGCGGTGTGTATCATAATCTAATCCGTCAATGGGCTAGCCCGACTGCATGCTAAGTAGTGATGATCAATATAAGAGTAGAAGCTAGTCTCGTTTTTATCGCACTCAGCTAATGTATGAGTTAAAAGATAAGTATAGATATACCGTATTTTTCAGATGAAGTCATCTACGTTTAATGCCGATGACATTATTGTGTCTTTACTGACCTTATTTAATTCAACTGAATGGGGCTGCTAACACGGCATACGGTTAATAGCGGCGAATGATATTAGCTTTAAAATCTAGTCAAAACAGGCTAAACAACATACTATGGCATATCCCAAATCATTCTGATTCTGGGCAACAATCTAATTTTAGGAATGAAGATGAAAGAAATTACAGTTGATAGCAACCCAAGTGAGGCACTTTTAAAAAAAATGGGTGCTGTTCACTGGCCGACATGGGAAAAAGAAGTGTCTACCTTTCCATGGGAATTTGTAACGACAGAAACAGCGCTTATTTTAGAAGGTGAATGTGAAATGACACCTGAAGATGGCGGCCCTTCAACTACCTTCAAAGCCGGTGATTTAGTGGTGTTTCCAGTAGGTTTTAAAGGTACGTGGGAAGTGAAAAAAGCCCTTAAAAAGCGCTACAAACATAATGGCGGCCAATTTGTTAAATGTTTCTTTAACCGTTTGACTAGAGTGATGAACTTCACTAAATCACTAGTAAAGTAATAGTGACTGTTGAACAGTAAAACAATAGTGTCAGAGTCAATTTAGTTTAGTCACACTACTGATTAATTGACTCTGACTTTATTGTCTATTAACCACGCCGTTAATGTATCTTGATCGACAATGCCCATCTTTTTGGTTTTATTATTGTCGGCATCAAACATAAAGGTTAGAGGTAAAGCCCCTCGCCAGCGTCGATCAACATCAAAATATAAGGTTTCAACAAAGGGTTCTGAAAAGACCCATGCTTGCACTTGTTGTAAACCAAATGAAGCAAGTTTTTGGCGAATTATGTCATCGTCAAGAAAAGGATCGGTGGCCACGGTAATCAAATTCATATCAGCGTGTTGTTTCAGTAATTGACCGAACAGTGCTAATTCCTTCATGCAATAAGCACAGTCTTCTGACCAAAACATGACAAGATAAGGCTGTCCCTGATATTGCTGTTGAATCTCAATAAATGATCCCTTAACAAAGGCTTTAACATCTTGGCTTTGCGGTTGTGAGCAGGATGCTATAAACCATAATGTCAGGGCTAATATTAAGGCACGTTTACTCATCTACAGTGCTCTCATTGGCAATCAGTTTCATGCTAATCGAATGGCTATTATCAAGCTCTTTCTCTGTCCAAATCACCAGTGCGTGATCGTTCAGTGCTACCACTCGTGGGTGTGATGAACGTTTGTCAGCAGCTGATAATGGTTTGATCTCACTCCATGTTATGCCTTGATCTGTCGACTGAGCATAACTAATTTGAAACCCTGTCTCTGTAATATGATCCCAAGTCGCAGTGATATGGCCTTGTTGATTAACAGCCAGATCACTGTGTACGGCACTGTCATCACCTAGTTGAGTGGGAAGACTCCAACTCTGACCTTGATTTGATGAATTGAGGTAGTAAACACCCGCATAGTCATCATGGCCAGTGCTGACAGTGGCATGAATATAGTTGTTGTTATCAAAGCCTAAACTGCCACCAATATGAGGACAGCCTTGAAAGTCCCAATTAAATTCGCCGACTGTATTTAAACGTTGCCATTGATGTTGTTGATTGACCTTGCCTATAGCCATATCTGAAGGGTGTTTGTCTCGATATAAGACATAAAATTCACCGTCATCATTAAACCGTGCTGTATTCCAACAACAGGCACAGGTTTGTGGATCTAGAGTCTTATTTTCTAACCATGTGACACCGCCATCTTGACTGCTTGTGTAACGCAAGCCTTGCGATCCTTTTTCTACTTGTTCACGACTATCTAACCAGACAAGATTGATCTGATGATCATTACCATCGATAGCAAAAAATCCATGAGGCCCATCCCAATCTGCTGGTGTGGTGGCCTGTTGCCATGTTTTACCACCATCAGCTGAACGTATGCTGGTCATTGAGCCTGCATTATGAGGTGCGCCTTCCTTACGACTCATCCACACGGCAACAAGATGATTGCCTTGCACAGCTAAACGAGCATCATTACCGCGGTGAAACTTGGCTGTGATAGCTAAGTCTTTAGTGGTATTGACCAAGGGGCTCCATGTTTGGCCTTGGTCAAGAGAGGCTTGATACCACACACTTGCTTGACCGTGGTCAATCCTACCTAAGAGTAGATGAACGGTATCATTAACCACTTTGACATCAACACTGACCACGCCACTGGGAGCATGGTGTTGTGTCTTATTAACCTGTTCTGCTGGCTGTTGCTGTTGTCGGCTTTGATTGGCAAAGAATAGCAGTCCTATGCCCATTATTACGACAGATAAGGCGATACTAAAACGGTGTTTGTTAATCATTCATTTTCTCACGAATAGGCGGGATTAGAGTTTAAAGTCAAAACCTATATAGGCCTGTCTTGGCGCACCCGGCGTATAGCGCTCACTGCCATAGTTTATGGTAGCACTTTCAGCATATAAGCTATCAGTCACATTGATGAGTCGTGCATGCAGTGATAATTGCGAATTGAGCTGATAACGCAGTTTAATATTAGCAACATCATGACCATGATATCTTTTGTTATTGTCATCATCCATCCACGATGAACCTACATGTTCCCATTCCAGCATGGCTGTTAAACCAGCTAACTGCTTAGGTGAATAAATTAAGCGGATATTGGCAACATTGCTAGGAGCCTGTGCTTGCCCATTATCACCATAAACTTTATCACCTTTGAACTCATGTTTTGAGTAGCTATAGGCGATCTTTGAGGTCAGTTCATCGCTTAATTTTGATGCTAAGGATAATTCGATACCTTTATGGATGGTCTCATCACCATTAACATAATAACGGTCACCGGCATTATTTTCTCTGCGTACAATGGTGTCATCAATGACCATATAATAAATAGCACTACTGAATGCATGTTGTGGAGTTTGTACTTTATAACCAATTTCAAAGGTATCGGTGATTTCTTCATCAATGGAGAAATCAATATTATTGGTTTTCAAACTATATAAGCGACTTGCTTGCGGTATACGAAAACCATTGGCATAACGTGCATACATCATTTGTGATTCTGATAGTCGATACGCTAAGTCTAGTTTGGGGCTTAAATGATTAAAGGTCGGATCGTTATCAGAGCCGGCACGAGCATAATCTGATGCACCATATTGACCATCGTCTAAATTATTGCTGTATTCAAAACTATTGATGTCATAACGTAAACCAGCACCTAACTGTAAGGCGTCAGTTAACTGTACTTCGACTCTAGTATAGGGCGAAAAGGCACGGTAATTGACGTCATAGTCATAAATCTTGCCGGCATCAACGTTTGATCCCCAACCACTAGGCACATAATCAAATAGCTGTGTATATTCGCGACTTGCTTTGGTGAACTCAAAATCAAAACCGGTAATATTACGTATCGGTCCAAAATTCATATTGGCTTTGACTAATAAGCCAGCGGTTTTTTCTTCGCTATCATTCTGCGGTAAATTATTTTCCCATGTAGCGATATAACGATTACGGTTACGACGAATATAGCTGATGGTATTGAGTTCTATATGATCATTGATGACATGATTCCATTCTAGATTTAAGCGAGCAAAATCAAATTTTCGGACAACATCAAGCCCACTATCAATCGCAGCTTTCACATTACCCACAGATTCTGTGTCATGCTTAAATGCCTCTTGACCAATTAAGTCACCCGCCATTTCAGCTACGGTTTTATTAATGCTGATGCCAATTTTCACGGTATTGTCATCATTCAAATCGTTGACATAATTTAGGGCAAATTCATCACGTTCATATTCAGTATGATCGCGCCAACCATCACTTTCAGCATGTGAAAGAGTGGTTGATATATTGGAATGGTCATTAATTTCAACACCGCCTGTTACTCCAAAGCGACGAAAGTCATCATTAGCTGTTTCGGCAGATACGGTGAAACCTTGTTCTTCAACAACAGGGACTGATAAAACATTAATGGTGGCAGCTACTGAGTCAGAACCGTATAAGGCTGTGCCAGCTCCTTTCATCACTTCAACAGAGCCTGATGAACTGAAGTTGGTATAAGCAAGACCATTATGATTGAAGAAACCAGAAGACTGCACCGGAATGCTGTCTTGTAAGAATAAATAATAAGGGCCGGTATTGGTGGGCATACGAATACTGGTCATATGACCAATTGACGACCCAGTTTGAGTAATACGCACACCGGCAATGGAGTTTAATAACTCTTTTTGTGTTGCTGCGTTATCAAGTTGTAGCTCTTCGTCAGTTTTATAGCCAATACTAACGGCTTGATCTAATACCGACTGTTCCATTCGTGTAGCCGTTACGGTAATGCCTTCTAATTTTTGTACAGCATAACTCGGATTTGTTGCAGCTATTAATACTAGAACCGGTAACACCGACTTTAACTTAAATTTCATTTTAACCACTCTCTAAATCTTATCAAAACACTATTGTTTGAGACTAAAAACTGTTGCAAACATACACCCTGAAATAGATAAGTAAAGCGTTATTTTTAGTGCCTATTTTTTAGTAGTTGTATCACGTAATTGCAATTTATCACTGTGGGATATCCCCTATTTATGGCCTGAAAAAGACGTTTTTTCTAAAAAGGCGGAAAAGCTGAATTTGTCGGCTGCGCAAGAAAAAGTGGAAGAAAGAAACGCTCTGTCAGAGTGTTTATTCTTTTCAATTTATAGGCAGAATCTTAGGATATGACCTGTGCCGACAGCTATATTTTGACTTAGACTAGCAACAGCATATCGATGTTGAGGTGGGCATAGAATAATCAGCCTCCCCCCCTAGTTGGAGGGGTAGTTCATATGCTTGTAATCTATACAATAGTCGGCTGAATTTACTTTTGGGCGGACGACTATTTTATGAGCACATTGATTAAAGATACTTTGTATCCACAACTAAACCTTAATTATGATTTAGTTGATGGCACATTATTAACTCAATTAGAGACTACTATAGAGAGTATTAATGCCACTACGCCTTGGGCTAATGATCATTATTGGTTATATCGAGGAACAGAAGGTGCTGATGTTCTGACCGGATCTAATCAAGGCGACATTATTGTCGGTGCCGGTGGTAAAGACCATATACGAGGTAAGGGTGGTAGTGATGTCTTACAGGGTGGTGCTGGTTCAGATACTGTTTTAGGTGGCGGTGGCGATGATTTCTTAATCTATAGCGTCTCAGAAAACCTGAATGGTGACAGAGATTTTTATGATGGAGGCAGTGGTAAGAACGATAGCCTTTTTATTATCATGAGCTATGGTGAATACAATGCATATGGATGGGAGACGACTGCATTCCAAAATATGCTTGATAAAACAACAAAGGGAAAAAGCCTTAGTTATACGTTTGAGAGTTTTGATTTAGCTGTAAAAAATATCGAAAATATTGAGGTTATTCGCAGCAATACTGGGCCATCTGCTATAGATGATGAACTAACTATTAAAGAAGGGGGCTTTGTAAATAATATCAATTTCGTTGCTAATGACACCGATTCTGATAATTTGGATGTGCTCAGTGTTTTAAGCTTTAGTGATGTTAAAACAACGGGTGAAGTGACTATCAATACCAATGGCACATTCAACTATGCTACTAATAATCAATTTAATACCTTAGCAGCGGGTGAATTTGTATTAGACCGATTTGAATATACTGTTAAAGATCTTGCTGGAGAGACCTCAACGGCAGTTGTCACCATGACCATTCAAGGAATGAATGATGCTGTGCAAATTAGAAGTGAAAGTGATGTGGAAGGGAGTGTTACGGAGTTTGTCGGCAGTAGTGATGGTGATCCTCTAAGCGATTCTGGCCAGCTTTACTTCACTGATGTTGATTTAACGGACAGCCATGTTATCTCTGCCATTTCACCCTCAGCAAAAGCATTAGGTGAATTAGTGGCTTTTATTACGACTGATACCACAGGCACAAGAGAAACAGGTGTTGTCTCATGGTATTACCAAATTTCCCCCGAAGCGATTGAGTATTTATCAAAAAGTGAGCAAAAAATAGAAACCTTTACGGTGTCTATTGATGATGAACAGGGCGGTGTCGTTGATAAAACAATTAGTATTACGATAACAGGAACAAATGATCGTCCTGTTATTTCGGCAAGTGATGTGGTGAGTGAAGTCCATGAACTTCATAGCCTGCCATTTGGCACTTTAGCTACAACAGGTGGACTTAACTTTAGCGATGTTGATTTACGTGATAAACACACTGTTTCAGTGCAAGCATCAAAATCTAGTTTGGGTACACTGACCGCAGTAGTCAGCGCTGATACAACGAAGACAGGCGAAGGTGGCGTGATATCGTGGACATATAATGTGAATGCTGCTGATATTGATTATCTTGCAGAAAATGAATCTAGAAAAGAGAGCTTCTTTGTTACATTAGATGATGGTGCAGGTGGTAAAACAGTAGAGGTGGTGGATGTCTTTATTATTGGGAGCAATGACAGTCCAACGCTCTTTTCTGGTGATATTAATAGCTCAATAACTGAGTTAACCTTGCCTTACGGTAGTATTGAGGATAATGGCATCATCTTCTTCAATGATGTGGATGTCAGTGACAAGCACGCCGTCTCTATTAGTGCTGAAAATAATGCGGTGGGAGTATTATCTGCTTCTGTTTTAGAAAGCAACGGTAATGGCACAGTCTCATTAAATTATTCCGTTTCTGCTGCCGATGTCGAATATTTAGCTAGCGGTGAAACAAAAACAGAAACATTTGTGCTGACATTGACGGATAGTTCAGGCGGCACGGATGAACGCACTGTTACCTACACAATCAACGGTACCAATGACAAGCCGGTTGCGAGATTAGACAGTGTCTCAACATGGGAAGATGAAGCCGTCACTATTGATGTGCTTGCCAATGACACAGATGTTGATGGTGATAATTTACAGGTTATCATTATTGGTAATAGCAACGCAGAAAATGGAACTGTGACCAATAATGGTGGACAATTAACCTATACTCCGAATAGTAATTTCTATGGTTCAGATCGCTTTGTATATACCATCACCGATGGTAAGGGTGGTTTTGATACAGAAACGGTCTATGTCAATGTTGCGGGTGTTGCTGATGCTGCTGAATTGTCTCTCAATATACGAGCAGGAGAAACAGCTAACAAAGTGATTGTGGATATTAACTCCCTATTAGCTGATGATTCTGAAACGTTGATTTTATATTTTGAAGACCTCGTCACAGGTGAAAGTCTATTACCAGAAGGGGTGAGCTTAGAAGGGGTGACTAATGGGCAAATTTTTAATGCCAATAGTCATGAAGAAGTAGTATTAATACTTGATGAGGGTGTCGATCATAACTTTGATTTCACTGTGATCGCAGCGACTGTTGTTCCTAGAACGGGAGACATGACGACAGTAACAGACTCCATAAATATTGAACTAGATTCATACCACTATGATGATACGGTTGTATTTGGTGCGATTGATCAAAGTATTTGGAATACAGGTGATGAGTATATCTTGGAGGATCACCGGTTTATTGGTATAGACGAAGCTGATGCTGGTAATGAAGGTGGATTTTTACGTGCCAACTGGGATTATGATATTAAAGTTGGGCTTCAATCTAACTTAGATATTGAAGGTGGTAACTTGGATGCTGCATTGGTATGGGATATTGATTTTGAGAATAATTTCAATCTATCAACAGATGTGCTGACCATAAATACTTCTGCTAATAATACTTTCGGTTCATTTTCTACCTCCGGCCCTGAGTTTGCCTACGCATTAGATTTTATCTGGGAAGTTGATATGGCTGCTGGTGTAGATCTTTACTGGGATTGGTACGGCCCAGGTGCACTGGATGTAGACCTACTCAATCTTAGCTACAGTGATGAACCATATTCAGAAAGTTTATTTGCTTTTGACAGTAAACTGGATGAGGTCTACACAGAAGATTTTGGTTATGGCGTAACAGGATCACTTGCATGGCCTTCTCTTGATACCACTAGTGTGCAAGGTATTGGTGATACTTATACCAGTGAAGGAATGAGTAATGATGTCCTAAACATTCATGCAGATCTCGATGAAATGATGGCACAACTTTTATTTCAAGATACGGTTAATCCATTCGATTTCTCAGTTGATTTAGGTCTTGCCGGAGGTGACTTAGTAGTACTTGATACCTATGTTGAAGCAGGACTTAACTTTATTCAGCAATTTGAATTAAATGCAGGTGAGCTAGTTGGAACCTTAACGTTTGAAGATAATTCTGAACAGAATTTTATTTTTGGCGAAGCATTAACGATTTCATCGGCAAGTGATTTAGATGTGGATGGCGATGGTCAAGTTGAGTATGAAGTAGACTTAAACCTCATCGACAGCACGCTTTATAATAAAACTGATTTAGACTTCAATGTGGGTTGGGATTTAAATATGTTATCTGGTAACTGGTGGTATGACGTCGGTTTTGCTGATGATAGCGACCCATTCGGTCCTCTTATTGATCTGCCAAAAGAGGAGGAACTTTCACTCTTTGATATCACTATTTTTGAAGATACTTTCCTCGTCAATTTTGAACAAACAAGTGTCGACTTTTTTGCTTAAACCAGCTCTTATTTATTCTAAGGTGGTCGTTTAATTTGGCAGAAATAATCAGCAATTAATCACAGTTATAACGATGAAAAGCTCCAGTAGTAATAACTATTGGGGCTTTTCATCTTATATTGCTTTTAGACTTTTTCACTGCTGATGTCATCACTTGGCACATATTGATATATGAATATCGTTTTTTTTCAGTCTCACATATTCACTAGCATGAGTTATTAGAACGGAGCAATAATCGAGCTAATTCAGCACGATTATTTTTGTTATGGCCAAAAATAGTAAGAAGTAGAGGTTTGATCGAGTGTTTAGTTTAGCAGCGTACTTTAAGGTTAGTCATTAATATGAGTTCAACAACAAGATCTGATTTGCAAGAGGCGATATGGCTGTGCAGAGGCTCCTTTATTGCAGCCGGTTTTTTTAGTCTTTTCATCAATTTTCTGATGCTGGCTCCTGCACTCTATATGTTGCAACTTTACGATCGTGTGATCACCAGCGGTAGTGAATCAACCTTATTGATGTTGACGCTAATAATGGTGGTACTTTTTACCACGATGGGCTCACTAGAATGGGTTCGTTCTCAGCTATTAGTACGTGTCAGTGCTCGCTTAGAAATAGTATTAAATGAACGGTTATTTGGAGCAACATTTAAGCAAGCTTTATATTCAGGTGGTGCAAAAGAAAGCTCACAGCCATTAGATGACTTGGCTGGTTTACGTCAGTTTTTAACCAGTAATGGTTTAATTGCTTTTTTTGATGCGCCGTGGATGCCGATCTATATTGCGGTGATGTTTATGTTTCATCAGTGGTATGGATGGATGGCAGTAGCGACTGTTATTGTTTTATCTATTTTAGCGTTGATAAATGAAAAAATCAGCAGCAAACCGATAAAAGAAGCTAACGAACTTGCGATTACGGGGCGTGGCTTAGTCAATAAAAACCTAAGAAATGCTGAAGTTGTTGATTCTATGGGTATGTTGGATGGATTACGCCAACGTTGGCTACAGGGCTCAAATAAAATACTTTTTTTACATGATAAAGCGAGTGCTAGAGCAAGCGCTATTACTTCAATATCAAAAACAACGAGAATGATGGCGCAGTCTTTGGTGCTAGGTTTGGGAGCCTATTTAGTACTGGCTCAAGAGCTGACACCGGGCTTAATGATTGCTGGATCTATTTTATTAGGTCGAGCTTTAGCACCCATTGATCTGATGATTGGTTCGTGGAAAGGCTTTGTTGCAGCACGTGGACAGTATCATCGTTTAAACGAAGTGCTGTTAAAAATCCCGAAAGATAAAGAGAAAATGGCCTTGCCTGCTCCGGCAGGGGAAATAAGCGTTGATAATATTGTTATTGCTCCACCGGGAAGTCGTAGCCCTGTGGTGCGAGGTGTAACACTCTCTCTTAGCCCAGGTGAATCACTCGGCATTATTGGCCCGAGTGCAGCGGGGAAATCTACATTAGCGCGTGCCATTCTGGGGATCTGGCCTGCCTTAAGTGGCAAGGTTCGTTTAGATGGTGTGGATGTGTTTGATTGGGATAGAACTGAATTAGGCCCCTATATTGGCTACTTACCACAAGACATTGAATTATTTGAAGGGACAATAGCAGAGAATATTTCTCGCTTTGGCGAGCTTGATCCTGATGCGGTGGTGGCCGCAGCAAAATTAGCGGATGTGCATGAAATGATCTTGGGCTTAGCGGAAGGTTATGACACGGTAATTGGTGCTGCTGGAGGCGTATTGTCGGGTGGACAACGCCAACGAATAGGGCTTGCACGAGCTGTCTATGGCGAGCCTAAATTAATCCTACTTGATGAGCCAAACTCAAACCTTGATGAGCAAGGTGAAATTGCTTTAGCGAAAGCACTTTACGCATTAAAACAAAATGCGGTTACGGTCATTATTATCACCCATCGCCCTGCAATTTTAGGCGTGTTAGATAAGATATTGTTGCTGAAGGATGGGCAGATGGTCACCTTTGGGCCACGCGATGAGATCTTAAAGCAGCTACAGAAAAAAATGCAGTCTACATCTAAAAAAACTCAAGCAGTTACTCCGGTTGCTGTTTAACCCGTAGTTAAATTTTAAAGAAGATTATCTATGTCTGAACTACAAACAGAGCGTGATAAAGTTGAAGTGAAAACAAAAGATGGAGCAATTCGGTGGCTGGGTTACCTTATTGTATTTCTTACTTTTGGTGTATTTGGGACATGGTCTTATTTTGCCCCCATTGATAGTGCCGCTTTGGCACCCGGCTATGTGACTGTTAAGTTTAATAGTAAAACCGTGCAGCATCTTGAAGGTGGAATTGTAAAATATCTATTTGTACAAGAGGGTAGCAAAGTTGAGGCGCATGACGTTTTACTTAAGTTGGATGACACTCAGATAAGCGCACAAAAAGAAATCGTTTTTGGTCAGTATATAAGTGCTAAAGCCTTAGAAGCTCGATTATTAACCGAGCAGAAAAAACGTGAACAGCTCATTTACCCTGAGGTCCTTCAAGGTAATACTGATGTGAGAGTCGCTGAAGCAATTAGAATTCAAAGTGATATTTTTAAGGCTAGAAAGCAATCTAGAGATGGAGAAAAATCAGTTCTAAAGCAAAGGATTGAGCAGTTAAATAGTAAATATTTAGGCTTTCAGGCTCAAAAAGACAGTAATTTACAATTGGGAGAGTCCTTTGCTGAAGAAATTGATGAGTTGAAAGACTTATTATCTGAAGGCTTTGCTGATAAACAGCATTTGAGAGAACGCCAACGTCAATACACTAATGTTCAAGGTGAAATAGCAGAATTAACGGCTGAATTAGCAACGATAAAAATACAAATTGGTGAAACACAGTTACAAATTATTCAAATTGGCAAAGAGTTCGAAGAGGAAGTCGCCAACTTATTAGCACAAGTTCAGCTTGAATTATTTGATGTGATAGAGAAATTAATTGCCATTGAAGACCGCTTAGAGAGAACATCACTTAGAGCACCCGTTAGTGGAACTGTGATTAGTTTGTCTGCTCACACAGAAGGTGGAGTGGTCTCGGCAGGATCACCCATTCTAGATATCGTGCCAGATGGAGAAGAGTTAACGATATCAGCTCAGGTATCACCGATGGATATAGATCGGGTGAGAGTGGGGCTGGATGCTGAAATTCGCTTTAGTGGTTTTAATCAGGCGACCACTCCAAAACTATTCGGTACGGTGACTCAATTATCTGCAGATAGATTAATTAATGAGCAAACGGCTATGCCTTATTACCAAGCTCAATTAGAGTTATTACCTGAAAGTATTCATAACTTAGGCAGTGTAAAGTTATTACCTGGTATGCCTGCTGAGGTATTGATCTCTACCGGTGAGCGGACTCTACTGCAATACCTCGCTAAACCTATCACTGATGCATTTGTTCGTTCATTTTTGGAGGACTAATGACATGATGAAAAAGTTTAAAGTGAGTGTACTCGCTATTGTTATATTGATGTCGGCCCCAAGTCATGCACAGAATTTAAATGAAATATATCAACAAGTTTTGCAATCAGACCCGCGCTTATTGATTGATTCACTCGGTGTTGAAGTTGGAGTTGCTCGTGAACAACAAGCCTTGGGTGCTTTACTGCCTCAACTTTCAGTTAATAGTAGTTGGACAGAAAATAATCGTGTAGCTGAAGGCTCGTCTACAGATAGTTATGCCGGTGAACGCTATACCCTATCTGTCCGCCAATCATTGCTGAATCTACCCAAGTATTATGGCTGGAAGAAAGCGGAAGATATTGCAACTCAGTTCGAATATCAAAGAGAAAATACACACTCAAATGTCAAACTGGATACGATTGAACGTTATTTCCAGTTATTAAATGCAAGAGATGAATTGATACTGGTCAGGGAAGAGAAAAATTCTACGCAGAAAAAGGCCGAACAAACACGATCGTTGTATGAAAAACAGCTTGTTAAGATTACTGAACTGTATGAGGTGGAAGCGCGAGTCGATCTATTATCTTCTGAAGAAATTGATGCACTGCAAGTACTCGATCTCGCCAAGGAAGGTTTGAGTGAACTGACTAACAACCCTGTTGATGATATTTCTTCTTTGATTGCCTCTACTGATTTCATTCAACGCGTTGAAAATATTGATGAGTGGATAATAAGTGCCACCCAAACGAATGCCTCACTGAGAGTGTTACAAAAAGAAATTGATGCTGCTCAGATAAATATAAAACAACAAAAATCAGCGCATTACCCAGTATTAGAACTACAACTTAGTAAGCAAAAAAGTAATATTGGCTTTGAGAACTCGCTATCGTCATCGACCACCACCGGTGTGGCGTCATTAAATTTTTCTATGCCTATCTACAGCGGTGGACAAACATCGGGTCGAATCTATGAGGCTTCGCAGCAGTTAGCATTATCTCAGGCTAAATATGAGCAGGAGCATAGAAAGGTAATCAAACAACTAAGAGATATGTTCTTAGGGGTCAATGCTATGGTGCGTCGAATTGAAGCGGCGAATAAATCGATAAAATCTGCCCAAAAATCGTATCAGGCAATGAACAAAAGTTTTCAACTTGGGATTGCTGTCGTATCAGATGTACTCGATGCACAGCAGGTCTATTCGCAGGCAAAACAAAATCATCAGCAAGCTAAATATGATTATATTATCCATAAAGCACGACTATTGCAGATTTCAGGTAAATTAGATAATGATGTTTTCTATGAAATATGTAAATGGTTGATATAAGTGGTAATGTTATATACCTGTGGAAATGTTTTATATAAATTCTAATGTTTAATATAAATAATCAGGGTGTTTATTATATGTGGGGGGCGAGATATTCTTATTTAAGAGTCTGTTGTTTGGTCACATGCTTACTCGTTGTGAGTTGTGCATCATCTGCTCAGCCATCTGCACAACCACCTTTGCAATCAAGTACAGAGAAACAGAGTGAATTAAGTCTGGAAGAAATTACTGTTTTTGCTCAAAAGTCGGAGCAAAATGTACAAGATATTGGGATTAGTATCGCGACATTCTCAGCACAGGAAATAGCAGAATTAGACATTAATCACGCCACTGATATTGCCAACTACACCCCTAATGTTCAGGTCATTAAAACAGTACTTCCCTTTTTCTCAATACGCGGTATGGGGGTGAATGAATTTGCCCCTAATACAGACTCCTCCGTTGCTGTTCATATCGATGAGGTCTATTTGAGTAAGGCATTTCAACTCACCAGTGCGCTCTTTGATATGGAGCGAGTTGATGTCTTAAAAGGACCTCAAGGCACATTGTTTGGACGCAATACCACAGGTGGTTCAATCAACTTTACTACACGTAAACCCAGTTTTACTCCTGAAGCTGAGATTTCATTGGCTTATAGCCGCTATGATCGGAAAGAGACCGAAGGCTATATCACTGGGCCAATTAATGACGTTCTATCAGCACGATTATCAGGCTTAGTACGTCAATCCTCTAATGGCGCGACTTATGATCGTTTTAGTGGTGAGGATCTGGGCGCGGTCGATGAAGCTGCACTACGCGGTCAGTTGTTGTGGTTACCCAATGATGACAGTGAGGTCCTCCTCTCAATGCATGGAGGAATTGATCACTCTGAATATATGTCACATGGAGTAAGAGGGACTTATGATGTCGATACCTTTCCAGCTGTTTTAAATCTATGTGCTGCATATTTCACTTCTTCTTTTGCTGAAAACTCACCCAGATGTGTGCTGCCATCAGGTGAACTGGGTGCTGATGATGATCCTTATACTGTGAATGTGAACCGAGCAAACAAATTGGATGATGAAAGTTTTGGTAGCTCATTACGATTTAGCACTGATTTATCTTGGGCAACACTGACCTCAATTACGGCTTATGAATACTATGAGCGAGACTTGCATGAAGATGATGATGGCAGCCCAATTGTTGCCTTTGAAGTTGATTGGTATGCGAAACTGCATGAATATACTCAAGAAATTAGGCTCAGTTCACGAAATGAAAATAACTGGTCTTGGCTGGTGGGCTTTTTCTATGAACATGATGATTTAGACGTTGTTAGTGTTTTTGATACTGCTGAACATCCTTTACCGTCATTTAATGGCTTGAACTTTGCCACTGACTATAGTCAAAAAACAGACTCACTTGCCTTATTTGGCCATAGTGAGTATCCCATTGCAGAAAACTGGACCATTATTAGTGGTCTACGATACACCTGGGAGCGAACCTATTTTGATGGGGTGGCAGAAGCACAGTTAGCAACAGCACCAACTCTTGGTGACGAAAATAAACTTAGTGCGCCATTTGCCACCTTAGCAGAACAAAGTAATTATCATGAAAATCAAAATGTTTCCTTTAAGCTCGGTTTGAACTTTCAGCCTGATAATAATCAATTATATTACGGACATATTTCTACCGGTTTTAAAAATGGTGGCTTTAACGGTGGGTTTGTTCTTTCTAATGATGATTTTAGTGAGTTTGAACCTGAAGAGGTGTTGGCTTTTGAGATGGGAGCAAAACTCACTATGCTTCAGCAACGATTGCAAATAAACACTTCCATCTTTTATTATGATGTCTCTAAGCCCCAAATTAATGCGGATGGCCCCAATCCCCCCAGTTTGATTACGACCAATGCAGATTCATCTAAGCATATTGGTGCTGAAGTTGAGGCGTGGTTACGTCCTGTACGAGGACTAGACATTAAATTGGGCCTTGGCTGGTTAGACGCTGAATACGGTGAGTTTTTTGTTTGGGGAGAAAGTCAAAAGGGCAATAAAGTGATCAATAGTCCAGAGTGGACATTTAATGGTGCTATTCGTTATGAATACCCTTTAAATAATGGTCTTAAACTCATCAGTATGAGTGATGTTAGTTACCGTTCAGATCGTCACCTTGAATCTACTAATATTCAAACAGCCCATGAGCCGGCTTACTGGTTAGTCAATGTGAGGCTAGCATTATCATCACATGATGATAAATTTCAAGTCGGTATCTGGGGTAAAAATATCACTAATCAAGCATACCGCCACTATGTTAATGATGTCGCCAGTTTAGGTGTTGTTGGTGATCTTTGGGATGAACCACTTACATATGGTATTGATGTGAAATATCATTTTTGATTGCACGAGTTTAAGGGCAGGGCGAAAACTTCAGCAGCTTTATGGTTCTTTATCGACTATGTGCATTTAATACCATATTCGTTGCAACTCTAAGTTTTGCCGGCTTAACGGGTTTATGTAATAACATTAATTGACTTTCTTGAGCCAGTTGCAGTTTATCTACTTCTGTATCGCCAGTAACTAAAATTGCAGGGATCTGTTGGCCGAGTTGCAGCTGCAGCTTCTTGATAACATCAATACCATTGGCTCCTTCTTGGAGACGAAAGTCGGAGATAATGACATCAGGAATAAAGTGCTGACAAATAGCACTCGCATTAGCAAAATTGCTTGCCGTTTCGACAATACAGCCCCAGTTGTTCATTAATCCTTTGGTGGCAACGACAATAGCTTCTTCATCATCGATAATGAGAATCTTTTTATTTTCTAGACTGTTTGTTGCTATTTTGGGTAGTGTTGATTGAAGATTAAATTTAGGGTAGATACGCTGAAGTTTAATTCTCACTAGTGTGCCACGACCTTCTCGAGAGTGGATCGAAAGTGAGTGACCTAACATGTCCATTTCACGCATTACAATAGATAATCCTAATCCTAAACCTTGTTTTTGATTCTGGACAATACTATTAATTTGATAAAACTCATCAAAGACATGTTCTAATTGATCTTCCGGCATGCCAATACCCGTATCCCATATTTCTATCCATACTTGATCTTTTCTGGGACGGCAACTAATTAGAACGCCACCTTTTTGAGTAAACTTAATCGCATTGGTGAGAATATTACGCAGTGAGTTTTCTAATAAGATTGCATCACTCTCGACCCATAAATGCTGTGCTTTGATATGCAATTTCAGACCTTTATTTTCTGCATGTACTTTGCTGTTATTGGCCAATCGAGTAATAAGTGTGAAGACATCAGTCTGGCCAATTGATGGCTCAACAATACCCGCATCTAAACGGCTGATATCAAGTAATGATGTTAATAACTCACTCAGCGAGGCTATCGACTCTTTCATATAAAAGAGTGTTTCTTGTCCTCTTGTTGTCAGTTTTTCGCCAATAAATGAGGCTGAAAATAATTCTAAAGCATGAACGGGTTGACGTAAGTCATGACTGGCAGATGCTAAGAATCGGGTTTTACGTTTATTAGCACCTTCAGCTTTCATCTTTTGTTGTGTAAGTAATCTAACACGATGGTGGAGAAGATAAGAAAATAGGACAACTTCAATAATAATGCCCATACCCGACGAGTGAAAGGTAAATTCATTAAGTGGCAATATGCCCATAAACATTAGTAAAACTATGCCCATACCAAGAATATAAGCAAGGTAGGCGAAAGCAAACATCAGTACTAAGGGATGATCATCTTTGAACAGTTTCACGATCATATAACTTAAAACAATAAATGAATAAGCAATGACAATAAAAACGAGTTGACTGGCCAAACTTAAGCTAAACAAGACCGCGATCAGAACATCTAATGCCGAGAAGATGATCACCCAATTTAATAGCTGGTGAATAGAGGGGTAGTCTTTTTTGGTACTAATAATCTCTTGAACAAACAAGACCAGAAAAATAGATCCTGTAATGGCGGTGATGTTCAACCAATAGACATAGGCACCGTATAGTTGAAAGTGATGAAAAATAATTCCGTAATAATACGTCAGCCCAATAGCTGCATTGATAAGATAAAGAGCATAATAAATAAACTCTTTCCTGCGAATGAAGGAATAAAGCAATAAGTTGTATATCGCCATAGTGAAAAGAATAATCACAATGATTATTGAGCTGAGATTATTGTTGATTAAAGCTTGGATAGATGACTTGTTATCGTGAATCTCAATATCAATACATTGATAAGCTAAGCTGTCGTTTTTAATGAGAATTGTTTTGCTGTCGTTGGCTGGGATTGTCAAGGGGTGAACGATTATGCTGCCTTGAAGCATAGTGCCGACGTGCTTGTCGAAAAAGTCATAATGATATGCCTTAATCTCGCCGTCATTAATAACATCATAAATATCGACCTGTTTGCTGAGGTTGCCACGATTATTATGTAAAAATACATTGGCTGGGGAAGCAAGCGGGTTAGTCACGGTGACTTTGTACCAGTTCGTACTGCTATTCAAGCTAAAACACTGTTTATTCGAAGCAGGACTATAGAGTGAATAAAGGGCTTCATTCACAGATAAACTGGGCTGCTCATCCAGCAGATATTCTACCGAAAATTGTATTGAGCTTTCGACTTCATATTGGCCATCATCACTTAGCTGAGCATGCGCTGATGTAGATAGAAAAAAAATAAGGCTTATAATTAATCTGATCATTATCTGTGGGAATGATGACATAAGCAAAAGCTTACGATCTTAAACTGAAGAAGTGTAATTGACGTGCAGTTTGAATTAATTCAGTACGGTTATGCACACTGAAGCGTGAAAATAGATCTTTAACATAACCTTTGACCGTGTGTTCGCTTAACTCTAATAGCTCACTTATTTCTCGTGAGGTCAGCCCTTTTTCAATTAGCTGGAGTACGTCATATAATCGCGGGGAAATAGAAACCTTTTCCTCGCCATTGTGAGAGGTAATATTTTTTGATGTTACAAATGATTTATTCCAGTTATGAGGTAGGTATTCATTTCCTTCTAATACTGTTTCAATAGCATGCTTTAATTCTTTCGATGAGGATGACTTAGGTAAATAGCCTAGCGCGCCATTTTTTAGTGACATATGAACATCGGCAGAGTTCTCTGAAGCAGAAATAATTAACACAGGAATGGCCAAGTTTTTTTCACGTAATTTTTCTTGAACAGAGGGCGCACCCCCATCAGGCATGCGGACATCAAGCAGAATTAGATCAATATCGACATGCAGTGAAATTAGACTAAAGGCCTCATCGACAGTGTTTGCTTGAAATATTTCACTTTCTACAAATAAGTATTGTAGTACCGTATTCATACCTTCTAGGTAAAGCTGATGATCATCAATAATTAATATTTTCATGGTTTGTATAAAGGTAAAAAATAATTTCTAAATTATACATAACTTAACTCTTTAGCATTGTTCTAACTTATTTGAATTTACTGGGTTTAGGTGGATAGTAATTATTATAAGTTTTTAGTGGGCTTTATATTTGATACTTTTACTTTAAATAACTATAAAATTATTAGCATCTAAAGCTTATACGGTGCTAGATTAGACATCATTTTTAGTTGCATGCCGCCACTTCATATTGCAAATTAATTTAGATAATTAATTCATCTTAAGTAGGTCCCATCAAGATTTATATATTTTTATCTTGCATCATTATTCATGAAATTTACCTATAAATGTGATAAAACTAGCGCATAACCTTATAGAAACTAATGTTAAAATTTACCTGGGAAGTATATGAAAACTGATTTATCCGAGAAAGCTAATGTTATCAATGAACAGGAAGCAGCCAATATTGATAAGTATTGGCGTGCCGCTAATTATTTGTCTGTTGGACAAATTTATTTACTCGACAACCCCTTATTAGAAGTTCCTCTAAAAATTGAGCATATTAAGCCAAGGTTACTGGGACACTGGGGCACAACACCGGGCTTAAATTTCATCTATGCACATATGAATAGAGTGATTAAGTCACGTGATTTAAATGTTATTTATCTGGCTGGTCCTGGACATGGTGGTCCCGGAATTGTCGCCAATACGTATTTAGAAAAAACATACAGTGAATTTTATCCAGCAATATCCCTTAATCGACAGGGGATCCAACGTTTATTTAAGCAGTTTTCATTTCCAGGTGGGATCCCAAGTCATGTTGCTCCAGAAACACCGGGATCAATTCATGAAGGAGGAGAGCTAGGTTATGTTGTCTCTCATGCCTATGGTGCAGTGTTTGATAATCCTGATTTAGTGACCTGTTGTGTCGTTGGTGATGGTGAGGCTGAGACTGGGCCTTTAGCTGCATCATGGCACTCGAATAAATTTCTCAACCCAGTGACCGATGGGGCTGTTTTACCGATATTACATTTAAATGGTTATAAAATAGCCAATCCGACTATTCTTTCTAGAATGTCTCATGATGAACTCAATAGTCTGTTTGTCGGCTATGGTTATAAGCCTTATTTTGTTGAGGGTGATGATCCTGAAATCATGCATCAATTGATGGCTAAAACATTGGATACAGTGATGGAGGAAATCGCCTCTATTCAGAGTCATGCTCGTGACAATGGCATCACGGAACGTCCTATTTGGCCGATGATTATTTTACGTACACCGAAAGGCTGGACGGGGCCTAAAGAAGTGGATGGACGTAAGACTGAAGGATCATGGCGATCGCATCAAGTACCGTTGTCGGGCATGAAGAATAATCCCGAGCATGTGACTATTCTGGAGCAATGGTTAAAAAGTTATCGCCCAGAAGAGCTTTTTGATGACAATGGCTGTTTATTTGAAGAGATCGCTGAATTGGCTCCGATTGGCGAGCGAAGAATGGGCTCTAATCCTCATGCTAATGGTGGTGCGATATTAAAAGACCTTATCATGCCTGATTATCAGGATTTGATGATTGATGTTGAAAAACCCGGTCAAACTGTGGCTGAAGCGACGCGTATTATGGGTGACTTTATTCGTGAAGTCTTCATCTTGAATGAAAAAGAACAGAACTTCCGTCTAGTCGGGCCTGATGAAACCGCTTCGAATCGTTTAAGCTCGGTATTTGACGTGACGGAACGTACATGGATTGACCAGTTAACTGAGGAAGATGACCATTTAGCTGTTAATGGGCGGGTGATGGAAATCCTCAGTGAACATACCTGCCAAGGTTGGCTAGAAGGGTATTTACTAACGGGTCGCCATGGCTTGTTTTCTTGTTATGAAGCGTTTATTCATATTATTGATTCTATGGTCAATCAGCATGCAAAATGGTTAAAGACAACCAGTACTGAGATCCCATGGCGTCGTCCTATTGCATCCTTAAATTACTTGTTAACTTCACATGTATGGCGACAAGATCACAATGGCTTTTCTCATCAAGATCCAGGTTTTATTGATCATGTTGTTAATAAGAAAGCTGAGATTGTGCAAGTGTATTTACCACCTGATGCGAATACCTTATTAGCAGTGACGGATAAATGTTTAAAAAGTAGAAATAAGATTAATGTCATTGTTGCCGGCAAGCAACCGGCCTTACAGTGGTTAGATGCTCAAGCAGCCGAACAGCACTGTAATGCAGGAATTGGGATTTGGGAATGGGCGAGTAATGATCGTGGTTATGAACCTGATGTGGTGATGGCCTGTGCGGGTGACGTGCCTACTTTAGAGACGATGGCAGCAGTGCAGTTGTTACGAGAATTTGCACCTGAACTACGTGTGCGAGTGATTAATATTGTTGATTTGATGACGTTACAGCCAGCATCAGAACACCCACATGGTTTATCTCATCAAGATTTCAATGCCTTGTTTACAGAAGATAAGCCTATAGTGTTTGCTTATCACGGTTACCCATGGCTGATTCATCGTTTGATGTACCGTCGTCTCAATCATGAAAATCTTCATGTCCGAGGTTATAAAGAAGAGGGCACCACTACCACGCCATTCGATATGGTGGTATTGAATGATCTTGATCGCTTCCATTTAGTGCAGGATGTGGTTGATCGCGTGCCAGCATTGAAACGTGATGCGGGTTATATAAAACAAGCGATGAGAGATAAACTGGTTCAGCATCGTCATTATATTAATGAGCATGGGGATGATATGCCTGAGATTCGTGATTGGATCTGGCAGTCAGAGTAAACGATGTTAACGAGTAAGGAGCGACTGCGATGATCTTGGTGATTAACTCAGGATCATCCAGTATCAAATTTGGTTTATATGATTCTCAGGCTAGCTTGAGCTTAATTTATAATGGCGAGCTGAGTGCGATTGATGGGGCATCGCAGTTGACTATAGTTGATGCCGATGCCATTCAGATCATAGATCACGCATTAGAAATAGCCTGTCATCACCAAGCCTTGATTGTTATTTTTCAAGAAATTGATAATTTAGTAACAGATAAGGCGATACAGGCTGTAGGCCATAGAGTTGTTCATGGCGGTAATGATTATGTAAAAGCTACGATGATTAATGATGCCATTATTGCTGATCTAGAACAATTAGTTCCCTTAGCTGAATTACACCAGCCACATAATCTTGAAGCCATTAAAATGATCGCTACAAAGTGGCCTGATTTACCACAAATTGCTTGTTTTGATACGGCATTTCATCACACCATGCCACAGCTTGAGCAGCAAATTGCTATTGATAGGGCTGTGTTAGGTGAAGAGATCAAACGTTATGGCTTTCATGGCTTATCGTATCAGTCGATAGCAGATAAATTACCCCATTATTTGGGTGAGGAAGCAGCCGAAGGACGTGTTATCGTGGCTCATCTAGGTGGGGGAGCAAGTCTCTGTGCCATGAAGGGGCGACATAGTATTGCCACCACGATGAGTTTTACCCCCTTAGATGGCCTGGTGATGGCAACACGCTGTGGTAGCCTCGATCCGGGGGTTATATTGTATCTTCTCCAACAAAAAAAGATGACGGTTGAGCAAGTAGCGACCAGTCTAAATCAACATGCTGGTTTAAAAGCACTGTCAGGTTTGAGTGGTGATATGCAGATCTTACTCAATAGTAAGACGGATGAAGCGAGTGCAGCGATTGATTATTTTGTCTATCAGCTATGTCGTCATATCGGGGCGATGACAGCAAGCTTAGGTGGCATTGATGCCTTAGTCTTTACCGGTGGGATTGGTGAACATGCAGCGGAGATACGTCAACGAGTCTGTGAAAAGTCAGAGTGGTTAGGTTTGAAATTAAATACTACTCTGAATCAACAAGCACAAGCTCAAATTAATGCTGCTGAGAGTGAGGTGAGTATTTGGATCATCGAGACCGAAGAAGATCAGCTTATTGCCAGCCAAAGTTATCAATTATTACAAACAAGGGAAGTGAATATGCAGGGAGTGTCTAGCTGATGAATGCGGTGAATATTGCTGCTTTTAGTGCGAAAGCTTATGACCATGATTTTCTATTGCAGGCGGCAAATGAGTACACTCGTTTTTGTTGTTATGATGTTGCGTTAAATCCGGTTACGGCAAGCATGGCTAAAGGGATCCAAGTTGTCAGTGCCTTTGTAAATGATGATTTAGGCAGGGAGACTTTGGAGGTGTTAGCCAACGGTGGAACTGAGCTGATTAGCTTACGCTGTGCGGGTACCAATAATGTAGATTTATCAGCTGCAAAAGAGTTCGGTTTAGCCGTTATGAATGTGCCTGCCTATGCACCTCATGCCGTAGCAGAACACACGATTGCTTTAATGTTGGCACTGGGAAGAAAATTACCTCGAGCCTATAACCGAGTCAGAGATGGCAACTTTTCTTTAGATGGTCTATTAGGTTTTGATTTTCATGGAAAAACGGTCGGTATTATCGGCGGTGGTAAAATTGGCCGTCTGGTGGGTGAGCGATTAAAAGCATTTGGCTGCCAGATTTTAGTGGCCGATCCGTATAACGGTGAACAGTGTGAAAAACTAGGGTTTACCTCTGTTGACTTAGAGGATTTATATTCACAATCTGATCTTATTAGCTTACATTGCCCTTTGCTTGACAGCACTCGCCATCTCATTGATCGGCAGGCAATAGCGAAGATGAAGCCCGGAGTGATGCTCATTAACACCAGTCGAGGAGCGCTAATAGATACATCGGCAGTATTAAGTGCTCTGAAAGAACATCATATTGGCTATTTGGGGCTGGATGTTTATGAGCAGGAAGGCAGTCTGTTTTTTGAAGATCATTCAACTGATATTATTCAAGATGACGTATTTCAACGCTTGATTACCCTACCTAATGTGTTGGTCACTGGCCATCAAGCCTATTTTAGTAAAGGTGCTTTAAGCCATATTTCAGCCATAACAGTGACCAATATTATGGAGTTTATATTGGATAAGCCGTTAAGCAATGAAGTCAGGTTAAATTAGATGGACTACGGACTCTATTGATATGACAGATAAATCCAAAGCTGCATCCCTTAGTCGCTCATCTTTTCTGCAAGGGCGATGGAATAAACACCAGACACTACTTCGTCCACCTTGGGCAGTTGATGAGGCAGTGTTTATGGAGCATTGTGCTAATCAGTGTGATGCCTGTCGTGATGCCTGTCCTGAAAAGATTATTGTTATCGGTCGAGGCCATTACCCACATATTGATTTCAGCCAAGGTGAATGTACTTTTTGCCAGCAATGTGTTGATAGTTGTCAGTATGGAGCCTTAGATTATCAGCAAGGCTCTACGCCATGGAATTATAAAGCTGCCATTAGTCAGGAGCAGTGTATTACCCAGAAATCAGTAGTGTGTCGAAGTTGCAGTGAGAACTGTGATGCTGAGGCCATTCTATTTCATCCTCAACTAGGCGGTGTCTCCTCGCCTGATCTTAAGCAAGAACTGTGCACGGGCTGTGGAGCGTGTGTGCAAGTTTGTCCCACAAAAGCGGTGAGTATCCTTACTCTTATTGATCCAGATCAAGGCTAATAAATTAGAAAGAGCCTATACTTTTCAGTGGTTAAATTATAAATCTGATAATAGGGTTCTAATAGTGAGTGAAATGATAGAAATTTGTGGTGTGTTAATTCATGCTAAGCCAGATTATTCAGATAATGTGCAGAAAGAACTATTGACGATGCCCGGTGTGGAAGTGCATGAAGCAACAGCTGATAATCGCTTGATTGTCACCGTTGAGCGTGTAGGAGAAGCATCTCTTGCAGATTCATTATCTGCTTTTAACGCCATTCCAAATGTACTTTCCGCAACCCTAATTTATGAGCATGCTGAAGAAATTTAGCGACTAGGAGACGTAGTAATGACTTTAAACCGTCGTGATTTTATTAAAACAAATGCAATTGCAGCCACCGCTGCCGCTGCCGGTATTACTTTGCCAGCAGTAAGTGCTGCAGCAACACAAAAAGATTCTATTCGTTGGGATAAGGCAGCTTGCCGTTTTTGTGGGACAGGCTGTTCTGTTTTAGTTGGGGTTAAAGATGACCGTATTGTAGCAACACAGGGTGATCCTGATGCACCGGTTAATCGTGGTCTTAACTGTATTAAAGGCTATTTCTTATCAAAAATTATGTATGGTGAAGATCGTCTTACTCAGCCATTATTAAGAAAAACAGATGGAAAGTTTGATAAAAATGGTGAATTTGAACCTGTAAGCTGGGATGAAGCCTTCACTATTATGGCGGATAAGTGGAAAGTATCACTTAAGCGTAGTATGAAAGAAAATGAAGGTAAACCCGTCGATCAATTAACATCTCGTGTAGGAATGTTTGGTTCAGGACAGTGGACTGTTTGGGAAGGTTATGCCTCTTCTAAATTGTTTAAAGCAGGTTTTCGTTCAAATCATCTTGATCCTAATGCTCGTCATTGTATGGCCTCAGCCGTAGGTGGATTTATGCGTGCCTTTGGTGCGGATGAACCAATGGGTTGTTATGATGATTTAGAACATGCTGATGCCTTTGTTTTATGGGGCTCGAATATGGCTGAAATGCATCCTATTCTTTGGTCGCGTATCACGGACACTCGCCTAACGAAAAAAGACTGCGAAGTCCATGTACTATCGACTTTTACTCATCGTAGCTTTGAGTTAGCTGATAATGGCATGATCTTTACGCCACAAACTGATTTGGCTATTTTGAATTATATTGCTAACTATATTATTGAGAATAAAGCCTACAATCAGGACTTCCTATCTAAACACGTTAACTTTAAGAAAACACCTACTGATATTGGTTATGGCTTACGCCCTGAACATCCATTACAGCAAACTGCTGAAAATGCCAATAAAGGCAAGTTAAGTGAAATCAATTTTGAGGAATATGCTGAGTCAGTTAAATCATATACTTTAGAATATGCTGCTGAAATTTCAGGTGTAGAACCTGAGAAGTTAGAACGTTTAGCAAAATTATATGCTGATCCTGATCGTAAGATTACCTCATTATGGACAATGGGCTTTAACCAACACACTCGTGGTGTCTGGGCAAATGGTCTGATTTATAATATTCATTTATTAATGGGTAAAATTTCTGAACCTGGTAACAGTCCTTTCTCATTAACAGGTCAACCTTCTGCATGTGGTACTGCACGTGAAGTAGGAACCTTCTCTCATCGTCTGCCAGCAGATTATGTGGTGAAGAAAAAATCACATCGTGATTTTGCTGAAATGATTTGGAAATTACCAGAAGGTACTATTCCAGGTAAAGTGGGTTACCACGCTGTTTTACAAAGCCGAATGTTGAAAGATGGCTTATTAAATTGTTATTGGGTTATGTGTAATAACAATATGCAAGCAGCGCCTAATATGAATGAGGAAACTTATCCTGGCTGGCGTAACCCTGATAACTTTGTTGTGGTATCAGACCCTTATCCAACGGTATCTGCTCAAGCTGCTGATTTAATTTTGCCAACAGCAATGTGGACAGAAAAAGAAGGCGCTTATGGTAATGCCGAGCGTCGAACTCAGTTCTGGCGTCAACAAGTTAGTGCTCCCGGTGATGCAAAATCTGATTTGTGGCAGATGATGGAATTCTCTAAATACTTCAAGATGGAAGAAGTGTGGACTGAGGAATTACTGGCTGCGGCGCCTGAGTACAAAGGTAAAACATTATTTGATGTGTTATACGCTAATGGCCAGGTTGATCAGTTTAATGTTGATAAAGTCGAAGACAGTGCCGGTAATGAGTATGAGAACCAAGAGAAAGATGCGTTTGGTTTCTATGTTCAGAAAGGTTTATTCGAAGAATACCGTCGTTTCCAATTAGAAGGTCCTAAAAAAGGTCATGAGCAAGCGCCGTTTGATGTCTATCATCAAGTTCGCGGTTTACGCTGGCCTGTTGTGGATGGTAAAGAGACATTATGGCGCTACCGTGAAGGTTATGATCCTTATGTACCAAAAGGTGAGGAAGTACGCTTTTATGGTAATAAAGATGGGCGTGCCAATATTATCACTGCTCCTTATGAGCCTGCAGCTGAAAGCCCAGATGAAGAGTTTGATTTGTGGTTATCAACAGGCCGTGTTTTAGAACATTGGCATTCAGGTTCAATGACACGTCGTGTTCCTGAGCTTTATCGCGCGGTGCCAGATGCTGTTATTTATATGCATCCTGAAGATGCAAAAGCACGCGGTTTACGTCGAGGTTTAAATGCGAAGGTTATTTCACGACGTGGTGAGATTACAGCAATGATTGAAACTCGCGGCCGAAATAAGCCACCACGTGGTTTAGTGTTTGTACCTTGGTTTGATGCGAGTCGTCTTATCAATAAGGTCACGCTAGATGCAACTGATCCTTTATCGAAAGAGACTGATTATAAGAAGTGCGCCATTAAAATCGTTAAGGCTTGATAGTGGAATAGAAAGTGAAACAATCGAGCGCACCAGCGCGAAGAAAGTTTTTAATTGATATAGCCCGTGGAGCAACGGTTGGGGGGGCTTTTGCTCTTGGTTTGGCGGGCTATGCTCGGCAATCTAATGCCTTACCTGCTACGGCAATACGTCCACCGGGTGCGTTGCAAGAAGATGATTTTTTATCTGCCTGCATTCGTTGTGGATTGTGTGTCAATGACTGTCCTTATCCTACTTTGAGTTTAGCGACGATTGGGGATAAGGTCACAATTGGTACACCTTTTTTTGTGGCGCGAGAAGCAGCGTGTGAAATGTGTGAAGACATTCCATGTGTTAAGGCTTGTCCTACTGGTGCCTTAGATCATGATTTAACTGATATTGATGATGCTCGAATGGGCTTGGCTGCCATTATTGATCAGGAATCATGTATTGCTTTTCAAGGTTTGCGATGTGAGGTGTGTTTCAATGTTTGTCCTATTCGTGGTGAGGCTATCACGGTAGAAATGGAGCACTTAGAGCGAACCGGTAAACACAGTCGTTTTATACCTGTGGTTCACTCTGACAGTTGTACGGGCTGTGGCAAGTGTGAGCAGGCCTGCATCCTAGAAGAGGCAGCAGTAAAAGTATTACCTTTTGATTTAGCTAAAGGTGAAATGCAAGCACATTATAAATTGGGTTGGGATGAAAAAGGACAAGCAGGAGAGTCACTGGTTCCTTTAGATACAGAGCATCAATACAATTTACCAGAGGGTCTACGTTATGATTATGAAGGCCAAGGTTTAATTGAAGAAAAAGGTCAACAAGCGCCTTTAGGTAACAGTCCTTTTGCTGCTGATCCCTTAGCAACGTTGAATAATAGGGCAACAGACTAATGGCTACAGATCATGCTATTGGTGTTGAGGCCATTGCTAAGAAGGGCTGGTGGAAGGCACATCAGTGGTTGATCTTAAGACGGATCAGTCAAGTGGGAATTTTAGGGCTATTTTTAGTTGGCCCAGTATGGGACCTGTGGATAGTTAAAGGTAATTTAGCGAGTAGCTTAACCTTAGGTATCTTACCGCTAACAGATCCATATGTATTGTTACAAACAGTTGTAGCTGGAGCAAAACCTTTATCAACAGCGTTGATTGGGGCTGCCATTGTGGTGTTGTTTTATATTATGGTCGGTGGCCGTAGTTATTGTTCATGGGTGTGTCCGGTCAATATTGTGACAGATCTAGCCAGTTGGTTAAGAAGAAAGCTAGGAATAAAAGGTGCAGGAACAGCAGTCGATAAAAGAACACGTTATTACTTATTAGTGGTGACATTTATTATGGCTTTTGTAACTCATAGTGTTGTCTGGGAGTTGGTTAATCCTGTGTCAATATTACATCGAGGCATACTATTTACTATGGGAATGGGGTGGAGTGTAATTTTATTCATCTTCTTTTTTGATTTATTAGTGAGTAACCGAGCTTGGTGTGGACGTTTATGTCCAGTTGGAGCTTTTTATAGTGTTATTGGTACGGTAAGCCAAGTAAGAATTACAGCTGATAACCGACAAGCCTGTAATGATTGTATGGACTGTTTTCAAATATGTCCTGAGCCACAAGTGATTCGACCTGCACTAAAAGGGAGGGGGAGTCCTGTTATTAGTGCAGCAAATTGTACTAATTGTGCTCGGTGTATAGATGTATGCAGTGAAGATGTTTTTCATATCTCAACGAGATATGCAGATAAAATTATTAAAAATAGTAGCCCGGAGGCTCAATGATGAAAACTTTATTTTTTACGTTATTGATAGCATTTTCAAGCATGTTAATTGCTGATGAAAGTATTGAATCGTTACGTGGTAGTCATAACCTTGATGAATTATCGTTAGATGCCGGTGTTAAAAAGATGGCAAAAGATGGTGATCCTGTCCAGCGTAATTATGTTCAGCAACCGCCTGTTATTCCCCATAGCATTAAAGGCTACCGAGTTAATTTAAAATCAAATAAGTGCTTGTCATGTCATAGCTGGAATAATTATCAGGCATCAGGTGCAACGAAGATTAGTCAAACACATTTTGAAGATAGAGATGGCCATGCCTTAGCTGAAGTATCATCTCGTCGTTATTTCTGTGTGCAGTGTCATGTACCACAAGCCAATGCAAAACCATTAGTGGGTAATACGTTTAAACCCTTGTCTGCAGTGTCAGATTAATACAATCTTAAGAGTAAAAACTGATGAATTTTATTTTAAAAAGAATTAAACCATTATTGACGCTGACGATTATTGGTGCCTTTGCTGCTGGTATTGTTTTCTGGGGTGGCTTTAACTGGGCACTTGAGTCAACTAATAATGAAGACTTTTGTATTTCTTGTCATGAAATGAAAGATAATGTGTTTGAAGAATACAAAGAAACAGTTCATTACACTAATCGAACGGTTGTAAGAGCAACGTGTCCAGATTGTCATGTGCCTAAAGATTGGGGCCCTAAAATTGTACGTAAGATTCAAGCATCGCGAGAGGTTTACCATATGTTAATGGGTACAATTGACACGCGTGAGAAATTTGAAGCTGAACGTTTACATATTGCTACTCGCGAATGGAAGCGTTTAAAAGCATCAGATTCTCTTGAATGCCGTAATTGTCATGACTATGAATCAATGGATTTTGTTGAACAAGGCCAGCGTGCTGTGGCACAACATTCCGTCAATATAGAACAAGGTAAAACATGTATAGATTGCCATATGGGGATTGCACATCAATTGCCTGAAAACTGGGAAGAAGGCGCTAAAGAAGCGGGCTTAGATCGCCATTAACTAAACAGGCTCTTTGCTGGTGATTGAACGTCACAATCTATACCATCAACGTGTATAAAAAAATTTAATAAATTAGGAAGAACAATGAAACAACTAAACAGTAAATTAACGCTTATAGCGGCAAGCTTAGGCTTGTTGTCTACTGCTCCAGCAGTGATGGCTGAAGATAATTTCTTTGAAGCATTATCAGGTGGAGAAGTTAGCTTTTCGGCACGTGCTCGCTATGAAGGCGTAGAGCAAGATGGCAAAAAAGATGCTGATGCAATAACGGTACGTACAACATTAGCGTATAAAACTGGTGCATTTCATGGCTTTAGTGGTTTTGTTGAAGCAGAAGATATTTCTGATTTAGGCAAAGATGATTATAACGATACCATTCATGCTGAGCATGCAGATCATGCTGTTATTGCTGATCCAGAGAACACAGAAATCAATCAAGCCTACTTACAATACAATGGCTTTGATACTGAATTTAAATTAGGTCGCCAAGAAATTACTTATCGTGGTGCACCTTTCCATCGTTTTATTGGTAATGTGTTATGGCGCCAAAATCATCAATCATTTGATTCTTTCAGTTTTACCAATAGCTCATTTGAGAATACAAAAATTAGCTATGCCTATATTAGTAAGATCAATACTATTTGGGGTGATGATAAAGAAAAAGGTGCTATTAAAGATGGTCAAATTGATATGGATTCACATTTAGTCAATATTCAATATACCGGTCTTTCTTTCGGTAAATTAGAAGGTTACGGCTACTTTTTAGACTATGATGACGCAGCTGCAACCTCATCACAAACATTGGGTTTACGTTTAAGTGGAGCTAAACCAATTAATGATGAGTGGAAAGTGGTTTATACGGCTGAATTTGCCAATCAAAATGATTATAAAGACGGCACTATGGATGACCAAAACTACTATTTAGCTGAAGTTGGCGCTAAATATAAAGGCTGGTTAGCTAAACTTTCTTACGAAATGCAAGAAGGTGATGGGGTAGATAGTTTTAAAACACCGTTAGGGACTAACCATGCATACCAAGGCTGGGCTGATATGTTTCTTGGCACGCCTAAAGAAGGCCTAGAAGATATCTACTTTACAGTTGTAGGTAAAGTCTTAGGGGCTAAAGTGGTTGCTGTTTATCATGATTTCGAAACTGATAAAGGTAATTTAGATGCGGGTAATGAGCTTGATATTTTAGTTCAGAAAACATTTAAACAGCATTACACTGTCGGGGTTAAATACTCTGATTATAATGGTGATAGTGAATATGCATCTAAAGTAGATACTGAAAAGTTCTGGTTATATGGCCAAGTTAAGTTTTAATTAGAGCTTAGTTTGACCCTAAAAAGGCAATAAGTGATTTCACTTATTGCCTTTTTTATTGCCTGTATTTCAGAGTCAATGAACTCTAAATTTAAGGGGCAGCTGACAAACAGATTTAGGCTTAGTTATTGCAAGTTGAATGACAATTAACCCTTTTTGAAAAGCGTGCTTGAGGATGAAAATATGACTGCTGCAATTTCGATAATGAATAAATTATCTTATCCCAAAAAAATGATATTAATATCTGTTGTCTTTATGGTTCCTGTTATCTTATTGATATCATTACTGTTAAGTCAATTGGCGATTGGCATCTCAACTGCTGAAAAAGAGATGAGAGGCTTAGAATATATTAAAACTGTGCGTCAGTTATATCAGCATATGCCTCAGCATCGAGGAATGACAAATGCCTATTTAAATGGGGCGAAAGAGTTTAGAAGTAAAATAATGGCTAAAAGAAAGGCAATAGTTGCCGATATTGCTGCCATTGATGCGATTAATGACCGCTTTGGTTCAGAATTTAACACCAATGCTTTGTGGGCAGAAATTAAGCAAACTTGGTTGCAACTCGAACCTAGAGTATTTAATGAACCAGCAAAACAAGTGTTTGCTGAGCACACTGCTCTGATAGCGAGAGTATATGATTTATTTGAGCTGGTGAGTAATGAATCAACCTTAGTATTAGATCCTGAGCTGAATACCTATTATTTGATGGATTCTATTGTCTATCGTTTACCGAATGTGACTGAGAATTTAGGTCAATCTCGGGGCATGGGATCAGGTATAGCTGCCAGAGGTGCGGTGACGTTAGAGCAGCGAATTGCTCTAGGCACATTGTTGGCCAATATTGAAAGTAATGCTAAGGCTGTGAATGAGGGCATGAGAGTGACATTGGCTGAGAATCCTCAATTAGTGGCCGAATTGACGGTGTTGCTAGAGTCATCAAAATCAGCAACGGAAGCGTTTATTAATAAAGTCACTCGAGAATTATTGACAGCAGAATTTATTAACAGTAATTCAGCAGCGGTGTTTGCAGCTGGTACTGCTGCGATTAAAGCCAACTATCAAGTCTACGATAAATTAGTACCTGCCTTGGATACATTATTTCAAGCTCGTATTGATAAGTTTTCTCAAGAACGAATGACCACACTATTATTTGTTTTCATTACCTTATCGATTGCAATCTACTTATTTATAGCTTTTTATAAATCAATGATAACAGCGGTTCATAAATTAAAAGATGTCACACTATTGGTGTCTCAAGGGGACCTTACTGTATCGGTTAATTGTGGTACCGAAGATGAATTAAAAGAAGTGGAAACATCTCTTAACGAGATGATTAAACATTTAAATTCAACGGTTAGAGGTTTAGGTTCAACCGCTTCTTTATTAGCCTCAGCATCAGAAGAGTTATCCGCTACAACTAATCAGGCCCGCTCAGGTGCACAAGAGCAACAAGATCAAACCAATCAAGTGGCAACAGCAATGAATGAAATGACGGCCACAGTACAAGAAATTGCTCGTCATGCTGAAATGGTTGCAGCTGAGTCACAAACAGCAGATAGAGAAGCTAAAGAAGGGGGGGAAATTATTACTACGACTATTGGCTCTATTAACAATCTTTCAGTTGAAGTCGGAGAGGCTGCTGGAGTGATTCAGGAACTTGAAAAAAATAGTAATGATATCGGTACGGTATTAGATGTAATTCAGAGCATTGCAGAGCAAACTAATCTATTAGCATTGAACGCTGCTATTGAGGCTGCTCGTGCAGGTGAACATGGTCGCGGTTTTGCTGTGGTAGCAGATGAGGTAAGAACGTTAGCGAGTCGTACTCAAGAGTCAACCGAGCAGATACAGAATATGGTGAGTAGTTTACAGTCTCATACTCATAAAGCAGTGCAGGTGATGGATGCCGATACCAAACATGCGATGAAAATGGCTGAATCAACCAGTGGCGCGACAGATTCTCTCGGCCGAATTGTACTCTCTGTGGCACAAATATCTGATATGAGTATCCAAGTGGCTAGTGCTTCTGAGGAACAAAGTTTAGTGTCTGAAGAAATTAACCGAAACATCGTGCGAATTGCTGACCTTTCAGCTGAGAGCATGTTGGGTTCTGAGCAAATTGCCGAAGGCAGTGATGAGCTTGCACGCTTAGCATCAGAGCTTGAAACAGTGGTGAAGCACTTTAAGATTTAGACTGAAATACAAATAACAAGCGAAAAAAAGCCACTTGAAGTTTAGACTTTAAGTGGCTTTTTTGTATTGATTGTTCCTTGTTTTATTTGCAGGCTTTAATATTCAGCTTACTGCAGTAATATTAACCTGGCTGGCCATCAACTCTAGGTTTAATAAATATCATTAGGTAATTTATTAAAAATAGGCTGAAGGCTAGAATCCATGAAGCTTGGGCTAGGCCAATTAGATGTTGGTAAAACTGAGGGATGAAGATGGGCATAACGACTCGTGTAATGGCCCCTAGAAACAGCAGTAAAAATACCCATTTAACAGCTTTAGGCGGCTCATTAATATTACGGCCTGTGTGGCCTAATGAGATACGAGAAATCATACCTAATGTCATCAAACCGATACCACCATAAGTATAAGCATGTAATGGTAGCGATGTCGGGTAGAGTGCATAGTAATTAAGCGCCTTGAGAATAAAGCCTAAGATAAAGAAGCTATAGCCTAAGAACAATACCCATAATAGTGGCTTTTTCCACACTCCAGCGGTATGCCAACCCCATAGGCGAAGACTATGTAATACAGCGAGTACAGTGGAGAATAATACCGTGAGTAATGACATTTTTAGGAAGACATCAACAATGCATAATGCCAGCAGGAATAACGGTGTGCTTGCATCGATAAACGTCCAGTTTTTTAATTGAACTTGATAGCCTACACCTCGTTCAATAAAGAAGGGCATAACACGTCTAGAAAGAATAAAGATTACCGCCATAATGAGGTATACAGCAGAATATAAACCCCATGAAATGCCAAGATCAACATAGCGAAAGACCCCTAGATAATAAAGAATATCTGTGGCTAATAATAATACTAATAACGACACAATTAACAGTTGACGCCATTGTTTCACTTTAACGATCGGGTGCAGTACGGCAAATACCAAACCAACTAAAAAGAGTAGATCAAATCCGATTGCCCACTGAAATAATAGGTCTGAATTAGCTAAAGGAAGTGTGCGAGCACAGAGCCATATCAGTCCCAGAACGGCCAGTGGCAGTCCTGTGATAGTTTGCACGCCAGTCCAGTTCCTTACTGCGGTTAATAAAAAACCTGCAATAATAGCCGTGCTATAGCCAAAGATCATTTCATGTCCATGCCATGCAATGGGAGTGACGGTGCTGACGGGGAGCGTCCAACCATATGTCGAGGCCATCCATAATGATGTCAGGATGATGGAAAAGACACTCGCCAAGAAGAAAAAGGTTCTAAAGCCTAATTCAAATAAGGCAAACTGTTTCACTGCTTTGGGATTGAGCGTGGGTTGTTGCATGTTAACCTTCTCGTGCTAGTGGATATTGTGAGTCATCGTGAGCTTCATCTTCTTGGCCTGATGGTTGAATACGGTGTAGCTCCAGATCCTTAAAATTGAATTGTTCATTATCAGCAAGTTGTGAGGGAGAAATGTTTTGTAGGCTACGGAAGATATTTTCTAGTCGACCTGGGGTTTGTTTTTCCCAGCCTTGTAGCATGTCTTTGATCACTTGGCGTTGGAGACTGTCTTGAGAGCCACAGAGATTACACGGGATAATAGGGAATTGTTGATGTTCAGCATAACGAATAATATCGGCTTCCTTACAATACGCTAAGGGGCGGATGAGGATATTCGTTTTATCATCACTCAGTAGTTTAGGTGGCATGGCTTTTAATTTACTGCCATAAAACATATTGAGGAAAGCGGTTTCAATAATATCATCACGATGATGGCCTAAGGCTATCTTAGTAATGCCATTTTGACGAGCATAACCGTATAGTGAACCTCGACGTAGACGTGAACAGATCCCACAGGTTGTTTTACCTTCAGGCACGATTTCTTTCACAATACTATAGGTATCTTTTTCAATAATATGAAAGGGAATATCAATGGACTTTAGGTATTCAGGCAAGATATGTTCAGGAAAACCGGGTTGCTTTTGATCAAGGTTAACAGCCACAATTTCAAAGTTGATCGGTGCGTGTTTCTGCAAATTAGTTAGAATATCGAGCAGAGTATAACTGTCTTTCCCTCCCGATAAACAGACCATGACTTTATCACCATCTTGGACCATATTGTAATCCGCTATAGCTTGACCTACATGGCGGCGTAGACGTTTTTTTAATTTATTAAACTCTACATTTTTCTTTAGGATAGTATCTGTCATTTAGATGAGGCCTGAAAAAGGTTGAACGGTTACGATGGTATTTGGCTCAACACCATCACATGCTTCTTCTAACAAAATAAAGCAGTTAGCAATACTCATTGAGCGTAATATACCTGAGCCTTGCTCGCCGGTAATTTTGACTTGTGCTTGTCCTTGCTCATCGGTAAATAAGATGCCCCGTTGAAATTCAAACCGTCCTGCCCGTTTACGGATCGGACTAACACAATTGACTTGAAGGTGATGCTGCGGCTGTTTGGCTAAGCCTGATAATTGTTGTAATGCTTCGGTGACAAACTGATAAAAAGTCACCATAACGGAGACAGGGTTGCCCGGCAATCCAAAAAATAAAGCGTTATTGATTTTACCAAAAGCTAACGGTCTACCGGGTTTCATAGCTAATTTCCAGAAATCAACCTGCCCCAGTTCTGCTAACATTTCTTTTACATAATCGGCATCACCCACAGAGACACCACCTGATGTCAGCACTACATCTGCTTGTTCACTAGCAAGAAGCAATGCTTGGCGTAAATCATCTTTATTGTCAGCAATCACACCCATATCAATAATATCAACATCAAGACGTTTTAACATGCCGTATAAGGTATAACGGTTACTGTCATAAATCTGACCTTGCTCTAAGCTTTCTCCTAGTGAGCGTAGTTCATCTCCTGTTGAGAAAAAGGCCACACGAATTTTTCGTTTTACTTTTACTTCTGCAATGCCTAAAGAAGCGATGAGTCCGAGATCTGCAGGCATAATTTGATGGCCTTTTTCTAAGACAATCTCACCTATTTTTAGATCTTCACCGCGATAGCGTACATTTTGTTTTGCTGTGTGCTTACCATGAAGGGTGATCTGTTCTCCATTGACTTCAACATGTTCTTGCATGACAACCGTATTGCAATCAACGGGCATCATTGCACCAGTCATGATGCGGATACATTCACCACGGCGAATGCTGCCATTAAATGGCTGACCAGCAAAAGCAACCCCAACTTGTTTGACCGTTATTCCATCACTAAGATCATCACCATGGACGGCATAACCATCCATCGCTGAATTATTGTGAGGTGGTACATCAATCGGAGAAATAATCTCCTGGTCTAAAATTAAGCCAAGTGCTTCTCTTAAGGCTTGTTTCCGCCATGAATTAATTGGCGTAACGAGCTTGCTTATACGCTGTTTAGCTTGTTGCACGCTAAGGCTTTGAGCTTCATGGGCATCAGCGCAGCTTGCTTGAGGGATAAAGTCAGCCATATTTAAGTTGTCCAGTTGGTGATGAAAGCATCAATATAATCTGCCATTTCATTGATATTATTAAGATCAAGTTGATCAATCTGAACCGGATTGCTTAATGCTTCATCGCTTGCAATAGCAATAATATTGTCATCATGTGGGTATAAGAGTGGTTTGTTTAGACTAGGACGGTAAAGTTCAATTTTAGGTAGGACTTCATGTTTAAAACCTTCGACTAAAATAAGATCTAGCATGCTGGTATTCAGCCTTGGAATGAGATCGGCTAAGACAGGCTCAAGTAATTCTGCCGGTTGAACCTCCATTAAGGCCATCAAATTACTGGAGGAGACTAATACTTGCTGTGCTCCAGCACGACGTATTTCATAGCTATCTTTACCGGGTACATCAATATCGAACTTATGATGGGCATGTTTGATAACGGCAACGCGTAGCCCTTTATTATTCAGGGCAGGAATAAGTTGGCGGAGTAATGTCGTTTTACCGGTACCACTGAATGCTGCAAAACCAATTAAGGGCAGAGGAGAGGTGCTCTGTAGCGGGTGTTCACTGACATCCTCAGGGTGGTTAAAGTTAGTAAATGAATCAGCTTGATCTGAAAAATCAACCACAGCCATTTTATGTTCAGCAAGCCATAGATCTATTTTCCGGCCACCTTGTTGTAAATGTTGTTCAAGATCAGCTTGTAGGCGGCAAGGGAGGAGACAAAATACAGGCTGTAGACGAGAACCATCATGAGCAACAGCTAAATCAGCTTGTTCTAGTAACATGGCTTCCATCATTCTTTGTCGTAACTGTGATGAAATTCTCGGAGAATCACAGGGAGCGGTGAGAATATAGTCAGTATCGACTGCTTGCATAGCTGTTAACATGCCGGCAAGTGGCCCGCAAAAATTATCTAAACTATCTTCTATAACGGAGTAACCAAATTCTTGATAGCGCTCTATATTACGGTTAGCATTGATGATTAGCGCATCAACTTGTGGCTTGAGGGTGTTAATGGCGTAAGTGATGAGGGGACGTTGTTGATAATTAAGTAAGCCTTTGTCACTACCTCCCATACGTCTACCTTTACCACCTGCGAGGATAACACCAGTTACGGAAGGGTTTGATGATGTATTTGTAGTCATTCGCTGTTATTCTATAATTGTACTTAAATTGAGAGGAATCACCATGAGTCGAGCATGGATAAGTGGGCTTATTATACTGCTAAACACATCATTTGCATGGGCTAATATGATTGACATTAAAGTTGTTGGTTTATTTGCAGATATGGCTGTTGTGGTGATTGATAAAAAGCAGCGTCTATTAAAAGTGGGCGAGCCTAGTCCAGAAGGAATTATCTTAATATCCGCTAACAGTCGTGGTGCTGTCTTGGAAAAAGAAGGAGTCAGGAAACATTATCTATTAGGCCACCATATCAGCAGTACATTTTCACCTCCCACTGCACAAGCAACTGTCAGTCTCTGGCCTGACAATGGCATGTATAAAACAGTTGGTAGTATTAATGGCTATAGCGTTGATTTTCTTGTTGATACTGGCGCGTCGGCTATCGCATTAAATGCCGAGACGGCTAGACGCTTGGACTTAGATTATCTGAATGGCAAGAGAATAGGGGTTAAAACGGCTTCAAATGTTGAAATTGCTTATGATATTGTACTTGATGAAGTACAAGTTGGTGAGATAGTACTCTATAACGTTAGGGCGATTGTGATCGATGGTGAGCAGCCAGACCAAGCTTTATTAGGGATGTCTTTTCTAAGTCAGTTAGACATTCAGCGTAAAGATGAACGAATGGATTTAAAGAAAAAATTCTGATGCGATTAAATAATACAAAGCCCTGATAACATTATATTATCAGGGCTTTTTTAATGAGCAATATAGCTGAGCTAATTAATCAATCGAAGCCTTTACTGATAAGAGCATAAGCTGAGTGATTGTGGATTGATTCAAAGTTTTCTGATTCAACCGTATAAGCATTGATGCGATCATCATCATTTAATTGAGCAGCAATATCACGAACAATATCTTCAACAAATTTTGGATTGTCATAGGCTTTTTCTGTCACAAACTTCTCATCGGGACGTTTAAGCAAACCAAATATTTCACATGAAGCTTCTTGTTCAACAAGATCAATAATATCTTCGATCCAGATAAAGCTTTCAGCACGAACAGTGACAGTTACGTGTGAGCGCTGATTATGAGCACCATAATCAGAGATGTTTTTTGAACATGGGCAAAGACTGGTTACAGGTACCACCACTTTAACCATTACATCAGTTTCATTACCAGTGATTTCACCTAAGAATGAAACTTGGTAGTCCATCAAACTTTGTACTTTACTGATAGGGGCTTCTTTATTAACGAAATACGGAAATTCCATTTCAATGTAACCTGACTCGGCTTGTAGCCTTTCTGTCATTTGCGGCAACATATCACGAAATGATTGAACCGTAATATCACGCTCATTTTGATTTAAAATTTCGACAAAACGAGACATATGTGTGCCTTTGAACTGATGAGGCAAGTTCACATACATATTAAAAGTAGCGATAGTGTTTTGCTCGCCTGTTGAGCGATCGCTTATTTTGATTGGGTGTTGAATATCTTTAATACCCACTTTATCGATAGCAATCTGACGTTTATCAGCGATATTTTGTACGTCTTCTATTGGATCGCAGCATTCAGATTTTTTTTCAGTCGTCATAGTCTATTAGTCCTCACTATAGCGTACACAAGCACGATCAGTTTCCCAAAGGGTCACACCTGATATTTTGGCTGTGTCGATATTTAATGTTTTACTTAATTGTTGGTAGAAATATTGTGCAATATTTTCAGCTGTTGGGTTGATAGTATCAAAAGGAGGAATATCGTTAAGATAACGATGATCCAGTGTTTTGGCTAATTCTCGAGTAGCAGTTTTAATGGTTTTAAAGTCCATCCCCATACCATGTTGGTTTAATGCGGAAGCGGTGACTTCAACTTCTAACTTCCAGTTATGGCCGTGCATACGGCTACAATCACCGGGATAGTCACGTAGTGTATGGGCTGAAGCGAAATCAGCTAAGATTTTTAATGTATAGGTCGGGCTCATTGTTGACTATTATACTCGGGAATTACGTTGTTAACGGTATATTATGCCGCAAAATGTGTTTTTACTGTATTAATAATGCCCTGAGCATCTAAATTACAGTCTGAAAGCATCTGAGAATGTTCACCATGATCAAGAAATAAATCAGGTAAACCCATAATATTGACAGGAATAGGGTGGCCAATAGAATGAAGGAATTCAACGACTCCACTGCCGGCCCCACCTAGTTTTGTGTTTTCTTCTATAGTAATTATTAATTGATGTTGTTCAGCCATATCTCGAATAATCTGCTCATCTAAAGGCTTAACAAATCGCATATTAACAACCGTTGCATTGAGCAGCTCTGCAGCTTCTAATGCGGGAGCAAGCATAGAGCCGAAAGCAAGAATAGCGACTTTTTCACCTTGACGCCTCATCTGAGCTTTAGCAATTTCTAGCGATGCTAAACTTTCATTCACTTCCGTACCGTTACCGGCGCCACGAGGATAGCGCACAGCGCTTGGACCATGATAACGGTAGCCTGTTGTCAGCATCTGACGGCATTCATTTTCATCAGCCGGAGCCATAACGAGCATATTAGGGATACAGCGAAGGTAAGAAAGATCAAAGCTGCCAGCATGAGTTGCGCCATCAGCGCCGACTAAGCCACCGCGATCGATAGCAAATAATACCGGTAGATTTTGTAAAGCAACATCATGAATAAGTTGATCATAAGCACGTTGTAGGAAGGTTGAGTAGATTGCAACAACAGGCTTTTTACCTTCACAGGCCATGCCTGCCGCTAAGGTGACTGCATGTTGCTCGGCAATACCAACATCGAAATAACGATCAGGGTAGAGTTCGGAAAAATCATTTAGGCCCGAACCATCACACATTGCAGGTGTGATCCCCATTAACTCTTCAGATTCTGCGGCCATATCACATAACCATTGGCCAAATACCTGAGTGTAACTAGGGCCAGATGCTTTATGGCTATTGGCTGGGCTTACACCGTGATATTTACCGGGCTGTTGCTCAGCCGGTTCATAGCCTTTACCTTTTTGAGTCACAATATGTAGGAATTGAGGGCCTTGACGCTCACGGAGATTACCCAGTGTGGCGATCAGTGTTTCAAGATCATGTCCATCAATAGGGCCAATATAGTTGAAGCCTAACTCTTCAAATAATGTACCTGGAATGACCATGCCTTTTACATGTTCTTCAGCGCGTCGAGCTAATTCCCATGCAGGAGGCAGTTTTTCTAGAACTTTTTTACTGCCTTCGCGCGCAGAGGCATATACCTTTCCTGATAATATCCGTGCCAAATAATTCGACATTCCGCCGACATTTTTAGAGATCGACATTTCATTATCATTGAGGATAACTAATAAATTAGCATTTAAATCACCGGCATGAGCTAAGGCTTCATAAGCCTGACCGGCGGTAATCGCTCCATCTCCAATAATAGCAACGGCCCGACGAGAACTACCTGATGCTTGGGCGGCAACTGCCATACCCAAGGCTGCACTAATTGAGGTGCTAGAGTGGCCGACACCGAATGAGTCATAAGGGCTTTCGCTGCGCTTAGGGAAGCCAGATAAGCCACCTGCTTGACGCATAGTGTTCATTTTATCGCGGCGGCCAGTAATGATTTTATGAACATAACTCTGGTGACCGACATCCCAGATAAAACGGTCTTCTGGTGAGTTATAAACATAGTGTAGGGCTAGTGTCAGTTCTGTTACACCAAGGTTAGATGAAATATGGCCACCCGTTTGCTGCACACTTTCTACAATTAAGGAGCGTATTTCTTCAGCTAATTGTGCTAATTGTTTTTTGTCGAGCTGACGCAGGTCTTCAGGACTATCAATTTGGGCTAGTAAATTATCTGTAGATATTGTCATATTAATTTTTTCGTTTGATAACAAATTGAGCTAATTCAGCTAAAGTTTGAGTCTCATAGGGTAAGTCATCAAGCTGCTTAAGGGCAAAAGCAATTAAGTCATTGGCTTTTTTTTGTGCTTTTTCTAAACCTAATAGTGCGGGATAAGTGGGTTTGTTAAGTGCAATATCGGCACCCTGCATCTTACCTAAAGTATCGGTATCGGCAGTCACATCGAGCACATCATCTTGAACCTGAAAAGCAAGGCCAATAGCATGAGCGTACTGATCTAGCTTTTCTAAGGTGGCCGTATCACATTGAGGTGATGCTATGGCACCTAAGCGAACAGAGGCTCTAATTAATGCACCTGTTTTTAATTCATGCATGGATTGAAGATTTTCAATGGTTAATGTTTCACCCACGGATTCCAAATCAATCGCTTGTCCTCCGGCCATACCAAACACCCCCGATTGCTCTGCTAAGGTGACTACCATTTGGCTTTGCTGATAGGGTGTTAAGTCATTGTCACACAATGTTTTAAATGCGAGTGATTGTAGGGCGTCACCCACTAATAGTGCAGTGGCATCATCATAGGCTTTGTGGCAGGTTGGTAGACCGCGACGCAAATCATCATTATCCATAATAGGCATATCATCATGTACTAAAGAGTATGCATGGATCATTTCAACCGCAGTGGCTGGCGAGTCTAATTGGTCGTTCTGAGCACCTAGCGCTTCACCACTGGCGTAAACCAATAAAGCACGCAGACGTTTGCCACCATTGAGAGTGGAGTAACACATTGCTTCAGCAAGGCGTTTTGATGTGTGTTTTTCTAGATTCGAATTATTAGGCAGGCGATGTGTTAGTGCCTGTTCGACACGAGATTGCCGCTGGGATATCCAGTCAGAAAGAATAAACGTTTGGCTCACGATTCTGTAGAGTTCTGTTCAAAGTCGACCAAGCTAGATTGGCCAGATTGTTTGAGTAAAAGTTGCACTTTTTGTTCAGCATTTTGTAGTGCATCTTGGCAGTCACGTGTAAGTAATACACCACTTTCGTAAAGTTTTAAAGATTCTTCTAAGCTAATGTCACCTTGCTCAAGACGAGAGACCAAAGATTCTAGCTCTGCTACCGATGCTTCGTAATCTAATTTTTTTCGTCTTGCAGCCATAAATTATGTCTCGAGAGTGGAGAAAATAAACAGCAGCATTATATACTGAAATCAGCATCTAAACTACATGATTATTAGGTGCATTAATTGAAGAAATACTTAGAATTAATAACTGATGGCAGTGTAAGGATAATCAGTAAAAATATTTCTTTCTGGATTGTTTTAATGCAAGTCGTTACGCTGTACGTCTTTAATCATATTGATTATCTTCCAACACAGTTCAGAAGTTATGCAAAATATTATTCGTGGTTTTTATAATTTACCTTCATTACCAACAGGCTGTGTAGCAACAATTGGTAACTTTGATGGCGTGCATTTAGGTCATCAGGCCGTATTAAGCCAATTGGCGATGAAAGGAGATATGTTAGATCTTCCTGCTGTGGTAATCACCTTTGAGCCTCAAGCTAATGAGTTTTTTTCTCCTGAAAAAGCACCTGCCAGACTCAGCCGTTTCCGTGAAAAGGTAGAAACACTACGTAGTTATTCAATTCAACAAGTCTGTGTATTACGGTTTAATGAAAAACTCGCGCAGATGACAGCTGAAGATTTCATTAGAAAGTTAATGATTGATGGCTTGAATATTAAATACTTAGTCGTTGGTGATGATTTTAGATTTGGAAAAGATAGGCTGGGAGACTTTGCCTTATTGCAAAAAGCGGGAAAGAAATACGGCTTTCAAGTGGTTAATATGCATACTTTTGCCGTTGATACAGTACGGGTGAGCAGTACTCAAATCCGCCAGGCACTCAAGCAGGGAGACTTGATGTTGGCTGAAAAGTTATTAGGAAGACCCTACCGGATGAGTGGTCGAGTTGCACATGGTGATAAGCGAGGACGAACATTAGGCTTTCCTACTGCAAATATTCATCTACACCGATGCGCAGTACCATTAACAGGCGTTTATGCTGTGCAATTATTTGGTATTACAGGTGAGCCTATTTCGGGTGTTGCGAATGTAGGCGTTCGTCCTACATTCGGCATCAAAAAGGCCGTGTTAGAAGTACATTTATTCGATTTCGAACGAGAAATTTATGGCGAACATGTACAGGTACACTTCCTATATAAATTGCGCGATGAACAGAAATTCGATGACTTGAATGCGCTTGTGGAACAAATTCAACAAGATTGTAGGGAAGCAAAAGCGTATTTTTCACAGCAATAAAATATGATTTTGGTTTCAATCATACTGATTGACCAGATTATTTTTTGTTCTAAATAGTGTTTTATGGCTATTTCCTTAATAAAATAGTGAATTCAGCTTCTATTTGTTGGGTAGAGTGTGTACTATCGTGTGAAGATTTAGAGCTTGAATTATTGTGGATGTAATGGATGTCTGAATTCATTATGTTCTGGTCTAAAATAACGGAATAAAGAACAGTTACTATGCTGGAGAATTATCTACCAATCTTGTTATTTGTAATCATTGGTATTGGCTTTGGAATTATGCCAGTCGTCACTGGTTTTATCCTTGGCCCTCGTCGCCCTGACGATGAAAAGCGTTCCCCCTATGAATGTGGTTTCGAGCCATTTGAAGATGCACATATGAAATTTGATGTGCGTTATTACCTTGTTGCTATTCTGTTTATCATCTTTGATTTAGAAATTGCTTTTCTATTCCCTTGGGCTGTTGTGCTTGATGAGATTGGCGGTTTTGGTTTATTAGCCATGTTTTTATTCTTAGGGATTTTGGTGGTTGGTTTTATATATGAGTGGAAGAAGGGAGCGCTAGAATGGGAATAGAGGGCGTTCTAGAACAAGGAATTGTTACTACTTCAGCAGATAAATTAATCAATTGGGCTCGTACGGGCTCGATGTGGCCAATGACGTTTGGCCTTGCGTGTTGTGCTGTGGAAATGATGCAAGCAGGTGCTTCTCGCTATGATTTAGATCGTTTTGGAGTTGTTTTTCGACCGAGTCCTCGTCAATCAGATGTGATGATTGTGGCAGGAACACTGGTGAATAAAATGGCGCCGGCCTTGCGTAAAGTGTATGACCAGATGTCTGAACCTCGTTGGGTTATTTCGATGGGGTCCTGTGCTAATGGTGGTGGTTATTACCATTATTCCTATGCTGTGGTTCGTGGTTGCGACCGAATTGTACCGGTTGATATCTATGTGCCTGGGTGTCCGCCAACGGCTGAAGCCTTGTTGTACGGAATTATTCAATTACAAAAGAAAATTCGTCGAACTAATACTATTGCTAGAACACAGATTCAGGAAGCCTAAACGATGATTCAAGCATTGAAGGCTAAACTAGAGCAGCAATTGGCGGATGTGATTCTTGATTGTGAATCACAATTTGGTGAAATTACTATCCATATTCCTGCTGACAGCATCGTGACCGTCTGTAAGCGATTACGAGATGACTTTGGTTTTGAACAACTTATTGACCTCTGTGGTGTCGATTATTCTCAATATGGTGGTACATCATGGGAAACAAAAACAGCGTCAGAGCGAGGATTTAGTCGAGCGGTAGATGGTATCGGTAATATGGAACCGGTAGAGGAAGGCTATCGTTTTGCAGTGGTTTATCACCTCCTATCACTCCAATATAATCAACGTTTACGAGTAAAAGTTCGTCTTGATGCTCAGCAGCCCATCGTTGATAGTGTGACGGAGATATGGAATAGCGCTAACTGGTTTGAGCGTGAAGCATTTGATCTATATGGTATTTTATTTAATAACCATCAAGATCTTCGTCGAATTCTGACCGATTATGGTTTTATTGGACACCCATTCCGTAAAGACTTCCCATTAATAGGTAATGTAGAAATGCGTTATGACGAGGATAAAAAACGGGTGGTGTATCAGCCTGTGAGCATTGAAGACAGAACATTGGTCCCTCGTGTGATCCGTGATGATAATCGCTATCATAGTAAGGATTCATAATGGCTGAGATTAAAAACTATACCTTAAACTTTGGTCCTCAGCATCCTGCAGCACATGGGGTATTACGCCTTATTCTAGAGATGGATGGTGAAGTGATTCAACGCGCTGATCCTCATATTGGCTTATTACATCGTGGTACTGAAAAACTAGCTGAGACCAAGCCCTATAATCAAAATATTGGTTATATGGATAGGCTTGATTATGTTTCCATGTTATCGAATGAACATGCTTATGTGATGGCTATTGAAAAGATGTTGGGGGTGCAAGTACCTGAACGTGCTCAATATATTAGAGTGATGTTTGATGAAATTACGCGAATTTTAAATCATTTAATGTGGTTAGGTACACATGGTTTAGATATCGGTGCGATGACTATCTTTTTATATTGTTTCCGTGAGCGTGAAGATTTAATGGATGCATATGAAGCGGTATCAGGGGCGCGCATGCACGCGTCTTATTATCGCCCTGGCGGTGTGTATCGTGATTTACCCGATACGATGGCAAAATATGCGAAATCAAAATGGCACAATGCTAAAGAAGTAGCCGAGAAGAATGAAAACCGTGAAGGCAGTTTATTAGATTTTCTTGAAGATTTTACTGAGCGTTTTCCAAACTGTGTTGACGAGTATGAGACCTTATTAACGGATAACCGTATTTGGAAACAACGTACTGTTGGTATTGGTGTGGTGTCACCTGAACGAGCAATGCAATTAGGTTTTACTGGACCAATGTTGCGAGGCAGTGGCGTTGAGTGGGATCTTCGTAAAAAACAACCCTATGAAGTCTATGACCGACTAAATTTTGATATCCCTGTCGGGGTTGAAGGTGATTGTTACGACCGTTATCTAGTTCGTATTGAAGAAATGCGTCAATCAAATAGTATTGTTAAACAGTGCATTGATTGGCTACGTGACAACCCAGGCCCAGTTATTACGGATGATGTTAAAGTTGCACCGCCCAAACGTGCAGACATGAAAGATAATATGGAAGCATTGGTTCATCACTTTAAATTATTCACAGAAGGCTATTGTGTACCTGAAGGTGAAGCCTATGCTGCGGTTGAGCATCCTAAAGGTGAGTTTGGTATCTATATGGTTTCAGATGGAGCAAATAAACCGTATAGGTTAAAGATTCGAGCTCCAGGATTTGCACATTTAGCAGCAATGAATGAAATGGTTAAAGGTCATATGCTGGCCGATGTGGTGGCAATTATAGGGACGATGGATATTGTGTTTGGTGAGATAGATAGATGATATTAACAGGCGCTAAAGAACAATTATTTACTGCGGAGATTCGTCAGCAACTTGATGTTTGGGTAGCTAAATATCCTGCTGGTCAAAGTCAATCAGCCGTTATTCCATGTCTGCATATACTTCAAGCTGAAAGTGAAGGGTGGTTACCTGAGCCTGTAATGGATGCATTAGCTGACTATTTAGCAATGCCTAAAATCAGTGTGTATGAAGTGGCTACTTTTTATACGATGTTTGATTTGAAACCGGTGGGGCAACATAAGGTTAATGTCTGCACGAATATTTCTTGTATGTTGAATGGTTCAGAGCAAGTTGTTGAACACCTTGAGCAGCGCCTAAATGTTAAATTAGGTGAAACAACGGCAGATGGTAAATTTACCTTAAGAGAAGTGGAGTGCCTAGGTGCGTGTTGTGGTGCTCCGATGATGCAGCTTGATCGTGATTATCATGAACATTTGACCAATGACAAGATTGACCAAATTTTAACAAGGATCAAATCATGACTACAGCACTAGATGATTTGAATCTAAATCAGGTTTGTTTCCGTACTCGCCATCTTGATGAGCCTTGGACATTAGAGTCTTATCGTAGTGTCGGTGGTTATCAGGTGCTTGAAAAGATCTTGCAAGAAAAAACATCGTCTGAAGATATTATTGAACAACTGAAAGATTCAGCATTACGTGGTCGTGGTGGTGCAGGTTTTCCTACCGGTTTGAAGTGGAGCTTCATGCCTCGCCGTATGCCAGGTAAAAAGTATATTGTCTGTAATTCAGATGAAGGTGAACCCGGAACCTGTAAAGATCGTGATATTTTACGATTTAATCCTCATCAAGTGATTGAAGGCATGATCATAGCGGGCTACACCATTGGTGCTCAAGCTGGCTATAACTATATCCGTGGAGAGTTTGTTGAACCTTTTGATCGCTTCGAAACTGCGATTAAAGAAGCACAAGAAGCAGGTTATTTAGGTAAAGATATTTTAGGTTCGGGCTTTAACTTTGAACTGTATACACAGCCAGGCGCCGGTGCGTATATCTGTGGTGAAGAAACAGCGTTATTAGAATCATTAGAAGGTAAAAAAGGCCAGCCACGTTATAAGCCGCCTTTCCCAGCAGGCTACGGTCTCTATGGGCGACCTACGACAATTAATAATACGGAAACATTAGCTTCTGTACCGGTTATTTTGCAAAAAGGGGGGGAGTGGTTCCATGAGCTAGGCACCCCTAACAATGGCGGCAGTAAGATCTTTAGTGTTTCGGGCCATGTTAATAAACCGGGTAATTATGAAGTGCCAATGGGCACACCATTCTCAGTGTTATTAGAACTGGCAGGTGGTGTTCGTAATGGTAATAAATTAAAAGCAGTTATTCCCGGGGGGAGTTCAACTCCTGTTGTGCCAGCTGACACCATGATGGATGTGGCTATGAGCTATGATGGTATTAGCCGTGGTGGTTCAATGTTAGGTGCCGGTTCTGTAATCGTTATGGATGAAACAACCTGTATGGTGAAGGCGTTAGAACGAATCGCTGAGTTTTATTATGAAGAATCGTGTGGTCAGTGCACGCCATGCCGTGAGGGTACCGGTTGGCTTTATCGTGTAGTCAAACGAATTGAGCATGGGCAGGGCTCACAAGAAGATTTAGATCGCTTAGTTGATGTGGCAAAAAACATTAATGGTAATACTATTTGTGCTTTAGGTGATGCAGCAGCAGCACCCGTTATCAGCTTTATTAAACATTTCCGTGAAGAGTTTCAATATCATATTGATCATGGAAAATGTCAGGTTGGGGAGGCTGGATAATGGTTAATATAGAAGTGGATGGAATTCCCTTAACAGTTGATCCTGCCAAAATGATTATTCAGGCGGCAGATGAGGCTGGGATTGATATTCCCCGTTTTTGCTACCATAAAAAACTATCAATCGCGGCAAACTGCCGGATGTGTTTGGTTGAAGTTGATCAGTCTCGTAAAGCCTTACCTGCGTGTGCGACTCCCGTTACTGAGGGTATGAAAGTCTTTACCCATTCAAAAAGAGCGGTCGATGCCCAACGTGGTGTGATGGAATTCTTATTGATTAATCATCCTCTTGATTGTCCTATTTGTGATCAAGGTGGTGAGTGTGAATTACAAGATATGTCAATGGGGTATGGGGCCGGCGTAAGCCGATTTAATGAAGGCAAACGCGTCGTTAAAGATAAGGAAATTGGTCCTTTAATTAACACTGATATGACACGTTGTATTCACTGTACTCGTTGTGTGAGATTTGGAGAAGAGATTGCCGGCATCAAAGAAATGGGCTCAACGGGTCGTGGTGAGCACATGGAGATCGGTACCTATATTGAATCAAGTCTAGTATCGGAATTATCAGGTAATATTATTGATTTATGCCCTGTTGGCGCATTGACTTCAAAGCCTTTCCGTTATCGCGCTCGTGCATGGGAGTTAACTGCACACGCTTCAATTGCACCACATGATGCCGTGGGTTCTAATATTGAGTTTCATACGCGAAGCAATGATGTATTACGAGTGGTACCACGCGAAAATGAACAATTAAACGAAACATGGTTATCTGATCGTGATCGCTTTAGTTATCTAGCGCTTGACCATGAGCAACGTGTTACTCAGCCCATGATTAAACAAAATGGTGAATGGATTGACACGGATTGGCCAACTGCATTGCAAACAGCAATTGATGGCTTGAAAGTGATTAAAACCAAACATGGAGCCGAGCAAATTGCTGGCCTTGTTTCGCCAACAGCCACACTAGAAGAAAGTTATTTATTCCACAAACTAGTGCGTGGAATCGGTTCTGAAAATATTGATCATCGTTTACGTCAACAAGATTTTTCTGGCGAGTCCATTAGCGAATTACCCGCAGGTCTATGTCTATCAGAAATAGCAGAGAGTGATGATATTGTACTGATTGGGTGTAATATCCGTTCTGAACAGCCGATTATTGCTCATCATATTAGACAAGCGGCCCTAATGGGGACCACGGTTACTAATATTAACTTCTTTGAGTCTGATTTATTAATGCCTGTAGCAACACATGCTACGCTTAATATTACGGCAATGATTAAACGCTTATCAGGTGTGGCGAAAGCATTAATTGCATTGGCTCATAACGAAGATGAAGCATGGACTGAACTATTAAGAGATGTCACACCAAGTGCCAGTGAACAAACTATTGCAATGCGTTTATCTAATGCCATGCAAGCACAACTAATTGTTGGTGATCTGGCAAAGAACCATCCTGAAGCATCTAAAATCATTGCCTTGGTTGAGTTGATTGCTCGCTTAAGTAAAAATAAAGCAACGATATTACCAACAGCAAACTCAACTGCTGCAATTATCGCTAATAAGGTCACGACTGAAGCTGATGCTGAAAGTGGTTTAAATGCACAGAAAATGTGGCAAGAAAAACTACGTGCCTATATTTTATTAGGTGTTGAGCCTGAGTACGATTGTGCTAATCCTGTGGCAGAAAACCATGCTCTACAACAAGCTAGTTTAGTTATTTCAATGACCAGTTTTGTTACCGATACAATAAAAGCGTATGCCGATGTGATTCTGCCAATTGCTAGCTTTGCTGAAACATCAGGAACATTTGTTGGTATTGATCAGCAGTGGCAGAGTTTTAATGGTGCTGTTGCTGCTAAAGGTGAAAGCCGCCCAGCATGGAAGGTATTACGAGTATTAGGCAATTTAGCGAACTTAAAACAGTTTGATTATGTTTCATCACAAGATGTGCGTGATGATATACAGGATCAACTAGCTCTCCAGACTGACAGTAATAAAGTGGACTTTATTCCACAAGGTTTAGCTGTAGAGTCTGGCTTAATGGCCATTTCAGAAGTGCCCATGTATCGAACTGATTCAATAGTAAGACGCAGTCAGGCCTTGCAACTAACACCAGAAAATCAGAGCTCACAGCTTGCAAAAATAAATACACAAGAAGCAGAACAACATGGTGTTGACGCTGGACCAGTAGAAGTCTCATCAGCTGAGAATACTATCAGTATGGTATTAGAAATTGACGATACTATTGCCGATGGTTGTATTTACCTTGCCACAGCGATTGAAGCAACCAGCCTATTAGGTGCTGGTTTTACCAATGTCAGCATTAAGAATAATGATGCAGAGGTGCAGTCATGATTGAGTTGATTGCCTCACTATATGAGTGGTTAACAGCACAAACGGTGTTGTTTACGGTGATAAAAATTGCACTTATTATTGTGCCGTTAATGTTGGGGGTGGCTTATTTGACCTTGGCAGAACGCAAGGTAATCGGGTTTATTCAAGTGCGTATTGGACCTAATAGAGTCGGGCCTTGGGGGTTACTGCAACCGATTGCAGATGGCTTGAAGCTAGCCTTAAAAGAGATCATATTACCGACAAAATCAAACCTCTATTTATTCTTAGTGGCTCCAGTATTAGCAATTGGTCCTGCTCTGGCTGCATGGGCCGTTATGCCTTTTGATGCTGAGATGACCTTAGCTGATATTGATGCCGGCTTATTATATATTTTAGCTATTACTTCAATGGGTGTTTACGGTATTGTTATTGCCGGTTGGGCATCTAATTCACGTTATGCCTTTTTAGGTGCGTTACGCAGTGCAGCACAAGTTGTTTCTTATGAAATAGCCATGGGTTTTGCTCTAGTCGGGGTGTTGATTGCAGCAGGCAGCTTAAATTTAGGTGAGATTGTTTTAGGCCAACAAGGTGGCATATTACATTGGTATTGGCTGCCATTATTCCCATTATTTATTGTTTATTTCTTATCAGGTGTTGCTGAAACAAATAGGGCGCCTTTTGATATTGCTGAGGGTGAGTCTGAAATTGTAGCGGGTTTCCATGTCGAATATTCAGGTATGACCTTTGCTGTATTCTTCTTAGCTGAATATGCCGATATGATTCTTATTTCTATGTTGGCCGCAGTGATGTTTACTGGAGGCTGGTTGTCTCCATTCCAAGGAATACCAGGTTTAGAAAGTCTATTTTCATGGGTGCCTGGTTTAGTGTGGTTATTAATGAAAACCTGTGTGTTTTTATTTTTCTATCTATGGTTTAGGGCGACATTTCCACGGTATCGTTATGACCAAATTATGCGTCTAGGCTGGAAGATATTTATCCCTGTAACATTAGTTTGGTTAGTCGTAGTGGCAACCGCTCAAGTCTATGATATTGGCCCTTGGTTTACGGAGGCTTTATCATGAAGGAAAAAATGTTCACCTCATTAAAACATTATCTAAAGAGTTTTTTACTTTGGGAATTATTATTAGGTTTGAAACTAACAGGACGTTATTTATTCGCTAAGAAAATAACCGTTCAATACCCTGAAGAAAACACCCCTCAATCGCCACGGTTTAGAGGCTTACATGCTTTACGTCGCTATGAAAATGGTGAGGAACGTTGCATTGGTTGTAAATTATGTGAGGCAACGTGTCCTGCTTTAGCGATTACCATTGAGACTGAACCACGCGATGACGGAACACGCCGAACCACTCGTTATGATATTGATTTATTTAAGTGTATTTTCTGTGGTTTTTGTGAAGAATCATGTCCCGTGGATTCAATTGTAGAAACACGAGTATTTGACTACCATTTTGAAAATCGTGATGACAGCGTTATGACTAAACAAAAATTATTAGCAGTAGGTGACAAACACGAAACTCAAATTGCAGCTGATCGAGCTGTGGATGCGAGGTATAGATAATGGAAATTGAAAAGCTCATTTTTTATGGTTTTGCGGCCATATTATTATTGTCTGCCACGATGGTGATTACAGTCCGTAACCCTGTTCGTGCTGCTTTATTTTTAATTTTATCTTTTTTCACCAGTGCGGGCATTTGGTTAATATTAGAGGCTGAGTTTTTGGCACTCACCTTGGTGCTAGTTTATGTCGGTGCGGTAATGGTGCTGTTCTTGTTTGTTGTCATGATGCTGGATATCGATTTGGCGCCACTAAAAGAAGGTTTTACCAAGTATTTACCGTTAGGTATTTTAGTTGCGGCATTAATTACTATTGAAATGATTGCTGTCTTAGGGGCTGCACATTTTGGTTTAGATTTGGTGGTAGCTCCTATCCCTCATCCTGATGGTTATAGTAATACCAAAGAAATTGGCTTATTACTGTATACCGTTTATGTTTATCCTTTTGAAATTGCGTCGGTTATCTTAACGGTGGCTATTATTGCGGCTATTACTTTGACTCTTCGACATAAGAAAAGTAAGTTTCAAGATGTTTCTCAACAGGTGAAAGTGCGGAGAGAAGATCGCGTGCGCTTGGTTAAAATGGATGCCGTTAAACGTGTCAGTGATACACAACAAGAGGCCGAGTTATGATTGCCTTATCGGATTGCTTAATTCTAGGAGCATTGCTCTTTAGTCTGTCTTTGGCGGGTATTTTTCTGAATCGAAAAAATATCATTATTATCTTAATGTGCATTGAATTGATGTTATTGGCAGTGAACCTAAACTTTGTTGCCTTTTCCCATTTTTCAGGTGATATTGCCGGACAGATTTTTGTCTTCTTTATTCTCACGGTTGCTGCTGCTGAAGCGGCAATAGGTTTAGCGATTTTAGTGGTGTTGTTTAGAAATCTTCATACTATTAATGTGGCTGATTTAGATCGGTTGAAGGGGTGATATGGAACAACTAACTCAAACATTACTCCTCACTATTGCTCTTGCTCCTTTAGTAGGTAGCATTATTGCAGGTTTATTTGCCAATCAAGTGGGGAAAGTCTGGTCACATCGAGCTGCGATTATCGGTGTGGCGACCTCCTTTGTATTATCAGTTTGGGTGTTGAAACTGGTAGCAGTTGATGGTCAATCATATAACCAGCAAATTTATCAATGGTTGCAAGCAGGATCATTAAGTTTAGAAGTGGGCTTTATGGTGGATGCGCTCACAGCAATGATGATGGTCGTGGTGACATTTGTATCACTAATGGTACATATCTACACCGTTGGTTATATGCATGATGATGATGGCTATTCGCGTTTCTTTAGTTATATTTCCTTATTTACGTTCTCCATGTTGATTTTAGTGATGGCGAATAACTTTATGCAGCTGTTCTTTGGTTGGGAAGCTGTAGGTCTTGTTTCCTATCTATTGATTGGGTTTTGGTATAAAAAACCAACAGCAATCTTTGCCAACTTAAAAGCTTTCTTAGTTAACCGTGTCGGTGACTTTGGATTTTTATTAGGTATCGCGGGTGTATTGATGTATGCCGGTAGTTTGGACTACGTTGAGGTTTTTGCTCAGGCACCGAGTATTTCAGAAAAAGGTATTATGCTTTTTGATGGAGTGGAATGGTCAGCAATGACGGTTATATGTATTTTATTGTTTATTGGTGCAATGGGTAAATCAGCTCAAGTGCCATTACATGTTTGGTTACCTGATTCAATGGAAGGTCCAACGCCTATATCAGCTTTGATCCATGCTGCCACCATGGTAACAGCAGGGATTTTTATGGTGACGCGTATGTCGCCATTATTTGAGTTTTCTGAAACAGCACTGTCAGTAGTGTTAGTGATTGGTGCGATCACAGCCTTATTTATGGGGTTTTTGGGGTTAATTCAAAATGATATTAAGCGTGTTATTGCTTATTCAACCCTATCTCAACTGGGATATATGACTGTTGCATTAGGTGCTTCTGCTTATTCAGCGGCAGTGTTTCACTTGATGACTCATGCATTCTTTAAAGCGCTATTATTCTTAGGTGCGGGTTCGGTGATTATCGCGATGCATCATGAACAAGATATTCGTAAAATGGGTGGTTTGAAAAAATATATGCCTATAACCTACTGGACGGCATTGATTGGTTCCTTAGCATTAATCGGCTTCCCAGGCTTAGCTGGTTTCTTCTCGAAAGACTCTATTATTGAAGCTGTTCATGCATCTGATATTGCAGGTAGTGGCTTTGCTTATTTTGCTGTAATTGTCGGTGTCTTTATTACCGCTTTATACAGCTTCAGATTGTTTTTCTTAGTCTTTCATGGCAAAGAACGTTTTGATTCTCATGCGGGTCATGCGCCGCATGAATCTCCAGCCGTTGTGACGGTGCCGCTCGTGTTATTAGCTATTCCATCAGTATTTGCGGGTTATTTGATTGGTTCAATGGTATTTGGAGATTTCTTTGCTGATTCGATTATGGTCCACGCTGAACATGATGTTCTCAGCCAGGTTGGTGAGCATTATCATGGCACCTTAGGATTTATCCTTCATGGTCTGACACAGCTACCATTCTTGTTAGCCATATCTGGTGTAGGAGTAGCTTATTACCTTTATATGCTGCGGCCCGATCTGCCCGCTAAAATTCAGCAACGTTTTTCTTGGCTATATCGCATATTAGATAAACAATATGGTTTTGATGATTTTAATCAAAAAGTCTTTGCTGGCGGTTCAAGAGCAATTGGTCAATTATTGTGGAAGGTCGGAGATCGAATGATAATTGATGGTTTTGTGGTTAATGGCGCAGCTAAAACAGTTGGGCTAACAGCTAAAATAGTTCGTCATGTGCAATCAGGTTATTTATATCATTATGCCTTTGCAATGATAATTGGTCTGTATGTTTTACTCACCTTCTTTGTGGTCTAAGGCTTAGAATATGTTTATTGATTTTCCCTTATTATCACTTATTATCTGGCTGCCAATTATAGGTGGTATTGCAGTATTGATTAATGGTGATGACAACCCATGGGCTCGACCATTATCTTTATTAATATCTGTAGTGACATTATTATTATCAGTCGGTTTATACACTGGTTTTGACTCTTCTACCCACCAAATGCAGTTTGTTGAACAGGCTGCTTGGATAGCTGTTTATGACATTAACTATGCATTAGGTATCGATGGTTTTTCAATGCCACTGATTATTTTGACGGCATTTTCAACTGTTATCGTTGTCATCGCAGGTTGGCAGGTGATTCAAGATCGCGTTAGTCAGTATATGGCTGCTTTCTTGATTATGGCAGGACTAATGATTGCGGTATTTTCAGCATTAGACGCTGTGTTGTTCTATGTTTTCTTTGAAGCGATGCTGATCCCTCTATTCCTAGTTATAGGGATCTGGGGTGGCCCTAACCGTGTTTATGCCACAATTAAGTTCTTCTTATATACCTTGTTTGGTTCAGTATTTTTATTATTAGCCTTACTGTATTTACACCATGTGGCTGGTAGTTTTTCAATCTTGGCCTATCATCAGGTTACTTTAACAATGACAGAGCAATTTTGGTTATTTTTAGCCTTTTTAATTGCCTTTGCTGTCAAGGTGCCTATGTGGCCAGTCCATACGTGGTTGCCTGATGCTCACGTAGAAGCTCCAACGGGTGGCTCAGTCATCTTAGCTGCAATCACTTTAAAAATTGGTGGATATGGCTTGATCCGCTTTGCTTTACCTATCACACCAGATGCAAGTATGGCTTTAGATTGGTTGGTAATAGGTCTGTCGTTAATAGCGGTAGTTTATATTGGCTTTGTTGCTTTGGCTCAATCTGATTTGAAGAAACTAATAGCGTATTCAAGTATTGCTCATATGGGCTTTGTAACCTTAGGGTTATTTATTATCTTTAGGATCTTTGCTAACTCAGCAACAGATAGTGGTGCCGTTTTAGCCATTGAAGGTGCAATGGTACAAATGATTTCACATGGCTTTATTGCCGCTGCAATGTTCCTCTGTGTCGGTGTTTTATATGATCGCATGCATACTCGTGAGATCAGTGCCTATGGTGGTGTCATTAATACCATGCCTAAGTTTGCAGGTTTTGCCGTATTCTTTGCGATGGCCAATGCCGGCTTGCCTGGCACCTCTGGATTTGTGGGTGAATTTATGGTTATTTTGGCGGCATTTCAAGCTAACTTCTGGTTTGCCTTTTTAGCGGCAACAACGTTAATTTTAGGTGCGGCTTATAGTTTATGGATGATTAAACGAGTAATCTTTGGTGAAGTTGCTAATGAGCAAGTAGCCAAGCTAGAAGATATTAACCAACGTGAGTTTTTGATGTTGGCAACTTTAGCCGTGATTGTTTTGGCTATAGGTCTTTGGCCTGCACCACTTACTGATGTAATGCACAGTTCTGTAGAACATCTATTAACCCAAGTTTCACAGTCTAAACTGTAAGAGCAGCAATTTATTATGACATTTAAAGTACTCAATATAGCGTTTGCCCTACCAGAAATTTTCATGCTCGCCATGGCGTGTATTATTTTATTAGCAGGCGCATTTACTGGTAAAAGAGGTGCAAGTGTTGCCTATACACTTAGTCAGATTACATTAGCGTTGACGGCATGGTTAATCTATCAATCTATTAATACAGCAGGCGGACTTACATTTGATGGTAGCTATATCAAAGATAGTTTCAGTGATGTATTAAAAATAGCAATATGCCTAGTAAATATGGTGGTACTTTTATATTCAACATCCTATTTAAAAGCACGGGATTTATTTAAAAGTGAATATTATGTCTTAGCAATATTTTCGACTTTAGGCATGATGATTATGGTTTCGGCCTATCATTTCTTAACCTTGTACTTAGGTTTAGAGTTAATGTCATTAGCAATGTATGCCATGGTTGCAATGCACCGAGATTCAAAAGAGGCAACGGAAGCAGCAATGAAGTATTTCATTCTAGGGGCCATTGCTTCTGGAATGTTGTTATATGGTATGTCAATTATTTATGGTGTCACATCTAGCTTGGCGCTTACTGATATCAGCGCGGCGGTACAGGCAGGTGGCTTGGATAATACCGTGCTAAGTTTTGGTTTAGTGTTCTTAGTGATAGGTGTTGGATTTAAATTGGGTGCAGTGCCATTCCATATGTGGTTACCTGATGTCTATCAAGGTTCACCGACAGCAGTGACACTATTTATTGCTACGGCACCGAAGATCGCTGCATTTGCTATGGCTATACGCTTATTAGTTGATGGGCTAGCGGATGCCTTTGAATATTGGCAGGGAATGCTGATTATGCTATCCGTATTATCAATGATTGTAGGTAATGTGATTGCTATTGCTCAAACGAATTTAAAACGGATGCTAGCGTATTCGACTATTTCACATATTGGCTTTATATTATTAGGAATCTTATCTGGTACACAAGCAGGTTATGCGGGCTCAATGTTTTATGCATTGGTTTATACCCTGATGAGTCTAGGGGCCTTTGGGATGATTATTCTGATGAGCCGCCAAGGATTTGAAGCAGATTCTATTGATGATTTTAAAGGATTAGGTCAGCGAAACCCATGGTTTGCGTTGATGATGTTAATTTTAATGTTCTCAATGGCTGGAATTCCGCCTTTAGTAGGTTTCTATGCCAAGCTAATGGTAATCAAGGCTGTGGTTGATATTAGTCTTATCTCAGTGGCAGTAGTGGCGGTATTAATGTCTGTTATTGGCGCTTTTTATTATTTACGTATTATCAAAGTAATGTATTTTGAGAAACCTGTTACTCAAACAGCACTCGTTGCTTCTGTAGATATGAAAATGGTCTTTAGTCTTAATGCGTTAACTGTTTTCGCTTTAGGGGTTTTCCCCGGCGCGTTACTAGCATTATGCGCTAGTGTCTTTGCATAAAATAATGAGTACATAATGTCTTCAACAACACTACTATTTCTATTTTTGATCATTGCTAGTTTACCGTGGATAACAGAGCGAGTATTTTTAGTTTATCCATTGGCTAAACCTAAGCCTGTGTTTATTCGTTTAATTGAATTGATGGTCTACTATGTACTTTGTTTATTAATTTCTGTTGCTACTGAAATACAATTCTCAGGTGAAGTTTTTAGCCAACAATGGGAGTTTTTTATCACAACATTCTGTGGTTTTCTTGTTTTATCTGTGCCGGGTGTTATCTACCGATATCAGTGGTTACCACAAGTTAAGCACGCTTAAATTTTATTTGAACTGCGCAAAATCAATAAATGTAAACTAATACTAACTGAGTTAATATGACCTGATAGCTTGTATTGCTCTGATTTATCTTAATGTGTTGTCCATATTCTTGTACATGAAAATAGATTAGTTTAAAATGATGCGGTTTAGTTCGATGTAATTTTAGAACATACTCTTTTTAACCCTATTTTGAGACAGAATAATGGCTGCAGATTTATCCACCTATAGAAATATTGGTATTTTCGCGCATGTAGATGCGGGTAAGACCACTACTACAGAACGTATCTTGAAACTTACTGGTAAGATCCATAAGACTGGTGAAGTTCATGACGGTGAAGCAACAACAGACTTCATGGAACAAGAGCAAGAACGTGGTATTACTATCCAATCAGCAGCAACAAGCTGTGAGTGGGATGGACACCGTTTAAACGTTATTGATACTCCTGGTCACGTAGATTTCACAATCGAAGTTTATCGTTCTCTTAAAGTATTAGATGGTGGTGTAGGTGTTTTCTGTGGAAGTGGTGGTGTAGAACCTCAATCAGAAACAAACTGGCGCTACGCGAATGAATCTGAAGTTTCTCGTATTATCTTTGTAAATAAATTAGATCGTATGGGTGCTGATTTCTACCGTGTTGTTAAACAAGTAGAAGACGTTTTAGGCGCAAACCCATTAGTTATGGTCCTACCAATTGGTATTGAAGATGACTTTAAAGGCTGTGTTGATCTATTAAGTCGTAAAGCTTGGATCTGGGATAACGAAAAAGATACAACTGACTTCCGTATTGAAGAGCCACCTGCAGAGATGGCCGATCAAATTGAAGAATACCGTGAAATGTTAATCGAAACTGCTGTAGAGCAAGACGATGACTTAATGGAAGCGTATCTTGAAGGTGAAGAGCCTTCACTTGAAGACCTCAATAAATGTATCCGTAAAGGTACATTATCAATGGACTTTTTCCCAACATACTGTGGTTCTGCTTTTAAAGATAAAGGTGTTCAAATGGTATTGGATGCGGTTGTTGCATACTTACCTAGCCCAACAGAAGTTGAACCTCAACCCGAAGTAAATGAAGAGGGTGAAGAAACGGGTGAGTTTGCAATTGTAACGGCTGATGCTCCTTTACGTGCTTTAGCATTTAAAATTATGGATGACCGTTTTGGTGCCTTGACCTTTATCCGTATTTACTCTGGTGTCTTAAATAAAGGTGATACTGTTCTTAATACTTTCACAGGTAAAACAGAACGTGTAGGCCGCATGGTGGAAATGCATGCTGATGACCGTACAGAATTAGATTCTGCACAAGCGGGTGATATTATCGCTGTTGTAGGTATGAAAGATGTTCAAACAGGTCATACATTATGTGATCCTAAGAAACCAGCTACATTAGAGCCAATGGTTTTCCCAGATCCAGTTATCTCAATCGCTATTTCTCCTAAAGATAAAGCAAGTACGGAGAAAATGGGTATTGCTTTAGGTAAAATGATTAAAGAAGATCCTTCTTTCCGTGTTGAAACAGACCAAGAAAGTGGCGAAACAATCATTAAAGGTATGGGTGAGTTACATTTAGATATCAAAGTTGATATCTTAAAACGTACTCATGGTGTTGAAGTATCAGTTGGTGCTCCACAAGTAGCTTACCGTGAAACAATCACAAAACGTATTGAAGATGCATACACTCATAAGAAACAATCGGGTGGTTCTGGTCAATTCGGTAAAATTGAATACATTATCGAACCTGGTGAACCAGGTACAGGTTTTGAATTTGAATCAACTGTAACCGGTGGTTCTGTACCTCGTGAATTCTGGTCTGCTGTAGAAGCTGGTTTCAAGAAAATGATGGATCGCGGTGTATTAGCGGGCTACCCATGTCTTGATTTCAAAGTAACATTATTCGATGGTGCTTTCCATGCCGTGGATTCATCTGCTGTAGCGTTTGAATTAGCTGCAATGGCTGCTTACCGTCAATCAATGCCAACTGCGGGTCCACAAATTATGGAACCAATCATGAAGGTGGATGTATTTACACCTGAAGATCACGTTGGTGATGTTATTGGTGATCTTAACCGTCGTCGCGGCATGATCAAATCACAAGATTCAACACCAACAGGCGTTCGAATTAATGGTGAAGTGCCATTAAGTGAAATGTTTGGTTACATCGGTTCTTTACGTACTATGACTTCTGGTCGTGGTCAGTTTTCTATGGAGTTCTTACACTATAGTGCATGTCCACGTAATGTAGCTGAGACTGTTATCAAAGAAGCAAAAGAACGTGAAGAAGCTAAGAAAAAATAAGTTAGTTTTCTAGCTAGAAAATAAAAAGGGGCTGATTATTAATAATCAGCCCCTTTTTTTATCTTTAAATTATTGTTACTAAATACTGGAGATAAAATACTCTATTTTAACGGTTATTTTTTTGATCTTTAGCCAGTACAGCCAATATATTAAGCATGTCTTCTGGCATATCAACTTGCCATGATACTTCTTCGCCACTTGCTGGGTGAATAAAGCCTAATGAACCAGCATGAAGCGCTTGTCGTTTAAAAGCCTGCAAAGCGAGTTGGGTTTCTTCACTTGCACCTTTGGGTAGACGCAAGCGACCACCATAAGCTGGATCGCCTAAAAGCGGATAACGAATATGTGCCATATGGACACGAATTTGATGGGTACGACCTGTTTCTAGCTTGCAGCGTATATGGGTATGGGCGCGATAGCGATGTTCGACACGGTAATGCGTAACGGCATGTTTACCAGAGCCAATTACAGCTTGACGTTTACGTTCAACAGGGTGACGACCGATTGGTTCATCTACCGTTCCTCCCGCGGTCATGACTCCCATCGCAATGGCTTGGTATTCACGTAGTACTGTACGTTCTTGAAGTTGTGTAACCAAAGAGTTATGGGCTTGTAATGTTTTTGCAATCATTAATAAGCCAGTAGTACCTTTATCTATCCGGTGAACGATACCTGCGCGAGGAATACCTTCAAGCTGAGGAGAGTGATGCAGAAGCGCATTGACTAATGTGCCGTCACTGTTTCCTGCTCCAGGATGAACAACCATACCGGCAGGTTTATTGAGAATGATCACATCATCATCTTCATGAACAATATCAAGCTGTATCGCCTCAGCAGTCCACGTGTCGTCAACGGCTTCTATATGAGCAGTAATAAGGACAAACTCACCACCTGCTACGGCGTCGCGTGGACGTAGTTTTTTATCATTGACTAGTACATCTCCTGCTTTTATCCACTTGGTAATTTGACCGCGTGAATAATCAGAAAAGAGTTGAGCCAAGGCTTGATCTAGGCGTAAACCAGCACATTCTTCTGGGATGATGCCATCGAGTTTTAGTAATTCAGACATAGGGACTTTAATTTATTTAGGACTAGTCGTCTATTATAGCGTAGGCTAGCATTAGCTGTTTAAATAAGCGTAGCCCATAAGGACATTCAAGATGTTTAGAAAACTTATTTACATTGTATTAGCCTGCAGTTTTTTGGTGAGTACTGCAACGATTGCCGATGGGCAGCATCGCAATGTTGAATTATTAGCATCATCCTGTGCAGCATGTCATGGTACTAATGGACATAGTGTCGGTGGTATACCAAATTTAGCGGGAATGGGTCAGTTACACTTTATTGAGCAAATGGGCCAGTTTATTGATGGAACAAGACAATCGACAGTGATGTTTCATCATGCTGGTGGTTATACCGCTGCCGAAATTAAATTATTAGCGGAATTTTTTTCGTCACAGAAAAAATAACACTGTTAAAGTGTTTGGCATTGAGGGCAATAGAAGCTAGCTCTTTGACTTTCTTTATACTGCTTGATAAGACTAGCACACTGAGGACAGGCTTCACCTTCTCTGCCATAGACATTGAGTTGTTGGGCAAAATACCCCGGTTTACCATCACTTTTTCTAAAGTCTTTTAAGGTTGTCCCTCCAGCCGCTATAGCTTTCGTCAATACTTCTTTGATGACGCGTACTAAACTGTCAACATCAGCTTCAACAACCTCACCAGCAGGTGTTTTAGGGTGAATCCTTGCTAGAAATAATGCTTCATTTGCATAGATATTCCCCACTCCAACGACATAGTGTCCATTCATAATAAATGTCTTGATAGAACAGCGTCGTCCTGTCAGTAGTGGAATCAAATACTCTGAGCTAAAGTCATCTGATAGAGGTTCTGGGCCTAAATGATTGAGTAGATGATAATCATCACTTTTTTCTTGTGTCCACAATACTGCGCCAAAACGACGGGGATCAGTAAAGCGTAAAATGAGCTTATTTTCCAGTTGGATCTCAAAATGAGAATGTTTGGCGATGGGATCTGATTCAGTCATTATTTGTAAGTGACCTGACATACCTAGGTGGATAATTAATAAGCCACTATCACATTGGAATAATAGATATTTTGCACGTCTACTAATTGATTGTATGGTTTGACCGCCAAGAATATCAGCCAGATCACTAGGAATCGGCCACCTTAATTTATGATTACGGATAGTAACCTGATCAATTTTTTGACCTTCGATATGTGGGGCGATACCACGCCGAGTTGTTTCAACTTCTGGTAATTCTGGCATGAGTATTACTCTTTATTAATGAATAGTTGCTGAGCGAGTGCCAAAGGAAAATGATAGCGAAGTCGGTTACGTGGATTGCTAATAACAAGTGTCGACTCCTCAATGTGTGCAAACACCTCCATTTCTTCATCAACGCCTTTAAATGAAAAGAGCAGCTTATGAGAATTTTCTTGTACGGGCTGTTCATCGCTGACAGTAGTCACCTGTAGTGCATAAGCATGTTGCCAATTAGCTACTAATGTACTGAGTTGATCTGATGACATGGTCGTGTCACTTGACCAATGCCCCTCTATTAGTTTGAGAGTCGAGGCTTGTTCTAACGAAGTAGTGGACTGAGTCGACACTAAGGGCAGTCGCAGTTGTGTTAACTGCATATTGTCACCAAATAAGCGGTTATCAATGAAGCTTGTTGCGCTTGAATTGAGCAAGGGGCTAACCGTATCATCAATAAGGTGAATAGTGCCACGATGTTGAATATAACGTCGTTGACTTAGGCCTTCAGTGCCTCCAAAGCTAAAGGACTGTTGATTAAGTCTTAAGATTAATGATGCAGGCTCTAAACCAAACTGTTGCAAGTCAAGTTCAGGACTGACTTGATATTGGCTGTATGAGGGCTGAGATAATACATTTAATAAGAGCTTAATACGAGTGTGATTGGCAGGAGCATATAAGGGGTGTTGTACCAGCCACTGTTGATCTTTTTTGTGGAGTTGAATCTCACCTCGATTCTGTCGCTCAATAATAATATCGCTCACATCTTGGGCATGAAGGCTTGATAAAGTAAGCCGATCTGGCACGGTTTGCTCTGGCAGGTTAAGTAAGCAGTAAAGCAAAGCAATAATAGCGACAAGGCTGAGGTTTGTTCGGCTTAGAGTATTCATCTGTGACGGCGTCTTTTCCAAATAATAAAGCCTGTCATCAATAGTAAAAAGGGCAGAACAAGTAAAAAGCCTAAACCGATGATTAATGACTGGGCTGTCGATAAATCCAGACGATTATCAATGGTTGTTTTGACGGGGATAACAATAAGATCATCTTCTCCAACCAACCAATTAATCAATGCTATACCAAGATCAAGATTGCCTGCATTGCCAATATAGGTGTTGGAGACAAAGTCACTGTCACCAATAATGGCGATACGCTGTTGTCCATCGTTGTTTTCGACGGTTCTGGTCAATAAGCGGCCAATGCTGAGAGGTCCTGCGAAATCAATACCTTCATCAAAATAAGTGTTGCTCAATTCTTGTTCGCGGATTTCGCCAAGTGTACTCCATGTATTTTCCTGAGTATTGAGGAGTGAGGTCGCATTCCAACTACTTGGAACCACACCATGTATAGCTTCAAGTGCAACAGAGTGAGGGAAGAGAGTGACGGTATTGATTGCTTGAGAAATAGGGTGATTGGCATAGTCATTTACTAAGGTGAAACGAGGATCATTAATGCCTAATAGTGTTGCATTAGGATCGATCACTGTGCCATCAATAAAGGTAAAGTCTAAATGTTCAGCAAGAGCAGATAAGCTGCGGTGTTTATTAGGATCAGCTAGCCAAAGTAAATGGCCACCCTGATCAATATAGTCTTGGATGATTGTAATTTCACCATCAAGCCAAGGGCGATCAGGACTGGCGATAACAACTGCACTCGTATTATTAGGAATTTGGCTGTGTTTAACTAAATCCAAGCCTTGCAGTTTAAAGCCTTTCTGCTGTAACTCATCAGCCCAGATCGAAAGATTGCTATTGGCTTCATTAAAAGGGCTTCGTTCACCATGACCTTCAATAAATACTATCCATTGTTTTTTATGGTGAGACACATTGATTAAGGCATTAGTTAATGATTGTTCAGATAAATCGAGCACGTGTGTTTGTTGTTCGCCGCGAGAAACAACCATTTCTCCTTGTTGCTGAATATTCAACTCTCGCACTAAACTAGGGGAAAGATCAGGGTTGATGCCCTGAACTGCTATGTGTTCTGAATAGGACTGATAACGGCTTAATAAACGTTCGGCAGTCTCTTTATACTCATCATTAGGGCTAATAAATAGCTGAATAGTAATGTCTTGATCAAGCTGTTGCAGAAATTCTATTGTTGTATCAGATAAGGTATGGCGGTTATTTTGTGTCCAATCTGCACTTATATCTGTTTTCAGTGACAGTTGAGCAAGTAATGTCACTACTATAATGAGCAGTAGGTAAAAAAGAGTATTGTGTAGCTTAAGCTGAAGTTGATCTTTTTGATGCAGTTTCATCTTAGCTTAACCTCTCTGCGTCTAGACGACGAATTGTTAGCAACAGAAACACTGTGATCACGATGACATAATAGGCTATATCGCTGCTATGAACGTCCGCCTGTAGCAGAGGCTGGTAGTGTCGTAATAATGATAGCCAGCTAAATAAGCTTGATGATTCACCCACCGCTTGGCTTGAACCAGCCCAATCAATAATCCACAATAAAAATAAACTAGCAAAGGTCGACATGGCCGCAATTGTTGGTTGAGATGTGAGTGAAGAGAGGTAGAGGCCAATTGCTGTAAAGCTTGCTAATAGTAGTGTCAGCCCTAATAGTCCAGAGAGTAATAAACCAGAATCAAGATGGCCACCAAGACTTAATGATAAAGGCATCAAGCTAGTTAGCAATAGTAATATCAGTAAAAAACCAAAGGTACCGAGGAATTTACCTAAGACGATTTTATACATGGCCAGAGGAGAGGAGAAGAGAAGAGGTAGCGTTTCATTACGGCGTTCTTCGGCAATTAACCTCATGGTTATCAAAGGTGTAATTAATAAAAAGATCGTAGCGGCATTATTGAATAAAGGAATTGCTATCAGTTCTGTAATGCCTGGAGCACCGGGTATTACAGATATTTGAGCCTGAATTTGCACAAAATAATCAATATGAGTTAAAAATAAATAAGCTAGGAGAAGCTGAGTGAGTCCGAGGATTATCCATGCCAAAGGCGATAAAAATAGACGATATAGTTCATTTTTAGCTAATGTAAACATTAGTTTGCCTGCTCATCTTGGATCATTTTCATAAAGACATCTTCAAGTGAATGTCGCTCAGGAGTAAGCTCACGTAACTGCCATTTATTGCTAACTGCTTGAGAGACAATTTCTTCTAGGGGATCATCATCAGGAGCGTAATGTAGTCTGAACTGGTTATTACCAATACTCTCGGCATGACTTACAGCTGATATATTATTCAGTCTGGATAGATCCGGGGGGCTTAGAAAGCTAACGAGTACGCATGATGACTGCATTTTCTCATCCAGAGCACTAATATGGTCGCTGAAGATTAACTGGCCTTGATTGATGATTTGTACACGGTCACATAACATCTGTACTTCAGGCAAAATATGGGTGGAGAGAATCACACTGTGCTCGCGAGCAATGTCACGGATCAACTGACGAATTTCACGGATCTGTATTGGATCTAAACCTGAAGTCGGTTCATCTAAAATAACAACAGCAGGTGAATGGATAATTGCCTGAGCAATACCTACACGTTGTTGATAACCTTTTGATAAGTTAGCAATTAGACGTTGAGTCACCTCCGATAGTCCACAGCGATGAATAGCAGAATCTACCGCTAATTTTACTTTAGCTTTTTCTACATTATTAATATTGGCACAGAAGATAAGAAACTCTTTAACAGTCAGTTCTTTATAGAGAGGAGGCTGTTCGGCTAAATAGCCAATATGCTGCTTGGCCTGCTCTGGATCAGAGAGTAAATCATGGCCGTTAATAATAATTTCACCATAGGTGGGAGCAAGGTTGCCACTGAGCATTTTCATCGTGGTACTTTTTCCTGCTCCATTAGGGCCCAAAAAGCCCAGTACTTCACCTTTATTAATCGTAAAACTAAGATCATTGACCGCTATTTGGCTACGATAATGACGAGAGAGTGATTTTACAGAAAGAAGAGTTTGATGGGTCATTATGCCTATAGCGCTATTTGGGTTTCTATTGTCCACTCTGTGGCATTGATGTAGCAGGTACTAAATTTTTCTAATGTGACATTGCTGGTATCAACTTCTTCCCATAAGCCTTGCTCATAAAGAATAACATTGAGAAGTAGTTGACCTAAATCCCCCTGTTTTGTTGACAGTGCTTGTTTAATATCTTTATTTAAAGGCAAGGTAGTTAAGAGCTCATCCATCGAACGATTCATCATCGTATCAATCATTGAAAATAAACCAATTAAAAAGCCAGATTCACTCTGTTGATTATAACATGGGGCCAACTGCTCACTCATTTTTGCTCTTACAAGGGCCTGAGCCATCACTTCATCTGTGGTTACATTCATGCCATTAAGTGAAATGAGAGTCGTCCATGTTTTGATCGCATTAAGACCAAGGATAGTGAGCCCTTGATTGATCGAATCTATCTTTTTGGGGAGAGACATTGCTGCCGAGTTAAGTAGACGGAGTAACTTATAACTGAGGCCAGCATTTTGTTGAATTAATTGTCCAATATCTTCAAACATTACATTAGGATCTTGCAGCTTTGAAATAATGGACAGTAGGTTTAGCTGACTTTCAGGAACAGCCTGATCTTCGATGATGCTAGGGCGGCTAAAGAAATAACCCTGAAAATAGTCAAAGCCCAATTGGCGACATAATTCATATTGCTCTTGTGTCTCCACTTTTTCTGCAAGAAGTAGTACATTCTCTTTTTTTAATAAATTGACATGCTCGATTAGCTCTTGCTTCGTTAAGGCGAGTAAATCAATTTTAATAATTTTAGCGAGTTTTACTAAGGGCCGTAGAGACTCATCAAAAATAAAATCATCTAAGGCAATAATATAACCTTGATCGACTAGTTTTTGAGTGGCATTAATAATGTCGTCATCAACAACAATATCTTCTAAAATTTCTAATACAACGCGGTCTTGCGTGAAGGGAAGGGGATCATCAGATAATACAAAGTTTCGAGTTAAATTGATAAACGCAATATTATTACCAATAACCCGCTCAATTCCCAGCTCCATGAAAGAATGGTTAATGACTTGGCTAGTCGCATCATCACCAGAAGTGGCAGACACATTTGAGTATTGCTGGTGTTTATTTTCCCTAAAGAGCAGTTCATAGGCATAGACATTAAGCTTACGATCGAAAATAGCTTGCCTAGCAATGATGACGTTTGAATTGAGTGGTAAGTCAGACATTAAGCTCGTCAATTCCCTAATTCCCTTAAAGTGTGAGAGTAAGTATATTCGTAGCTTGAATAGTAGCCGATCGACAGACATAAAAAAACCCACAAAAGTGGGTTTTAATATTAAAAATGTATAAAAAGCTTATTTTATTTTAGCTTCTTTATACATAACGTGTTTGCGAACAACTGGATCGAATTTCTTCATTTCCAATTTTTCAGGCATAGTACGTTTATTTTTGTCTGTAGTGTAGTAGTGACCTGTACCTGCAGATGAAACTAATTTAATTTTATCGCGCATGATTCTATCTCCTAAACCTTTTCGCCACGAGCACGGATGTCAACTAGAACAGCATCGATGCCTTTTTTATCAATAATACGTAAACCATGATTACTTACACGTAGTTTAACCCAACGATTCTCTGACTCTACCCAGATGCGGTGCGGGTGAAGGTTTGGAAGAAATCGACGTCTTGTTTTGTTATGTGCGTGAGAAACATTGTTCCCAGCCATAGGGCGCTTACCCGTTACCTGACATACTCGTGCCATATTAAATCGCTCCTGTTGAACATTTAAATGTTAGGAAAAAACTCCCTAACCAAATAATCCCCTAGCTCGTAAATCTGAATGACAAGTTAAGGGCATAAAAAACAGAACATTATCGCATGATTACCAAGGAATGTGTAGCAAGAATGAAATTAAGATTTATTAAGTCCCATATTATGGAGTTTATTATGTAGGTACTCCATATTGAGTGAACCTATTTTACGCATAATAATTTCACCACTAGGTGCAATTAAGAAGTGTGTAGGGGTGACTCGAACATTATTAAAATCTTGGGCTATAGATGAACTGTGATCCCATGTGAGGGTATAAGGTAGGCCCTTAGCAGCTTGCATTGCCTTAATGTGTTTAATCGTATCATGGGCCATGGCAACACCTATAATCGTTAGGCCTTGCTCACTATATTCATTATGCAGTTTAATTAACTCTGGCATCTCGGCAATACAGCCTGGACAGTCAGTTGCCCAGAATACGACTAAAACTGGTTTACCTTGGTAGTCGCGTAATGAGTGTGCTTGTCCATTGATATCAGTGAAATTAAGTTCAGGAGCGAGTGCCTGTTGACTATTATTGAACCAATTAAATGCAAAAAAGCCAATAATAAGCACTGTAATAATGACAATATTGCGAGAATGAGTCGTCATAAGGGACCTTGTTAATTAGGGGTGGTGAGTTGACCTAAGGTTTCTGTTAACTTTAGGTTTTCTCGGTAATCTACGGGACAGTCGATAATGGTGACAGTATCGCGTTCTAGTGCGGCGCTAAGTTCGGGCATCAGTTGATCGGTACTTTCAATCCTCACCCCATGGGCACCAAAAGAGTGTGCATATTGAACAAAATCAGGGTTAGTGAACTTCACATTACTAATGCGGCCAAATTGATTTTGTTGTTTCCACTCAATCAAACCATAGCTGGCATCATTCCAAATCAAAATAACAATGGCAATATTAAGGCGTAAAGCCGTTTCAATTTCTTGTGAATTCATCAAAAAGCCTGCATCACCAGTTACGGCAACCACTTTGCGATCAGGGTATGCGAGTTTGGCTGCAACCGCTCCGGGAACTGCAATCCCCATACTGGCAAAACCATTGGAAATAATACAGGTATTAGGCTGTTCACAGCGAAACATGCGAGACATCCACATTTTATGGGCACCAACATCACAAATAACAATATCCTGTAAGTCCATTGCCGTACGTAAATCCCAGATTATTTTTTGTGGTTTGACTGGAAACTCAAGATCATTACGGTGTTGATTCATATCTTGAACTAAACTATCGCGAAGGGTACGCATAGTATTAGTGTGGTGGGGGCTTGGCTGACTGAGTGCTGCAATACGGTTTAAACTGTGATTGATATTACCTATTACACCGGCGACAACACTGTAGTAGGCATCCACTTCGGCATGAGTGGCATCAATATGAATAATGATACGGTCACGAGAGGGGTGCCAAAGATAAGGGTGATATTCAACCATATCATAGCCAATACAAATAATGACATCGGCATTGGCAAATCCACAGTTAACATAGTCACCTGACTGTAATCCCGCACTGCCTAAGGCCATAGGATGATGAAAGGGAATGACACCTTTTGCCATGAATGTATTGGCAACAGGAATACCTAATTTAAAAGCAAAATCAGCTAATGCTTCAGAAGCGTTAGCGCGAACGACACCATTACCAGCAAGAATAATGGGGTTCTCTGCCTGTGAAATGAGTTCAGCTGCACGCACAACTTGTTCTTGAGCAGGCTCCGGTGGGATTGCATGTTTAATCCGTAGCGGCTCGTCATCAATTTCCATTTCAGCAATGTTTTCAGGAAACTCAATAAAACACGCCCCTGTTTTTTCTGTTTGGGCGACTTTAAATGCTTTACGCACAATTTCAGGGATGACTTCTGGACTCACAATACGAGTAGCATATTTAGTAATAGGCAGAAACATGGCTTCTAAATCTAATACTTGGTGAGATTCTTTATGCAATCTATTGGTTGCTGCTTGTCCGGCAATTGCAATTAATGGGGCATGATCCATATTGGCATCAGCCACACCTGTAATCAGATTTGTAGCACCAGGACCTAAAGTGGCAAGGCATACACCAGCCCTGCCAGTCAGTCGGCCATAAACATCTGCCATAAAAGCAGCTCCTTGCTCATGGCGGGTGGTGATGAATTTTATTTCAGAGTCTAATAAAGCATCCATGACATCCAGATTTTCCTCGCCTGGAATACCAAAAATATATTCAACGCCTTCATTTTCAAGACTACGAATAAATAGTTCGGATGCTTTCATGGTTTAGCTCCTTTGCTACCCCAGAAACTTATTTAAATGTTTCAGGAGTGTGTTGATGCCAGTCAGTCACTTGTTGGTAACGGTGGGCAACATTTAATAATTTGGCTTCATTAAAGTAGTTACCGATAAGCTGAAGACCAATAGGAAGACCATTAATAAACCCTGCTGGGATCGACATACCTGGCAAGCCAGCTAAATTAGTACTGATAGTATAGATATCTTCTAAATACATAGAAATAGGATCATCAGTCTTCTCGCCTAGATTAAAGGCTGTAGCAGGCGTTGATGGACCTAAAATAACATCGACTTCTTCAAAAGCTTGTTTGAAATCATTACTAATTAAACGACGACATTGTTGTGCTTTAAGATAATATGCATCGTAATAGCCACTTGATAGGGCATAAGTACCAATCATAATGCGACGTTTAACTTCTTCACCAAAACCTTCTCCACGAGAACGGAGATAAAGATCATCTAAATCTTTAGGATTATCACAGCGATGGCCAAAACGTACACCATCCATACGTGACAGATTAGATGAGCACTCTGCTGGGGCGACAACATAATAGGTAGGGATAGATAAGCCAGTATTAGGGAGACTGATTTCTTTAAATACAGCGCCTAATGCTTCATATTCTTTGATGGCATCACTAAGAAGCTCTGCAATTTTTGGATCAAGATCGTCATTGAAAAATTCTTTAGGTAGGCCAATTCGTAAGCCATCTAAAGAATCATTTAATGTGGCTGAGTAATCAGGTACATCATGTTCAATACTGGTAGAGTCACGTTCATCAAAGCCAGCCATTACATTGAGTAATAAGGCTGCATCTTCGGCACTATGAGCCATGGGTCCTGCTTGATCTAAACTAGATGCAAAAGCAATCATGCCATAACGAGAAATACGACCATAAGTTGGTTTTAAGCCAGTTAAATTGCACAAAGATGCGGGTTGGCGAATTGAACCACCTGTATCTGTACCGGTTGCAATAGGTGCTAATCGAGCAGCCATTGCTGCGGCACTACCACCAGATGAACCACCAGGAACACGATTCGTATCCCAAGGGTTTTTAACTGCACCATAAAAACTAGTTTCATTAGAAGAGCCCATTGCGAACTCATCCATATTGGTTTTACCTAAGGTAACCATGCCAGCAGCATTGATCTTTTCAACGACTGTTGCATCATAAGGCGCAATAAAATTATCCAGCATTTTTGAGCCACTACTCGTACGAATACCTTGTGTACAGAAAATATCTTTATGAGCTAATGGAATACCGGTTAATAATCCTGCGGTTTTCTGCTGAAGGAGTTTATCTGCTGCTTGTGCTTGTTTTAATGCATGCTCATCAGTAATGCTGATAAAGGCATTAATGTCAGCATTGTGAGCATTGATACGGTCAAGGTAGTGTTGAGTTAACTCGACACTTGTAAATTCGCCAGAGTGTAATGCTGCTGAAAGTTCAGCAAGAGATTTGTTATGCATGTGTGTGCCTATAATTCTTTTTTATTAGTTACGACTTAATTAAAGTTAAAAATATTAATGAAGTAACATTTATTCGATAACTTGCGGAACCAGATAAACACCAGCGTCAGTTTTTGGCGCAATTGATTGGAATATTTCCCGTTGATCTGTTTCTTTGATGACATCTTCACGAAGTCGCTGATGGGCATCAAAGGGGTGTGCCATGGGTGATACATTACTGGTATCAGCGCCACTCATTTGCTCAACGAGATCAAAAATATTGCTCAAATCCCGCGCATAATCAGGGATGTCATTTTCATCAATTGCTAAACGCGCTAAATGTGCGATTTTTTCTACATCAGTTTTATCTAAACTCATCGACGGTTCCAAGGTGAATTCTATGAATAAGTGCACAGTTTAAATCATTCGTGGCTTGCTCAACAGCCCCATGGATTGATAAAGTACTTCTTTTAAATTCAAATCTATGGCTTTCTTTAATGTTTGAACGTTTACGCGGAATGTTTTCTAACGATCTTTCGATCGATCTTGGTACAGCAAATACCCTTATCTATGTACGAGGAAAAGGTATCGTCTTAGACGAACCTTCAGTGGTTGCAATACGACAAGATAAAGGTCCTGGCGGACCTCGTTCAATTGCTGCCGTAGGTGTTGAAGCAAAACGAATGCTAGGACGAACACCGGGTAATATTACTGCTATACGACCATTGAAGGATGGTGTAATCGCAGACTTCACCGTGACAGAAAAAATGTTGCAACATTTTATTTCTAAAGTACATGAAGGTCGCTTTTTCAAACCGAGCCCGCGAGTTTTAGTCTGTGTGCCTTGTGGATCCACTCAAGTTGAGCGTCGCGCGATTAGAGAGTCTGCGGCAGGGGCGGGTGCAAGAGACGTCTATTTAATAGAAGAGCCTATGGCAGCAGCAATTGGTGCAGGAATGCCTGTTGAAGAAGCCAGTGGTTCAATGGTACTTGATATCGGTGGTGGTACAACTGAAGTAGCGGTTATTTCACTTAACGGTATTGTTTATTCAGCATCTGTTCGTATTGGTGGTGATTTATTTGATGAATCAATTGTGAACTATGTTCGCCGCAATTACGGTACATTAATTGGTGAATCGACAGCAGAAAAAATTAAACAAGAAATTGGCTCGGCTTACCCAGGTAATGAAGTCAAAGAAATGGAAGTTCGAGGCCGCAATTTAGCCGAAGGTATTCCACGTAGTTTCACTTTAAACAGTAATGAAATATTAGAAGCATTACAGGATCCACTTAGCGGTATTGTGGCAGCTGTTAAAACTGCACTCGAGCAAACTCCACCAGAATTAGGTGCTGATGTTGCTGAACGAGGAATGGTGTTAACAGGAGGTGGAGCACTATTACGTGACTTAGATCGTTTATTGGTTGAAGAAACAGGTATTCCTGTACTTATTGCTGAAGATCCTTTGACATGTGTTGCTCGAGGTGGTGGTCGAGCTATTGAGATGATGGATGAAAGAGGATCAGATATATTCACTTACGAATAATCAGTCACAGTTCACTATGTATAAGTTTATAGAACTAATCACTCTTAAAACTTAAGTTTTTAAAAGCGTTATTAATTCATTAATAGCGCTTTTCTTAATTTTCTAGGTCTTAAATATTAAACCTTTATTCACTCATAACCCGTCATTAAATACGCGCTTATTAATAGCATTGATAGCATCGCTATTGTTATTTTTTGTGGATACGCGCCTTGGTGCTTTTACGTCTGTACGTAATGTTGTATCAACACTTGTTTATCCGATTCAGTCGATTGCAGCCTTACCTAACGATTTGGGAAACTGGATGAGTGAGTTCTTTGAAGACCGCAAGCAGCTGAAAGAAAAAAATGCCGCGCTAGAAATGACTCAATTGGTCAATAGTCAACGCTTACAAAAATATGAAAATCTAGAACGTGAGAATATGCGACTGCGGGAGTTGTTAGGTTCTTCATTTCGCTTACGTGAGCATGTAAAAGTTGCAGAAATATTAACCATTGATCTGGACCCTTTTTCACAGAAAGTGCTGATTAACAAAGGAAGTCGGAATGATGTCTTTGTCGGGCAAGCGGTCTTAGATGCAACGGGTGTAATGGGACAAGTTGTGAGTGTTAGCCCGTTTTCAAGCCATGTGATTTTGTTAACCAATCCTAGTCATGCTGTGCCGGTTCAAATTAATCGTAATGGCTTACGAGCTGTTATTACAGGGAGAGGACTAGGCGAGTCATTACAATTAGAATATTTACCTCATAACGCAGATGTACGAGTGGGAGATTTACTGGTTACATCTGGTCTTGGAGGGCGCTTCCCTACAGGTTACCCCATTGGAAAAATAAGCTCGATTGATTATCCACAAGGTCTTGCCTTCGCCGATATTCAAGTCCAAGCTGCAGCTGATTTATCGACCAGTCGTGAAGTGTTACTTGTTGTGCCTATCCCAGAAGGGAACGAGGCTGATGCACTCGATGATGAAGCGAACAGCAGTAATGAAGATAGTAGCAATGAAGATGGTGTTGAATAATGGTTCGAAATAATACACCACAAGGCGGCAGTATTATTATATTAAGCATTATTGTATCTTGCTTATTAATGCTGATCCCTTTAGCTGATCCTTTACGGTTTTTACGACCAGAATTTGTCATGTTAACACTCATCTATTGGGCGATGGCCTTACCTAATAGAGTGAACATTGGCTTGGCTTGGCTGGTGGGACTATTGATGGATGTCATGCTAGGAGGAAGTTTAGGTATTCTTGCTTTTGCCTATGCATTTATCATTTATCTTGTACTTAGTTTTCACCTTCAGTTACGCCGTTATCCTTTGTGGCAACAAGCTGCAATCGTTTTTTCACTGATCTTATTATTGAAAATAATATTGATCCTTGCAGCTGCACACTCTGCTGATTGGCATTTTTGGTGGCCTGCTACGGTAAGTATGCTGGTCTGGCCAATAATTTATGCGGTGTTAAGAGGGCTCAGGCGACATTTTCATGTTCATTAATTTTATGGCGGTACAGAATGTCTAACCGCTTTGCCTTAAAAGATCATGGTAATGAAAATCGCATTATTAATGATCGATTAATCTTTGCAGCTTTGTTTGCCGGCTTATTATTTGTAGTAGTCATGGCTCGTCTTGCCATATTACAAGTTGTTGAGCATGAACACTTTGAAAAGCTCTCCAATAGAAATCGTGTTGATATTGTTGCCTTAGCACCAAAGCGTGGACTGATATATGACCGAAATGGTGTGGTGTTAGCTGAAAATATTCCAACATTTAGCCTTGAAGTTACGCCTGAGAACCTCGTTGATGCAGAGAACACTTTAAAAGATCTCGCTAGTTTAATGGCAGTATCAGATGAAGAATTACTAGAGTTCAAATCAAAGATTAAACGTCAACGGGGCTTCAGACAATTTACATTTAGACATCGTCTGACAGAACAAGAAGTGGCTCTATTTTCCGTTAATCGTCACCGATTCTCTGGGGTGGAAGTGGTTGGTCGCCTGATTAGACATTATCCACAAGGAGCACTATTTTCTCATACGGTTGGTTATGTAGGACGAATTAATGAGCGAGATCAAAAGCGAATTGATGCCAAAAGTTATCAAGGAACACTGCATATTGGTAAAACCGGAATTGAAAAACAATATGAAAACTTATTACATGGCACCGTGGGTTACCAGCAGGTAGAAACGAATGTACAGGGCCGCGTTGTTCGAGAACTAAATAATACCCCCTCGATTGCCGGTCAGGATTTATTTTTAAACATTGATGTCAATTTACAGCGAGTAGCGGCAGATGCATTGGCGGATTTTAATGGTTCTGTGGTGGTACTTGCCCCTAAAACAGGCAGTGTTTTAGCCATGGTAAGCAAGCCTGATTTTGATCCAAATTCCTTTGTATCTGGTATTAGTACTAAAGATTATGCGGTGTTAAGAGATTCTATTGATAGACCTCTATTTGATCGTGCACTACGCGGACATTACCCTCCGGGTTCGACTTTAAAACCTTTTGTTGCCTTAGCGGGCCTAGAATTAGGTGTTGTGACTGAAAAATCAGAAGGTTTTTGTCCGGGCTGGTTTACTTTGCCTGGCCAAGAGCATCGCTACCGTTGTTGGAAGCATGCAGGGCATGGCAAAATTGATCTCATCAAATCTATAGCACAATCATGTGATGTTTATTTTTATGATCTCGCCAGTGCTTTAGGTATTGACCGATTGCATAGTTTCCTAGATTTATTTGATTTTGGTCATCGAACAGGTGTGGATATACCTAGCGAAAGCAAAGGGTTATCTCCTTCTCGCGCATGGAAGCGTGATAAGAAAAATCAAGTCTGGTATCCAGGTGAAACCGTTATCTCAGGAATTGGCCAAGGGTTTAATCAAACGACACCGATTCAACTTGCTCATGCGACCTCTATATTAGCGATGAGGGGAATAAACATTACTCCCCAAGTGGCTAAAGCAAGTAGAGCGAGCAGCCAAAGTGAATTAGAGTTATTCGCAAATGAACCTTTGGATTCGGTGCCAATGAAAAATAGTCGGCATTGGGAAGCGGTTATAGAGTCAATGGTTGAAGTAGTGCATGGAAAACGTGGAACTGCACGGCATATTGCCAAGGGCTTGCCATTTGAGATCGGTGGAAAAACCGGAACGGCACAGGTATTTGGCATCAAACAAGATGAAAAGTATGATGCGGAGACCTTGGCAAAAAAATTACATGATCATGCTTTATTCATTGCTATTGCACCTGCTGACAAACCTGAGATAGTTGTCGTAGTCGTCGCAGAAAATGGAGGTAGTGGTAGCCGAACTGCGGCACCTATTGCGCGTAAAGTTTTAGGTCAATATTTTGGATTATCAGACGATGAATAGTGCGCTTATTGATAAAGCCAACCCACAACGCTGGAGCCTGACAAAAGCCTTAGCTACCCTGCATCTTGATGCGCTGTTATTAATGGGGTTGATGGCATTATTAACGGTTGGTTTAATGATTTTGTATAGTGCTGGGGAACAGAGTTCAGCATTAATGATGCGACAATTAATACGTATTGGCGCGGCTTTTTTTGTAATGGTTGTTCTGGCTAATATTCATCCTGATAGGATGCGGGACTGGGCTTATTTACTCTATGGCGCTGGATTAATACTATTAATGGGCGTGTTATTGTTTGGTCATGAGGGAAAGGGCGCACAGCGCTGGCTAGACTTAGGGTTTTTCCGCTTTCAACCTTCAGAATTGATGAAGTTAGCGGTGCCATTATTAGTCGCTGGCTATTTGGCAGAACGTCCACTTTCTCCTTCAGTGGGGCGATTAATTATCGGTTTAATTATGATTATTGTGCCAGCACTACTGATTGCTAAACAGCCCGATCTAGGCACCTCATTATTGATTGCAAGCTCAGGATTAATTGTTATTTTTCTGTCTGGTATTTCATGGCGAATTATTATTGGCTTTATTGTCGTGTGTACCTCTGCATTACCGGTGCTTTGGTATGTGATGCATGATTACCAGCGTCAGCGTGTCATGACATTTTTGAATCCGGAAAGTGATCCTTTAGGTTCGGGCTATCATATTATCCAGTCAAAGATTGCCATTGGTTCAGGTGGATTATTTGGCTTGGGCTGGTTAGAAGGAACACAGGCACAATTAGCCTTTTTGCCTGAACGATCAACGGATTTTATTTTTGCTGTTATTGCTGAAGAATTTGGCTTAGTAGGGGTAGGAATTTTGTTATTATCCTATTTGTTAATAGCAGGTAGAGGCTTATATATAGCCAGTCAAGCACAAACAAGTTTTGCGCGATTATTAGCAGGGAGTATTTCGATGACATTCCTTGTCTATGTATTCGTCAATGTCGGCATGGTAACAGGATTACTGCCTGTAGTAGGTGTACCGTTACCATTAGTTAGTTATGGAGGAACATCAATGGTGACCTTGCTTGCAGGCTTCGGTATCCTCATGTCCATACATACCCATCGAAGGATGATGTCATAATGAAAATAGTACACAGTTTATTTGCAGCATTGATTCTCAGTATCAGTGTTGCACACGCCGATTCTGATTTGCCCGGTATTTCAGCGTTTATTGCCGAAATGACGGAGAAACATGATTTCAATAGTGAGGAATTAACGGCATTATTTGCTCAAGTAGAGGTTAAAGACTCGATATTGAAAGCCATCTCTCGTCCAGCAGAGAAAAGTAAACCTTGGTATGACTACCGAAAAATATTTATTACTAATAAACGAATAAAAGGCGGAGTTAAATTCTGGCAACAGCATAGTGAAACATTAGCCCAAGCAGAACAAAAATATGGTGTGCCCGCTGAAATCATCATTGCCATTCTGGGTGTTGAAACTCGCTACGGTGGTAATGTGGGAAGCTATAGGGTTGTTGATGCATTATCTACTTTGGCTTTTCGTTACCCACCTCGCAGTCCTTTCTTTCGCAGTGAATTAGAACATTTCTTAATTTTGACTCGTGATGAAAATATGTCAATTCTTGACCCGATTGGTTCGTATGCCGGCGCAATGGGACTAGGACAATTTATGCCAAGTAGCTACCGTGAATATGCTGTTGATTTTGACGGTGACTCGCAACGAGATATTTGGACAAATCCAGTGGATGCCATCGGCAGTATTGCAAATTACCTTAGTCGACATGGCTGGGTTGCAGGTGACAGTATTGTGCATAAAACAGAGCTTACAGGGCAAGAGCCAAGCAGTTTAGTAGAAAAAGGCTATAAGCCTAGCTTAACAAGAGATACGCTGCGTGCTGAGGGTGTTTCTTTAGCGACTTTACCGAGTGGAGATGATGCGATTGCACTGATTTCTTTAACCCAGAGAAAGGGAGAGGAATACTGGCTTGCCAGACAAAACTTCTATGTAATCACGCGTTATAATCACAGCAGAATGTATGCCATGGCAGTCACACAGTTAGCCGATGAAATACAAAAAGAGTATCGCTAAATATGTTGGATTTAATCAGAAAAATAACTGTTATTGCTTTTCTATTAAGCTTGATTGGCTGTGGCGTTATTGGTGAGAAACAAGATAGTGCACCGAGCAAAGCCCCCGATGTTTCATCGGTACCTAATGCGATACCTAAAGATGAGCCGCGTAGTAAATATGGTAACCCTGCCCACTATGAAGTGTTTGGTAAACGCTATTACACTCTGAAAACCAGTCGAGGCTACCATGAACAAGGAGAGGCATCATGGTATGGAACAAAGTTTCATGGCAGACGGACATCGAGTGGTGAAACCTATGATATGTATGCGATGACTGCTGCTCATAAGACCTTACCTTTGCCAAGTTACTTAGAAGTAACCAACCTTGATAATGGTAAACGGGTCATTGTTAAAGTAAATGACCGTGGTCCATTTCATGGTAACCGCTTAATTGATTTATCATATAGTGCTGCTACGCAACTTGGCATTGTGGCGAAAGGGACTGGACGCGTTGAGTTGAGAGCCATCACACCGGGCGAGGCACCAACAGAAGTCAGATCGCGAGACTATTCTGCACCGGTTGAACAAACAAATCTTGTTGGAATGTATTTGCAAGTTGGGGCATTTAGTACAGCAAGTAAAGCGGAACAGTTAAAAGTAGAACTCCAGCAAAAAATTGGTGACGCGGTATTAATTATGCCGTTAAATAAACCAAGTGGAACCTTATATAGAGTCAGAGTTGGACCTTTAGCTAATGCTGAATACGGCAATTCTCTGGCAAACCGCTTAGTGAGTTTGGGCTTTAGTGATGCCCATATTGTTATTGAATAAAGTACAAATTAGTTAAATTTAAATCAATCGTTTTTAGTGAGAACAGAATGTTAAAATTTTTAAAAACTGTATTAGTCAGTGGAATGTTGTCTGTCGGTGTTGCTTACGCTGCCATCACCCCGAATCCAAGTGCTCCGAATATTGCTGCAAAATCATATATTTTGCAAGATTTCGCCAGTGGTCGAATTATTGCGGAACAGAATTCACAACAACGCTTACCGCCGGCATCAATTACTAAACTGATGACGGCTTATGTCGTTTCACATGAAATAGAGGCGGGTAATATCGCTTTGACAGATAATGTGTTGATTAGTGAAAAAGCATGGAGAATGGTGGGATCTCGTAGTTTCATTGAAGTGAATACTAAAGTGCCTGTTGAGGTACTTTTACGCGGTATGATTATTCAGTCTGGTAATGATGCTGCCGTAGCTCTAGCTGAACATATTGCAGGTAGTGAAGACACCTTTGCCCAAATGATGAATCAATATGCACAGCAATTAGGTATGTTTAATACGAATTATCAAAATTCTACGGGCTTACCAGGTACGGAACACTACACAACCGCAGCAGATATCGCTATTTTGTCCGCTGCGATTATTCGCGACTTTCCAGAGCACTACAAATGGTATGCCGAGAAAGAATATACCTATAACAATATTACCCAACATAACCGCAACAAATTGTTATGGAGAGACACAACCGTTGATGGATTAAAAACGGGGCATACAGAAGAAGCTGGTTACTGTTTAGCGGCTTCAGCTAAACGTAGTGGTATGCGTTTAATTTCTGTTGTTTTAGGAACACGAAGCGAAAATGCTCGTGCCCAAGAAACACAAAAACTATTTAATTACGGTTTTCGCTTCTTTCAAAGCCACGAGCTTTATCAAGCGCAAGAAAAAATAGTCGACACCAAAGTATGGAAGGGAATGCAAAAGGCTGTTAATTTGGGTTTAGAAAATAAACTAACAGTGACTATTCCCCGTGGCCGCTATAAAGATCTTGTAGCAGAAACAACACTTCAGCAACCGGTGATTGCCCCTATTACTGCAGGAGCCGTATTGGGTAGTGTCGAGGTGAGTCTTGACGGAGAAGTGGTCACTACACAATCCTTAATCGCATTAAATGATGTTGAGCAAGGTAGCTGGTGGACACGTCTGATTGATACGATATTGATGATGATCTGGGGTTAAAGGTGAGTGACGTATATTTAAATGGTGATTTCATCCCAGCTGAACAAGCAAAAGTCTCAGTCTTTGATCGAGGTTTTCTGCTAGGAGATGGTGTTTATGAAGTTATTCCTGTTTATGCTGGCCGCTGCTTTCAATTAGAAGGTCATTTACTTCGTCTGCAAGCCAGCCTTGACGGTGTCAGGATGCAAAATCCACACAGCGAACAACAATGGACTGATTTGATTAAGGAATTGATCGAACGCTGTGGAGGAGGAGATCAGTCTCTCTATTTGCAGGTAACAAGAGGTGTGGCACCTCGTGATCATATTTTCCCCGAAAATGTAACACCAACAGCATTTGCAATGAGTAATTCTTTAACTGCTGTACCTGAAAAATATAAAACGGAAGGTGGATCAGCCATTACATTGGATGATATTCGTTGGCAGAACTGTAATATTAAAGCGATTACTTTATTACCTAATAGCATGTTAAAACAACAGGCACATGAAGCAGGTGCAGTTGAAGCATTATTAATTCGTGATGGCTATTTAACGGAAGGTGCAGCCAGCAATGCCTACGTTGTGATTAACGGTACGATTTATACTGCCCCTAAAGATGAAAAAGTACTACCCGGCATAACACGTGAAGTAGTGCTGAAAATTGCTCAGCAGAATAATATGTCATTGATTGAGCAAGCGGTTACATTGGAACAATTGCAACAAGCAGATGAAATTTGGATCAGTAGCTCGACAAAAGAAGTACTACCGATTACACGATTAGATAATGAACTCGTTGCAGATGGTAAGCTGGGTCCAGTCTGGCAGAAAATGGATACCCTATATCAACAATTTAAACAAAGTGGTGCAGCATGAGCGAACAAGAAACAGAAAGCTTATTAGAGTTTCCCTGTGATTTTGGTATTAAAGTGATGGGGCCGGTAAGTGATAGTTTCGACGCACTAGTGATCGGTATTATTCGCAAACATGTTGGTGATATTAAAGAAGGTGCTGTCAGCAGCAGAGAAAGTTCTGGTGGTAAATTTATGTCGGTACGAGTTGATTTTATTGCTACAAGTAAAAAACAATTAGATGCCATTTATCAAGAGTTAGGCGAGCAAGAACAAGTTAGATATATTCTTTAAATGATTATCAAGGACTTGGACTTAGTTGATTTCCAAGAGACCCACGAGGCGATGCAGCAGTTTACTGTGCAGCGCGATGAACATACAAAAGATGAATGTTGGTTATTAGAGCATAAACCTGTTTTCACACAAGGTTTAAATGGCAAGCCTGAACACATATTTGATACTAAACTTATCCCTGTTATAGCAACAGATCGAGGTGGACAGGTGACCTATCATGGCCCCGGTCAATTGGTTGTCTATACCTTGTTTGATCTACAGCGCCGACATATTGGTGTCCGTGAGATGGTTTCTCGCTTAGAGAACACAGTGATTACACTTCTGGCAGAGTATGATTTAGTTGCACAGGCTCGGAGTGATGCTCCCGGTGTTTATATTGGAGATAAAAAAATTGCTTCACTGGGTTTAAGAGTTAAGCGAGGACGTTGTTATCATGGGATTAGTATAAATATTGATATGGATTTGACGCCATTTACCTATATAAACCCTTGTGGTTATCAGGGGATGGAAATGGTTAATTTAACGAGTTTCATCAGTTCGATAACAATGGACGAAGTGAAACAGAAATTTATATCTGCACTGCAGAGTCAGATGAAACAATGAGTAATAAGTGAATGACTGAAGAAGTACAAAAAAAACGGGATGTTAAGGCATTAAAAGGGGAGTCTAAAGTATCTCGGATCCCGATTAAGATAATCCCAAGTGACCCTAAGCGGAAACCAAGTTGGATCCGTGCAAAAGCACACAGCAATCCAGAAGTGGTTAGGCTCAAAAATCTATTACGTGAGAATAATCTGCATACGGTGTGTGAAGAAGCCGCGTGTCCTAATTTAGGTGAATGTTTTACTCACGGCACAGCAACATTCTTGATTATGGGCAATATTTGTACTCGACGTTGTCCTTTCTGTGATATCGCTCATGGTAAGCCGGATCCCTTAGATGCTAAGGAACCTGATCATCTAGCCCACACCATCTCTACAATGAAATTAAAGCATGTAGTCGTGACATCTGTCGATCGAGATGATTTACGAGATGGTGGTAGTACACATTTTACTCAGTGTATTGCTGAAATTCGTAAACAGTCGCCGGATACTCGAATTGAAGTTTTAGTGCCTGATTTTCGGGGCAGAATGGATATTGCCTTAGAAAATTTAGCGACAAGTCCACCTGATATTTTTAATCATAACTTAGAAAGTATTCCTCGCTTATATAAAGCAATTCGCCCCGGCTCTGATTACCAGTGGTCGTTGACATTGATTAAGAAATTTCAGCAAATGCATCCTAATGTGCCGACTAAATCCGGTTTAATGCTGGGCTTAGGTGAAACACTTGAAGAAGTACAGCAAGTGATGCAAGATTTAAGAGATCATGGTTGTCGAATGCTAACCTTAGGGCAATATTTACAGCCAAGTAGACATCATTTAGCGGTTGAACGATTTGTAACACCAGAAGAGTTTAATCAGTTAGCTGTAATTGCAAAGGAAATGGGCTTTGAACATGTGGCAAGTGGGCCGATGGTTCGCTCTTCCTATCATGCTGATTTACAAGCAGATGGGGAACATGTTTCATAATAGTGAGCATTATTATTACTAGATATTAGAGTGGTGTAGTATGCTGAGCATAGCATTGAAATCACCTTCAGGGTTTAGTTATGAAATTAAAGCGTCGAAGTTTTATTAAATCTGCCGCAGCGGTAGGCTCTGTTGCACTGTTGCCTAAAGTATCATTTGCTACTACACATGCTTTACGTAAACGTGTTGTGGTCATTGGAGGTGGCTTTGCAGGTGCTACAGCAGCTAAATATATCAGTATGTGGTCACACGATACTGATGTGATAATGATTGAACGTAATGCTCAGTTCGTATCATGCCCACAGAGTAATTTAGTGTTAGGAGGGAGCCGAACACTTCAGCAATTAACTCATGATTACAATGGTCTAGCGAATAATTATGGTGTAGAAACAGTGCAGGCAGAAGTGGTGTCAATTGATACTGACAAACAGCTAGTACGCCTACATGACGATACATTAGTGGCTTATCACCGACTTGTTCTTGCTCCTGGTGTTGATTTTATTTATGATGATTTAGCTCACGTCGCTCATCAAGAAACGATCCCTCATGCATGGAAAGCAGGGCCTCAAACGGCATTATTACAACAACAACTCAGCAGTATGAAACAAGGTGGTACGGCTATTATGACTGTGCCAGCAACGCCATTTCGTTGTCCTCCTGGGCCTTATGAGCGTGCTTGTCAAATAGCTTTTTACCTAAAAAATAATAATCCAAGCGCAAAACTATTAGTATTGGATGCAAACGGTGATATCGCTTCGAAGAAAGCATTATTTAAAGCTGCATGGCAAGAGTATTATACTGATTTTATTGAATATATCCCTAATAGTACGATAGAGAATATTGAGGTTAAAACATTGGCTGTAGAGACCGAATTTGATAGTTTTAATGCGGATGTGCTGAACTTTATTCCACCACAAAAAGCAGGGAAAGTCGCTGAAATGGCCGGGGTGATTAATGTTGATAATCGTTGGTGTAAGGTTGATTTTCTTAGCTATGAATCTACAGAGAAGAAGAATGTTCATATCATCGGTGATGCAGTTCACTCTAAATTACCCAAATCTGGTCATATGGCAAACGCACAAGCAAAAGTCTGTGCAGCCGCTGTTGTGTCATTGTTAGCAGAACAAGAGTTAGAACAAGAGTTAGTCTTTAACAACACCTGTTATAGCTTTGTTGATAATAAACAAGCAATGCATGTAGCCGCGGTTTACCGTTACAGTTCAGAGAAAAAGCAAATGCTTCCAATGCCGGGCGGTGGTGTTTCTGCACAAGCCAATGAACTTGAAGGTGAGTATGCTGGGGCATGGGCGCAGAATATATGGGCTGATATATTGCAATAATCTTAGTTCCGTATCTTGATTCAAAGAGACACTTTAATTAGAGATTCATCAGTGAATAGGCGAGAAGATCTGTTATGATCGCTCATTCAATTTATCACTTGGGCTCAGACGAGCTTGGTGATTACAGACATTATTATTTGAGGGGCCGTATATGAGTGAGTTTTTGCCAGGACTAGAAGGGGTTGCAGCAACTAAGTCAGCTATATCTTATATTGATGGTGAGAAAGGCTTATTGTCCTATCGAGGTTACTCTTTGGAAACCTTGGCTGAGAATAGTAGTTTTGAAGAAACAACACTATTATTATTACAAGGTAACTTACCTACATCAGCAGAATTAGCTGATTTTACAACTCAGTTACGCAGCCAATATCGAATCAAATACCATATTCGTGAAATGATGCGTCATTTCCCTGCAACAGGTCATCCTATGGATATGTTGCAAACAGCGGTATCGAGTCTGGGTATGTTTTATCCGGGTAATGAATGTTTAACAGGTAAAGATGCTTGTGAAGACTTACATTATGTTCGTAATATGACGGTGAACATTATTGCATCTATGGCTCCATTAGTAGCCATGTGGGAGCATATGCGTCGTGGTTATGACCCTATTGAACCTCGCGAAGATTTATCTGTGGCTGAAAATTTACTGTATATGTTTTCCGGTAAAGAACCTGATCCACTGATGGCTAAAATTATGGATGTATGTTTAGTTCTTCATGCTGAACATACTTTAAATGCCTCAACATTCTCTGCCTTAGTCTCAGGCTCAACATTGGCTACACCTTATAGTGTTATTTCTGGTGCAATTGGTACGCTATCTGGCCCTCTACATGGTGGAGCAAATTCACGTGTTGTTGAAATGTTGAAAGAGATTGGCAGTGCAGATAAAGCTGAAAAATGGGTTGATAATGCCCTCAAAAATAAAGAAGTTATTTGGGGTATGGGACACCGTGAATATAAAGTGAAAGATCCTCGAGCCACTATCTTACACAAATTAGTAGCAGAACTAATTGAAGACCGAGGCAGCAGTCTAGACACTACCTTTGAAACGGCGATGAAAGTTGAAGAAATTTGTGCAGATAGATTAGGCCATAAAGGTGTTTATCCAAATGTTGATTTCTATTCAGGCATTTTATATGCAGAAATGGGCATTCCAGCAGATCAATTTACGGCTCTGTTTGCAGTAGCACGTTCTGCGGGTTGGTTAGCACATTGGCGTGAACAAATATCTGATAACCGTATTTATCGTCCGACTCAAATCTATATTGGTGAGCCTATTCGTGAATACACGCCACTTGCAGAGCGTCGTTAAACCTATTTAAGCAATAATTGTTTTACTGGCTTTACCTTGTTGCTCTCTCACCAGTCGGGGCACAAGGTAGCCAGGCAGTTTTGTTCTGATCTTCTCTATCAGTTCAATTCCATCTTGTTCAACAACATCAAAGTGGCTGGCGCCTGCAACGGGATCCAGTAAGTGCAGGTAATAAGGTAAGACATCCACGTCACTTAAGCGCTCACTTAAATCAACCAAGTCCTCCGCATTGTCATTAATGCCCTTTAGCAATACGGTTTGATTAAGTAATTGACAGCCTATATTGTGTAAACTCAATAATGCATTGGCAACATGATGATCGATTTCATTGGCATGATTACTATGAATAACCATCACCAGTTTGAGTGTTGTTTTTTCTAAACACGCTAATAATGAATCATTGATACGTTCGGGCAATACCACCGGTAAACGAGTATGAATGCGTAAACGTTTAAGGTGAGGGATCGCGGCTAAATCAGTAATAATACTTTCAAGTTTTTGATCGGTCAGAACAAGCGGGTCACCGCCACTTAAAATCACTTCATTGATGTTTTTATCGTTATTCAATGTGGCTAAAGTTTGTTGCCACGCACCGGCCAGTGGGTTACTTTCCCCATAAGGAAAATGCCGACGAAAACAGTAACGACAGTGAATAGCACAGGCTCCTGTCACAACCAGCAACGCTCGACCATGATATTTTTGTAAGAGTCCGGGAGAGCTTATCGCTAAATGATCACCAACAGGATCGGAGACAAAGTGTTCTACTTCTATAGATTCATCAATTAGAGGGAATACTTGACGTAACAGAGGATCATTCACATCACCGTGGCGCATTTTATTAATATAGCTTTGAGGCACTCGCAATGGGAAGTTCTTGATGAGATCAGGATCCATTGCCGTCAGTTTATTACTCAAACCTAACTGTTTTAATAGCTCATGAGGGTCTTTAATTATATTGCTTAAGGCAATTTGCCAAGCTTGTTTTGTGTCGACTTGCTTTGTTTGCGGTATCATATTGGATTATCTTATCAATTTGACGTTGATCGTCGCTCAAAAGAGGTTGTCATGGCAAGTGTTAGTACAAATCAATTTAAATCTGGACTGAAATTCATTTTGGATGGTGATCCATGTAGCATTCTTGAAAATGAGCTGGTAAAGCCAGGTAAAGGCCAAGCATTTAACCGCGTTAAATTCCGTAATTTAAAAACAGGTCGAGTTAACGAGCGTACGTTTAAATCAGGTGACAGTGTTGAAAGTGCTGATGTAATGGAAGTCGAATTAGAGTACTCATATACGGATGGTGAGTTTTGGTATTTTATGGATCCACAAACATTTGAACAACATGCAGCCGATGCGAACGCGATAGAAGACTGTAAAAAATGGTTAAAAGAACAGTATGTTTATACGGTAACGCAATGGAACGGCACACCATTATTAGTGACAGCACCGAATTTTGTGAACTTAGCGGTAGCTGAAACAGATCCTGGTTTAAAAGGTGATACAGCAGGTACGGGTGGTAAACCCGCTACTTTAGAAACAGGTGCGGTAGTACGTGTGCCATTATTTATGAATATTGGTGATTTATTACGTATTGATACTCGTAGTGGTGAATATGTTGAACGTGCCAAATCTTAATACAAGATATCGTTAGTTAATATGACAACAAGCTGGCAACCATCAGCTGAGATAACAACATTGAAAAGGCGAGCGCAGTATTTAGCTGATGTCCGCCTTTTTTTTGCTGAACGTGATGTCTGGGAGGTTGAAACGCCAATCTTATCTCAGGTAGCCCCTACAGCACCTTATTTAGATAGTTTTACGACAGACTACTCACCGATTGGCTCGCCGGAAAAACAAACACATTATCTGCAGACCTCGCCGGAATTTGCTATGAAACGTCTTCTGGCAGCAGGCTCCGCTTCTATTTATCAAATTGCTCGTGTATTTCGTAATGGAGAACAAGGTCGACTTCATTCTCCTGAATTTACGATGCTGGAGTGGTATAGAACCGAATTGACTCTAAATCAGTTAATGGATGAGGTGAATGCGTTATTACAGCAAGCTTTTGATTTAGAACCTATTATTCGTTTGAGTTATCGAGCAGTTTTTGAGTTTTATCTTAAATTTAATGTCTTCACATGTGCCGATGATGTCATTACACAATGTGCAAAACAAAGCATAAAAGGCTTACCAGCAGATTTAGCACTGGATCGAGACGGTTGGTTAGAGTTATTGATGAGTTATATTATCGAACCGCGACTCGCCGCAATGAAGATGCCATTATTTATCTACGACTTTCCGGCCTCACAGGCTCAACTTGCCAAAATAAAACAAGATAGTGCCGGCAATAAGGTTGCGGATCGTTTTGAACTGTATATGGATGGTGTCGAGCTAGCAAACGGCTACAATGAGTTACTTGATAGTGATGAGCTTCGTCAACGTTTTGCAAGTGATAATGAGCGACGCAGACAACAACATAAAGTTGAAATCCCAGTTGATGAAAATTTATTAGCAGCGATGTCTCATGGGCTACCAAACTGTTCGGGTGTGGCCTTAGGACTAGACCGATTAATAATGCTGGTGATGGGGAAGCAAGATATTAAGTCGGTACAGAGTTTCAGTTTCGAGCAGAGCTAAGTCGCACCATCAATACGTTATTCCATTAAGCTCGGTAACCATAAGGCTACAGATGGAAATACGATTAAGATCGCCAGCACAATGACTTGGATGGCAATAAAAGGAATAATTCCTCTATAGATCGTGCTTAACTCAAGAGTAGGAGCACTGGCTTTAAGATAGAACAAGGAAAAGCCAAAAGGGGGAGTTAAGAATGATGTTTGTAGATTGAGAGCAATTAATAAGGCAAACCATAGAGGATCGATGCCCAGATGAATAGCAACGGGGGCAATGATTGGAACAACAATAAAGCAAATCTCAATAAAATCTAAGAAGAAACCTAATACAAAGATAAGCAACATACTGAGGATCAAGAAAGTCCACTTCCCACCAGGAAGCGAATCAAATAGTTTAAATATAAGATCATCTCCTCCCATACCTACAAACACTAAACCAAACGCTGTGGCACCGATTAAAATTAGGAATACCATACTAGTTAGTCGAGTAGTTTGCTCTAGGGCCTGACGTAGATTAGTCAGTGATAATTTACCGTGAAGACAGGCCAGAACCATTGCTCCGAAAGCGCCGACTGCGGCGGACTCTGTAGGGGATGCGACACCCCAAAATATTGAACCTAAAACAGCTAATACCAGAGCGAGTGGTGGAAATAAACTCTTGATGACTTGAAAGAATAAATGCTCATCATTGGGGTCTGTTTTGAGGGCTGGAGCAAGTTCAGGTTGTCGCCATGCTACAAAAGCAATATAGAGCATATAGGCTACGACTAACATCATGCCAGGGATAGCTGCGGCAATAAATAGTTGACCTACTGGCACGCCCATTACATCACCTAATAATATAAGGATAATACTAGGCGGAATGATCTGACCTAATGTGCCAGAGGCGGCAATGGTGCCACTGGCTAATGTAGGTGCATAACCATGTTTCAACATCGCGGGTAGGGCTATAACTGCCATGGTGACAACCGAGGCACCGACAACACCCGTTGTGGCAGCGAGAAGGGCACCAACAGCTACGACTGAAATAGCTAAACCACCACGAACACGGCCAAATAACCTGCCCATTGTTTCAAGCAGCTCTTCAGCAATACCGGATTTTTCTAAAATAACGCCCATAAAGATAAATAAAGGCACAGCTAATAAGGTGAAGTTAGTCATGATTCCCCATACCCTTAATGGTAGGAGGTTGAAGAAGTCGACACCTAGAAAAATGCTGCCAAAACCGAATGCAACAGCGCCTAAGGTAAAGGCCACAGGAAAACCTGCAAGTAATAGGGTGAATAACACCACAAACATGATCAAAGCCCATACGTCCATTATTTGAACTCCGTCATTTTATTGAGCTTAATGATGTTTTTCAGTAGGTTAGCGATACCTTGTAAGGCTAATAAAGCAAAGGCGAGTACTAAACTTCCTTTGAGGATAAAACGGTAAGGCAGACCACCTGGATCAGGCGAGCCTTCACTATAATAAAAGGCATTTTCTACAAATGGCCATGCCGTGATTAACATCAGCATGCAAAAGGGTAATAGTAATAAGAGTGTGCCAACAATATCGATCCAAGCACGCGATCTGTCAGACATAAAACGACTTTGGTAAAGAATATCAACACGAACATGTTCATTATGTTTGAGGGTATATGCCGAGCCTAATAAGAAGATTAAAGCAAATAAATGCCATTCGAGTTCTTGTAAAGCAACACTGCCTTGTTGGAATAAATAACGCATGGCAACGTCATAGCAGATAAGTAACACCATAATGAGTACCAACCATGAAGCAAAGCGCCCAATCCATTCGGTTATTGATTCAATGATTAAGATAGTAGATTTCATGATTTATTGCCTAGGAGTCAGTTCGCGTAGCGAATGATTTTCTGTTGTGCTTGCAGGATACTTAGGCTGGAGAGCAATACCACTGTTTAGCATTAATCGGATTGCATCAATCATATCATCACTATAGAGTTCAGGGTCATTGATAATAAGTATTTTCATGCGATGATGATAGAGCAATTTCACCTTAAGATGTACTGTTTGTATTAATGATTACGTTAGCTCTTACATTAAAACAGCTATTTGAAAATACGAAATTAAGTTGTCACGTATGACTGGCATTTTATCTAGACAATTTTAAAGAATAAAACACCTAAAATGATTTCATGCTACAGTTTCCGCATATTATTATAGGAAGGTAGACATCATGTCTCAGCAAACTGAGCAAGTAAAAGAGAACTTACAAAATAGTAATCAATGGATGCGGATTCTCTATATGATTTTATTCTGGTTTATTTTGTATTTTTCGATGATGGTCATCGGGGCAATTATTTTTGTGCAAGTGCTATTTGCTTTAGTGACAGGTAAAGAGAATAAAAATATGCGTGATTTTTCTGCAGATTTAATCGTCTTTATCAAGCAGACACTTTCATTTTTAAGCTATAACGATAACCGTAAACCATTCCCTTTTGCAGCATGGGGCGACGTTGAAGCAACTGCAGCTGAAATAGTTGAAGCAGATGCTGATCAAAATGGAACCATTATCGATGTTAGCCCTGAAGATAAGGAAAAATAAGTAGAGTGCTCATTGTAATTTCACCGGCTAAAACCTTAGACTTTGATTCTGAACCTGTTGTTAATGTTCACAGTCAGCCCCAATTTCTGCTCCAGTCACAACAGCTGATAGAGGGTTTAAAGAAACTATCGGTAGCTGACATATCCACATTAATGAAATTAAGCGATAAATTAGCGGGGCTAAATATGGCTCGTTTTCAAACATGGGCAGCTCCCTTTGATTTAGATAATGCCAAACAGGCGGTTCTGGCATTTAAAGGTGATGTCTATACGGGTTTAGATGCTGATAGTTTAGATCGAGCTGGTTTTGATTTCATGCAAAAACACCTACGAATTTTATCGGGACTATATGGTATTTTACGTCCTTTAGATTTGATGCAAGCCTATCGTTTAGAAATGGGTACTAAATTTGAAAATGAAAAGGGCAGCAATTTATATCAGTTCTGGGATAGCCAACTGAGACAAGAACTTGAAGCTGAATTAGCAGGTGATGTCTTAATTAACTTAGCATCAAATGAATATTTCAAAGTATTACAGGCTAAGAAAATTCAATCTCGAATTATTACGCCAGTCTTTAAAGACTGGAAAAATGGTCAATATAAAATTATTAGCTTTTATGCCAAAAAGGCACGCGGCTTAATGACCCGTTATATTATCGATCATCAAATAGAGCAGCCAGAAAATATCAAACAGTTTGATAGTGATGGTTACCGCTTTAGTGAGGAGATGTCACAGGGTGATGATTGGGTCTTTATTCGTGATCATTAAGTTTATTTAGATAAGGCCTCAAGCACATTATTTAACACTGATAAACGACTATCAGCATCAGGCATATCATCAATGAATCGTAGTTTGTCTTGGCCGTCTAATTTGAATTTAGCAGGTTGAGACTGAATTAGCTGAATAATAGTCATCGGCTCAATATTAGGTTCTTTATCGAATAAAATCCGTCCACTTTGATCAAAGACATCAATTTTACGAATACCCACTTTCTTAGCTTTAAAACGGAGCTCATGAATAGCAAATAATGTTTGCACTTGTTCGGGTAATAAACCAAAACGATCAATCATTTCGACCTGTAGCTCTCTCAGTGCTTCATTATCTTTTGCTGCTGAAATACGTTTATACATCACTAAGCGAGTATGGATGTCAGCAAGATAATCATCAGGGATCAGTGCGGCTACATGTAAATCAATTTCAATAAATTGCCGTTGATCAATGCTTAAACTAGGATCTTTGCCTGATTTAAGGGCATTAACGGCACGCTCAAGTAATTCATTATAAAGACCGAAGCCAATTTCTTGCATCTGACCGCTTTGATCATCTCCTAGTATTTCACCGGCACCACGGATTTCCATATCATGTGTTGCTAGAGTAAAGCCTGCTCCTAAATCTTCAATTGATTCTATCGCTTCAAGACGCTTCACAGCATCTTTAGTCATAACATTCTTAGGCGGTACTAGTAGATAGGCATAAGCACGATGATGAGAGCGACCTACGCGACCACGAATTTGATAAAGCTGGGCGAGACCCAGTTTGTCAGCACGATCAATAAAGATAGTATTTGCTGATGGAATATCAATACCTGTTTCAATAATGGTGGTGCACACTAATACATTAAAGCGTTGATGATAGAAATCGAGCATAACCTGTTCTAACTCACGCTCACGCATTTGACCATGGGCAACAGTGACTTTTGCTTCAGGGACAAGCAGTTCTATTTCACGAGCAACACGATCAATATCATCGACTTTATTGTGTAAGAAATAGACTTGTCCACCCCGTTTTATTTCACGTAATATGCCTTCGCGAATTTTGTCTCCATTCCATTCTTGTACAAAGGTTTTAATGGCTAGACGTCGTGCTGGTGGCGTCGCAATGATAGACAGATCACGGATCCCTGAGATCGACATATTCAATGTGCGAGGGATGGGGGTAGCAGTTAGGGTTAAGACATCAATATTAGCTCGATATTTCTTAATTTGTTCTTTTTGAGTCACACCAAAACGATGTTCTTCATCCAAGATGAATAAACCCAATCGTTTGGGGTTAATATCTTGTTGAATGAGCTTATGAGTACCAATGATTATATCGGCGGTACCATTAGACATAGAATCTTTAACGGCATCTAATTGTTTCTTAGAGCGGAACCGTGACATAACTTCAATGTGAATAGGCCAATCTGCAAAACGATCTTTAAAGTTTTCATAATGTTGTTGAGCCAATAGGGTAGTGGGCACTAGAACCATCACCTGTTTACCTGACTGAGTGGCGATGAATGCAGCACGCATGGCAACTTCTGTTTTACCAAAACCAACATCACCACAGACTAAACGGTCCATAGGTTTGTCAGATGTCATGTCTTTGACTACATCATCAATAGCATCTTGTTGATCCGGAGTGGTTTCAAATGGAAAGTCGGCCGAGAAGCTCGCATAGTGTTCATCAGGATCATTGAGAGGATCTTTTTTGTGGGCAGCACGTTGAGCATAAATATCCAGTAACTCGGTGGCCACATCACGGACTTTCTCTGCTGCACGTTTACGGGCTTTTTCCCATTGACCCGAACCTAATTTATGTAAGGGGGCTAATTCAGGTGATGCACCTGAATAACGACTAATCAGATCTAATGCCGAAACAGGCACATAAAGCTTGTCGCCTTTAGCGTATTCTAATGTGACATACTCAGTTTCAATCTCACCGACATCAAGGCTCTGTAGGCCAAGGTAACGTCCAACACCATGATCTTCATGGACGACGGCATCACCAATAGTCAATTCTGCAAGGTTACGAATAACCGCTTCGGAGTCACGTTTTTTACGACTGCGTCGACGACGCTGCATGACTTGCTGACCAAAGAGTTGCGGTTCGGCGATCACGGCAAGTTTGTCAGTGAGTATTAAACCTTGTTCTAAGGGAGCAACGGTAATACCCAGTGACTCATCGTCAGCTAAGAACTCATCCCAATTATTATAGAGCTTGGGTAAGATTGCATGGTCACGTAATAATTCTAGTAATGTTTCTCGACGCCCCGCTGTTTCGGCGGCAAATAAAATACGACCATCAAAGTTGTCTATAAACTGAAGAAGAGAGTCACATGGACGATCATGGCGGGCATTAAATGTCAGCTGCGGGGGAATAATCGTATTGTAGTTATGATTGCCTGCACTGGTGTCCAACTCAAAGGTTTGACTATGAAGTCGACGGTAATTTTTAAAGGTGGAAAATAAATCCTCAACGGGAATAAACATGGCATCAGGTTTAAGTAATGGACGCTCAACATCCACACTATGTTGTTGATAACGTTGTTCTATTTCTTGCCAGAAAGCAGAGGCTGCATGATGAGGATCATTAATATTGAATAATAAGGTGTTACTAGGCAGATAATCGACCAGACTATTTGTTTGGGCCAGAAATAGGGGCAGGTAATACTCAATACCTCCGGGCATATTACCCTGTGAGACTTCTCGGTAAATTAAGCTACGCTGAGGATCGCCATCGAAATGTTCTCTAAACTGTTGGCGAAAGTGCTGAATACTCTCTTCAGTAGTTGGAAACTCACGAGCAGGAAGCATTTGGATTGAATTTAAATTTTCTATAGACCGTTGTGTTTCCGGATCAAACGTTCTTAATGTATCTACTTCATCATCAAATAGATCAATCCTAAAAGGGTGTTTACTTCCCATTGGAAAGAGATCAATGATTGCTCCTCGAACAGCAAACTCACCATGTTCGATTACTTGTGAAACGGCTCGATAACCAGACTTTTCTAATTTAATCCGCCACTGTTCAATATCAAACTGATCACCGGTTTTTAATAAAAGCGTACTGCCCTCTAAAAATTCACGAGGGGCCAGTCGGTGCATAATAGTTGAAATAGGGACTAATAAGATGCCACGACTAAAGTGTGGCAACTGATGTAATGTATCTAAACGTTCCGAAATAATGTCTTGATGCGGAGAAAAGGTATCGTAAGGCAGGGTTTCCCAATCTGGAAAGTGGAGAATGGGTAAATCAGAATCAGCTAAATAAAATTGAGCTTCAAGTTCTAAGCGATGTGCTGTCGCCGTGTCATCTGTTAACACTAATATAGGACCGTCATGCTGTTGAGCAGCCTGAGCTAATAATAATCCTTGAGCGCTCCCGTAGAGTTGACCGGCGCGGACATGCTGACTAATTTTTACAGGCAAGTGTGCTTGTAGGGGAGGAACATTGGAGGCTGAGCTCATAACAGATTATCTATTACACGATTCAAAATGATATTTTCCCATAAAATAAGCTAATAGAGCTATAGTTTATTCAATCATAGGACTGTGTGATAATGCACATTAATCTGAAAATTTAGTTAAGTGGGGATGAAAATGGTAAAACGTACTGAAAATGTTGTATTACTTAAAGTGATAGGAACGTTTGAATTGATTGCCGCCATCGCAATGGCTTATTTCTTTATGGATGAAATCGCGGCTTTGATCGCCGCAGTTGTATTATTAGGCTTCTCTGCGAATAGTTTTTATCAAGCTCATAAATGTTACCAGCGTCAATACGCCCCCAAAAAAGACACTTAATTTGTAGTTTTAATGATGACTAATGAACATCAAACAGCAGACCTTGAGTTTGATTCAGCGTCATTTCTAAAAGGCTTAACAAGCCGTCCTGGCGTATACCGCATGATAGATAACAGTGAACAGGTTATCTATATTGGTAAAGCTAAGAATTTAAAGAAACGGGTATCAAGTTATTTTCGACAATCAGGACAGATGTCGAAAACTCGCGTAATGGTGGCACAAATTGCCAATATAGAAATTACCGTTACCCATACTGAAAATGAAGCACTGATCCTTGAAAATAATTTAATTAAGGAATTTATGCCTCGCTACAATATTTTGTTGCGAGATGATAAAACCTACCCTTATTTATTCATTTCAGCAGATAAATTCCCTCGTTTAAGTTTACACCGAGGTACTAAACGCAAAAAGGGCAAGTATTTTGGTCCTTATCCTAGTGCTGGAGCTGTGCGAGAAAGTTTAGCGTTATTACAAAAACTATTCCCTGTTCGTCAGTGTGATGATACCTATTATCAGAATCGGTCTAGGCCCTGTCTTCAATACCAAATAAAACGCTGTACAGCCCCCTGTGTGGGCTTAATCTCTGAACAAGATTACGAACAAGACATTCAACATACAATTTTATTTCTTGAAGGCAAAAACCAACAAGTAATGGAAGCATTATCAAGCCAAATGGAAGCAGCCTCGCAGGATCTAGATTTTGAAAATGCAGCCATTATTAGAGATAAGATTATAAGTTTACGCAGGATCCAAGAACGCCAATATGTGAGCACCGAGCATAGCGGTGATTTAGATGTCCTCGCAGCTAAGATAACAGACGGCATGGCCGTGGTAGAAGTATGCTTTATTCGAGGGGGGCGAAGTTTAGGAAATAAATCTTATTTCCCTAAAGGATCATCGGCAAGTTCTACCGAAGAGTTATTGTCAGCCTTTATTCCACAATATTATTTAGGCAAAGATATTCCTGTTGAGATCTTATTGAGCCATCAACCTGATGATATTGAATTATTACAAGATGTTTTAAAATCAGAATCACAACACCGTGTAAATCTTCGTTGTCCACAACGAGGAAGTAGTATGCGCTGGATGAAAATGGCGATGATTAATGCTGATATTAGTTTGAATCAACGGTTGAGTAGTAGAGCTAATCTACTACAGCGGTTTGAGATGTTACAGCAGGCGCTAGAACTTGATGAAATGCCGCTGAGATTAGAATGCTTTGATATTAGTCATACCAGTGGAGAGCTGACCGTTGCATCATGCGTGGTATTTGGTTTAGAAGGTGCAATCAAAAGTGATTACCGAAAATTTAATATTGAGGGCATCACGCCGGGAGATGATTATGCTGCCATGCACCAAGCATTGACGCGTAGGTTTACGCGACTAAAGAAAGGTGAGGGCAAGCGACCTGATCTATTATTAATAGATGGAGGGAAAGGTCAACTAACAGAAGCCAAAGGTGTAATGGCAGAGTTACAGCTAGACATTCCTATTTTGGGTATTGCTAAAGGGCCTGAAAGAAGACCGGGAGAAGAAACGCTGTTATTAGTAGGGCGGGCAGGTGAAGTCCATTTGTCGGCAGACTCACCGGCCTTGCACTTATTACAGCAAGTACGTGATGAATCGCATCGCTTTGCAATTACAGGACACCGTCAACGGCGTGCTAAGGCGAGAAAGACTTCTGCCCTTGAAGGTATTGAGGGAATGGGACCTAAACGCAGGCAAAAGCTTTTACAGCAGTTTGGAGGTCTTCAAGAGGTCAAACGTGCAGGCGTAGAAGATTTAGCGAGAGTGGATGGCATTAGCAAAGCACTTGCACAAAAAATATATGATGTATTTCATAGCGATAAATAAGACTGTGTACTACTATAGAGTCTACAAATCAGAACAAAGTGAGTTTTATGTTTAATTTACCCAATATTTTAAGTTTGTTAAGAATTGCATTAATACCCGTATTAATGGCCTGTTATTTTCTACCGATAGAGTCAGCAGCGTTATGGGCCACGGTTATTTTTGCTATTGCCTCTTTAACAGATTGGCTTGATGGCTACTTAGCTAGGAAATGGGATCAGACATCAGCTTTTGGAGCCTTTATTGATCCTGTGGCAGATAAGCTCATTGTGGCAATAGCACTTATTCTAGTGCTGTATAAAACGCCAGAATGGTATGTATTAATCCCTGTCGTGATTATTATCGGTAGAGAAATAACTGTTTCCGCACTGCGAGAATGGATGGCGGAAGTAGGCGAGCGAAATGCTGTTAAAGTTTCTTTTGTTGGAAAATTGAAAACCGCTTTCCAAATGCTCTCAATTGGCTGCTTAATATTCCATAACCCATTATTTGGGCTGCCAATTTTTGAAATTGGAATGGTATTACTTTATGTGGCGTCAGCCTTAACTATTAGCTCTATGTGGAGTTATTTAAAAGCTGCTTGGCCAATAATGAAATCTAATGGTTGACAGTCTAAAATAATCGCCTATAATGCACATCTTTCTAGCGGGAATAGCTCAGCTGGTAGAGCACGACCTTGCCAAGGTCGGGGTCGCGAGTTCGAATCTCGTTTTCCGCTCCAGATTATAAAAAGCCGCAGT